>JAEEGL011760527.1_pt1 | contig 94410 bp, 86 predicted proteins | sample 9134231 | NCBI WGS metagenome assembly JAEEGL01 (sample SAMN16246548, study PRJNA631951) | gut metagenome | biome: gut microbiome; feature: rumen; material: fiber-attached | host: Bos | place: Iran: Karaj | collected 2018-10 | reverse complement strand
GACTGAAGCGTATGTTTGTTCCGGCTCCCGGCACATCGGTGTTTGCACTGTCACCGCAATTCTACGCATCATTTGGAATGGATTCGCTGTATTTCATATCAGCACATCTGAATATTGCGGTCTTCATTCCTTTTGCTGCAGTGCTTCTTACGACTGTATTTGTGAAAAAAGATATTTACGCTATGGATTTAAAACCCGGGAAACTCACGGCATTGTTGACTGCATTGCTGCTTGCTTTCTCTGTGTTTGCCACGGGTAATGTGACACCATTTATTTATTCGGGATTTTGATTTATGGAATCGGATATCAGATCAAAATATAAAAAAAACGAAGCTGCGGATCCGTCAGGCTGGAAGTCGTTTATTATCACGACACTTGTTCTGGCTTTATTGTTTATCTGTCTTGCGGCAGGGATGACTATAGCGGTGGATCCGTTCTTCCATTATCATGCTCCTCTTAAAGGTATCTCATATATACTGAAGGATGAGAGATACCAGAATGATGGTATAGCAAGGAATTATGAATATGATGCTCTTATCACCGGAAGCTCAATGAGTGAGAATTTCAGGACGTCGCTTGCGGACAGTCTTTTTGGAGTAAAGTCGGTGAAGACTGCTTTTGCAGGAGGATATCATAAGGAGACGGGGGATATGGTGGAGAGAGCTGTATCCTACAATCCTGATCTTAAGCTTGTGATAAGGTCACTTGATCAGGGCTTTGCATGGATGGATCCGGATGAGCCAAGTCCCGGAGCGCCGGAAGCTTCATTCCTTAGCAATGATGATCTTCTGGATGATAAGGATTATATTTTTAATAAAAGTGTACTTTTCGGATATCTTCCCGAGATCGCTGTAAGGACTGCGAAGGGCGTGCCTTCGGATAATTTTGATCTGTATGGAAACTATGCAGGGGATCATCCCTGCGGAAAAGAACATGTGATAGCTGATATGGGACCGCTTTATCATCTTGAAGGAACCTATCCTCTTACAGATGAGGAAGAGAAGATGCTCAGGGAAAATATGGAGAAGAATTTTCTAAAGACTCCTTCAGATCATCCGGAAATACAGTTTTATTATTTTTTTCCGCCGTACAGTGCGGCAAACTGGTATAAGATATATATATGCGCTGGAAGGTATGATGCATATATAAAAACGATGCGCATAATGACAGAGATGTGCAATGAATATGACAATGTACATGTCTTTTGTTTCTTTGATGAGACCGATATGGTGACGGATCTGGATAATTATTCTGATGTGAGTCACTACAGCTTGGCAATAAGCGATATGATCCTTTCCGAGATGGCTGTGGGCAGCCATGAACTTACAAAAGAGAACAGGGATGCATACTGGGATCAGGTTGAGGATTTTTACGAAAACTACGACTATAAGACACTGCTTGGAGACAAATGATGACAAAAGTAAAACTTTGCGGACTCAGGACGGTTGAGGATATACTCTGTGTGAATGAAGTGAAGGCTGATATTGCAGGAGTGATATTTACCGAGAGATTTAAAAGACATGTGGATGAGGATACCGCACGTAAAATGAAGGCGGCACTCTCGCCTGATATTCCTCTTACGGGTGTGTTTGTTGATGAACCTGTATCAAGAATAGAGAGGCTTGTACGGGATGGGGTGATCGACTATGCACAGCTTCATGGTTCAGAGGACAATGCATTTATCAAAGAGCTCAGAATGAGATGTTCCGGGATCAAAGGCTTTAAGATAATAAAAGCATTTCAGATAAAAAGTGTTTCTGATCTTGATGCAGCCGGTTTGTCAGAAGCTGATATGGTGCTTCTTGACGGCGGTACAGGAGAAGGCAGGGCCTTTGACAGGACACTTATAAAGGATTTTGACAGAGATTATATCCTTGCCGGCGGCCTTGCCCCGGACAATGTGGCGGAAGCTGTAAGAGAGTTTCATCCTGCAGCTGTGGATGTCAGTTCGGGAACAGAGACAGACGGAAAAAAGGATCCGGAAAAAATGAAACGCTTTGTGATGAATGTCAGATCAGCTGACAGCGTTAAAGAGTGATATGAATCCGGCGACGATCATGAATAAGAAGACAGGAATGAGAATAGTTCCTGTCTTTTTTTTGTCGGAGGAACCTTCGTAATATTCTGAAGCAAGACAGACGCATGCAACGATGACTGCAAAATCCATTACTGCTGCTGTGCGCTCGCCGGAAGCATATATAGAAGGAACAAAACCTATGATCATTCTTGATAAAAATCCTCCGGCAAACAGTCCGGTACATATGATCCTGTCAAATCCATCATCAAGTGCGATCAACAGTCCAAAGAAGAAAAGAGTTGCGCTTCCGGTAAGGAGCATATATTTTGCAAATACCCTGAAACCATAATTGGGAGGGAAAAACAGACCACAGGGGGGGACGGGTGAGTAATGAGGAAGTGGCGGAATATATATGAGCAGTCCTGCTGCTGCAGACAGTATGAGCAGAACAGACAGTATCCTTACAAAAGCTGACTTGTATTTTCTGAATATCATCATTGTGATAAGAATACAGCAGAAAATATAAAAAGGCCGTCCGCTTTCGGTAAGCAGGAAGCAGGCACTCTCAAGTCCGAGCTCTGCTTTGTTCAGGATATTAAAGCGCATGAATTCCGGGAAGAGAGCTGCTTCTTCATTCATACGTTCACTGTTGGCAGGCGTCATGAATGTGAATACCGCGCTTGCAATACAGAGGCTCATCATGATCACAGGGTAGAGTGTATATCTGCCATCGCGTTTTTTCAGGTAAAGCATTATGAAGAAGGCGCAGATAAATTCGGGAATAAGTATCTGTTCACTGTTTGCCGAATAGATGATAGCAGGGATGAAAAGAGCATACATATACGGTTTGAGAGACTGCTTATCTGCCAGAAGTTTAAAAGGAATGAATGCAACAAGGGCTAAGCAGATCGGTGCAAAATATGCGGACATTGTCGTTATCCATCCGGCGGATGAAAGTATGGAAAAACTGTAGAGCATCACACAGGCACATATTGAGAGAGCACAGATCAGGCGGTTGCTGCATGGGAAGAGTATCTTAAGTGAGAAAAAAAGCAGATAAAGATCAAGTCCCATAAAAGCTGCCCATATGATCTTGGGCCCGGCAGCAAAGAATACAGCCGGGATTATTATCAGTATCCTCGAATCATTTGCCGTAGCCCCTGTGTAGAAGGATAGTGCGTAATCCAGGATGTCTCCTAAGCTGCTGCTGCCGGCTAACATGGCATGACGTACCTCATCATCAACTATGAGAGGGACTCGCGAAAGAATGAAAGCAAACAGTAAGCCGGAAACGGCAAATATCAGATGATCATATTTTTTGAGAAGAATTTTCATAAAAGTGTATCCGTAAGTCTAACCAGAGTTTTTTCGTGATCGCCGCTCAGATAAAAGCAGCCATATATCTCATAATCCCTGTTTTCGGGATCGAGGAATGATGCGGGACAGGAGGCTCTAAGGCCGCATGCTCTCACCGGGTCACCCAGACCGGCTTTTTCGTGAATTGCATCTGCAGATGTATTCTCTGTAGGCAGCACATAAAAACTGCCGTCTGAAAGATCCTTAAGGGCAAGATATCCGCTCACTTCGGTAAAGGGGATGTTGTTGAAGACCGCTGCCGCATCGATATATATCGTGCGTGTTTCAAGGTCAAAAGCGCAAATGTTCATGGCACAAGCGAAGTCTTCTTCCGAAAAAGCTCCGGTCATGTCTTTAAAATCTGATAATGATGATTTTTTGATCGATGATGAATTGTGGCTGAAGATCAACCCTGCTGCAGCCATAAGTGCAAGGCAGAGAAAAAATGCTGATGCTAAAATCCTGTTAGGTTTCATGTTCTTATTTGTATTTATTATAGGGACCGCGATGTTTTTATTATATCAGAAATGTGATAATATGTGCGTTATGATGGTTGTGTCAAATAGGACACATTTGGAGGAAAAATGGACAGAAAACTGCTGGAAAGCATTGAGAATGACAGTGTATATGCAATAATCCCCGCCAGATCGGGAAGTAAGGGTGTTAAAAACAAGAATATAAGGTGTCTTAAGGGCTATCCGATGCTTGCGTATTCGATAGCTGCGGCAAAGCTTACATCAGGGGTGTCGCGCATTATCGTAAGCACGGATTCTGAATCTTATGCCAAGATCGCAAAGTATTACGGAGCAGAGGTGCCTTTTTTAAGACCTGCTCAGTTTGCCGGCGACAAGTCGGCAGACATAGAGTTTATGGAGCATGCTATAGGGTGGCTTTATGAAAATGAAAAGAAGCTCCCTGAATTCTTTCTTCATCTCAGACCTACGTATCCGTTCAGAAAGCCGGAGCTTGTGAGCAAAGCCGTTGAACTTATGAAGAACGATGATACCGCGACCAGTCTCCGTTCTGCTCATCTTGCATCAAACACTCCCTATAAGTGGTTTGCTCTTAAAGATGACGGATATTTCAAGCCTATAAAGGAAGGCATAACCCTTGATGATGCAAACAACCCCAGACAATCCTTTGAGGATGTATATATCCCCGACGGATATGCGGATGTTCTGCGCACTTCATTCATAATAGAAAATGATCTGATGCACGGGGACAGGATGATAGGTTATGAGGTTCCCGGCGGAGTGGATGTGGATGCCGCAAAGGATATTGAGTTCCTGGAATATTTTGCAATGGATCACAGGAATGAACTGATGGATTATCTTGAAGCAAATTACAAGACTTTGGAAGAGGCGGGCTTATGAAGATTCTGATGGTTGGCCTCGGAAGCATAGGTCAGAGACATTTAAGAAATATTAAACGACTGTTCGGCGAAGAAGCGGAAATACTTGCCTATCGTGTGAGACGTCTTTCCAGAACTTTCTCCGATGATATGCAGATCAGGGATGGCGTCGATCTTGAAAAGGAGTTTGGGATAAAGGTCTATGATGATCTTGATAAAGCTCTTTCAGAAAAGCCTGATGCGGTATTTGTAACGAACATTACATCAAAGCATACAGAGACTGCACTGAAAGCTGCACAGAGCGGTGCTGCTGTTTTCCTTGAGAAGCCTGTATCGGACTGTACGGATGGACTTAAGGAACTGAAGCGTATTGTTGATGAAAAAGGTACCGTTCTTTATATGGGTTATCAGAACCGCTTCCATCCGTGTATTTCAGATGTAAGATCTGCGCTGGGGGATGAAAGACTTGGAAAAGTAATAAGCGTTGATAACGAATTTTCCGAGCGTCTTACTACCATGCACAGATATGAGGATTATAAAGATACTTATATGGCAAGGAAGGATATGGGAGGCGGACCCGTGCTCAATCTGCAGATACACTGTCTTGATTATCTGCAGCTATTGTTTGGCACACCTGTTGATGTATATTCGGTATGCAGCACATTAAGCGGGCTTTCAGTTGATGTGGAAGATACAGCAGGATCGCTTTATCGTTTTAAGGAAAATGACGGCAGAATGATCACTGTATATTCTCATACGGATTTTCTGCAGTTTCCTCCTGTGCACAGGCTGAAGGTTGTCTGTGAGAAAGGAAGGATAGAAGCAGATTTCAATGCTGCGGTAACAAATATATATGCGGGTGATGAGCCGGTGCAGACGATCACGCATGAAGGTTTTCTGCGCAATGATATGTTCATTGAGGAACTCAGGGAATTTGCGGAATGCATAATGGAAAAGAAGACGCCTTCTTCATCGCTTGATGCGGGGATAACCGGACTTAAGATGGCACTTGCCGCAAAAAAATCATCAGCCGAAAAAAGAGCTGTAAGAATAGAGGAGATTGAACTGTCATGATAATGGATAAGTATACCAAGAGATTTGATATAAGCGGCAGAGTCTGCATAGTGACCGGCGGTGGCGGTCTTATTGGTTTAAAGCATGCCGAAGCCATTACAGAGGGCGGCGGTATTCCGGTACTGCTTGATATAATTCAGGCGGGAATGGACAGGAATATAAAGACTCTTAAGGAAGAGTACGGTGATGATATAAAGTATGAGACAATAGTTACTGATATTACAGACAGAGATGCTCTTTCCAAAGTCCGTGATGAGCTTTTGGAAAAATACGGACATATAGATGTGCTTATAAATAATGCAGCCAACAACCCCAAGGTGGAGGGCGGTTCCAAGAATCTGGGAGCGATGCGCTTTACCAATTTCCCGGTTGATATATGGAATCAGGATCTGGCTGTTGGACTTACGGGCGCCATGCTCTGTGCACAGGTCTTCGGCGAAGTGATGGAGAAGCAGGAGAAAGGTGTTGTACTTAATATCTCATCCGACTATGGTCTTATTGCTCCCGATCAGCGTATTTACAGAAAAGAAGGTCTGCCTGAAGAGCAGCAGACGGTAAAACCTGTTTCGTATTCCGTTGTGAAGCATGGCATCATTGGTCTTACAAAGTATCTGGCGATTTACTGGGCTGAAAAAGGGATAAGGGTCAATACGCTCTGCCCGGCAAGCCTGTCAAACGGACAGGATGAAGAATTCGTAAACAAGATAAGCAATCTTATACCGCTTGGAAGGATGAGCGATCCGGATGAATATGTATGTACCATTCTTTATATGATCTCGGATGCTGCAACATATATGACAGGATCAACAGTTGTCTGTGATGGTGGAAGGACCAGTTGGTGATAAATGTATAATCAAGTTCTGCAGAATCTGATACAGTTGAATTTTCTGCCGCTTGTTTCGCTGCTGTTTCTTTTTGTGTTCATTGTGGTGAATGACAGGTTTGAGCATGAACTTAGCAGAAAATTCTGGCCTATGCTTCTGTTGCTGCTTATACTTGTACTTTTCGATAATATCGATTACTACCTGTTTGACATAATGTCGACAGGCATGCTTCATGTCTTCACGGCTTTTGTGGGTTACAATCTGAGGATACTCATATTGCTGTCGCTTGTACTGGTAGTGATGCGCGATATGAGTTTCAATCGCAAGATGATCGTGCATATTCCTGCGGTAGTGAATCTGCTGATCACTTCGCTTGCATTCTTTACAAAACTTGTTTATTGGTATGGTGAAGACGGATCTGTCAGGCGTGGCCCGCTTGCCTATACACCGCATATCGTGATGCTTGTATATCTCGGCTTCTGCCTCGTGCTTGCGATACGTTATATCATGCGCGGCAGGCAGGAAGAGGGCATTATAGTGATAATAGAGGTGCTGCTCTGCATCCTGGGTACAGGCGTGGAACTGATCTATGCCCTTCGTGGGATACTGATCGGCGTCATTTCACTGAATATCACTTTCTATTACCTGTATATTCATATCAGTTATTTCAAGATGGACGTGCTTACAGGGGCATTTAACCGTACAAGCTTTTTTGCGGATGCCACGAAGAGTGACAATTCCATATCAGCTGTTTACAGTATCGACCTGAATAACTTAAAGACTATAAATGATACCATGGGTCATCAGGCCGGTGATGAGGCTATAAGGACCATCGCCAATAAGATTAGCGATGTGCTTCCGGCTCACTGTTCACTTTACAGAGTCGGAGGTGATGAGTTCTGCGTCCTGTGTATGACCGGATCAAAAAACGTGCTCAATTTATTCTCACAAAGGCTGAAGGATTGTCAGCTTACGGGAAAGTATACCTTTGCTTTCGGCATGCATGAGTGGAAGGATGATTTCAAGACAACATATGCATTGGCGGATAAGGCCATGTATGCGGATAAGGCAAGGATAAAAGATATGCTAAAGAAAAAAGAGGGAAACAGTTGAAATCATTTTTGTAATCTGATAATATACATTATGTAGGGGTATTGTTCATGGCTGGGGCAACAGTCAGAACTGTTTGGGTTACAAAAAGAAAATTACATACACTTAAAAGGTACAACCGGAGTGATCCGGCGTCACAAAGCTAAAGGGACTTATTTTTTAAGCCAGCCAGTTGCAGATCATTAGGACATTTTTGTGACGGTATCTCTTCGCAGGAATGTTTTTTCTTTTGTGTAAAAGCAGGAGGAAAGAGCATATTATGACAGGAAGCATAAGAAAACTGATCATAAAAATGTTACAGGGGCTTTTAGTGGCCTGTATTGCTTTCTGCGCACTTTCTTTAAAGTCTATGGCGGCCGGAGAAAGCGGTCTCCAGTTCGTTCCTGTTCAGGATGGATATTATGCTCTTGCCGGTACAGAGTCACAGGATGTTGACACGTCCTACAGGCTGGGACTGGCCCAGATAGACGCTGTGTATAAGGAAGCCGGCGGACTCTCATATATCGATGTAAAATTCCTCAAGAAAAACGGCATATATACAATGGTCCTTTCCACAGCTGATGTTAAGACTCTTCAGAGCATGCATGCACAGACGGAAAGCTGGCTTGCTCTTAATATGAAGAATATAGTTCCACAAGGGACTTCAAAGAGTGTTGCGATAAAGCTTACGGCTGACTGGGTTGCAGATCGAATGACCTATGATCATCGCTCAATGATAGACAGGAATACGCTTATTTCTTATCAAAATGCAATGAGCTGTTTCACGACCGGTAAGGGCGTATGTACGACTTATGCAACAGCGTTTGATTCCATGATAAGCTTTCTTCCGATCAATCCTACTACCGGATGTGTTGATTATACATGCATCGCACCGATGCATATTCCCACTATGCTCGTAACAAATGATGTTCATGCCTGGTCTGCTATTCAGGAGGCTGACGGGTGGCATCTTTATGATGTGTGCTATTACGATAACGATAACAAAGCTAAGCAGAAACAATATCTGAATATGTCAAAGGCTGCTGCTTCTGACGGATATCATTCAAACATACAGACTTCTATCAAAGGCATCGTTTATTCAAAGTGATGTTTTAAGTCCGCTGCTGTATTTAATTATCAGTTTTTCGACTGACAGATTTGGATCTGCCAGTCCTTTTGTTATATTCTCTCTTGTCTCGGCACATTCGTTGATAAAACTTTTAATTTCCCTTTCCGTGTAATGCGATGCTGCAGCAACACGTTTGCCTACGGCAAATGGCTTATAGCCGAGTTTCTTTCCCATGGCTTCATTATTCATGCCTTTTTTCAACATGCCTTTTATCATAAGGAGCACATTGAACTGATGATAGAGCATTGTTATCACACCTATCATGTTGGAGCCCAGACGGATCATATCGTAATAGGCATCCAGAGCCTTGCGCCCGTCACGTTCAGACATGGCATTGGCAAGCGCGAAGCTGTCTTCCTCTGTGCGGTCGCTTACAACATATTCCACATCCTGCATTGTTATCTCGGTCCGGTCGCCGGTGTAGGCTATGAGTTTTTCCAGCTCATGGCTTATGAATTCCATATCTATGCCTGTTTTTTCGATGAGGCGCTCATATGTTGACGGACGTATCTGCTTATTATTCTTTTTTAATATCGTTAGAATAGGTATCTTCAGATTTTCGGCACTGCGCTCATACTCCGCTATACGTCCTTCTTTAGCAAAGAACTTTGAAAGCCCGAGTCTTTTGTCCACTTCGTTTTCGGTAAAGATGAAAGCGGTTGTTTCGGGAGCGGTTTTTATATATTCAGTGAATTCTTCGTTTGCTTTTTTAAAGAAACCGGATGCGTTGACAAATATAAGGCGTTTGTCCGCGAAGAAGGGGAGAGTGTCACCAGCCTGTATCAAAGCCTCGGTTAACTCCTTTCCTTTTGTGAAGCGGCCGTCGAAAGAAACATAGTTCATCTCGGGCATTTCCGGCATGAGGGCCTTTTTGAGCCTTCCTGCAGCCATGTCCCTTAAGTAGGTCTCATCTCCTGTAAGCAGATAAAAACGCTTAAAATGTCCGCTTTTAAGATCATCTGTTATCAGATCAGGAGTATCGTTTTGTTCTTTCCTGTAAGCCATAATGCAGATTTTATCATTACATTATGTACAAAACAAGGTATAGCACTAACGTTGAACAATAAGACTATATCTTGTATAATATTTTCCGTATGGCCAGAAATATTAGAGATTATAAAGATATCATAGATCTGGATGCTCCGGTAAGCAGCAAATACCCTCGCATGAGTGAAACGCAGAGAGCAGCGCAGTTTGCGCCCTTTGATGCACTTTCGGGGATAGAACGTGTTGCCGGAGAAGGGGAGGCCTATGCTCTTGAAAGAAGGACAGGGGAATTTACCAGAAGAAAGGATGAAGATGCGTAAGGATCCAAGGCCGTTTGAAAAGTATCATCATTTCAAAGGGCATGATTATCAGATAATAACTCTCGCAAAGGATGCTTCTGACGGGCATATGATCGTTGTTTATCAGGGGCTTTATCCTCCTTATCAGATGTTCGCAAGAGACTTGGATGAGTTTATGAGCGAAGTTGACAGGAGAAAGTATCCCGATGCCGTTCAGAGAGAACGTTTTGCGCTCATAAGGAGAGACGGGGAAGTGGCTTCAACCGCTCCTTCCGTAAATACTGATCATTCAATGGTATCTCCTGTTGTACGTGATGAACAGCCTGAAGCTCATTCTGTTTCAGTATCTGACAGACCTGTTTCTGACAAAACTGCATCTTTGAAACCGGCCGATATCAATCATAATGAAAAGCCTGTGATCACACAGGTCAGACCGTCTTCCCGTCCGGAGTCTTCAGTTCAGGCTTCGGGTACCGAAAACAATGCGCAGTCGATTAAAAGCGATGATGCTTCTCAAAACGGTTCAGGTATCAATCCTTCACTGCTCCGTTTTCTGGATGCCGACTCGGTTAATGATAAGCTCAAAGTACTTTACGAGATCAGACAGGAACTTACTCCCGAGATACTCACACCTATGGAATTATCTATTGGAATGGAACCGTCAGATGCTTCGGTTGAAGAAAGGGCTGCATTTATAAAAAAGACCCTGCTTACAAGACAGCAGTTTGAAAAAGACAGACTCAGATAAAAGGGAGAATCATTTTTTATGAAGATTTCTGATATATATAAAGACGGACATCCTACACTTTCTTTTGAAGTATTTCCGCCCAAAACCATAGATGTATATGACAGTGTTGTAAAGGCAACCAATGAGGTGGCTGCTCTTAAGCCTGATTTTATGAGCGTTACATACGGCGCCGCAGGCAGTACCAGAAAATACACTACTGATATCGCAGCCAATATCGAAAAGAGCGGAGTAACAGCACTTGCTCATCTGACTTGTGTTAATGCATCTGAAGAGAAGATCAAAGATCAGGTTGAGAGTTTGAAAGCATCAGGCGTTGAGAACATACTTGCACTCAGAGGGGATCTTCCGGAAGGCGTTGTAAGCACTGACGAATGGATATACAGACATGCAAGCGAGCTTATTCCGGTCATCAAGAAGTACGGTGATTTCTGCATCGGCTGTGCATGTTATCCCGAGGGACATCCCGAATCAGAGGATCTGAAGGCTGATATAGATGGCATAAAGAGAAAGCAGGAAGCCGGATGTGAATTTCTCACGACACAGATGTTTTTTGATAATTCGTTGTTCTTTAACTATATGTACCGTTTAAGGGAAGCCGGAGTCACACTGCCAGTTACTGCCGGCATTATGCCTGTTACCAGAGCAAAACAGATGGAACGGATCATCAAGCTCTCTCAGGCGTTCATTCCAAGAAGATATGTTGCTATCCTGGATCGTTACGGACATGATCCGGAGGCTCTTAAGCAGGCAGCGATAGCCTATGCCACAGATCAGATCATAGATCTGCTTGCAAATGGTATTGAACATATTCATATCTATACAATGAACAAGGCAGATGTGGCTGCGACACTTCAGCACAATCTGTCATCAATAATCCCTTCCTGCAGTGGAAAATGATGAATCCTATACAGCGTTTTTCAATCAGCGGCAGTGATCTTAAGATCCCTGTCAGGGAAGTTACAAAGTATCTTGGATATGGAAAACAGATCCCTGTAGATGATAGCCTTTCTCTTATTAATAAGGCTATTGATAAAGTGCGTGAAGTTTCAGAAGGAAAGGGCTGCTATTCTGTTTTCGAGATAAAGGCTGATACCGCTACCGGGATTGTCAGTTTTCCCTATGGAGAGACAGAAAGCCATATACTTGCCAGGCATCTTGACGGATGCAGTGAGGCATATCTTATGGCAGTCACGATAGGGGCCGGATTTGACCGTCTGCTGCAGCGCACAAGACGTATCTCCATGTCAGAAACAGCCGTGCTTCAGGCAGCCGGAGCGGCAGCTGTTGAGGAGGTCTGCAATATCCTCAATGCAAAACTTGAGGAGGAGACTGAGAAGAAGGGGCTTCATCTCAGATTACGATACAGTCCCGGTTATGGAGATTTTGCGCTTGAGAATCAAAGGGGTTTTTTCAGACTTCTCGACCCTGCCAAGAATGCCGGGATCACTCTTATGGATACATTGATTATGGCTCCCGAAAAATCCGTTACAGCCGTAATAGGCATATCGGAAAGCGAGGGCGCCGGGGAATATGAAACAGATTGTTAAAACATGATTCGATATAACGTCGATTTACATAATATTTTTACATATAAAATAATTAAATTGAGATTTAATCCATCAAATAGACGGATTCATGATATATAAATCAGCAAATGCAAGATGATCGGTCATAATATTTTTGTTATGTGAACGGAATTTGAGGAAATGAAAGAAAAAATCGACAAACTTAACGCAAAGCTTAAAAGTGGATTTACCTTTTTCGAGGGCGGATGTGGTACCATTCTTCAGGCAGCAGGCCTTGCTCCCGGAGAACTTCCGGAGGAATGGAACATTTCTCATCCCGAAGTGATACAGAAAATGCACTCAGATTATATTAAGGCAGGGGCAGATATCCTCAAGTCAAATACCTTTGGTGCAAATTACCTTAAGTTTCTGAAAGAGGATGAAGCAGAGGGAAGAAAGGTTATAGGTACTCACCGTCTTAATGAGGTGATCAATGCCGCTTTTGATAATGCGAGGGCGGCAATAAAGAATTCCGGAAGAGATGATGTGTTCCTTTCATTGGATATTGGACCGCTCGGTCATCTTTTAAAGCCTCTGGGTGACCTCTCTTTTGATGAAGCCTATGATGTGTATAAGGAAACAGTAAGAGTGGGATGTGAAGCCGGAGCTGATCTGATCCTGGTAGAGACCATGACTGATATATATGAAGCCAAAGCTGCCGTGCTTGCCGCAAAGGAAAGCGGCCTGCCCGTGATACTGACTACGGCTTTTGATGAGACTCATAAGCTTTTAACCGGAGCAGATCCAAAGACTGTAGTTGCCGTTGCAGAGGGCTTAGGAGTCGATGCGATCGGAGTTAACTGCTCGCTCGGGCCTGATATGATGATGGAGATAGTCGATGAGCTGGTGAAATATGCATCGGTTCCTGTTGTTGTGTCTCCAAATGCCGGTCTTCCGAGAACAGAGAATGGCAAGACCGTATTTGACGTGACTCCGGATGATTTTACTGAATCGATGATAAAGATCGCAGAGAAAGGCGCACGTGTGCTCGGAGGATGCTGCGGTACAACACCCGGGCATATCGGAGCGATGGTTAAAGCGGTAAGGAAGCTTACACCGGTTCCTTTGAGTGAAAAAGAATATTCGCTTATCACATCTTATTCTCATTCTGTCGAGTTCGGAAATGCACCTGTGCTTATCGGTGAACGCATTAATGCTACGGGAAAGAAGCGCTTCAAGGAAGCTCTGCGTGCTCATGATATGGATCACATCATTCAGGTGGGACTTGATGAACAGGAAAAAGGCGCCATGGTCCTGGATGTGAATGTGGGACTTCCTGAAATAGATGAACCGGCAATGATGGTAGAGACGGTTATGGAGCTTCAGGCTGTTACGGACCTTCCTCTTCAGATAGATACGACCGATGCGGTTGCGATGGAGCAGGCACTCCGTATCTATAACGGAAAGGCTATGATCAATTCCGTAAACGGCAAGGAAGAGATAATGAATATGGTATTTCCGCTTGCAAAGAAATACGGCGGTTTTATCGTTGCGCTTACGATAGATGAAGAAGGCATTCCAAAGGATGCACGCGGACGTGTACGTATAGCCGAGAAAATATATAAGAAGGCTGCGGAATATGGCATTAAAAAGAAGGATATCATAATCGATCCTCTTGCGATGAGTATTTCGGCTGAGCCTGATTCTGCAAAAGTTACGCTTGATGCTTTGAGACTTATCAGAGATGAGCTGCACGGTCTCACGAGCCTTGGAGTATCAAATATTTCTTTTGGCCTTCCGGAGCGAGATCTTGTTAATTCAGTATTTTTCACGCAGGCTATGCACAGCGGATTGAAGGCGGCGATAATGAATCCGGCTTCCATCGAGATGATGAAGGCGTATTATGGATTCTGCGCTCTTAATATGTATGATGCAAATTGCACGGATTATATAGCTTTTGCGGGAAGATACCGGGAAGAAATGGCAGCTATGCAGCCTGCGGAACCCGGTAAGGGGGCACAGCCCGTAAAAAAGACTGATCTGTATTCTGATATAAAGGATGAAGCAAGGCTTCCTCTTGTTGAAGCGATAGTAAAGGGGATAAAGGACAGAGCTGCAGCCATCACAAAGCAGAGTCTGGATGAGGGTGTCGAGTCAATGGAACTGATAGACGGCGCTCTTATTCCTGCCCTTGATATAGTAGGAAAAGGATTTGAGAAAAGGACAATGTTCCTTCCGCAGCTCCTTATGAGTGCCGAAGCGGCTTCATCATCTTTTGCGGTAATACGTGAGGTGATGAGAGAAAAAGGCGCAGGCGGCGAACCAAAGGGACGCATAGTGCTTGCAACAGTAAAGGGCGATATCCATGATATAGGAAAAAACATAGTCAAAGTTCTGCTTGAGAATTACGGCTATGATGTGATAGACCTTGGCAAGGATGTTCCGCCGGAGGAAGTGGTAAAGACTGTAAAGGAACAGGGGATCAAGCTTGTCGGACTCTCGGCGCTCATGACAACGACGGTGCCTTCGATGGAAGAGACGATAAAGCAGCTTAGGCGTGAATGCCCCGGAACACTGGTCACCGTGGGCGGAGCGGTGATGACTCCCGAATATGCAAAGATGATAGATGCCGATAATTATTCGCGTGATGCGATGGGAGCCGTAAGATATGCCGAAACCGTTTTTTCTAATTGAAAGAACAGTTATAAATGTGTAAAATAAACCCGCAAGGGAAACAAATAACAGGAGGAATTTTATATGTATTCAATGGAAGAGCTGCGCGCTGAAGATCCCGAGATCGCAAGTGCGATAGAGAAAGAGTTTGCGAGACAGAACGATCATATCGAGCTTATCGCTTCTGAAAACTGGGTAAGCCACGCAGTCATGGCTGCAATGGGCAGTGTTATGACTAACAAGTATGCTGAAGGATATCCCGGAAAGCGTTACTACGGCGGATGCGAAAATATGGATGTCGTTGAGACACTTGCCATAGAGCGTGCAAAGGAACTCTTCGGATGCACATATGCAAATGTACAGCCTCATTCAGGCGCTCAGGCAAATCTTGCAGTTCAGTTTGCTATCTGCGAGCCCGGTGATACCATCATGGGTATGAACCTTGATCACGGCGGACATCTTACACACGGAAGCCCGGTTAATATTTCAGGTACATATTTCAATATCGTTCCTTACGGTGTTAATGATGAAGGATTTATCGATTACGATAAGCTTATGGAACTTGCAAAAGAGAACAAGCCCAAGATGATCATCGCAGGTGCTTCAGCTTATGCTCGTACCATTGACTTCAAGAAGTTCAGAGAAGTTGCTGATGCAGTAGGCGCGATCCTCATGGTTGATATGGCTCATATCGCAGGTCTTGTTGCAACAGGCCTTCATCCTTCACCCATTCCTTATGCAGATGTTGTGACTACAACAACTCATAAGACATTAAGAGGACCCAGAGGCGGTCTCATCCTTTCAAGCGAGGAAAATGCAAAGAAGTTCAAGTTCAACAAGGCTGTTTTCCCCGGCATTCAGGGCGGTCCGCTCATGCATGTTATCGCATCAAAGGCTGTATGCTTCAAGGAAGCTCTTTCACCTGAATTTAAGGTATATTGCCAGGGTATAGTTGACAATGCACAGGCACTTTCAAAGGGCCTGATGAACAGAGGCGTAAAGATCGTATCAGGCGGCACAGATAATCATCTTATGCTTATCGATCTTACAGCACAGAATCTTACAGGTAAGGAAGTTGAGGGCTGGATGGATGAAGCTAATCTTACAGCTAATAAGAATACTATCCCCAACGATCCTCAGAAACCCAATGTTACAAGCGGTATCCGTCTTGGAACACCTTCGGTTACAAGCCGTGGAATGAACACAGAGGATATGGACAAGATTGCTGAAGCTATCGCAAAGATAGTTAACGAAAAGGAGGCAGGAGTCCCTGCAGCCCGCGCTATCGTTTCAGAGCTTACAGCAAAGTATCCGCTTAAATAATCAGAATTTATAACAGAGCCGTCTGTGCAGTTTACCCTGTGCAGGCGGCTCTTTTGCTAAACAGATAAAACGAGGAGGAAACTGCAATGCAGAAAAAGGATGATTCTTTTAAGATCGAAGCCTTACTCAAGGAACTGACGCTTGATGAAAAGATCGCTATGGTACATGCTTCCGAGTTGTTTAGAAACGGAGAAGTTAAGAGGTTGGGAATACCTAAAATATCCTTCTCTGACGGACCGGTCGGGATACGTAACGATTTCTATCCTGACAGATGGGTTCCTATCGGCAGCTCAAAGGATGAAGTGGGAGCTGCTCCTTGCAATGCGGCGTTAGCATCCACATGGAACAGGAAGCTTGCATCAAAGACCGGCAGAACGCTTGGTGAAGAAGCGAGAGGAAGAGGCAAGGACATGCTTCTGGCACCCGGAATAAATATTAAGAGGAATCCTCTTTGCGGAAGGAATTTCGAGTATATGAGTGAGGATCCGTATCTTATCGCACAGATAGCTGTTCCTCTCGTAAAGGGAATTCAGGAATGTGATGTGTCTGCATGCGTAAAGCATTTTGCATGTAACAATCAGGAATATGAACGTTACATGGTAAATGTGGAAGTGGATGAGAGAGCGTTCAGGGAGATCTATCTTCCGGGATTTGAAGCTGTAGTAAAAGAAGGAAAGACATGGGGACTTATGGGTGCCTATAATCTTTTCAGAGGAATGCACGCGAGTGAAAATGCAGAGCTCTTTACGGAAATGCTCAGGAAAGAGTTTGCTTATGACGGTCTCATAGTTTCAGACTGGAAAGCAAATCACGATACTGCTGATGCTTATTATTCGGGATTGGATGTGGAGATGGGCGTCACAGATAACTTCGATGATTACTATATGGCTAAGCCTTTGAAGAAACTGATTAAGTCGGGCAAGGCAGATCCTGCTGTCCTTGATGAGAAGATCAGGAACATTTTAAGACTTATGCTTCGCATAAAGCTTATAGATATCGAAGTGAAAAAGATGGCGGGTGGAAAGACGATCGCAAAAGCTGTTCCGGTAAGTGGCAGAAAGAAAGGTGAGTTTGCGACTCCTGCGCATACAATGAATTACCTTGAAACTGCACGTGAAGCAGTCGTGCTCCTTAAGAATGAAGATAAGAGGCTTCCCATTCTTCCGGAGAAAGCAAAACGTATACTTGTGGTTGGTGACAATGCTGACAGGAAGCATTCCCCGGGCGGAGGAAGCGCAGAAGTAAAGGCTCTTCATGAAGTGACGCCTCTTAACGGAATATGCTCAGTATACGGCGGCAATACCGAGGTGCGTTATGCGAAGGGATACTATGTGCCCAAGAAACGCGCCGAACTCGTTAACTGGCAGGCCGATACAGGTGTTACCATAAATGATCTCCATGAGTATGATATTAGGGATGTGAGGACGTATTCGGCAGAAGAGCAGAAGAAGATAAAGGATCTTCGTGCAGAAGCGGTGAAGCTTGCCAAAGAATATGATGAGGTTATCTTTGTCGGCGGTCTTGATCATGATTATGATGTGGAGGATCAGGACAGGCTTGATATGAAGCTCCCTTATTTCCAGGATGAACTTATAGATGCGCTTCTTAAAGCAAATAAGAATACTGTGATCGTTATGATGTCGGGAAGCCCGGTGGATATGTCGCATTTTGCAAAGAAGGCAAAGGCTATAGTCTGGATGGCATATAACGGAATGGAAGGCGGACGGGCTTTAGGCGAGGTGCTTGCAGGCGAGGTGAATCCTTCGGGTAAGCTTTCAGAAACAATCCCTTATAAGCATAATGATTGTTCTGCATTTGCGATAGGCGAGTATCCCGGAAGAAAACTTACTGATAAAGAGAGTAAGACTATCAATGCCAATCTTACGGAAGAATATAAGGACGGCGTCTTTGTGGGATACAGATACTATGAGAAGTTTAAGGTTCCTGTACAGTTTGCGTTTGGCCATGGACTTTCATATACATCCTTTAAATACAGCGGCATGACTGTAAAGAAAGGCAAGGGCGCATCGTTTGATGTGAGCCTTAAGGTAAAGAATACCGGAAAGCTTTACGGTGCTGAAGTTGTGCAGCTTTATACGGGAGAGGAGAAGGTTTCAAAGGAAAATCCGATTAAGGAGCTGAAAGGGTTTGAAAAAGTATTCTTAAAACCCGGCGAGGAAAAGACTGTCAGATTCAAATTAAAGGAGAAAGATTTCTCTCATTACTGCACGGAAGAAAAGAAGTTTGTCTGCATGAAGGGCGGTATGAAAATATATGCAGCCGCAGCATCGGATGATGTGCGGCTGACAAAGACGGTTAAAATATGATCACTTTTTCTCGAAATGTTTTTTCAGCGCATTAAAGCTTTTAACGCTGATAACATGTTCTATGCGGCAGGCGTCATCGTCTGCCGTTTTTTCATCCACTCCGAGGTCCATAAACCATGAACGTATGAGCCTGTGACGCTCATATATCTTGTCGGCGATCTTTTTTCCGCTGTCGGTAAGATAAATATAACCGGCATCGGTAACCGTGATATGGCCCTTTTCACGGAGATTTTTCATGGCCACGCTCACGCTGGATTTTTTAAAATCCATTTCTCTGGCTATATCAACTGAACGTACCACGGGAAGTTTTTTTGAAAGAAGCAATATCGTTTCGAGATAATCTTCTGATGATTCGTTTGATTTCATAGCAGTCTCCTTATCTAAGTTTAGTTAATAAGAACTGACAAGTGAAAATATATCATAAACAGGTATGCTTTTCAATTTAACGGCTGTTTAATGACAGAACATATATACAACGACTGAGGCTGTTATTATAACCGTAAATAGCTTCTTCCAACGTAGGGTAGGTTTTGCTTCCGGCATAATCATTGTGTCTTATGAAGCCGTCTTTTGAACGTGTCACACACAGAGTGTGTATCATTGAAAATGGCGAACATCCCTTATTGAATGATGTGAAAATGTATGCGGGACTGTCATCATCCGATCTTAAAAGTTCTTCTATATGACGGCCTTTGAATTCTTTTACATCAAGCCCGAGGGACAGGGCATAATCCCTGATCTTTGCAGGGTCTGTTCCAAAAAGTCCGTGAGCACATATGCCCTTGCCTGAGAATACACGAAGCAGTTCGGGGAAGGGACGATTTATGGAAAGGGCAACAAGTGAATTGTAGAGAGCTATCACTTCACAGGCATTTGATGCTGCTGTCAGAGGGGCCCCTCCGAAAAAAAGTTTGGATTCGAACTTTGAAGCATAACCGTAAAAAAAATCCGTGAGAAGATCCTGTCTGTCCAGGAACTTCTCCGGATGTTCTTTTGAATACCTGTCCCAGGCTTTCAGATTGGCCTGGTACTGTTTTCCCTGTTCTCTGTCGTTAAGACGCTTTCTGCAGAATTTGAAAAAAAGAAGTCCTGCAGCGGCGAGAACGGAAGGCGCTCTCATTAGCGACAGTCGCAGCCGCAATCGCAGCTGTCCTTGCCACAGCAATTATCTGAGCAGCATCTCTTGTCTGATGTGATAAGCAGTCCTGCAATAACTCCGCAGAGAAACGCACATACAAAGCCAATGATCAGATTGCCTTTTGTTACGGTGATCTCTTCTTTTCTCATGCTCTGTGCTTCGTCAAATACTCTGGTCTTAACTGCATCGATGTATTCGGTAATATCATTCCATTTCTCGTCCATGATAGCCTCCTTGTAAATGTGACCTTCATCAGTGAGGTCCGTAGCTTATGACAGCGTTACTCTTTATGTGTAGTTCTGCTGCTTTGGTTTTTCTCATAATGCCGTCGCCTATAGCAGCGTATTTATCAGCGATCGATACGATAATGCTCTCTCTTGATGTGGGAACCCTGAGAGGGGCGATCGGCCACATATGACAGCGGATTATCTTCTCTGTATTGTAATTTATATCCGGTATCAGGCGCCTGGCAACATCAAGTGATCTTACAGGATGTTCCTTCAGACATTCGCGTCCGTTTGAAAAGCTGTGCTTTCTTCCAAGTATGCCAAGGTCGTGGCAGAGAGAACCTATTACCACATCGTCCATCCGGGTCTTGATATGAAACTTATTCAGCACACGGCATATTTTAATACTTGCCCTGGCAACCTTTATCGAGTGATCCCCGACAGTGGTTTTTTTGTGATGAGTCTGTTTCATTGCCTGCCTGAATTCTTCTGAATGCATGATAGAGGAGCCGTAAAAATGAAGCAGGTAGTTCACTTCTTTATCTGACATTTTCACCTCCGATCCGGCTTTAACCGGAACTGTTCCAAAACTGCGGCAAATATCACAAACACATATATTATACTGCGATTTGGATATGCTCACAAGTAACTTTATTTTTGAGGCTTTATACTTTATCATATTCTGCGGAGGATTTAGATAAATGAAACTCATTTTTATAAGACACGGTGAACCCGATTACGAAAACGATGCACTTACCCCCGTAGGCGCCAGGGAGGCAGAACTTCTTGTGCCCAGGGTTAAGAAAATGGATGCAAAAGAGTATTTTGTATCCCCGTTAGGAAGGGCAAAGGCAACAGCAAAGCCTTCGCTTGAGGCACTTGGAGCAGAAGCTTGTGAGCTTGACTGGCTCAGAGAGTTTGATATTAAAGTGCAGCGCCCTGACAGGCCGGCAGGAAGTCCCGGAATGTGCTGGGACTGGCTTCCGTCTGACTGGATGGCACATGATGCGTTTTATGATAAGGAGCACTGGGCTGATCATCCGGTAATGAGTGATAACGGGATAGGTGAACGCTATAAATATGTTACGGAAAAGTTTGATGAGTTTTTGAAAGAACGCGGGTATGTAAGGAACGGAAGATTGTATGACGCGGTTTCTCCGAACAATGACAGCTATGTATTTTTCTGTCATTTCGGATGCCTTACGCTGTTTATGTCTTATCTTCTGAATATATCGCCTATGATACTCTGGCATGGCTTATGTGCATTGCCCAGTTCGGTCACAACGATAGTGACGGAAGAGCGGAAAAAAGGCACCGCTCATTGGCGGTGCCTTGAATATGGCGATACTTCGCATCTGTATGCTGCGGGAGAAAAGCCTTCCTTTGCCGCACGTTTCTGCGAATGTTTCGATAACGCTGATGAGCGTCATCTGTAGGGTTTATTTAAACAGACGTTTGTAGAGACCCTCGAAAGCTTTGCCGTGGCGTGCTTCGTCACGTGCCATCTCATGAACGGTATCGTGAATGGCATCAAGCCCTGCTTCCTTGGCACGCTTTGCAAGATCTGTCTTTCCTGCGGTAGCACCGTGCTCGGCATCGATACGCATCTCAAGATTCTTCTTGGTGCTGTCGGTAACAACCTCGCCTAACAGCTCGGCAAACTTTGCTGCATGCTCAGCTTCTTCGAATGCGGCGATGCGATAGTAATCGCCAACTTCGGGATAGCCTTCCCTGTATGCCTGTCTTGACATTGCAAGATACATGCCGACTTCGCTGCACTCACCTGTGAAATTGTCGCGAAGGTCCTTAATGATATCATCGCTTACGCCCTTGGCAACACCTACTACGTGCTCGGAAGCCCATACTCTTTCGCCTTCTTCCTGCTTGGTGAACTTTTCACCGGGAGCTTTGCAGACAGGGCAGCTTTCGGGAGGTGTGTCTCCTTCATGAACGTAACCGCAGATCGGACATACCCATTTAGCCATTTTTAAATACCTCCTTATCATAAATCATCGTTAATAGAAAACGTTTTCAACGGGATAATTTTAACATTTAGAGAGGATGGTTTGCAACCTGAAATGAAAAGAATGTCTGTGTATATCCACATACCTTACTGCGTGCGCAAATGTGCGTATTGTGATTTTTTATCTTTTCCGGATGCCTCACCGGATTCGTTAACACAGACCGGAAAAGAGTATAAAAAAGCCCTTTTAAAAGAACTTGAATTAACTGCCCGGAAGTACCCGGACAGGATCGTTGATACTGTCTTTTTTGGCGGGGGTACGCCATCGCATATGAGCGCTTTTGATATTGCGGACATTATGGATGCCTTAAGAGCTCTTTTCCCTTTTTCGGATGATACAGAGGTTTCGCTTGAAGCCAATCCGGGAACCGTGGATGAGGAGAAGCTTCGGGTTTATAAGGATGCAGGGATAAACAGATTAAGCTTTGGACTTCAGTCTTCGCATGATAAGGAACTAAAAATATTAGGACGCATACATGTTTTTGATGATTTTGTGCGAAGCATGGAGTTGGCTAAACTGGCAGGATTTGAAAATATAAATGCAGATCTTATGAGCGCACTTCCGGGCCAAACCGTCAAAGATTGGGAAGATGTTCTTCGCACGGCCGCATCATTTAAGATGCTTAAGCATATATCCGCATACAGTCTGATCATAGAAGAGGGTACAGCTTTTTATGAGCGATACAAGGATGGAGGACTTCCTTCGGAGGAGGCTGACAGGGAAATGTACCATATCACCCGCGAGGTGCTTGAGAGCTATGGCTACGAACGCTACGAGATATCAAATTATGCAAAGCCAGGATATGAATGCAGACACAATCTTGTTTACTGGAACAGGGGGGACTATATCGGATTGGGTCTCGGAGCATCTTCATGCATGGATGAAGTGCGCTTTACAAACACGTCGGATATCAGAAAGTATATGGAGCTGACCGATCTGGCGGGGATCAGGGAATCTGTAGAGGAACTTGATGATGACAGTATCCGTTTTGAAAAAGTTATGCTGGGGCTCAGACTCACCGGGGGGATCGATGAATCAGAACTGCTTTCGGGAGCAGAGGGATTGACTGAAAAGTTTTACAGGGAGCAGATCGAAAAGAATATTTCTCTGGGGCTTCTTGTGAGAGAAAACGGGCGGTTAAAACTTTCCGATGAAGGGCTTGATCTGGCAGATCATGTGATAATGGATTTTTGTAATAGATTTACATAACAACGGGACTGATGTGATATCATATTGCCATGATACGAGTTGACAGATTTTTAGGGACCATGGGTGCAGGCTCAAGATCCGATATAAAAAAATACATCAAAGCCGGCAGAGTCAGTCTCGAAAAAGACGGACAGAGAAGAGCGATAAGCGATCCTTCCGAAAAGATACCCGAGGATAGTGTGCTCATATTTGACGGCAGGGAACTTCGCTATGAGGAATACCAGTATTTCCTTCTTAACAAACCTGCAGGTGTCCTGACTGCCGTAAGTGACAGGACGAGGACGACCGTGCTCGATCTGGTAAAAGGCGAGGGAATACGTACTGATATTGTTCCGGTGGGACGTCTGGATATGGATACGGAAGGACTTCTCTTTATTACAAATGACGGAGCTCTTGTTCATAAGCTTGAAAGTCCTGCGTCGGGGATAGAGAAGGAATATGAGGCCGTTCTCGACAGGGAGGTTTCTGATGAGATGAAAGCCCGGATGATAAGAGAATTTGCTTCTGGCCTGGAGGTCATTGAATCAGATAAGGGTGGTGATGCGTTTGTTGCAAGACCTGCGAAACTTACATTTCCGGGAAGCGACAGCAGACTTGCAAGGGTCATTCTTACTGAGGGACGATATCATCAGGTAAAGAGGATGTTTTTAACCGAAGGGTATACCGTTGTGAAACTTAAAAGGCTTAGAGAGGGAAGCATTTTGCTCCCGGATGACCTTGCCGAAGGATGTTTTAAAAAAGTAGAAAAAATGGTATAATTAAACGATGCTTAAATGTAGATTTTCAAAGTATATCAGTTTTATTATCGTCATATGTTCATTGGCTGTGGTTTCGCTTTCGGGTTGCGGTAAGGATTCAAGGATAATCCTGACTACCGGCTTTGATGAAGATGAACTTTTCAGGATAGACGGACTCTCATGCAGCAGGGCAGAGTTCATGGTCTATCTCACCAATATACAGGACCAGTATGAGCTGGCCTTTGGCAAGAAGATATGGGATGCCGATACAGGCGATATGACTCTTGAACAGAGTCTCAGACAGACAGTTCTGGCGCGTCTTGCCAAGATCAAGATGATGAACCGTATGGCGGAGAATCTAAATATAGAGCTCTCGTCAGATGAAAAGAAACGGGCCGAGAAAGCTGCCGAAACCTATTATTCATCCCTTAGTCCCGAAGAAATAGAGGCGATGGGTGGGGTGAACAGAAAGACCATCACACTCATGTATAATGAATATGCGCTGGCTTGCAAGTTATATGATCAGCTCACGGCTGATGTGGATGCAGAGATCAGTGATGATGAAGCCAGGACAGTGACTGTCATGCAGATAAAAGTCGCTGACAGAGGAACGGCGGATAGTATATTAAGACGCCTTAAGGATGGTGAAAGTTTTGATGCCATCGCCATGTCGGAGAGTGAAACGGATGACATGATACTTTCCGTGGCAGGTGATTATGAAGATGAAAATGTAAGAACTGCCTGCTTTGCCCTTGGTGAAGGTGAACTCAGTAATGTGGTGGAAGGGAATGATGGATATTATATCTTTTCATGTCTCAGTACACTTGACCGTGAGCAGACTGATCTTAAAAAAGAAAAGATCGCTGATGAGCGCAGGGAGGCTGCGTTCAATGATTCCTACAATTCTTTTGCCGAAGGCAAGAGGTGCTATCTTAATGAGGAACTCTATGAAAAGATAGTATTTACAGGTGGCGGAAACGTTGATACTGCGGATTTCTTTGATGTATATGAGAAATCATTCTAAAGGGGAATTGCATGTACACATTTAAGCCTTTGCTTATAAGCAGACTTACAAATGGAAAGATGCCCGCTCCGGATATGCTCAGACTTCCGGATGATACGGAACTTGCTTTCAGAGATGAAAGCGGTAAAGCTTCTTTTGCTGTTCCTGAAAAAAGCTATTATCTTCTGGTCACTGACAAAAAAGAGGACCTGGAAAAATGCCGTGCGGAAGATAACAGGATCTCATATACAGTATGGTGTGGTGAGGGCGATGCCGATAATGCGGACGCTTTTGTCACGGCCGGAATGTCTGAAGCAATGTTTCGCACGATAATAGAACGCGGAATAGAAAATCTGAAAGCATCATTCGATGCATATATCTACAAAAATTCAATGACAGCGTTAATGGATTCGCTCCCGGATATGGTCTGGTTCAAGGACCTTGCGGGAACTTATCTTGAAGTGAATAAAGTCTTTTCAGATGTTGTGGAGAAATCCAAAGAGGATTGCAGAAAGAAAACACACGCCTATATCTGGGACATGGATGCTGAGGCGACGAGTGCAGCTGCCAGCGTGATATCTGAAGCGGATGTGATCAATGCAGGCCACACGCTTGTTATCGAGGAACCGCTCCAGACCAAAAAAGGAATGAAGCAGCTTACCACATATAAGTCTCCTGTTTTTGATGGTTTTGGACAGGCACTTGGTATCATCGGAGTAGGACATGATGTTACCAATTTCAATAACATGGGGCTTCAGCTTTCGATCCTTATTGAAAACATGCCTCTTCCTTTGATCCTCTGCGGTCTTAATCATCGTGTGATACAGATGAATTCCAAGTTCCGTGATATAACAGGGCTTGATATGGTCGCACTGGCAAGTTTTGATTATAACGCTTGGAAGGATAAGTATCTGATTCCTATTTCTGATCTTGGAGAAGACAAATTGAGTCATTCCAGGAGCCGTGAATATACGATAGAGATGAACGGCAATGTCAGATACTTCAGGGTAGTTGAGCAGGAGGTCATCGATCATTTTGGTTCCGTATCCGGTTATTACTGTATGTTCATGGATACGACCATGAGTCACAAGTATGAGAATACCATACTTAAGGCAGCCAATACCGATGCTCTGACAGGTCTGTTTAACAGAAGATATTTCTATGATAAGGCTGCCGAATATGCAGGTGAGCCTATAAAGCTCCTTTATATGGATCTGGATCATTTCAAGGAGATAAATGATAATTACGGCCACAACCGAGGCGATGATGTACTGAAAAAGACAGCCAATTATATCAGCGAGTGTTTTCCTGACGGCATATGTGCAAGGCTTGGCGGTGATGAGTATGCAGTGCTTTTGCATGGAGAAGCTGCCAGGAAAGATGTGAGTGCGCAGTGTGCAAAGCTTGAGGATCAGGTGCGCCATATCTTCCGTTCCGGCGGTCTGTTCGTGACCATAAGCATAGGTATCAGTGAGAGTGAAGGAGGCCTTAAGAATGTGGATGCCTTCATTCACGGTGCCGATCAGAAGATGTATGAGATAAAGAAAAAGCATCATGAGGCGATGCCTAAGATGGATCCGAAGAATACAGGCAGATAAAATATAGTAAATGACAGTATCTTTGCTGAATATTGAGCCACCCGGAAACACATTAGAAAAATGAAATATATCAACGCTTTTATTAGCACTCATTTTAAATGAGTGCTAATTTTCTATTGACATTTGTAGAATGCAGACCTAATATAATCTTTAGTTTTAAGTACTGATTTTTATAGAAAGGATGTGTTTTTTATGGCAGGAAAAGGCAGTTTATCAATCAGCAGCGAGAATATATTCCCGATAATCAAGAAGTGGATGTATTCCGATCAGGATATTTTTTACAGGGAACTTGTAAGTAACGGCTCAGATGCCATCACCAAGTTAAAAAAGCTCGACATGATGGGAGAGTACACGCTTCCTGAGAATTATAAGGGCAAGATCGAGGTGGTCGTTAATCCGGAGGCAAAGCTCATAAAGGTTATCGATAACGGTCTGGGCATGACAGAGGATGAAGTTGAGCAGTATATCAACCAGATCGCATTTTCCGGAGCCACTGATTTCATCACAAAGTATAAGGATAAGGCAAACGAAGATCAGATCATCGGACATTTCGGTCTGGGCTTTTATTCAGCATTTATGATAGCTGAAGAGGTCGAGATCAATACTCTTTCATATAAAGACGGCGCCAAGGCAGTTCATTGGACATGCAACGGCGGAACCGAATATGAGATGGAGGAAGGAAATCGTACCGAGATCGGTACCGAGATCATCCTTCATGTTGCCTCTGATTGTGAGAAATACTGCAACAAGTATGAGGCAGAGGATGTGCTCAAGAAATACTGCTCATTCATGCCTTATGAGATATTCCTTTCAAAGGAAGGCGAGGAGCTTACCGAGACTATAAAGGCCTCCGAGAAGCTTGATACCGATACGGTTCTTGAGGAGATCCCCGGTGAATATCCCAAGGATAAGGATGGCAAAGAGGATACCACAAAAGAAAAGAGTGAGGATAGGCTTAAGATAAAGAAGCGTCCGGTTGCACTGAATGATACGACTCCTCTTTGGGCAAAGCATCCCAATGACTGCACAAAGGATGAATACCTCGATTTCTACAGAAAAGTCTTCCATGATTACAAGGAGCCTCTGTTCTGGATCCATCTGAACATGGATTATCCTTTTAACTTAAAGGGTATCCTTTACTTCCCTAAGATCAATATGGAATTTGAATCTATAGAGGGTGTGATAAAGCTCTATAATAACCAGGTATTCATTGCTGATAATATCAAAGAGGTCATTCCCGAATATCTGATGCTTTTAAAGGGTGTCATCGACTGTCCTGACCTGCCGCTCAACGTTTCAAGATCGGCACTTCAGAATGACGGTTTCGTAAAGAAGATATCTGACTACATTTCAAAGAAAGTTGCCGACAAGCTTTCCGGAATGTGCAAGACAGAGCGTGAAGAATATGAAAAGTATTGGGATGATATCTCTCCGTTCATCAAATACGGATGCCTTAAGGATGATAAGTTCTGCGAGAAGATGACAGACTACATCCTCTTCAAGGACATAGATAAGAAGTTCATGACTCTTCCCGAGTGTCTTGAAGTAAAGCCAATAGATACAGAAGAATCCGACGAGGATGGCGAGAAGACCGAGAATGCGACCGATGCAGACGGAAATGAAGTTGAATCAGAGGTCGTAAAAGAAGGAGATGCTACAGAGGATAATTCCGAAGAGAAAAAGGACAAGAAGATCTACTATGTTACTGATGAGCAGCAGCAGAGCCAGTATATCAATATGTTCAAGAAGGCCGGAAAGCCCGCGATCATCCTTCCCGATACTATCGACCAGCCTTTTGTACAGCAGCTTGAGAGCAAGAATGAAGGAATACATTTCCTGCGCATAGATTCTGAGGTTACAGATGATCTTAAGGCCAAGGAAACAAAGAAGCTCAAGGAGGAACTTGAGAATCAGACCAAGGTGCTTGAAAAGATCTTCAAGAAAGTGATAAAGAAGGACAATATCACCGTTAAGGCCGAGAAGCTCAAGAATAAGGATATCTCTTCAATGCTTACGGTTTCCGAGGAATCAAGACGTATGCAGGATATGATGAAGATGTATGCTACACGCGGTCTTGATATGGGCAACCTTCCCAAGGAGGGACAGACTCTCATCCTTAATACTTCCAACAAGCTTGTTCAGAAGATACTTGAGGAGCAGGAGAGCGAGAATTCACAGATGCTCTTTGAGCAGCTCTATGATCTGGCAAGGCTTCAGAATGAACCGCTCGATCCGGAAGCAATGACCAAGTTTGTGGCAAGATCTAACAAACTTCTGGGGATGCTTGCATAAAATATTTGATAAATAACAGACAGTTTGTGAACAATTGAACCGTTAACGGTAAAGAAGAAATAACAGAGTGTAAAAGGGGTCCATGCGGGCCCCTTTGATTATCATAAGATTCTGATACTTTCATAAACAATAAGCTTGTTCTAATATATGAAGTTCTGAAAATGTTTCTGAAACAGCCTGGAAATCAGACAATAAATAAATTAAAATAATTGAAGTATATTAGGTGTTGCAAGCTGAATGAAACTGTGTTTGGAGATCAGAAAAAATCCCGGCAATTATGATCTTGTTTTTAAAAACTGTGGTCATGTTGCTATTTTCACGAGACCTAATACAACCTTTGAGCTTGCTAATGTAAAAAAGTTTCCTGGATCATATAAAGGCACACTTGAGGAAATAAATAGTTTCCTTAACGAATGATTCAGTATAATGGAGAAAAGCAACTGTGAAAAAGATCAAATTAATTGTTTTTATCATGATGTTATTTTTTGCGGTAGGATGCGGAAAGAAAGAGCCGCCTACGGTTGGGATAAGCTATTGTTATCTTTATGGGGATGATGCTAAAGTGGTCTATCCTGATGGTACGTCATATAGTTGTAGTATAGAGTATCAAGATGATTTTGATTATGATAATGGCTGTGTATACTTTGCTGATGTGGATAATGTGTTTAAAGCAAATGTAAGTCAGAATGAAATTTATCCACTGGCTGATGAAAATGAGTATAAGAGAATTGTAGATAATTATTATGGCTTCGATTCGGTTGTTTCGTTGGGGGATTCCGGGAAAGTAGCACTGCAGCTGTATAACGATCGGGCTGATCATTCGGATATTTATGTTATTGATAAAGGAAAGATAGAGTTTCTTTGTGAAGTAGATGGATATGGTATAAATCATAATAGCAGACCAAATCTGAAAGAAGTAGCTGTCTGTTCAGATGAAAATGGAGAAAACCTTTTTGTTAAGCAAAATGATCAATTAGTTAAATATAATATTCTTAGCAAAACGGGGACTACATTAATACCTGATTTCAAGTATGATATCTTTGATGTTGATGGATCAGGCGATAAGGTGGCTTATATCTACAGAGACAACATTTATCTTTATGAAGTATCAAGCGGAAATAAAACTCAAATAGCAAAAATGGAGTTTCCCATGGGAAAGATCTGTATTTCAGATGATGGAAATTGGATAATGGTTGTAGATGTGACAGAGGCGAAAGGTATTTTGCCGGCCGGGTTTTATCCTCCAAGTCCTATAACTAATCTCTATATTTATGATTGTGTAAATGAAAAAATGACTTTAGTTCTTGAGGGCGGTTGCGGGAGTGATAGAGGGGCTTTTGATTTTGCGGAGTAAACTGTTTTGTAAAAAAGTAATTTGCCAAAGATCGAACAGGTTCTGCTGATTAAAAGAGAACTAATTATCTTTAAAGAATTAACACATTAAACAAGATGGGGGATTGGCGTAACCGGTCTCCCGCTTTTAATAAATGCATATTTATATGCATTGAAACCAAAGGTAAAAATCATGAAAAGGTTTAAAATTACTGTAGTTATTATGCTGTTTATCTTTGCGGTAGGATGCGGAAAGAAAGAACCACTTACGATGGGGATAGGCTATTGTTATCTTACTGGAGATGATGTGAAAGAGGTCTATCCTGATGGTTCGTCATATAGTTGTAGGATAGAGTATCAAGCTGATTTTGATTATGATAATGGCTGTATATACTTTGCTAATTTGTATAATGTGTTTAAAGCAAATGTAAGTCAGAATGAAATTTGTCCACTGGCTGATAAAAATGAGTATAAGAGAATTAGGGATAATTATGATGTCGATTCGGTTGTTTCGTTGGGGGCTTCCGGGAATGTAGCATTACAGCTGTATAATCAGGGGGATGATCATTCGGATATTTATATCATTGATAAAGGAATGCTGGAGTTTCTTTGTGAAGTAGATGGACACGGTATAAATAATAATAGCAGTCCCAATCTGAACGAAGTAGCTGTCTGTTCAGATAAAAGTGGAGAAAACCTGTTTATTAAACAAAATGATCAATTAGTTAAATATAATATTCAGAGTAAAACAGGGACTACATTAATATCTGATTTCAAGTATGATATCTTTGATGTTGATGGATCAGGCGATAAGGTGGCTTATATATATGGAGACTGCATTTATCTTTATGAAATATCAAGTGGAAATGAAACTTTGATAGGAGAAATGGAGTTTCCATTAGGAAAGATCTGTATATCAGATGATGGAAACTGGATAATGGTTATAGATGAAAAGGAGGAGAAAGGGATTTTGCCGAACCCTTATCCAGGTGTCATACACAATCTATATATTTATGATTGTGTAAATAAAAAAATGAATTTAGTTCTTGACCATGATTGCGGGAGTTACAGAGGGGCTTTTGATTTTGCGGAGTAAACTGCTTTGTTGCAGCTAAGCTCCCAGAGAATGATTTAGTCTTAAGGCCCATGGAGTCGGTAAAAACCGCCACGTGGGCTTTTAAGGTTTTTGATATGAGTAAAAGAAAAATTACAATTGTTGTTATAGTTGGTCTAATCTTTATTGTATCGGTCGTATTATTAAATACTAAATATGTTGTTTTCAGAATAAATGCCGATATTGATGGAAAACCGGCTAATGTTTGTGGCGTGTCGAATTACTTTAAATGTGCGATTGATGAATGGAAACTAGCAAAATGTTTTTCTAAACCTATTGGCGATGAGTTTGTGGTGGCTGATTTTAAAATAAAAGATAATTGTGGTTCTAAATATCACTTTGATGTATGGTTTGATGTGGATGGAAAAACTGTAATAGGCACTTTTCATTATTTCAATACTGATAAAGGGATATCAGATACGTGGGATAGTACTACAAATGTACATTTTTATCATAGGGATCAGGTATTATGCGCAGATGTAGCCTGCAGTGATGGAGTAGTTACTGATCTTACTGATGTTAATGATGGCGGTTTTAATGTGACGATATGTAAGTAAAAGGGAGAAATGGAACATGGCTTTTTCACTTAACTAAGTTGCTTTTGTTGGTTTAATGATCGAAGTATTAAACCACGAACGAAAAACAACGGACATTGTTTTTGATCTACGTTGTGAATATGAAACGAACAGTGTGTTGAGGAAGAAGGGCTTTCGTTCTAAGTGATTAGTACGAGGCACCTCTTTTTATGCGTAATACCTCTTAAATATGGACGTTAAAGGAGAAAAGACAATGTCCTCAATTTTGAAGGAGATCGGGCGATAGCAATGAGGGCATTTTCTCCTAAATGAATTTGAGGATTGTTTATGAAGAAAAAAAATCAAACTGTAATAATATTTGCTATTGTTACAGTGTTTATTTTGCTAGCTTTTATAATTCTGCGGGATAGAGTTTTTGTTGTTAGATTCAAATATTATTTTGACGGGACACCAATAGATTTAACTAGCATAGGAGGTCCTCGGCTTCATGCATTTGATGGTGTTGAACATTGCCTGGGATATGGTGTTAGTATGAAAAAACAAAAGGTTTATTTGGGTATAGACTGGGAAGGCTTGTCAGAGTACCATTTAAGAGATGGTTGTATAGTTGATGGACAGGGAATAGGGATGAAGTATTCTATGAACTTTTATGGTAGTTCTGACCTTTTTTATAATGAAACTATTTATGTCAATTATACATATGATGATTCCGGTGTATTGCGATATGAACTTGATTATGATGATACATCGGGTGTTGAGTGTTGGGGGTATTATTTATAATATAAAGGTACACTAGAGGAAATTAATAGTTTCGTTGGGGGATTCCGGGAAAGTAGCGCTGCAGCTGTATAACGATCGGGCTGGTCATTCGGATATTTATGTTATTGATAATGGCCCCCCGGGACGGGGTTAATGGTCCATTCATATTTCAAAATTTTTAGGTAATGGCCCTCCGAGGACAGGGGGTAATGGTTCATTCATGTTTTATATTTTTTGGGTGAAAAAGGGGATTAGATTAAATGGAACAAAGTGAAGTGTTTAAGGAAATTAGAAAAAGAATAAAACCAGCTCTTAAAGAGATGGGATTTAAAACAAGGAATTCTCACTATGTAAGAGTGTCCAAAGGGGAAATAGTACAGTGTTTTGGATTTCAAAAATTTAAGGGAGATCTTTTTACTGTAAATTTTGGAATTACCCCATTGTATACAACTTCAAGCCGATATTTATTGGAGAGCCGTAGAATTGGGGATCTGATCGGTCCGGGGGATAGATGGTGGACGTATTGCGAAGAATCGGTGGATTCAGTCTCAGATTTGATTTTAAATACTCTATTAGTGGTTTTCAAGCAATGTGATTCTTACATCGGATTTTATGAAGCTGTGGAAAAATCTATTGTAGAAGTGAAAAGTGTGGAAGAATCGAAAAAGCGGTGGGATACTCGATGGGATAATCCTGATATGGCTAATATTATACATAATTGTACCGGGCATATTCATAAATTATGTATTAGACTTGGAAAACTTGATAAAGCATTGATATGTATCAATAATTCTATAATAGGACATCAAAGTGTGAAAAGTGAAACCTCTATTAGAAGTAATCATGAACAGTTGGATAGGTTGATTGCAGAAGATGAGACTATAAAACGTAAAATATTGATGAATGATGTTGATGATATCATAAATAATTATAAAAAAATAGAAATAGAGAATATAGAATTATTAGAAAAGTATTTATGTTAAACCATAGAAGATTATTTGAACGATGAGAAATTAAAAAATTATCCATAAGAAGATAAGGGTGATACTTATATTATTGATAAAGGAAAGATGGAGTATCTTTGTGAAGAAGATGGATACGGTATACATAATAATAGCAGTGTAAATCTGCACGAAGTAGCTGTTTGTTCCGAATAAAGTGGAGAAAGCCTTTTTGTTAAGCAAAATGATCAATTAGTTAAATATAATATTCAGAGTAAAGCAGGGGCTACATTAATATCTGATTTCAAGTATGATATCTTTGATGTTGATGGATCAGGCGGTAAGGTGGCTTATATCTATGGAGACTGCATTTATCTTTATGAAATATCAAGTGGAACTGAAACTCTGATAGGAGAAATGGACTTTCCGATGATAAAGTGAAGGACATCTTCTCTTGCTATGATGAAAATGCCACCATCGAAAAGAGATACAGCCTCCCTTTTTTTGCAAATAAATGACCGTTAGGGTATAATGTAGCGGTTATGTAAACAACTAACTATCACACGAAAGGATATTGTTATGTGCGGTATAGTAGGTTATGTAGGAAATAAGCAGGCTGCTCCGATCCTCCTTGCAGGTCTCGAGAAGCTTGAATACAGAGGATATGATTCAGCTGGTATCGCTGTAAGGAACGGCGACGGCGAAACAGATATAGTAAAGGCAAAGGGGAGACTTTCAGCACTTGCTCACAAGACCGATCAGGGACGTGCGGTGTTAGGTACATGCGGTATCGGTCACACAAGATGGGCAACTCACGGTGAGCCGTCCGAGACTAATGCGCATCCTCATTGCAGTGATGACATGAATGTTGTGGGCGTGCATAACGGTATCATTGAGAACTACCAGGAACTCAAGGCCAAGTTAATGCGCCATGATTATAAGTTTTATTCCGAGACCGATACTGAGGTGGAGATAAAGCTTATCGATTATTACTATAAGAAGTATCAGGGAACACCTGTGGATGCTATAAACCATGCACTTGTTCGTACACGAGGCAGCTATGCGCTTGCCGTAATGTTCAAGGAGTATCCCGGCGAGATCTATGTCGCCAAGAAGGACAGCCCCATGATCATTGGTGTGACCGATGAAGGCGCATTTCTGGGATCGGACGTTCCTGCGATCCTTAATTACACAAGAAATGTTTATTACATCGGTGACATGGAGCTCGGTAAGCTCACACCCGGAAAGGTTACTTTCTACAACCTTGATGGTGATGAGATAGAAAAGAATCCTGTTGAGATCGACTGGGATGCAGAGAGCACCGATAAGTGCGGCTTTGAACATTACATGATGAAGGAAATCCATGAGCAGCCTAAGGCTGTGAAGGAAACCCTTGATATGTATATGAATGACGGAAAGATCGATTTCTCCGGTCTTATAAGGAATCCTGAGAACTCAGGAAATCCGGAAGACAAGACTACTCTTGATGATGTGCTGAAGAATCTTGAGAGAATATATATCGTTGCCTGTGGCTCGGCATATCATGCAGGTGCGGTGGGTAAGACAGTCATAGAGCAGCTGACGGATATACCTGTTGAGGTAAGTCTTGCATCGGAATTCCGTTACTGCAATCCGAAGCTTCAGAAGAATTCTCTTGTGGTCGTTATCTCGCAGAGCGGTGAGACTGCCGATACCAGAGAGGCGATGCTTCTTTCGGAAGAGAGGGGAATTCCCACACTTGCGATAGTGAATGTTTTCGGATCATCGATCGCGAGAAAAGCAGATTTCGTAATGTATACAGCTGCCGGTCCCGAGATCGCGGTGGCTACAACAAAAGCATACAGCGCTCAGCTCATCACTCTTTACCTGCTTGCGATAAGATGTGCGGAGCTTTCAAAGTCCATAGATGAGAACAGAGCCAAGGATCTCCTTGCAGCTCTTAACCAGATCCCTGCGGGAATTGAAAAGATACTTGAAGACAGGGAGAGGATACAGTGGTTTGCAGCCAAGTATGCAAATTCAACTGACGTATTCTTTATCGGAAGAGGTCTTGATTATGCGATAGCACTTGAAGGATCGCTCAAGATGAAAGAAATCAGCTATATCCATTCGGAGGCATATGCTGCAGGTGAGCTTAAGCACGGAACGATTTCTCTTATAGAACATAACAGACTGGTCATCGGTATCATGACGCAGAAAGATCTTTATGAGAAGACCATCTCCAACATGGCTGAGGTTAAGAGCCGTGGAGCTTATCTCTTCGGACTCACATCTTACGGCAACTACAGCGTTGAGGATACGGTTGATTTCGCAGTATATATTCCAAAGGGCGAGGAAGTATTTGCCGCAAGCCTTGCGATAATACCGCTTCAGCTTCTTGGATACTATATGGCTGTTACAAAGGGACTTGACGTTGATAAGCCGAGGAACCTTGCAAAGAGCGTTACTGTTGAGTGATCTGCTTCGCCATTGCTTTGATGCTTATTGAATGAGTCGGACATGCTTCTACGCATTTAAGACATCTGATGCATTCGGCAGAATCGGGATGCTTTACAGGATCGACATCCATAGGACATTTAAGGCTGCACGCGCTGCAATGCGTGCAGCTTTTTTCATTCACATGAAGCTTTAAGATGCTGACCTTATTGAGAAGTCCGTAGATCGCTCCCAGCGGGCAAAGAGTCTTGCAGAAAAAGCGGTGTATAAATATACAGCCGATGATCACTATAGCAAGGATAAGTGCTTTAAGCGCAAAAAGGGGACCTATTGCATCATGCAGCTCTTTGTGTGTAAGTAGCATTGGTATGCCGCCTTCAAGTGTGCCTGCAGGACATATGAATTCACAGAAGGCGGGGATGCCTGTCTGGCTTTGCGATAACAGTGACATTGCTTCCGGGATCAAAAGTACAAATATGAGCAGTATCAGATATTTGATATAAGTCATCCATCCGGGAAGACGGAACTTTTTAACGGGGATGAGTGAGATCAGTTCCTGTATGAGTCCGAAAGGGCAGAAGAAACCGCATATCATACGCCCGAAGATCACTCCGAGAGCAAGTATAAGGCCTGTTACATAAAAGGAAAAATTATAATGACGTGAACCGGTGACAGCCTGAAGTGCGCCTATGGGGCAGGCAAGTGATGCCGCAGGACAGGAGTAGCAATTGAGTCCGGGGTTGCAGAAGTTTTTCCATTTGCCTGTGTAAAGCTTTCCGCCTGCAAAGTTGCTTATATGAAAATTAGAAAAACCGAAGGCGGCAGCCTGTATCAGTTTTCTTTTGATCCCTTGTTTTAGTGACATGTTCTCAGCCTATCCCTATGCATTCAAGACAGATGTGAGCAGCTTTGGTGAAAACTTCATAGTTTTCTTCACGCATAAAGCCTGCAGCTATCATCAGAAATGACAGTGCAAGCAGTATAAAAGGCAGATATGTTTTTATGTTCTTTTTATTCATTGGACAGATAATCCGAAACTGCTTTCTTGTAGGCATCGACATAGGCTCCTGTGATAGGGTCTCCTATGCGGTTTCCTTCCCTGTCAACGAGTATCGTTGTCGGAACATATTCGAACTGGCTCATAAGATCATACATATCGGAACCGGTGATAATGTTGGTATATTTCACACCGGCCTGTTCAACAAGGAACTGTGCATCCTGCGCTCCTCTGTCATCAGCTTCGTATGAGTTGCAGACGATCCCTATTATCTGAACATTGTCAGGCATGTTCTGTCTCCACTCCTCCAGATGAGGGAGCTCACCTATGCATGGATCGCAGAAGGTTCCCCATATATTGACCACAGTAACATCTGCCTTGGAAAAGATATCGCTGCTGACGGGATTGCCGTAGATGTCCTGTGATTCAAATGCAAGATCGGGATCGGCAGGTACATAGTTGTTATCTGCAACTTCAGTAGCCTCAGCTTCATATGTATCAGTATCTTGCATGGCGGAATCCTCTTCGTTTACTTCGGATGGATCATCTTCCTTTGCAGGCTCGGTTGCTTCAGCTGTATCGACTTCCTGCACGGTTTCGCTTTCCTCTGTGGGGGCAGGTTTGCTTTCGTTAGGTTCAGCCCCTGCGAGCCCGCAAGATGTGAGTATCGTGCAGGCGGCAATACATGCACATATATGGTAAATTCTTGTCTTCATTAATGTCAGTACCTCTTTCAAAGTGTTTTATGATCAACATTATAGCATATATATGCTTTTCACTTGAGTGCTCTGAAAGCGGTTGTTGTCGGTTCAGATAAAAGATCTGTGAGTGTGTTAATATATACATGACTTTAGTTCTTGAGTCAGAATAATACAAGTTGAGGAATTCATTATGAAATTATCTGCTTTTTTTGAATTGGCTTCATTTGGGATGAAGACAGTGTTATTTAAGAAAAAAGATGCCATATTGGGAACTATTATTTTAACAGATAAATGTAATCTGAAATGCAAGCACTGCTCTGTAAATAATATTACGGCAATAGTTCATCCATATAGTCAGATCAGAGATGAAATGCGTCAGCTATATGATATGGGTATTCGTATTTTGTTTTTTTGCGGTGGAGAGACTTTTATTTGGCATGATGGAGATAAAAGTCTTAGAGATCTTGTGATCGAAGCAAAGAGTATGGGTTTCCTGATCGTTAATGTGGTAACGAATGGTACTTTCTCATTGGATCTGCCCGAGGCCAATCTGATACTGCTTAGTCTGGATGGTGATAGAGAAAGGCATAATGCAGTCAGAGGCGATACTTACGATACGATCATGAATAATATCGCTCATGCTACTTCGGATAATATATGTTTTTATATGGCGGTTAATCAGATCAACAAAGATGCTATTCGTGAGGTGTGCGAGACAGCCAGGGATACGAAAAATGTCCGCGCGGTATCTTTTAATTTCCATACTCCATATCCGGATACGAAAGAACTGGCATTGACTAAGGAGGAAAAAACTGAGTGCTGCGAAGTCATTAAGCAAATGATGAAAGAAGGTGCTCCTGTTTTTAATCTAAAGAGTGCATTCCCTTATATTATAAATAATAGCTTCCCCACACCCTGTTATCAGTGTGTGGTTATGGAGAATGGCAAGCTGTCAATATGCGGAAGATGTATAGATGTTCCGGGACTTTGTGATCAGTGTGGATATTTCTTTGTGGCAGAGTATACGTTACTGTTTAAAGGAAATTTGAAGATTATTTTCGAAATGTTACGAACATACTTAAAGTATGTGTAATTTATGATCAGGAGTTTGTTTTATGAGCTTTTTGACAGAAATCACGAGAATGTGGCTTACCAGATCCACCAGGAAGTTTTCATTCTATAATGAATATGATGAGCATCTGCCTTATGGAGAATGTGATAATTTAGGCCTGTATATTCATATTCCATTTTGCAAAAGTATTTGCAGTTTTTGCCCATATTGCAAAGTTATTTATTCGGAAGAAAAATGTAATAAATATATAGATTCTCTGATTCATGAAATTCATATGGCAGGTAATGAATATGAAGGCAAGAAGACTGTGACAAGTCTTTATTTTGGTGGGGGGACTCCGGCTCTTGCTATTGACCGTATTGAGGAGATACTGGATGCTGTCAGAGAACATTATATTATTACTGAAGGGATCGGACTGGAGCTACATCCGGATAATGTTACATATGATACACTCGCAGCTTGTAAGAAGGCCGGCATTACTAAGCTAAGTATTGGTATTCAGTCTTTTCAGGAAAAATATCAGGATATTCTGGGAAGAAGATCTGTAAATATTGATCCTATTCGTGATGCGCTTAGCAAAGTATCATTTGAAACAGTATCTATGGATTTTATTTTTGCGCTCCCTACGCAAACCATAGATGATTTAAAAATTGATATTGATATGGCACTTAAACTTGGTGCCAACTATGTGGCGATATATCCTTTTATTGATTTCTCGTTTACGAAGTCAGATATTAAGGCTTTGGATAATAAGAAAAAACGAGCCATGCTTGACGAAATAACCATGTATTGCCTTGAAAAAGGCTTCAAGCGAAGCTCTATTTGGACTTTTGCAACTGAATCTTCTGCCAAATATTCATCCATGACGAGAGACAATTTCCTTGGCTTTGGATGTTCTGCGACCACTCTTTTAAAAAAGCAGTTTAAGATCAATACATTTGATGTGGATGAGTATTGTAAGCGTATAGAAAGTGGCAAGCTTGCTACATCCTTAACAATTCGATTTACGCTTAGACAGAGAATGGTTTATTACCTGTTTTGGATGGCATACAGTACAAAAGTAAACGCTGATGATTTTGAGAGATTTTTTGGCGTCAAGTTATCCAAAATGTACGGAATGGAATTGAAACTGGCGCAGCTTTTTAAACTGATCACATATAAAGACGGTACTTATGAGATGACTCTGAAAGGTGCATTTTATTACCATTACTATGAAAAATTCTATACATATTCATACATAGATAAGATGTGGGGGATTATGCGTAAAGAAGCCTTCCCGAAACAAATAAAGTTTTGAAAGTCTGCGCCTTTTTTGTATATTCGGAAAACGATTTCCTCTTGTCATAATAGGTATTTCAGACTAAAATAAGTCTGTTTACGTAATTATATTCTGGTGAATGTGTATGGTATCGATAAAAGATGTTGCCGCAAGAGCCGGTGTTGCGATCTCTACCGTATCCAAGGTCCTGAACGGCTATCCCAATGTAAGTGAAAAGACAAGAAGCAGAGTACAGAAGGCGATAGATGAGCTTCACTATGTTCCAAATGCTATCGCATCGGCTCTTTCTTCAAAGAATACCGCTCGCATTGCACTTATTATCAATTCGCTTGAACATTCACAGGCTATAGATGAGATCGATATGCATTATCTTTCCGGTGCGATAGAGGAAGCTAAGAAAAGAGATATCGAGCTCAGAACATATTTTTATTCAATGATAGAAGATATGAGCGCCGAGGATATAGTCAGGGATTTTGACGCCCAGCGCATAGGTGCTTTTATCGTATACGGATACAATAAGAATGATACGGTGCTGCAGATACTGCATTCCATGCACAGATTCAAGTCGGTGCTCGTAGACACGCCTATCTATGATAAAGACACTTCATCAATCTGGATAGATCAGGCGCAGGCACAGTATGATGTTGCAGAAGCCGCATTTTCTTCGGTTAAAGGGAAAAGGCTTCTTTACCTGGCAGGAAAAAGAAACGGTTTTGTTACCGGGGAACGCCTGAAGGGCATAAAAAAATTTGCCAAAGACAGGAAGCTTGAACTGACTGTATGTTACGGAGATTTCAGTGAGGCAAAGGCAAGGGCGGCTGTTCTGAAAAACGGAAAGAAATCCGATATGATAGCCTGTGCTTCCGATCTGATGGCGGTCGGAGCGGTATATGCACTTGCCGATATGAAGATAAAGAAGCCGGTATGCGGTTTTGACGGTATAGGACTTTTGTCTTATACTCCGCAGAGGATGATGACCGTGATACAGGATTTTGCAGGGATATCAGCGAAAGCCGTGGATGCGGCAGCAGCGCTCCTTGATGGTGAAGAGGGACGCAATATAGTGACGGGGTATACCATCGGAGTACGTGAGTATTCTGATGTTTTATAGAAAGAAACTTAAGGAGAAAAGAAATGCATACATTACCAAACATGCAGAGACAGGTGCTTGAGACAAAGATCGATACGCAGCTTGAAGATCTTGCGCAAAAGTATTTTTCTAAGACGTTTGCGGAATGTTCTGACAGTGAGTCTTATGAATGCCTTCTTCAGATGACGAAGAATTTCATGACGACGAGCGATGTTATCAACGGGGAAAAGAAACTGTATTATATCTCCGCTGAATTTCTTATAGGAAAGCTCCTTTCAAACAACCTGATCAATCTGGGCATATACGATAAAGTAAAAGGTATTTTAAGTTCTTACGGAAAGGACATCACAAAGATAGAAGAGTCAGAGCCTGAACCTTCGCTTGGAAACGGCGGTCTGGGAAGACTTGCTGCATGCTTTCTTGATTCCATTGCAACGCTTGGCATCCCCGGTGACGGTATAGGACTCAATTATCATTTCGGACTTTTTAAGCAGGTATTTAAAGATCATCTGCAGACCGCCGAGAAGAATCCCTGGATCGAGAAACATTCCTGGCTCAATAAGACAGGAGTGAAGTTCAAAGTTAAATTCGGAGATTGTGAAGTCACATCGAGACTCTATGATCTTGATGTGATAGGTTATGATAACGGCATCAACAAACTGCATCTTTTTGATGTGGAATCCATAGATGAGACTATAGTTAAAGACGGTATTGATTTTGATAAGACGGATATAAAGAAGAATCTTACACTTTTCCTTTATCCTGATGACTCAGACAAGGCCGGCAATCTTCTTCGCATATATCAGCAGTATTTTATGGTGAGCAATGCGGCTCAGCTTATCCTGCGTGATATGAAGGAGAATGATTATGATCTGAGAAAAATGTATGATCATGCAGTGATACAGATCAATGATACTCATCCTACCATGGTGATACCGGAGCTGATACGTATATTGGTTGAAGATAAGGCATTTACCATGGATGAGGCGATCGATGTCGTTTCTAAGACCTGCGCGTATACAAATCATACAATACTTGCAGAGGCATTGGAGACATGGCCTATCGAATATCTTGAACAGGTTGTTCCACAGCTGGTGCCCATCATAAAGGAACTTGATAAGAAGGCTGCAGCAAAATATCCTGATCCTGCCGTAAAGATCATAGATGAGAAAAACGTAGTTCACATGGCACACATAGACATACACTACGGTTTCTCTGTTAACGGTGTTGCTGCTATCCATACGGATATAATCAAGAAAACGGAACTTAATCATTTCTATAAGATATATCCGGACAAATTCAATAACAAAACAAACGGCATCACATTCAGACGCTGGCTCTTATCCTGCAATCATGAACTTGCGGATTTTATCTCCGAACTGATAGGAGAGGATTATAAGAAGGATGCTACAGAACTTGAAAAGCTTCTTCAGTTTAAGAATGATGACAGAGTTTTAAGAAGACTTGAAGAGATAAAGAAGGATAATAAAAAAGTCCTTGTCGATGTGATACGGAAAAATGAAGGCGTGGAGCTTGATCCGGATTCCATATTTGATATACAGATAAAGCGTCTGCATGAATATAAGAGACAGCAGATGAATGCGCTTTATATTATCCACAAGTATCTTGAGGTTAAGAAAGGAAATAAGCCTGTGCGTCCGATCAGTTTCATCTTCGGTGCAAAGGCTGCTCCTGCTTATGTGACTGCAAAGGATATCATCCATCTGCTGCTCGTGCTTCAGGAGATCATAAATAATGATCCTGATGTGAACAGGTATCTTAAAGTTGTGATGGTAGAGAATTATAATGTGAGCTATGCAGAGAAACTTATTCCGGCATGCGATATTTCCGAGCAGATATCTCTTGCTTCAAAAGAAGCGTCCGGCACAGGCAATATGAAGTTTATGTTAAACGGTGCTGTGACACTCGGAACTGCTGACGGAGCAAATGTTGAGATACATGATCTTGTCGGTGATGATAATATCTATGTTTTTGGAGCAGACAGTGATACAGTTATAAAGCATTATGAAGATGCTGATTATGTGTCTGAAGAATATTACAAAAAGAGCCCGGTTATAAAAGAGGCGGTTGATTTTATTACAGGCAAGCAGGCTCTTGCAGCAGGACATAAGGAGAATCTTGAAAGACTGCAGAAGGAACTGCTTACAAAAGACTGGTTCATGACGCTGCTTGATCTGGAAGATTATATTAAGACAAAAGATAAAGCATTAGCTGATTATGAGGACAGAAGAAAGTGGCAGCAGATGAGTCTTGTGAATATTGCTAAATCCGGTTTCTTCTCATCTGACAGAACTATAATGGAATACAATCGTGATATATGGAAACTCAAAAATGAGGACAGTATATAATCTTATTTATTGGAGGAAAAGGAAATGAGTGACTACAGGTTAAATACCAAATGCGTACAGGGAGGCTACAGGCCGGGCAACGGAGAGCCCCGTCAGATTCCCATCATCCAGTCGACGACTTTCAAGTATGATACAAGTGAAGATATGGGAAAACTGTTTGATCTGGAGGCAAGCGGTTACTTCTATACAAGACTTCAGAATCCTACGAATGATCATGTTGCTGCAAAGATAGCAGAACTTGAAGGTGGCACTGCAGCTATGCTTACAAGTTCTGGACAGGCTGCAAATTTCTATGCACTTTTTAATATCTGTGAATGCGGAAGTCATATCGTTGCATCCTCTTCGATATACGGTGGAACATTCAATCTTATCGCAGTAACAATGAAGAAGATGGGAATCGATGTTACTTTCGTTTCACCTGATGCCGATGAAGCAGAACTCGATGCTGCATTTAAGGAGAACACAAGAGCAATGTTTGGCGAGACCATCGCAAATCCCGCACTTACTGTTCTTGATATTGAACTGTTTGCAAAGGTTGCACACAAGCACGGGGTTCCTCTTATTGTAGATAATACATTCCCTACACCTGTAAATTGCAGACCTATAGAGTGGGGCGCTGATATAGTTACTCATTCAACAACAAAGTATATGGATGGACATGGTGCAGGAGTAGGTGGTGCAATAATTGATTCCGGAAACTTTGACTGGATGGCACATAAGGATAAATTCCCGGGACTTACCACACCGGATGATTCATATCATGGAATAGTTTATGCGGAAAAATTCGGAAAGGGAGGCGCATTCATCACAAAGGCAACCAGCCAGCTTATGCGTGATTTTGGTTCTATACAGTCACCGCAGAATGCCTTTATCCTTAATCTCGGACTTGAGTCTCTTCATGTTCGCATGCCTCGTCATATCGAAAACGGTCAGGCTGTTGCAGAGTTCCTGGAGGCTCAGACAGATAAGATCGAATCAGTAAATTATCCCGGACTTAAGAGCAACAAGTATCATGAGCGTGCCGAGAAATATTTCGGAAACGGCGGATGCGGAGTTGTTTCATTTGTGCTCAAGGGTGGAAGATCAGCTGCTGAAAGTTTTATGAAGAAACTTAAGCTTGCTGCGATTGAAACACATGTTGCTGATGCAAGAACATGTTGCCTGAACCCGGCAACATCAACACACAGACAGATGACAGAGGAACAGCTTGAGGCAGCAGGTATTCCTGCGGGAATGGTACGTATGAGCTGTGGACTTGAAGACAAGGAAGATCTTATCGCAGATCTTAAGCAGGCGCTTAACTGATGAAAGACCATATGATACGAGGCACGGGATTTGGCAGTCAGGTCAGATTCTTTGCCGCATCTACAAAAGATACTGTTGAAGAAGCAAGGCGGATACATGATACGTATCCGCTTTGTACTGCTGCACTCGGAAGACTTCTCACCGCAGGTGCGATGATGGGTGCAATGGGAAAGAATGATACTGACATCATCACACTTAGGATAGACGGTGATGGTCCTATAGGCGGCATCACTGTTACTGCTGATTCACATGCAGGAGTAAAAGGGATCATTTACAACAATCATGTGGAGCTTCCGCTCAGAGCAGACAATCATCTTGATGTCGGCAGAGGTGTCGGTAAAGGTACACTATCTGTGATAAAAGATTTTGGAATGAAGGATCCTTATGTAGGACAGACACTTCTTCATTCAGGAGAGATCGCTGAAGATCTCACTTATTATTTTGCTGAGAGTGAACAGATACCAACATCGGTAGCGCTTGGAGTGCTTGTGGATACTGACTGTTCAGTAAAGCAGGCAGGTGGTTTTATAATACAGATGATGCCGTTTGCATCTGATGAAACTGTGAGCATTGTCGAAAAAAATCTTTCACAGTTTGGTTCTGTTACCAACAGTTTTGAAAACGGAAATTCTGTTTTGGAGATGATAAAAAGTATTATTCCGGATGCAGAGGTTGAAAGTGATATTCCGGTAAAATATTTTTGCAACTGTTCAAGAGACAGAGTGAGACGAGCGCTCGAAAGCCTTGGAAATAAAGAGCTTCAGAGCATGATCGATGATGGAGAAAGTGTAAATCTTCATTGCGATTTCTGTAACAAGGATTATCTTTTCACGATCGATGAAATAATCGACATCAAAAAAACCTTGAATTTACAATAAAAACAGTTGAAAAGATTTACATAATACGATAAAATCCGTTTGTAGTTAAAGCTGCAAAAAAAATTAAAAAAACGTATCTGAAAACGGAGGGTAATTATGGCAGAGAATGACAGCGCTGCAAAGAAGACAGCAGCAAAGAAGCCTGCAGTAAAGAAGGCAGCAGCAAAGAAGACCACAACAAAGAAAGTGGCAGCAAAGAAAGCAACAACAAAGAAGGCAGCAACAGCAAAGAAGGCAGTTGCAAAGAAGCCCGCAACAAAGAAAGCTACAGCAGCTAAGAAGACTACAGCTAAGAAGACGACTGCAAAGAAAGCTACAGCAGCAAAGAAGACAACAGCAGCAAAGAAGACTACAGCTAAGAAGACAACAGCAAAGAAGGCAGTTGCAAAGAAGCCCGTAGCAAAGAAGACTGCAGCTAAGAAGACAACAGCTAAGAAGACTACAGCTAAGAAGGCAACAGCAAAGAAGACAGTTGCAAAGAAGCCTGTAGCAAAGAAGGCAACAGCTAAGAAGGCAACAGCAAAGAAGGCAGTTGCAAAGAAGCCTGTAGCAAAGAAGCCCGCAGCAAAGAAGACTGCAGCTAAGAAGACTACAAAATAATTTCTGAATTTTAAAAAGATACATTAAGCGGTACATCATATGATGTGCCGCTTTTCGTTTTCGAAACTTTCGGTATAATTGACGCATAAAGACAGTTGGAATATAATTTGGGAAAACGTTTTCGCAATTTGGGGGATTTTCTTTTATGAGAGAGAGCGGGATACTTCTGCCGATATCTTCACTTCCTTCAGCCTATGGGATAGGCTGCTTTTCAAAAGAAGCTTACGAGTTTGTTGATTTTTTGGCAGAGAGCAGACAGACTTACTGGCAGGTTCTTCCTATGGGGCCTACCGGATACGGTGACTCACCTTATCAATCTTTTTCGACATTTGCAGGCAATCCGTACTTTGTTGATCTTGAAGAATTCATAGAAAAGAAATGGCTTACAAAAAAAGAATGTGAGAAATGCGACTGGGGAAGTGACAGTGAGAATGTTGATTACGGTAAGGTTTATCAGAACCGCTTCAGACTTCTCAAAAAAGCATTTGCAAAAAGCGGTATCGAAAAGGATCATTCATTTAAGAAATTTGTAAAAGCAAATGCATGGTGGCTTGATGATTATGCTCTGTTCATGGCACTCAAGGAAAACTTCGGCGGAAAGAGTTATTCGCTCTGGCCCTCAGATATCAAAAAGCATAATAAGAGTGCGGTAAAAAAATATGCTGCTGATCCGAAATATTCGGATGAAGTGATGTGTTACCGTTTCATACAGTATTTCTTTTTCAGACAGTGGAGAAAATTAAAAGAGTATGCAAATGAAAAAGGTGTGAAGATAGTAGGGGACATTCCTCTCTATGTTGCATATGACAGTGCAGATACATGGTCACATCCTGAACTTTTCAAACTTGATAAGAATGCCGATCCGACCGGTGTTGCCGGATGCCCGCCTGATTATTTTTCTGCGACCGGACAGCTATGGGGCAATCCGCTCTATGACTGGGATTATCATAAGAAAACAGGATATGCATGGTGGATGAAGAGACTGTCGGCATGCTTTGAACTTTATGATGTTGTGCGCATTGATCATTTCAGAGGTTTTGAATCCTATTACAACATTCCGTTTGGTGATCCTACCGCAGAGTTCGGACATTGGGAAAAAGGCCCCGGTATAGATTTCTTCAATACAATAAAAAAGAAACTCGGTGATCACAGGATCATAGCAGAAGATCTGGGATTTCTTACCCCTGCGGTTCATAAGCTTGTAAAGAAAACAGGCTTTCCCGGAATGAAGATACTTGGTTTTGCTTTTGACGGAAATGAGTCGAATGATTACCTGCCTCATAACTATACAAAGAACTGTATCGTTTACACAGGTACGCATGATAATGATACGGCACTTGGCTGGTATAAGAATGCCTCAGCTTCCGACAAAAAATATGCCAGAGATTATCTTGGGATAAAGTCCGGAAAGGATTTTAACCAGACTCTTATAAGGCTTGCGATGGGAAGTGTTGCCGATATATGCATCATACCCATGCAGGATCATCTGTCACTTGGAAGCGAGGCCAGGATCAATACACCGTCAACACTAGGCGGCAACTGGACCTGGCGTATGAAGAGTGATATCTATACCAAGGAGCTTGCTTCTCGTATAGCTGCTGTTACAAAACTGTTCGGAAGATGCAGATGACAGAAGTGATCAAATATTCTTAGTAGCCAGTGATGCATTTCTGTAAGCAGGGTCATGTGTGACCTCTTCACCGAACCATTCGGGTTTAACAAAAGAATCGGAGCTTTCATCATCCGGAAATTCTACTTCTACTATTACAAGAGGAGCCAGAGATCCTTCAAAGATATCGAGTTCTGCAGTAAGGTCTGTACCTTCGAGCGGAATGAGATATCTTTTTTTTGTGATGATATTACCATCGGCTTTTGAGCGCAGATGCTCATAGCTTTCCTTGTTCAGGTCAAGGTTATATTCGGCATGTTTTACTACACCCTTGCCTTTGTAGGTAAGGTAGTAACTGTCATCCTCTTTCCTTACCCGGACAACGGGCGCCGTGCAGAGATAAGCCTGTTCTATTTCATGATATCTGTAACCGTTCAGATCTCCGGGGATCTTTTTTACAAGATATTTTTTTTCTATTTCCACGTTTTCCATATACACTCTCCTCATGGTATAATATCCCATGTCATTTTGCTTCAGTAAGAACTATTCAGAATTTTACCATAAATATGCAGACGCTCATCCGTATCTTTATCAGAAGGCGGAAGAGCACGGAGGGGGCCGTGACAGAAGAAAAGTTTGAGGCTTGCATAAAAGCCGTATCCGACGGGGACAAGTCAGCGCTAAAAGAATTATATGAAGAATATATGCCGTATCTTTATACCGTGATCTACGGTGTCCTTGGGAACCGGGAAGAGGCGGAGGATGTCACCAGTGAGTGTTTTATAAAGATCTGGCAGACAGCAGATCGCTATAAGCCGGGTAACGGACATAAGGGGTATCTGGCCGCCATTGCCAGGAATATGGCTATAGATTCCATCAGGAAACGGTCTAAAGAGGAATTGACGGATGAGATGCCGGAGGATAGCGGTGAATACGGCAAGTCGGGACCGGAAGAGGAAAGTGTTTCAGGTATCACGATCAAAGCGGCCATGGAAAAGCTACCGCCATCCGAACGTGAGATCATAAATATGAAGGTCCTCTCCGATATGACCTTTAAAGAAATATCGGAAACACTGAAAGTTCCTATGGGAACGGTTACATGGAGATACAGGGAAGGGATAAAGAAACTTAAGAGATCAGGTTTTGTATTTGGTGACAGAGATGAATGAAAAGAATATAAAAACTGAATATCCCGATGAGGAATTATACAGACAGGAGATAATGCAGGATATTCCTGATCTGTGGGACAGGATAGATAAGGGTATCGATGCACTGGAAGCTAAGAGTGCTCCATCGGTGTCCGAAGGAGCGACGGTTCCTACTGCAAAGGGAAAGGTCTTTAATTTCAAGAAATTTGCAGCATATGCTGCACCGGTAGCCGCACTTCTGCTCATTGCAGGACTTGCACTTCCTGTACTTAATAATGTTTCGCTGGGAACCAAGGATTATACTGCGGCAGAACCTGCTGCATGCGATGCGGCAACCTGTGATGATAACTATACGACGACTACGGAAGAATGTGCTGAAACGAACTATGAGGCTGAGGCAACTGCGGATGAGGCGTGTGAAGAGTCTGAAACGGACGATTACCAGCTGGACATGGCGAAACAGAAAATGACTGCTGATAGTGAAAATGGAAGAAACCTTTCGGAAGTTAAAGGAAACGGCAGTTCTGCTGCGGCAGCCAACGCAAGCAGTGGAGCGACAGCTAACGCAAGCAGCGCTGCATCTTCGTTTGCTTATTCTGCGACTCCCAAAAACGAAGGAATTGCTGATGAAGATAGCTCAACGGCAGAGACTGCGGGTGCTTCTGACAGTTATGCGGGTAATGTGATACTTGTAAGCTTTGACGAAGAGATCACCGGGGAACAGAAGATCGCCCTCATGGCAAAATACGGACTTGAGATGGTATACGATTACAAGTATATGAATATGTGCGCCTTCACCTGCCCGGAATGTGAAGATCTGAATAAGCTCTGTGAGGATATAGCTAAAGAGGCAAATGTCATAAGTGCAGAGATCGAAGGCAGTGAGGAACTGATGCAGAGCGATAACTGACGCTTGAACAGATAACTATATATCTTTATAATCTTACATTATGAATAAATCACATATACAACCCGAACGCTGCTTTGTGAGTTCGATAGATGCTGCCAAGGAGTTTGTCGAGTACAATGAGTACCTGCTTGATCCCGGCAGTGAGATATATGAATACATAATGCAGCTAATAGCTTTTAATTACGACAGCACGTCCGCGAGGCGTGCTTCTTTTCGTGACGATTCCTTTATAGCGGGTATCCTGCCGGAGTCACCCGAAGGCTTTGATGCCTTTGTGGATGTTATTGCGGATGAGATGCATACCCTGCTTAAGGAGGCGTATGGGCTGACGGCCGGGAGCGGACTGTTTGTTTATGCAACAGTTGACGAGCAGCCGGTTGTGGCTTTTTTCAAGCTCAATTATCAGACACGTTTTGCATGTGAGAAAAAGTCGGATGGTGAGATAACCTGGACAAAGGACTACAGGCTTCTGCCTTCTCATACACAGAAGGAATATGATTATTTCTTCATAAACATATTTGAGCAGCGGGCCTGGATGTCGGATGCCGAATGTACGATCGGTGATGAACGCGTTAATTATATGTCCGACAGGATATTGCAGCTTGATCTGAAAAAGTCCGAGAAGGAAACTGTAAAGGTCATACAGGATGTCATAACCGATACGATCAGGGAATGCTATGAGGATGATGCTCCGAAGAAGCTCTTTGAATACAGAAGGGCTGTGGCTGATACGGCTAAGGAGGAGGGCGAGATCAATCCGAAGAGGATACGTGAGACCCTGTTTGCTGATAATGAGGCTGCCATGGAAAGCTGCATCAGACGATCCGAGGATAAGAACGTTGAGGAAAAGCCTGTCTATGTAAGTCCAAAGACAAGACGAAGCCTTGCAAAGAAACAGAAGATAGTGACAGGATCCGGCATCGAACTTTTGGTTCCCATCGAACTGCTTGATGATAAGAATACCTTTGATTTTCATCAGGAAAACGGCATGGTCTCCATCACGATCAGCGATGTGAGCGGTGAGGTCAAATGACGGTTCAAACCTTTGCCGGTGATGAAAAATATGCTATAATAACTGCGCTTAAATATTTTAGAAAAAGAGATATAACCAGGAGGAGAAAATGGCACTGCTTGATGAGTGGCGCGCAAAAGCGTACGATACCGAAAATAACAGCAGAGAATCTTTAAAGAAGATGTGGGCTGATTACTTTGAGAAGGAGAAGGATATATATGCCGAGCTCCTTAAGAATCCCGATGAGGTTGTAAAGGGAACCGTAAAAGAGCTGGCTGAGAAATATGGCGTTTCCATAATGTATATGACAGCTTTCCTTGATGGCATTCAGGAAAGTCTTAAGACCCCCAACCCCATAGAGACTATGGAAGAGGATACAGAGGTCTCTCTTGCATTTGATAAAGAGATGCTCTACAGGAATATGGTTGATGCTAAGGCTGACTGGCTTTACAGACTTCCTGCATGGGATGACATATTCGATGAGGAGAAACGTAAGGAACTTGCAAAGGAAGCAAGGGAGATGGGTACTGTTAAGAAACCCAAGAAGATCTATCCCAATGATCCCTGTCCCTGTGGAAGCGGAAAGAAGTATAAAAAGTGCTGTGGTAAGCCAGCATGACAGTATAAGATTTTTTATTTACCGTCCGGAGAAATTCGGACGGTTTTTTGCGCGATACAGCCGTCAAGCGGACGCCGAGCTTGCTCGAGCGGACATTTGACGGCCAACGCGACAATCGAGCAGAGTTTTTTTCCCTCTGCTCGATTGGATACAGCCGTCAAGCGGATGCCGAGCTTGCTCGAGCAGCCGTTCACTCTTGACAGAGTGTGTAAAATATCATTAAAAAGATTAGTATTTCAGGAGGCGTAAACATGACTAAGATTGACGTTATTTCGGGCTTTCTCGGAGCGGGCAAGACTACCCTGATAAAAAAGCTTTTAAAGGAAGCCTGGATGGGTGAACAGGTAGTGCTCATTGAGAATGAATTCGGAGAGATAGGTATAGACGGAGGATTTTTAAAGGATTCAGGCATTGAGATAACTGAGATGAATTCGGGCTGCATCTGCTGCTCTCTTGTGGGCGATTTCGGTACGGCTTTAAAAGAAGTTATGGATAAATATCATCCGGATCGTATAGTTATCGAACCCTCGGGTGTGGGCAAGCTTTCGGATGTTGTGAGAGCTGTTGAGAAGGCAGACCTGGGAGATGATGCAAAGCTCAATTCAGCTATAACGGTTGTGGATGCTAACAAGGCAAAGCTTTATGTAAAGAATTTCGGTGAATTCTTTGTAAACCAGGTTGAGAATGCAGGCACCATAATCCTCAGCCGTACAGGCGATATCTCTGATGAGAAGCTTGCAAAGGCTCTTGAGATACTGAAAGAGCACAATTCAAAGGCTACTATTATCACAACTCCCTGGGATGAGCTTAAAGGAAGCGCTATAAAGGATACAATGGAAGGAGTGGATCTTATGGATACGCTCCTTAAGGAAGTGATTGAGAGGCACGGGGCAGATGAGGATGAGTGTTGCCACCATCATCATCATGACGATGACGATGATCATGAATGCTGCCATCACCACCATCACGACGATGATGACGATCATGAATGCTGCCATCACCATCATCATGACGATGATGACGACGATCACGAGTGCTGCCATCATCACCATCACGATGATGACGATGATCACGAGTGCTGCCATCATCACCACGATGATGATCATGATCATGAGCACCACCATCACCATCATCATGCGGACGAAGTGTTTGGAAGCTTCGGTTTTGAAACTGCGGCAAAGTATTCAAAGAGTGATATAGAAGATATCCTTTCTAAGCTTTCAGATGCAGTGACATACGGAACTGTACTTCGTGCTAAGGGAATGGTTCAGTCAACGGAAGGTGGCTGGATATTCTTTGACTATGTACCGGGTGAGAGCAATGTTAGGAGCGGCGAGCCCCAGCCCACAGGAAAGATCTGTGTTATAGGCGCAAAGCTTGATGAAGAAGAACTTACGGAGTTATTTAAAAGATGAAACCAGTATATCTGATAAACGGCTTTCTGGAGAGCGGTAAGACGCAGTTTATTAAGTTCACTATTGCGCAGCCTTATTTCCAGATAAAAGGGAAGACTCTTCTCCTTCTGTGTGAGGAAGGAGAGGAAGAGTATGACGATAAGGTGCTGCATGCATCAAATACAGTTGTGCATGTTATAGAGGATGAAGAGGATTTTAAAGCTGACAAGCTTATCGCTCTTGAAAAGCAGTATGATCCCGAGCGCATCATTATCGAGTATAACGGCATGTGGAATATGAAGGATCTGACGCTGCCTTTCCACTGGAATCTTGAGCAGCAGATCACCTGCATAGATGCATCTACTTTCCCGACATATTACAACAATATGAAATCTATGGTGGCTGAGATGGTAAGGAAATCCGAACTGATCATATTCAACCGCTGTGATAACGTAATGGACAGTCTTTCAAGCTACAGGAGAAATATTAAGGCAGTCAACAATTCTGCTGATGTGATCTTTGAGAATGCTGAAGGCGAGATAAACGAGATCTTTGAAGAAGATCTGCCTTATGACCTGAAGGCCGACAGGATAGAGCTTGATGATAAGACTTTCGGTATTTGGTATCTGGACGCCATGGATCATATCGAGAGGTATGAAGGAAAAGTCCTGGTTTTTGATGCCATGGTCCTCAAGCCCGAAAAGTTCCCGAAGAATTATTTTGTTCCGGGAAGACTTGCAATGACCTGCTGCGCTAACGATATGCAGTTCTTAGGATATGCCTGCGAGTACGACGATCTGTCTGCTTTTAAGGAAAAGGACTGGGTAAGAGTGGAAGCAAAAGTTAATAAAGAATACTTTGAAGATTATAAGGGTGAGGGGCCGGTGCTCCATGCTCTTAAAGTTGAGAAAACCGAGAAACCTGCGAATGATATCGTAGGTTTCGGCTGAGACCAAAGGGGAGGTTTTATGGAAAAGATCGGTAAAAACGGCAAACCATTAAGACACATGATGACACCGCTGGATTTCTCTTCCGAGGAGCTTGAAAGGCTTTTTGATCTGGCTTCTGACATCAAGGAGCATCCTGATACTTATAAGGATGCATGCAACAGAATGAAACTGGCTACATGCTTTTATGAGCCCAGCACACGTACAAGGCTTTCTTTTGAGACAGCGATGCTGAATCTTGGAGGACAGATCATAGGTTTTTCTGATGCAAATTCATCTTCTGCTTCAAAGGGAGAGAGCGTTTCGGATACGATAAGGGTCATTTCGTGTTTTGCGGATATCTGCGCAATGAGACATCCGAAGGAAGGTGCGCCTATGGTCGCAGCGGCTCATTCAAGGATCCCGGTTATCAACGCAGGAGACGGAGGCCATCAGCATCCGACACAGACACTTACCGATATGATGACCATAAGGGCGCTTAAGGGCAGCTTAAACGGTTATACCATCGGTCTGTGCGGCGATCTGAAGTTCGGACGCACGGTTCATTCACTTGTAAATGCTATGCTCCGTTATCCGGATAATAAATATGTGTTCATATCACCTGAGGAGCTGAGGATCCCCAGTTATTTAAAAGAAAAACTTACTGATATGAATATAGATTTCAAAGAAGTGGAACGTCTTGAGGATAGTCTTCCCGAGCTGGATCTCCTTTACATGACAAGAGTTCAGAGAGAGAGGTTTTTCAACGAAGAGGATTATGTAAGACTTAAAGATTTCTATGTGCTGAATAAGGCCAAGATGGAAATAGCACCGAAGGATATGCTGGTGCTTCATCCGCTTCCCAGGGTTAATGAGATCTCGGTTGAAGTTGATGATGATCCCAGAGCCGTATATTTTGATCAGGTTCAGTACGGAGTTTATGTGAGAATGGCGCTTATATTGACACTGCTTGGTCTGGATGGAGGTGCACATGCTTAACGTAGGAAAGATTGAAGAAGGATTTGTTCTCGACCACATTCCTGCAGGAAAGGGAATGTCTGTATATTATCATCTGGGTCTGGATAAGCTTGACTGCATGGTGGCTATCATCAAGAATGCGAAGAGCGGAAGGCTTGGACGCAAGGATATCATAAAGGTGGAGTGTGATATAGATACACTCAATCTCGATGTGCTTGCAGTGATCGATCAGACCATCACGGTAAATGTCGTAAAAGACGGAGAGATACTTGAGAAGCGTACTCTGGAGTTGCCTAAGGAACTTACAAATGTCATGCATTGTAAGAATCCCAGATGCATCACTTCAATAGAGCAGGAGCTGCCTCATATCTTCTATCTTGCAGAGGCTGACAGGCAGATCTACCGCTGCAAATACTGTGATGAGAAGAACTCTGAAAAGATGTTCTGATATAAATTTTCAACCGGACAGGAAATACATTCATGGATCTAAAAGATATACGCAAAGAACTTGACGGCATAGATGAACAGATTGCCGCCCTCTATGAAAAGCGCATGAAGCTTTCGGAGGAAGTTGCCGAATCAAAACGCGAAAGCGGTAAAAATGTTTTTGATAAGGACAGAGAACAGGAGAAGTTGAGGACTGTAGCAGCCCTGGTGCCTGAATCTGATTACAGACAGGGAGTTGTAGAACTCTTCTCATCTATTATGGCTTCGTCCAGAAAACTCCAGTATTCAAGGCTTTCTGATACATATAAGGGAAGCCTTCCTTTTACTGAGGTGGACGGGCTGAATAAAAACGCAAGAGTAGTTTTCCAGGGGGCGGAGGGTTCCTATTCCGAAGCTGCTGCTCATGCTTTCTTTCCGGAGGGAGCTGATTTTTTCCATCTGGATACTTTCCGAAATGCCATGCTCAGTCTTGATGAGGGCAGTGCCGAATATGCGGTGCTTCCGATCGAGAATTCAACTGCAGGCATTGTAAGCGAGATATACGACCTGCTTGCGGAATTTGAGCATTATATTGTCGGTGAGCAGATGATACAGATAGAGCACTGTCTGCTCGGTGTCACGGGAACAACCGAGGCAAGTATAAAGACAGTATATTCACATCCCCAGTCGCTCATGCAGTCAGAACATTTCCTTCGTGAGCATCCTGAGTGGGAGCAGCGCTCGATGAAGAATAATGCATTTGCCGCACGTAAGGTTGCGGAGGATGCTGATATCACTCAGGCAGCGATAGCAGGAGCGCATGCAGCCGAAGTGTATGGGCTTAATATACTGAAGCGCGGCATCAATCAGTCAGATACCAATACCACGCGCTTTATAATTGTAAGTAACAGAAAGATATTTACAAAGGGCGCAAAAAAGATAAGCCTTTGTTTTGAGCTTCCTGATGAGAGCGGATCACTTTATCACATGCTCTCACATTTCATATATAATGGTCTTAATATGACCAAGATAGAAAGCCGTCCCATAGAGGGACGCAACTGGGAGTACAGATTTTTCCTTGATTTTGACGGAAATCTTTCGGATGCATCCGTAAAGAATGCGCTATGCGGCCTCAGGGAGGAAGCAAGGAATCTTCGGATACTTGGAAATTACTGATCTGATCATTTGATCATTGGTGAAAGAGAAAGCATAAAATGGATTTTTTTATCTTATACAGGAATACGGAATGCACTGAACTTATAGAAACGCTTAAAGACATGAATGCCGGCAACAGAGGGGAAGAAAAATACTCTTCAGCCCTCACATCGCTTTTGAATGTTGCCTACCGGGACGGTTTTGAAGGCAATCTGTGGTGGAGGCTTCTCACAGAGTCATTGGTATATGATGAGAATCCGTACACTTTATCCTGCGAGCGGCGTCCCTGCATTTCCGCATCCATAAGAGAAGCTGCGATGGAGGATATGGAGCTTTTCTTTAAGCTTTTCAAAAATGACCCTCTTGCAGCGGCAGGGCTTCCGGACGGGCTTCTTAACTACTCAAACGGTGGCAGGTGTGAGAAGTATAATCCTGTGATGACATCAACGATAAATAAGCTCTCTGAGAGCCTTGGACATGCATCCTCTGTTACAGAGATGACAGGTCTTATCGAAGACTTTTACGAGCAATACGGAGTGGGGATCTTTGGACTCCACAAGGCATTTAGGGTTAAGGGTGACTCGGAGGACAGCTTCACGACATATCCTATACTCAATATTGCTGTCACTTCGCTTTCGGATCTTGTAGGATATGATGATCAGAAGGCACTCCTCAGAAATAACACCGAAAGTTTCTTAAACGGAGGACATGCGAATAATTGCCTCCTTTACGGTGATTCGGGTACCGGCAAGTCCTCAAGCATACGTGCGATACTCAATGAATACTATAACAGGGGTCTTCGCATGATCGAAGTGTACAAACATCAGTACAAGGAGATAAACACTCTTATCGATCAGCTCAAGAACCGCAATTACCGATTCATAATCTACATGGATGATCTTTCTTTCGAAGAGTTTGAGGTGGAGTATAAATATCTTAAGGCTGTCCTTGAAGGCGGTCTGGAGAGCAGACCCGAAAATGTGCTCATATATGCCACATCAAACAGGAAACACCTTGTAAGGGAGAATTTTTCAGACAGGGAAGAGCGGGATAATGACAAGCATTCAAATGAAACAGTTCAGGAGAAGCTTTCTCTTTATACCCGTTTCGGTCTGCCTATTTATTATGGTGCTCCTGAACAGCAGGAGTACTACAGGATAGTAAAGGAATTGGCAAAGAGATACAGCATACCTTTGTCGGAGGATGAACTGATCCTTGCGGCAAACAGATGGGAAATCTCCCACGGAGGTTTTTCAGGAAGGACAGCAGCCCAGTTTATTGATGATGTCAGGAGCAGGACTGAACATGGCGGAGAAAAATAGAAAGACAAAACTTTTTGCTGCCATAGATGTTGGCAGCTATGAAATGAGTCTGAAGATCTTCGAGATCTCACCGGGAAAAGGCATGAGGTGCGTTGATTCATTAAAGCATCGTCTTGCGCTCGGCAATGACAGTTACACAAACAGAAAGATAAGCTATCGAAAGATGGAAGAACTTTTCAGGACACTTGAAAAGTTCAAGACTGTTATGAAAGGATATGGTGTTACGGCTTATAAGGCATATGGCACCAGTGCTTTCCGCGAGACGGAAAACTCTTCCATGCTGATCGAACAGATAAGAAGCCGTACCGGTATCGAGCTTTTCATCCTTTCCAATTCGGAGCAGCGTTTCCTTGATTACAAGGCTGTTGCTTCAAGAGGTAAGATGTTTGACAAAGTCATCGAGAAAGGCACGGCCTTTGTGGATATAGGGGGAGGAAGCATACAGCTTTCACTTTTTGATCGTGATTCACTGGTGCTGACACAATCCTTAAAGCTCGGAGTGCTGCGTCTCCATGAAAGGCTTCAGGAAATGAGGCCCAGAGCATCGCAGACGGAGGATCTGCTTGATGAGATGATAGGCAGCCAGCTTCATGTCTACGATAAACTCTACATGAAGGACAGGGAGATAAAGAATCTCATCATTATGGATGAGTATATTTCACCGCATTTCAATGATGCGGTCAGCAGTGCGGATAACAGCGGCTATGCAAAGAGCAGCGATTTCCTTGCGTATGCAGACGGTCTTCTGACAATGAGGGATGAAGAGATCGCCGAAGATCTTCAGATCCCGGAAGAAAATGTCGGATTGCTCAAGCTTTCCGTGGGCATGATCAAAAGGATAGTAAGGGATTTCGATGTTGAGATGATATGGGCACCGGGGGCTGAACTCTGTGACGGCATTGCCTATGAGTATGCTCAGGATAAGAAGCTCATAAAGATAGCACACGATTTTGAAGGTGACATCTTAGACAGTGCTGCGATGATCAGCAGACGCTATCAGGGTTCAGGCAAGCATTCAAAGATCATAGAACAGGCTGCGCTGACTATATATGACGCCATGAAGGATGTGCACGGCATGGGACAGAGGGAGAGGCTTCTCCTCCGTTTATCCTGCATTCTTAATGATTGCGGCAAATATATAAACATGATGAATGTCGGAGACTGTTCCTATTCGATAATCGAAAATACCGAGATAATAGGTATATCACATATGGAGCGAATGACGGTTGCTTCTGCGGTGAGATACAATCATACTCCGTTTGAATACTATGATGAACTGCAGGAACATGCGGACATAGATAAAAGATCATATCTTACGGTTGCAAAGCTTACAGCGATACTTCAGCTTGCGAATTCGCTTGATAAGGGCAAGAAGGATAAGATCAAAAAAATGAAGGCATATCTTAAAGGGGGAGAACTGCACATATCCGTAAATACGGATGCCGATCTTTTGTTTGAACGTGAGCGTTTCGGAAAGAAAGCGGTATTTTTTGAAGAGGTTTTTGGCATAAGACCGGTTATAGACAGAAAAGAAATTTAAAAGGGGTTGCAGCGGATGGATTTTTCAAATACTGAATATTACACAAACAGGGAGAGATCATGGCTTCGCTTTAATGAGCGCTGCCTTTCAGAAGCACGCGATGAGGATCTGCTCCTGTTTGAACGTCTGAAATTCTTAAGCATAACGGCATCCAATCTGGATGAATTCTTTATGGTGCGTGTCGCATCGTTAAAGGATATGGTACATGCAGGTTACAAGAAGAGCGATATCGCAGGTCTGTCTGCGACAGAGCAGTTAAAGCAGCTCTATCCTGCGCTGCATGATTTTGTCGATCTTCAGTATGATACATATAAAAAGCTTTCAAAGGCATGCGTTGAGAACGATCTGCTAATGCTTGAGCATCATGAGGATATGGATGCGAAACAGGCTGCTTTTGCAGACAGGTATTTTACGGACAATGTTTATCCCGTACTTACACCCATGGCAGTGGATCAGTCGAGACCATTTCCTCTTATAAAAAATAAATCGCTTAATATATGCGCACTCTTAAAGAAATCGGAGAAGCATAATGACTTTGCCGTAGTGCAGGTTCCGGGCGGTCTTTCAAGACTGGTGGAGCTTCCTTCGAATGATAAGAACATGCGCGTTGTGATAAGGTTAGAGGAGATCATTGAACGCAACATCTCCAAGCTTTTCCTGAATTATGAAGTGCTTTCGGCTGCACCTTTCAGGATCATGCGTAATGCCGATCTGGATATTGAGGAAGAGGAAGCCGAGGATCTGCTCAAGGAGATAGAGAAGCAGATAAAGAAAAGACAGAGAGGCGAGGCGATCAGGCTTGAGGCCGAAAAAGGCATAGATAAGAAGCTTCTTGCCAGACTGTGTTCGGAGCTTAAGGTTACTGATGATGACATATATGAGATAGACGGCCCCCTTGATCTTACGTTCCTTATGAAGGTATACGGCCTTGAAGGTTTTGAAGAATTCAAGCGCAAGCCGTTTCCGCCGCAGGAGGTACCGGAGATACCTGCCGGTTCAGATATCTTTGAGGATATCAAAAAAGGCGATATACTGCTTCATCATCCGTATCAGTCATTTGAACCTGTTGTGCGCTTTGTATCAAGGGCAGCGGACGATCCAGATGTGCTTGCCATCAAGCAGACACTGTATCGCGTGAGCGGTAATTCGCCCATAGTAAGAGCGCTTGCTCATGCTGCAGAAAACGGCAAGCAGGTAACCGTACTTGTTGAGCTGAAAGCCCGCTTTGATGAAGAAAACAATATAGGCTGGGCGAGGATGCTCGAAAAAAGCGGATGCCATGTAATTTACGGTCTTGTCGGTCTGAAGACTCACTGCAAGATATGTCTTGTGGTGCGCAGGGAAGAAGACGGAATACGCAGATATGTTCATCTTGCGACCGGCAATTACAATGATTCGACGGCGAAGCTCTATACAGACTTCGGATTGTTCACCTGTTCGGAACCTGTGGGCGAGGATGCTACTGCTGTTTTCAATATGCTTTCGGGATATTCCGAACCTTTAGGCTGGAACAGGCTCTCGCTTGCTCCGCTGTGGCTGAAGAAAAAGCTGCTTAAGCTTATCAGGCGCGAGACCGAACATGCTCTGGAAGGAAGGCGTGCATCGATCAAGGCCAAGATGAATTCGCTTTGTGATCCTGATGTTATAGCGGCTCTCTACGAAGCTTCCACGGCAGGTGTCGATATAAAACTTCTTGTGCGTGGAATATGCTGCCTCAAAGTGGGCATAAAGAATGTGAGCGAGAATATACATGTATATTCGATAGTAGGTGACTATCTTGAGCACGGCCGCGTATTTATTTTTGATAATGACTGTGAGCCTGAGGTATTCCTTGCCAGTGCCGACTGGATGCCGCGCAATCTTGAACGGCGTGTTGAGATAATGTTCCCGGTTGAGGATGAGAAGCTGAAGGAGAGAGTGATAAATATTCTTGACCTCCAGTTTGAAGATAATGTGAAGAAGCACGAACTCATGCCGGATGAAAGCTACTCAAAGAAAAAAGTGTCAGGAAGAAAACGCTACAGCTGTCAGGAGGATTTCTGCGAGAGAGCAGAGGAGATGGCAAAAGCTGTGAGAAATGATGTGAAGGAGAGCAGGGTATTTATTCCGCTTGTGAATCCTGCTCAGGATAAGGAGATCGAAGATGAAATTTGATAAACCATGCCTGTTCATACTTGCATCAGGGTCTCCGCGTCGGACCGAGATACTTGATAAGCTTGGGATCAGACATATGGTTATGGTGAGTGACGTTTCAGAGGAACATGACGAGAAGACCCCTGATGGCGTCGTAAGGACGCTTTCACAACGCAAGGCATATTCTGTGTATGAAGAGTTCATTAAAGGCAGCAGAGAGGCTTATGAAGGGTATAAGACGCTATGTGTCATAGGCTCCGATACCATAGTCTGGGCAGAAGGACATGAACTGGGTAAACCTTCTGACAGAGAAGCGTCACGTAACATGATAAAGAGCATAAGCGGCAGGAGCCATGAAGTATGGTCGGGGCTTACGCTTATCATGCACGATACATATACGGGAGACAGAGCTGAAGTCTGCATTGCCGATGTGACCAAAGTGAATGTGCGTGAGCTTACGGAAAAAGAGATCGATGAGTATGTGGCTACCGGCGAGGGCGATGACAAGGCCGGTTCATATGCGATACAGGGACTTTTCGGAAAGTATATAGAGAGTATAGAAGGCGACAGGGATACGGTGATCGGGCTCCCGTCAGCAAGATTGTTAAAGGAACTGGAGGTGTTATTATGATAAACGAAAAAATGGACAGAATGGCAGTTGAGACTTTTCTTAAGGAGCAGACAAAACTTTTTGATGAACCTGTTGCTGAGACTTATGAAGAGGCTGAAGAGTTTCTTACGGATATGCTTGCCGTGATAGTTGATAATATTTCCGAAACCAGGGAATATCTTGATGAAGCAGGTATGGATGTAAGTGATCTGAAAGATAAAGATATGTCGGAGGTTTCGGAAGTGTTTCCGCTCGAAGACGGAAGATATCTTATACTTATGGCTTAAGACTTTTAAGTCTAACCTTTTAGGAAAAACGGAACAAGGCCGTCGTGGTTGTTGTCAGTTTCAGTGATGACATCTGCGGCGGCTTTTACATCGTCTGTTCCGTTGATCATTGCAATGCCGCAGCCGGCAGTCTGTATCATGGATATATCATTGCCGGCATCGCCTGCAGCAAAGGTGTCTTTCAGGTCAACGCCAAGGAGTTCTGCCAGTTCTTTGACTGCCGTTCCTTTGCCTGCACTAGAGGGGAATATTTCCAGCAGATGCGGATTGGACATAAGTGCATCGACTCTTCCCTCGCAGGCCTCCTTTATGGCAGCCATTATGTGGTCAAGATTCTGAGGCTTAAGTGTTACTCCAAGTATCTTGCAGGGCTCTTTCTCAAGGCCCTTGGGGAATCCGGGAAGCACACTCCAGGGAAGCTTCACGGTCCTTGTATAAAAATGTATCTCTTCATCATCAGCGCAGGTGATGATAGAGTCATCTGAATAAGCATGCACATGTATGCCTGCATCCTGAAGAACTTTTGATGCAGCATACACGTCTCTCATTTCAACTGTTTTTTTAACTATATCCTTACCTGAATGGACATCCTTTATCCACGCGCCGTCAAAGGCGATGGCATAGCTTTCTTCGAAGATATCGAGCTTTTGCTCTTTCATCGTATCCATGACGCTTTTCATCGGGCGTCCGGAATTTACTGCGATGAGATTGCCTTTGCTGCACCAGTCTGAGAGTGCATCATAGGTCGCCTCTGAAATATGCTTATCTGTAGTAAGCAGTGTATCATCCAGGTCCAGGAAAAATATTTTTTTACTCAATTCTCGTCTTCCTCGATCTGTGCCTGATATACGGTACGCTTTCTTGCCATTTCATCAGCAGCAAGATATTCGTCATAGGTTGTGATCTTGTCGATCATCTTTCCGTCGGGGAGTATCTCGATGATACGGTTTGCGGAAGTCTGCGTGAACTGGTGGTCACGGCAGGCAAAGAGCACAACGCCCTTGAATTTTATAACGCCCTCGTTGAGTGCACTTATGGATTCCATATCAAGATGGTTGGTGGGTTCATCAAAGACAAGGCAGTTAGCACCGCTTATCATCATCTTGGAAAGAAGGCAGCGAACCTTTTCTCCTCCGGAAAGGACCTTAACTTTCTTTACGCCATCTTCACCGGGGAAGAGCATACGGCCGAGGAAACCGCGGACATAAGTCACATCCTTAACAGGTGAGTAGCCCATGAGCCATTCTGTGATCGTATAATCGCTTGAGAATTCTTTTGTGCTGTCCTTGGGGAAGTATGCCTGGGAGGTGGTCACGCCCCATTTGTAAGTACCCGAATCAGGCTTTCTCTCACCCATGAGTATCTGGAAGAGAGCAGTCTTGGCCTGCTCATTGGCACCTACGAATGCTATCTTGTCATCATGTCCCATTGTGAATGAGATGTGATCGAGTATGGGTGTGCCGTCTTCGCCGTTAAGACAGATATCTTCGACCATGAGCACTTCGTTTCCGATCTCTCTGTCAGGTCTGAAATCGATATAGGGATACTTTCTGCTTGAGGGTTTGATCTCATCAAGCTGTATCTTTTCAAGTGCACGCTTTCTGGAAGTTGCCTGTTTTGACTTTGAAGCATTTGCGGAGAATCTTGAAATGAATTCCTGCAGCTCCTTGATCTTTTCTTCCTTCTTCTTGTTTGCTTCCTTCATCTGCTTGATGAGGAGCTGGCTGGACTCGTACCAGAAATCATAGTTTCCGGCATAGAGCTGAATCTTTCCGTAATCGATGTCGGCAGTCTGTGTGCAGACCTTATTAAGGAAATAACGGTCATGGCTGACAACGATGACAGTGTTCTCAAAGTTGATGAGGAATTCCTCAAGCCATTCGATAGCATCGATATCAAGATGGTTTGTAGGCTCGTCGAGGAGCAGTATGTCGGGATTTCCGAAAAGTGCTCTTGCAAGAAGGACTTTGACTTTCTCACTTCCGTTCAGATCCTTCATGAGAGAGTAGTGGAGTTCTGTGCCGATGCCGAGGCCGTTTAAGAGAGTGGCCGCATCTGACTCGGCTTCCCAGCCGTTCATTTCCGCAAACTCACCTTCAAGCTCCGATGCCCTGATGCCGTCTTCATCCGAGAAGTCGGGCTTTGCATAAATGGCATCCTTTTCTTTCATAACTTCATACAGACGGCTGTTGCCGGCGATGACGGTATCAAGAACGGGAAATTCATCATATTTGAAGTGGTCCTGTTCAAGGACTGAGAGACGCTGTCCGGGTGTGATTATGATCTCACCGTTTGTTGTCTCGAGATCACCTGAAAGTATCTTTAAGAAAGTGGATTTGCCCGCACCGTTTGCGCCTATAAGGCCGTAGCAGTTTCCTTCAGTGAACTTGATGTTCACCTCTTCGAAAAGGGCTTTCTTTCCAACTCTGTAAGTGACGTTGCTTGCTTCGATCATATTTGTGAATCTCCTTTCATTTGTTACCGCAAAAAAACAGGCCCGGCGTTATGACAGTCCGCGCCAGACCGCATACTGCTTTGTTATGAAGTGCCAGTTTTTTTCCGTGTGTTTAACCTTCGGGAATTGAAGTGACCACCTGATTCTTTCCGTGCTTCTTGCCGTAGTAGAGACGGTCGTCTGCCTGCTGTATCAGATGTTCTATCTTATAGCCCGGTATGGATTCGGCCACACCGAAGGTCATGGAAACATGTATCTGATTTCCTTCATGATTGACGATATTCTCGTCAATACGCTTTCTTATCCTGTCGGTCACTTCGGTAGCGCTTTCGAGAGACTCATTTAAGAGCATAAGTATTTCCTCGCCGCCCCAACGACATACGATGCCTCCGCCTCCGACATTCTGTCTGATTATATCAGAAACTGTGATAAGAACAATATCTCCTGCTTCATGTCCGTAATTATCATTAACTTTTTTGAAATCATCGATATCACCGATCACCAGGGTAAAGCGTTTTCCCGTCAGCTTAAGCTGTTCCATCCGCAGTGTCATTTTCTCATTCATACTCCTGCGGTTTAACAGGTGTGTGAGCGGATCTTTATGGGCCAGTTCATCCAGCTGTTCGTTCTGCATAGTGAGTATTTTCTGTTTGTTTAAGAGCTCCCATACAAACATATATGACAGCATGATTATGATGCTAAATGAGATGACCACATTCATTATAAAGAATACACGTGTCCATGTAGGTGAGAGCGGAGCGATGGGTGCGAGCATCTGTGAAAGTATGTAGGAAAGGATATAGGAGAGAAACAGCGTCACACAGAAAGTGAGTGAAAGAGATTTCCTTTTTTCACTTTTGATCACGAAAGGAAAATAAAATGAGCCGGATATGGCTGAAAAGAACTGAACGGAATATCCGGATTCCCAGCCGATGACAAGATTGCAGAATATAGTAAAAATAATGATCCCTAAGATCATGATAAAGTAGACGGTCATATAACGTTCTTTATTTACAAGGGAAATGACGAAAGTGACAAGAAAGAGAAAAATAACGGCATTTACTATCGTCATAAGTATTGAACCGGCCAAAAGAGATAAAACTGCAGCAAGGGCATGGAGTATTGCCGTACTGATAACGGCTTTTTTGTAGATAAGATTCCCCGTGAAAAAACTGTTGCCATCCATCAATTCGTTAATATAATGCTTTATATTATCGGATGTCTTTCTTTTTTCGACCATGATCAAATGATATCATGAAAAGCCACTGATTAAAAGAATCAAAGTCCACGCGCATATAAAGTGAGGATAAAAAAGCTCTTAATTATGCATAAAAACGGTAACCTCCATTTGTGCATAATGACTATTGAAATAATGACCTCAAAAAATTATATTATCTACTGTAGTTAGCACTCAAATATAGTGAGTGCTAATAAAACGAGATAACGGATAAAGATATTTTTAAGGAGGCAAGGATCATGAAGTTAGTACCTTTAGGAGACAGAGTAGTTCTTAAGCAGCTCGAAGCTGAAGAGACAACAAAGAGCGGCATTGTTCTTCCCGGACAGAGCAAAGAGAAGCCTCAGCAGGCAGAGGTTATAGCTGTAGGCCCCGGCACTGAGGAAGTTAAGATGGAAGTTAAGAAGGGCGATCAGGTTATATATTCTAAATATTCAGGAACAGATGTTAAGCTTGATAATACAGAGTACATCATTGTTAAGCAGAGCGATATTCTTGCAATCGTTAAATAAGATAATAATCCAGGAGGAAAATAAAAATGGCTAAAGAGATCAAATACGGTGCTGAGGCTCGTGCAGCACTTGAAGCTGGTGTAGATAAGCTTGCTAATACAGTTAGGGTAACGATCGGACCTAAGGGAAGAAACGTAGTACTCGACAAGAGCTACGGCACACCTCTTATCACAAATGACGGTGTTACCATTGCAAAGGAGATCGAGCTTGAAGACGGTTTCGAGAACATGGGAGCACAGCTTGTTAAGGAAGTTGCAACAAAGACAAATGATGTTGCAGGTGACGGTACAACTACAGCTACAGTTCTTGCACAGGCAATGATCGCAGAGGGTATGAAGAACCTGGCAGCAGGTGCTAATCCCATCATCTTAAGAAAAGGTATGAAGCAGGCTACCGATTGCGCTGTTGAAGCTATCAAGAAGATGAGCGCAAAGGTAAAGGGCAAGGAGCAGATCGCACGTGTAGCTGCAATCTCTGCCGGTGATGATCAGGTAGGCGAGATGGTCGCAGACGCTATGGAGAAGGTTTCCAAGAACGGCGTTATCACAATAGAAGAAAGCAAGACAATGCAGACTGAGATCGATCTTGTAGACGGTATGCAGTTTGACCGCGGATACATCTCAGCTTATATGTGCACAGATATGGAGAAGATGGAAGCTACCATGGATTCTCCTTACATCCTCATCACAGACAAGAAGATCTCAAATATCCAGGATCTCCTTCCTCTTCTTGAGCAGATCGTACAGGGTGGTCAGAGACTTCTCATCATCGCTGAGGATATCGAAGGTGAGGCTCTTACAACTCTTATCGTTAACAAGCTTCGCGGAACCTTCAATGTAGTAGCTGTTAAGGCTCCCGGCTATGGTGACAGAAGAAAGGCTATGCTTGAGGATATCGCTATCCTTACAGGCGGTCAGGTTATCAGCGATGAGCTCGGCCTTGATCTTAAGGAAGTTAAGCTTGATCAGCTCGGCCGTGCAAAGAGCGTAAAGGTTACAAAGGAAAATACAACGATCGTTGACGGTGCAGGTGCACAGAAGAAGATCAAGGAGCGTATCGCTCAGATCCAGTCACAGATCGATGTTACAACTTCTGATTTCGACAAGGAGAAGCTTCAGGAGCGTCTTGCAAAGCTTTCAGGCGGCGTAGGAGTTATCCGTGTGGGTGCAGCTACAGAGGCTGAGATGAAGGAAGCTAAGCTGCGTATGGAAGATGCTCTCAATGCTACCAGAGCAGCAGTTGAGGAAGGCGTTATCGCAGGCGGCGGATCTGCTTACATCCATGCAAGCAAGGCTGTTGCAAAGCTTGTTGAGACACTTGATGGAGATGTTAAGACAGGTGCCCAGATCGTTCAGAAGGCACTTGAGGCTCCTCTGTACTACATCGCAGAGAATGCCGGCGAGGACGGAAGCGTTATCGTAAATAAGGTTAAGGAGTCAAAGGCAGGCATGGGCTACGATGCACTTAATGAGCAGTATGTAGACATGATCTCTGCAGGTATCCTTGATCCCGCAAAGGTTACAAGATCAGCTCTTCAGAATGCAACATCAGTTGCAAGCACACTGCTCACAACAGAGTCAGCTGTTGCTATAATCAAAGAGCCCGCACCCGCTATGCCCGCAGGAGCAGGCGCAGGAATGGGTTATTGATAAATCCTGAAGACAGACGATCACTTAAAATAATGTGATTGACAAATAATATTGAATATGTAAAATGATTTTTGGAAAATCCCTGCCGCGGTATTGCGGCGGGATTTTTCGCATTTTAGGGAACAATGAAACAAGTGTACATATGAAGGAACGTTAAGATGAAAAAAGGAACTATTGAAAAAAAGAAAAAGAAAGCCGCGCGAATATTTAAGATCTGCACATGGCTGATCGCATTTGCGATGGAGATGTTTCTTGCGACAGGATGTTCGTCCGATTTCGGATCCGATAACGGAAACATAAATGTGCATGTTGACACCAATGTTAATGTTAATGGTGAAAATGTTGAAGGTGTCAAAGATGGAGAGATGGAGGAAGCAGATCCGACAGAAGTAACGGATACGTCTTCTGCGGAAAAGATAGAAATCATCTGTACTTCATATGCGGCTTATGACTGGATACAGAATATTATCGCCGAACATGCTGATAGGTTTGAAGTTCGCTACCTGCTCGATCAGGGAGTCGATCTTCACAGCTATCAGCCCGGTGTTGATGATATTGCTGCCATAAATGATTGTGACCTGCTTGTATATGTCGGAGGAGAGTCCGATGAATGGGTAGGCGAGATCATTGGAAAAGATGGGGAAGATGCTTCCCATACTTTTAGCATGATGGAGGCTCTCGGTGACTACGTTTACGAAGAGGAAACAGTAGAAGGCATGGAACCCGAGGCAGAGGATGCCGATGATCCTCAGGCAGGTGGGGAAATGAGCGCAGAGGAAGCAGAAGGAGAAGAAACCGAGTTTGATGAGCATGTATGGCTCTCTGTAAAAAATGCGGCCAGGATAGTGCCTGCACTTGAAACAGAGCTTGAAACTCTTGATGCACAGGATGCTGCTGATCTTAAAAAGTCATCAGATGAATATGTGAAAAAGCTGAATGCGCTTGATAAGGAATATGAAGATGCATGTGACACAGCAAAGAGAAAGATAGTTCTTTTTGGCGATCGTTTCCCGTTCCGTTATCTTGTTGAGGATTATGGCATAGACTATTATGCGGCTTTTTCGGGATGCAGTGCCGAGACTGAAGCGTCGTTCACTACCGTGGCATTTCTTGCAGCCAAGATAAATGAGCTTGATATACCGGTGGTGTTTACCATTGAAAATGCCGATACTTCTGTTGCCGAAATGATCGTTGATAATACAAACAAAAAGTCGGCAAAGATAATCACAATGGATTCCCTCCAGTCAGTAAATAAAGATGATATTGCAGAGGGAAAAAATTATATCGATACAATGAGAAGCAATCTGGAAGTACTCAAGGAAGCGATGAACTGATATGGCTCTGATCAACTGTCGTGATCTGGTCCTCGGATATGAGGATGGGATCGTTGCTGAAAATATAAATTTTGAAGTGAACGCCGGGGACTATCTCTGCATAATAGGGGAGAACGGTGCAGGTAAAAGTACGCTCATGAAGACCCTGCTTCATCTGATAAAGCCTGCAGGCGGCACTCTTGAATTCGGCGATGGGTTAAAAGAATATGAAATAGGGTATCTGCCACAGCAGACACCTGTACAGAGGGATTTCCCTGCAAGTGTTTATGAGATAGTCCTTTCAGGAAATCTTTCACGTATCGGAAAAAGATTTTTCTTCGGAAAGAAAGAAAAGGAACGTACCGCAGCTGCAATGGAAAAGCTTGGCATTACGGACCTTAAGAAAAAATGCTACAGGAATCTGTCAGGCGGACAGCAGCAAAGGGTGCTTTTGGCACGTGCTTTGTGCGCTGCTGATAAACTCATCCTCCTGGATGAACCGGTGAGCGGGCTGGATCCAAAAGCAACCGATGCACTTTACAGCCTGATAAGGCAGCTTCATCGTGACGGCATGACAGTGATCATGGTATCGCATGATATGCATGCAGCATTGGGGGATTCTGATCATATTCTTCAGATAGGCGAGCATTCCCAGCTCTATTTCGGACGTACGGAGGAGTATGTAAAGAGCAAGGCCTATTTTAAGCTGGGGCTGAATCAAAGACCCAGGGATACAAGGCAGGTATACAATCCTGATTATAAGGGTGAATGATATGATAGATACACTCATTCATTTTCTTTCATATGATTTTGTGAGATATGCTCTTATCGTGGGAGTACTTATTTCATTGTGCTCTTCATTGCTCGGAGTCACCCTTGTGCTTAAGCGATATTCTTTCATAGGTGACGGTCTTTCTCATGTGGCCTTCGGTGCAATGGCTGTGGCTACGCTTTTTTCAGGTGTGGAGAAAACATATATCATCATGCCTGTTACCATCATTGCTGCGGTGTTTCTTTTAAGAGCAGGCCAGAATGCAAAGGTTAAAGGAGATGCAGCCATAGCGATGCTTTCGGTAGGCGCTCTGGCTTTGGGCTATATCATCATGAATGTATTTTCAACTTCCGCAAATGTGTCGGGCGATGTGTGTACTACGCTTTTTGGCTCCACATCTCTCCTTACGCTGAAAGCTGATGATGTGATCATGACCGCCGTTTTTTCGCTTATCGTATTAGTTTTGTTTATTATCTTTTATCATCGTATCTTTGCGGTGACGTTTGATGAGAGTTTTGCAAAGGCTACAGGTATCAAAGTCTCTGCTTATCAGACACTTATCGCGGTGATCATAGCTATAGTGATAGTGATCGGAATGGATCTGGTAGGGTCGTTGCTTATCTCGGCGTTGGTTATCTTCCCGGCACTTTCAGCAATGAGCGTGATCAAGAGCTTTAAGGGTGTTGTAGTATTCTCTGCGGTGCTTGCTGTTACCTGCGCCGTTATTGGAATGTTCATTTCTATCCTTGCAAAGACTCCGGTCGGTGCAACCATAGTGGCAACGGATATTGCCGCATTCATCATCTGCTCTGTAGCCGGAAGAATAAAGAAATAAGTTCAATCTTCTACTATATTCCTCAATTCATCAACCGAGGCCTTGATCTGATCGAGCAGGTCGCACATTTCTTTCAGTCGCTTTTTTTCTTCGGCATTTATCAGTCCGTCCTTTGCGATCTCAACCAGTTCATTTGACATGCTGTTCATGGTTTTTGCAGAATTCATAAATCTGATAGCGATACGGTCGATGCCGCCGAATGCTTCGCCGTCATATTCATCCTTTAAAAGATAATCCGTAGATACGTTGTAGAAATTACTTAGATCAACGATCTTGGCCGTATCAGGCACTGCATTTCCAAGTTCCCATTTTGAAATAGTCTGCCTGCTCACACCCAGTTCATCTGCTATATCCTCCTGTGAGCAGCCTTTTTGTGTCCTCAGATACGTAAGTTTACGGGCTATGTCCATAGTGGCTCCTCCATTTCTATAGTCTGCAAAAACGATCGTGTTCTGATTAAAAAATACCCATGTGTATCTGATATGTCAACTGCAGGTTGCGGAAGTTATAACCTGAGTTGGTAGTAAATTATGTTAAGGCTCCCTCTTTACAAAAAAGGCCGCTAGCGTTACAATTCATTGAAATTAAATAAGACCAAATCGTTGAAGAGAAGAGTAAGCTGGCTGAAACACTACAGAGAGCGCCGCGAAAGCTGAGAGCGGTGTGTGAAGATACCTTCTGAAGACCACCTCTGAGAGGCTCCAATAAAGCCCGGGTAAGTTCCGTTAAAGACTTTGATGAGAGGCTGTTTGATAAACGGCAATCAGGGTGGAACCGCGCAGAACACATTATGCGTCCCTTTGTGAGATTCACAAAGGGGCGCTTTTTACATTCTTTAACAAAGGAGGCAAATATGGAAAAAGAAGAATTTTTAGGACTCTACCGACATTCACTTGCACACATTCTTGCAAAGGCTGTAATAGAGATATTCGGCAAGGAGAACGTGCAGTATGCTATAGGACCTCAGATCGCTGACGGTTTCTATTATGATTTCGTTCTTCCCAGGACTGTCACAAACGATGATTTCAAGACTATCGAGGATAAGATGCGTGAGATCATTAAGCGCCGTGAGGACTGGAAGCGCGAGGAGATTAGCCGTAATGATGCTCTGGAAATGTTTAAGGATCAGAAGTTCAAGAAAGAGCTTATCGAGGATCTTCCCGAGGATGAGCTGCTTACAATTTATTATACAGGTGAGGATTTCGTGGATCTCTGCAGAGGACCTCACGTTGAAAACTCACAGTTCCTTATGAATGCAGCATTCCAGATCAAGTCTGTTTCAGGCTCATACTGGAGAGGCGATGAAAAGAGAGAGCAGCTTCAGCGTATCTATGTATATGCTTTCCCTGACAAGAAGGAATTAAAAGAGCATCTCGCTATGATCAAAGAGGCTATGGAGCGTGATCACAAGAAGATCGGTCCTCAGCTCGAACTGTTTATGTTCGATGAGACAGCTCCCGGTATGCCTTACTGGCTTCCCCGTGGATGGAAGATGTACAATGCGCTCATCGATTACTGGAGAGAGATCCATGAGAGACATGGTTACACAGAGATATCGGCACCGGTGCTTAACAGCAAGCGTCTCTGGGAAACATCAGGTCACTGGGGACATTACAAGAAGAACATGTTCCTTGTGCCTCCCGCAAAGGATAATCCGGTATCAGACAAGGCATCGGATCTTATCGATATAGAGGATGAGGACAGAATGTTTGCTGCAAAACCCATGAACTGTCCTAATGCCATCAAGGTTTATCAGAACAAGCAGAGAAGCTACAAGGATCTGCCTCTTCGTTTCAATGAGCTGGATGTGATCCACAGAAGAGAAAAGTCCGGCGAGCTTAACGGGCTCCTTCGTGTACAGGAATTCCGTCAGGATGATTCACACAACCTCATCATGCAGGAGCAGATAGAGCAAGAGATCGATGATATCATGGATATCGCAGGAGAGATCTATTCAACATTCGGATTAAGCTATATCGCAGAGCTCTCCACAAGGCCCGATGATTACATGGGTGATATCAATGACTGGAATGCGGCAGAAGCTTCACTTAAGCGTATCCTCGACAGAAAGTACGGTGAGGGCGGCTATGAGATCAATGAAGGCGACGGTGCATTCTACGGTCCCAAGATCGACCTTAAGATGAAGGACTGCATAGGCCGTGAGTGGCAGATGGGTACAATACAGCTTGACTATCAGCTTCCGCTCAATTTCGATATGAAGTATGTTGCGGCTGACAGCTCAATGAAGAGACCTGTTATGGTGCACAGAGCCATATTCGGATCATTTGAGCGTTTCATCGGTATCCTTATCGAGAATTTCAAGGGTTCATTCCCGTTCTGGCTTTCACCTTACCAGGTCGGCATAGTTCCTATCAGAGTAGAGAACAACGAGTACGCACAGGAGATCGTTGATATCTGCAGAAAGAACAGGATCAGATGTGAAGCTGACTACAGCGACAAGAATATGAAGGACAAGATCAAGACATTCAGAAATTATCATGATCCGTATGTTCTCGTTCTTGGAAATGCTGAGGCAGAGAATAGGACAGTATCTATCAACATCCGCGGAGGAAAGCAGCTTCGTGATGTTTCCATAGATAAGTTTATTGAGATATGCAAGACAATGAATGAAACACATTCGATCGATCTGATAGATACACTGTAAAAAAGGTTTCCGTAGAATGAGTTTGATCTGGATACTCCTCACACTGTTTTACGGACTTACAAAAGGCGCAAGGGAGCTCGTCAAGAAAAAGGCACTTGAGAAAAGCAGCGTCCCTTGCGTCCTTTTTCTGTACTCGCTTCTGGGGCTTATCTTCCTTTTGCCCGATGCGGCTTTTTCGCTCACCGGAACCATATGGGGATTGGGGCCCATGCAGTACGCACTGGTGGCAGTCAAATCTTTTATGATATTCATCGCATGGATATGTTCGTTCAGGGCGATAAAGAAGATACCGATAAGTGTATACAGCCTGCTCGATCTGTCGAGAGTGATATTTGCCACACTGCTTGGTGTGATAGTGCTTCACGAGGTGATGGGACTGAATCAGATATTCGGCCTTATGCTTGTGGCGCTCGGCCTTTTGTTCCTGCGTTTCGGAAAGAAGAAGGCACCGGAAGAGACCGGTGCGGTATATGTGTTCATGGCACTTGTATCCTGTCTGTTAAATGCTCTTTCCGGGCTTATGGACAAGATACTCACCAATACTGAAGCACCTTACTATGTGAGCAGCATGCAGCTTCAGTTCTGGTATATGCTTTTTCTTACGATCTTCTACGGGTTATATCTTGCATTCTCCAAAGAGAAGCATGGTCTTAAGGCTGCCTTAAAGAACCCTTGGATCTGGCTGCTCAGTATTATGTTCATACTTGCTGACAGAGCACTTTTTATCGCAAATGAGATACCGGATTCCAAAGTAACTGTTATGACTCTTATCAAACAGAGCGGATGCCTGGTTTCGATAGTCGGCGGAAGGCTCTTTTTCAAGGAAAAAAATATAGGTTTCAAGCTCGTCTGTGCCGGCGTGATCATAGCCGGGATCGTGATAGGCGTGATGTAAAACTGCTATTGAAAGCTGCATTGAAACCGTAAGCCTGTTGTGGTATAAAGTGTAGCGGGAGACATGAAACATGAAGGAAAATATCGTACTTTTTACTACTAAGAATCTTGCTGTGCGCCGTCTTAAATCTGAGGATGCCGATCTTATCTACAAGTATTCGAGGCAGGAAAGCCATAAGGAACTGCCCAATGATATCTTCGACAGCGTGGAAGATGCAAGGAGACGCATGGATAATGCTATATCCAATTACAGGATAGAGCATCTGCCTCTTTTCTTTGCTGTAGTCTACAAACCGGAGAATACAGTCATTGGTGTGCTTTCTTACAAGAGAATGGCTGATTATAATATCCAGATCAATGTATCGATCACGGAAGATTATCAGAACAGGGGACTCGGAACCGAGCTGGTAAAGTCCTCTGCGGATTTTGCAAAGGATCATTTCGGCATTGATACAGTTTATGCATGCACACGATCTATAAATGCACCGGCCAGATCAGCCCTTGAAAAAGCAGGATTCATGCTGGTTTCCGAAGAGGAACAGAACTGGTTTGGAACGATGCAGCCGATCTGCAAATATGAGATATAGAATTTAGTTATGAGACTGATAGATTTTAAAATGGAGAGGCCGGGACTTCTTAAAGCCGGTGATGAAGTCCATATAACAGAGGGCACACTGCCTTCGAGCTATTACTATACTATAGATCCTTCTCTGGCTATGTCTGCAAATCTGCTTTTCAGGGAAAGGATAAAGTCAAAGAATGGCGTGGTAAGAAGCATTGAAGAAACACCACGCGGATTTTATGTAAAAGTTGAGTTTGATGAAGATGAACCGATCTGACAAAAAGGAGGAATTATCATGAAGGTTGTAAGCACAGACAAGGCACCCGCAGCGATCGGCCCTTATTCACAGGGCATCATAGCAGGAGACATGCTTTTTGCATCGGGACAGATCCCCATCAATCCTGCAACAGGAGAGGTTGAGGCAGTAGGCATCAGGGATCAGGCTACACAGGCTATGAAGAATGTCGGTGAGATACTTAAGGCAGCAGGAACAGATTTTGATCATGTTGTAAAGACCACTTGCTTCCTTGCTGATATTGCTGACTTCGCAGCTTTCAATGCTGTATATGCAGAGTATTTCACAAGCAATCCCGCAAGAAGCTGCGTTGCAGTTAAGGATCTTCCCAAGGGAGTTCTCTGCGAGGTTGAGGTTACAGCATACCTTAAGTGATCTAAAAATATTAATATAAGGGAGTGTTACATATGAACGTTTGTCTTCTTAACGATTCGTTTCCCCCTGTCATAGACGGAGTGGCCAATGTGGTGATGAATTATGCGTCCATCATGACAAGGGATGATCTGGCTGATGTGATAGTGGGTACTCCCGAATATCCGGATGCAGATTATGACGGATATCCGTACAGAGTAGTGCCTTATCAGAGTTTTGATACTTCAGGCATCGTGCACGGCTATCGCGCCGGTAATCCGCTTGCCATGAGAGCTATCAGAAAGATGAGCGATTTCGCACCGGATATAATACATACTCATTGTCCGGTAGCTTCTACCGTTATGGCAAGAATACTCAGGAACGAAACGGATGCGCCCATAGTATTCACGTATCACACGAAATTTGATGTGGACATTGCAAGGGCAATGAAAGGAAAGCTTCTTCAGCATGAGAGTATAAAGGCTCTTGTGAAGAATATCTCTGCATGCGATGAAGTATGGACAGTAAGCCGCGGCGCAGGCGAGAATTTAAGAAGCCTTGGCTTTGAGGGCGAATATCATGTTGTGAGCAACGGTGTTGATTTTGCCAAAGGCAGGGTAAGTGAAGATGATGTCAGGAAGGTGACTGCAGGCTTTGATCTGCCTGCGGATCTTCCTGTCTTTTTATTTGTGGGCAGGATGATGGTATATAAAGGCCTTACCATAATAGTTGATGCTCTCTCTCTCCTTTCCGATGCAGGTATTGATTACCGCATGGTTTTTGTAGGTGACGGTGTAGACAGACAGGCCATGGAGGAGAGGATAAAGGAACATGGGATCACGTTAGATACCTTTGATGAAGATGGCAAGAGAGTTGTGACTGAAGGCAGAGCGGGAAGGATGGGACGCGTGATATTTACCGGTGCCGTTCATGACAGGAATGTCCTGCGTGCCTGGAATACCAGAGCTGATCTCTTCCTGTTTCCGTCAACATATGATACAAACGGTATAGTCGTCAGGGAGGCCGCAGCATGCGGGCAGGCATCCGTCCTCATTAAGGATTCATGCGCTGCCGAAGGCATCACGGATGGCAGGAACGGATTCCTGGTAGAAGAAAATGCTGAGTCGATGGCTGCAATGCTTAAGGAACTGGCTAAGGATAAAGGAAGGATGGCATCAGCAGGGCAGCATGCCATGGATGAGATCTATATATCATGGGAAAGTGCGGTCAATGATGCCGTTGACAGATACGGTGTGATCATAGAGCGTAAGGAAGAGGAACTCGACAGACGTCAGGCAGAAAGCTTCCATGAAAAGCTTTCTGATAATTTCTATGAACTCGGTGATAGTTTTATAAGAAACACTTCACATTTCTTTGAACGTCCGAAGGCTATATATGAAGGCATGGAAGAGAATGTCTACGAGATATTCCATGAAGCGAAGGAACGTACAAGGGAGAATCTCCATGAGGTAAAGGAACGCACAAGAGAGAATCTCCATGAGGCAAAGGAACGCACGAAGGAAAATATCCATGAAGCATTTCATGAGGTGAAGGAAAAGACCAAAGAAAATTTCCATGAGATAAAGACCGAACTTAAGATGTTGGGAAGTGATAAAAGTGAATAACGAATGGTATAAGAGGATGTCCTTTTACCAGATATGGATCCGTTCATTCAAGGATGGCAACGGTGACGGTATAGGAGATCTTAAAGGTGTATATGAGAAACTCGGATATATAAAAAGCCTGGGAGTGGACGGTATCTGGTTTTCGCCTATCTACCCTTCTCCCAAGGCTGATTATGGATATGATATATCCGATTATAAAAATATCGATCCGGAATACGGAACGCTTGATGATTTCAAAAAAGTTTTAAATGAGGCGCACAGGCTTGGCCTTAAGATAATAATGGATCTGGTGGTCAATCACACATCGGATGAGCATCCCTGGTTTAAGGAAAGCAGAAAGAGCAGGAACAATCCGTACAGCGATTATTATATTTGGCGTGACAAGCCTAATAACTGGAACTCTCTTTTTGAAGGCAAGGCCTGGGAATATGACAGTGAGCGCGGCCAGTATTATCTCCACATATTTGCAAAGAAGCAGCCCGATCTGAACATGGATAATCCAAAGGTCAGGGAAGAGGTGAAGAGCATAATGCGCTTCTGGCTTGATATGGGTGTGGATGGTTTCAGGGAGGATGTGATCAATTTTATATCCAAGGCAGAGGGGCTGCCCGACGGCCTTCCTTTTGTCCCTGCCGTTAACGGTATGCCGTATTATAAAGACGGCCCGCATATTCACGAATATATGGCGGAGTTCAGAAAAGTGTGCGAGGAGTATGACTGCATCCAGATAGGCGAAGGTCCCATGACTACAGTGTCTTCGGCACTCAAATATCTGACAGGTGAAAACAAGTCACTCGATATGATGTTCTCCTTTGACCATATGATGGCCGACTGTTTCTATACTGAATACGAACACAGACCGTTCAAGCTCTACAGATACAAGAAGGCTCTTTCAAAGTGGCAATATGCGCTCGCAGGAAAGGCCTGGAATGCACTGTATATAGAGAACCATGATCATCCGAGGATAATAAGCCGCTACGGTTCGGAGAAGCTTCGATATGAGAGCGGGTCTGCACTTGCGGTAAGTTTCCTCTTCCTTCAGGGAACACCTTTCATCTATCAGGGGCAGGAGATAGGCATGAGCAATATAAGACTCCGCTCGATAGAGAATTATGCAGATGTTTCCTCGATCAATAATTTCAACAGTTATCATCTTAAGGAGTCGATAGAAAAGCGTCTTAAGCGCATACATCTCTCGAGCCGTGATTCATCCCGAACTCCCATGCAGTGGACGGCTGATAAATATGCCGGATTCTCCACGCATGAACCATGGTTCTATGTGAACAGAAATCATGCCTATGTGAATGTGGATGAAGAGGAACACAACGAAAGTTCACTTCTGAATTTTTACAGGAAGTGTCTGCAGATCAGAAAAAACAGCAGAACGCTTATCTACGGGAAATACAAGGAGTATTTTCCTAAGGATCCTTATATCTATATGTATGAAAGATCGCTTGAAGGGATGTATTATCTGATAATATGTTCCTTTGCAAAACATACTGTAAAAGTTCGCATTCCGAAGAATCTGGCGGAGGTGAAACTGAAGCTTGTGATCTCTAATTATGCGGGATTGCGCCACAGTACCTATTTCGCTCCATATGAAGCAAGGGTATACAGATTCAGGAAATAAAAGGTATAATGTATACATGCGTATATATAAGAGACTTCTTTTTATAATCAATCCGAATGCCGGTATGAGGCACAGGGAAAGTCCGCTTACGGAAATAATCATGGCCTTTACAGATCATGGTTATGAAACGCTTATCTGTTTTACGAGAGTTAAGGGTGACGGAAAAGTCCTGGTCGAGGAGCATGCCGATGATGATATAGATCTGGTGGTATGTATGGGCGGTGACGGTACGTTAAATGAAGTCATAGCCGGCTGCAGAAAGATAGGCTGGAACAGACCCATAGGTTATATACCTGCGGGCTCCACAAATGACTTTGCAGCAAGTCTGGGAATACCGGGCGATACAGTGCTTGCAGCTTCGAGGATAATGGAATCGGAGGCTAAAGAACTTGACCTTGGATGCTTCAACGGAAGAAGTTTTGTTTATACCGCATCATGCGGGCTCTTTGCAAGCGCATCATTTGAAACGCCGCAGATGGCGAAGAATCTTCTGGGGCATTTCGCATATATAATCGAGGGGATGCGCGATATAAGCAAGTTCACACCTTATGAAATGACGATCACTACAGATGTGGGGACGTTTTCGGGAAACTATGGATTCGTTTCGATCTGCAATACATTTTCGCTTGGCGGTGTGATGACACTGGATCGCGATATGGTAGATCTGAGCGACGGATATTTTGAACTGCTGCTAATAACGGCACCAAAGGATATAGTTCAGCTTAATACGATAACCAAGGCGCTTTTGGAACAGAATTATGATACACCTTTGGTGAAGGTCTATAAGGTGAAGAATGTAAAGATAGAATGCGAGGACGCACCAAACTGGTCACTCGATGGTGAATATGAGCAGGGAAGGGAAGTGTGTGAATTCTCAGTCCTTCCGGCAGCACTTCATATGAAATACTGAAATACAAGGGGTTATCTATTCAGAAGTGTAAGGTATTAGGGGTTAGCATAAGAAAGAGAGGGTTACGATCATGAAGATCACATTTATCGGAGCCGATCATGAGGTTACCGGAAGCTGTCATGTCCTGGAGGCTTGCGGGAAAAAGATCCTGCTTGACTGTGGTATGGAGCAGGGTACCAATGTTTATGAAAATGCCGATCTTCCCTTTGAAGAGGGGATGATAGACTATGTGCTTTTGTCGCATGCGCACATAGATCATTCGGGACTGCTGCCTCTAATCTATGCCAGGGGCTTCAGGGGCCAGATCATGGCAACGGATGCGACGGCAGATCTCTGCAGCATAATGCTCAGAGACTCGGCACACATTCAGATGCAGGAAGCTGAGTGGCGTAACAGAAAGGCTCAGCGTGCATCGGACAATGCAAAGGTTGTGCCCTTGTACACAATGGAGGATGCTGACGGTGCCATAAGACACCTTGTGTCATTCCCGTATGACGAGATCGAGGATCTGTGTGAAGGCATAAAGTTCCGATTCACCGATGTGGGACATCTCCTTGGTTCAGCATCGATAGAGATCTGGATAACCGAGAACGGCGTTACAAAGAAGCTTGTTTTTTCCGGCGATATAGGAAACAAGAAGAGCACTCTGATAAGAGATCCGCAGTATGTGCATGATGCTGACGTAGTCATCATGGAATCCACATACGGAAACAGGGTACACACAACGGAGAAGCCTGATTATGTGGGCGAGCTTGCAACTGTCATAAGCGAGACTTTAGGACGTGGCGGAAATGTTGTCATTCCCTCGTTTGCAGTAGGCCGCACGCAGGAGATGCTTTATTATATCCGCGAGATAAAGGCCAGGAATCTTGTTACGAACATCCCGGATTTCCCGGTGTATGTCGACAGCCCGCTTGCGGTTGAAGCGACAGAAGTGTTCAAGAAAAATATCGAGACCTGCTTCTCGGCTGAGGCTCTTGAACTGGTAGAGCAGGGGATCAATCCCATAACCTTCCCGAATCTTCACTTAAGTATCACAAGTGATGAGTCAAAGATGATAAATTTTGATACAGAGCCGAAGGTTATCCTTTCAGCATCGGGCATGTGTGATGCCGGCCGTATCAGGCATCACTTAAAGCACAATCTCTGGAGACCCGAAAGTACGGTGCTCTTTGTAGGATATCAGGCAGTAGGCACGCTCGGACGCATACTGGTAGACGGCAAAAAGGAAGTGAAGCTCTTTGGTGAAGATATTGAAGTAAGAGCTGACGTGAAGGTCCTTGCCGGAATGAGCGGACACGCCGACAGGAACGGCCTGCTGGAGTGGATAAACAATATAGGCGGCAAGCCTGAAAAGGTATTTGTCGTACACGGCGATGATGAGTCGGCAAAGGTATTTACCGAGCTCCTTCGCGAAAATTATGGTTACGATGCTTATGCACCGTACAGCGGCACAGTTTACAACATGATTACGGGCGAGTTTATATACGAGGCAACTCCTGTTCCTGTAAAGAAGAAGGCAAAGCGTATGTCCGATGTCTTTGCAAGACTGGTTGCGGCAGGTCAGAGACTGCTTTCCGTTATATACAAAAACGAAGGCCTGACGAACAAGGACATGGCGAAATTTGCCGATCAGGTGAATTCGCTTTCAGACAAATGGGACAGATAACTAAAGATAAAGATACAATAAAAGAAATAGAACAGTACAAAAAGATGACCGGGAAGCCGGTGCCTGCTTTGATCGCAGGCCTGGCTCTCCCGGCCATTATTAGTATGCTGACAACGATGATATACAATCTCGTTGATGCTTTTTTTGTGGGGCGGCTTGGAACGTCGGCAAGTGCGGCTATCGGCATAGTGATGAGTCTCCAGGCCATATTCCAGGCTTTCGGATTTATGTTTGGCCATGGTTCGGGAAGCCTTATAGGACGATATGAGAGCGAGGGTAAAAAGGATGAGGCTGACAGATGCCTAAGCACGGCTTTTCTGGCAGGGCTGGTCGTAAGCGTGATACTTATGACGGCAGGTCTAATTTTCAGAAAGCAGATAGTAGTGCTCATGGGAAGCATAGGCGATATCATACCGTATTCGGAAGCATATGCTTTTTACATACTGGCAGCAGGCCCCGGATTTGTCATAAGCTGCATATTGAACAATGTGATGCGTTACGAGGGCAAGGCGTTTTATGCGATGATAGGTCTTGTAAGCGGCGGGGTCCTGAATATGATAGGTGATCCTATCTTTATGTTCGGACTGGGACTGGGAATAGATGGCGCAGGCCTGTCTACCATGATATCCCAGTATATAAGCTGCGGCATACTGCTTTATATGTTCTTATCGGGCAAGACCATTGCCAGGATATCGCCTGAAACAGTTCTTAAGAAGGGCAACAGGAAGCGGATATTAAAAGATGTTTTTAGGATCATGAAGACAGGATTCCCAAGCCTTATCCGTCAGGGACTTAACAGCGTATCCACCATGACTCTTAATATATGCGCAGGCCCTTACGGCGCTCCGGGTATCGCTGCAATGACTATAGCGGGCCGTGTCATGATGTTTATGGGGTCAGTGCTAATAGGCGTGGGCCAGGCACTGCAGCCTGTATCAGCCTTTAATTACGGAGCCAAAAAGTATAAGAGATTAAGAGAAAGCTTCATGTTCACGTGGATAACAGGCACGGCTATGATGCTTGTGATGGCATCAATGGGAGCTATATTTTCTGACCGGATAGTGAGGGTATTCATAGATGATCCCGACCCCGCAGCGATCGCGGCTACCGTGGCAGCAGGGACACCGGCGCTCAGGTGTATGTGCGTGGCCATAATCGTCCAGCCTGTGAGCGTGCTTTCCAATATGATATTCCAGAGTATAGGAAGGAGCAGAGTTGCATCCTTTATCGCAACATTAAGATCAGGCATCTGCTACATACCGGCCCTGCTCATACTTCCGAATCTGTTTGGGATATTTGGTCTGCAGTCGTCACAGATGATAGCGGATATACTGGCCAGCATTATTTCGGCGCCGTTTATAATCAGGTTTTTCATGAAGGAAGTGCCTGATCGGGATGAACGCACGGCCATGGATGAACAGATCGACAAATCTTTACTTTTAGAATGAAATACACTAAAATTTTACTCAGTGTGTTTTAACATTAAATCTATAAAGAAGGAGAAAGAATATGGAAATTTCACCGCTTCAGAAAGCAAGATATGAGTATAGCCCCAAGCTTCCGGGAATGCTCAGGAACGGCATCGCAGATATCTGCGTGAAGGAAGGCGAGGAGACAGCGAGCGTAGCAGATCAGGACAAGATCAAGGCTCTCTTCCCCAACACCTACGGTAAGAAAGAAATTACCTTTGAGAAAGGTCAGAATACCTCTGCTGCAAAGAAGCAGGTTGTAGGCGTTATCCTTTCAGGTGGTCAGGCTCCCGGAGGACATAATGTTATCTGCGGTCTTTACGATGCTCTTAAAGCTACAGACAAGAGCAATGTTCTCTTAGGCTTCAAGGGCGGTCCCAGTGGACTTATCGATGATGATTATGTTGAGTTTGATGATAAGTTCATTGATGCATACAGAAATACCGGTGGTTTCGATATCATCGGATCAGGCAGAACAAAGCTTGAGACAGAGGAGCAGTTTGCTATCGTAGAGCAGGTTGCAAAGAAGCACGGCCTTACAGCTGTTGTCATCATCGGCGGTGACGATTCCAATACAAACGCTGCAGTTCTTGCTGAGTATATGGCGGCTCACAACACGGGCGTTCAGGTTATCGGATGCCCCAAGACTATCGACGGTGATCTTAAGAACGAAGATATTGAGGCTTCATTCGGATTCGATACAGCTACTAAGACATACAGTGAGCTTATCGGTAACATAGAGAGAGATGCAAATTCAGCAAAGAAGTACTGGCATTTCATAAAGGTTATGGGACGTTCTGCTTCACACGTTGCACTTGAGTGTGCACTTGAGACACAGCCTAATATCTGCCTCATCGGTGAGGAAGTTAAGGCTAAGAAGATGTCTCTTGCACAGATCACAAATTACATAGCTGATGCTGTTGAGAAGAGAGGCAATGCAGGCAACAACTTCGGTGTTGCTATTATCCCTGAGGGTATCGTTGAGTTCGTTCCCGAGTTCTCAAAGCTCATTGCTGAGATCAACGAGCTTCTTGCAGGAAAGAAGACAGAGGAGTTCAATGCACTTCCCGACTGGAATGCAAAGTACAACTTCATCAAGGCTGGTCTTACGGCTGAGTCCTTCGCAGTATTTGATATACTTCCCCAGGGCATCCAGCAGCAGCTCTTCCTTGAGAGAGATCCTCACGGAAACGTTCAGGTTTCACTTATCGAGTCAGAAAAGCTCTTCTCCGAGATGGTAAAGAATGAGCTTGCTAAGAGAAAGGCAGCAGGCACATACAAGGGTAAGTTCGGAGCACAGCATCACTTCTTCGGTTATGAAGGAAGATGCGCATTCCCTTCAAACTTTGATGCAGATTACTGCTACTCACTCGGTTACAATGCATTCATGCTCATCCAGTATGGCTACACAGGATATCTTTCAAAGGTATCGAATATCTCAAAGCCTGCTGATCAGTGGGTTGCAGGCGGTATGCCCATCACCAAGATGATGAACATGGAGAGACGTAACGGCGAGGATAAGCCTGTTATCAGAAAGGCACTTGTAGAGCTTGACGGTAAGCCTTTCAAGTATTTCGAGGCACACAGAGATACATGGGCAGTTGAGACCTGCTTCACTTATCCCGGTGCGATCCAGTATTACGGACCTGCTGAGGTATGTGATCTTACAACAAGAACTCTTGCTCTTGAAAAAGGCTGAGACATTCTGAAAAGGTAAATATACGGACGGAGAGATATGTCTCTCCGTCCGTTTTTTATATCGCAGAGCCGCCGTATGGAAAAATGTCAGCTAAAGCTGACCGGCGGCTCGCGGGCGAGTAGGGTGCGATTACATCTTCCCTACTCGATTTATTTCAGGGACTGATTAAGTAGTATTTCCGGCTGAAGCCGGATGCAGTACTGCTTTATTGAATATATGTCTGTGGCAGATTATAATTAAAAGACAGGCAAAATTTACGGAGATCACAGGATGAAAAGGCTCGGCCGATCATTATTATTTACAATTTTATTGATGCTTCTTATCCCTGTTTCTGCATCTGCTTCGGCTGCTGTGTCAGAAGGGGATAATGTATCCGAAAACAGTTCCGGTGCGATAAGGACTGTTTCGAACAAGTATCGTATCATGGTGCTTTCTTCATATGCCATGGGGGATGAAGTATCGAGCCTTGAGATAGAGGGATTGCAGAAAGCTCTGCCGTCCGATAAGTGTGAAGTAAGCTATGAGTTTATGGACACAAGACGCTTCAGTTCAGGTTATGACCTTTCGGTACTCTATATCTTCCTCATGAAAAAACTCAGCAGGATGCCTGAGTTTGATTGCTATATAGCTGTTGATGATTCGGCACTGGATTTCCTCATGGCCAGGGAAGACATAGTCGGTGATGTTCCCATCGTTTACTTCGGGATACAGAACAGTAAGATCCTCGAACATGCCTCCATGTCTTCGGGCATCACAGGCGTGCAGGAAAATTATGATTTCGCATCCAACTTTGATACCATAAAGAATCTTTTTCCGGGCAGAAACAACATCATATTTGTTACGGATTCTTCACGTGCCGGTAAGGATGATACGTTAAGCTTCACCGCGGCAGTTGAAGCGGATGGAAGGTTTTCATACGAGATACTAAATATCTCGGAAACACCGGAGTCTGAAGTGAAGGATAAGCTCTCAGCTGCCGGAGCGGATTCTGTGGTGATCATCCAGAATACTTACAATCTGAATGACGGGAGCATTTCGACTCTCGGCTATATGACCGATATGCTCATGCCGTATATTTCCGTACCGGTATTTTCAGTCAACATGGATCTTACCGAGCACGGTACCTTTGGCGGCATTATCTATGACTGCGTGGAATCAGGAGAAATGGCAGGCAAGATGGCTCTTCAGATAGCTGAAGGCGCCGATCCTTCCGATGTGCCTGTTGTAACGGATACGCCGGTAAAGGCCGTGTTCAATAAAAAGATGATGGATCATTATATGATCAAGGCTTCAGCCCTGCCTGCGGATGCGATCATCGTGAACAATGAAAAGAATTTCTGGCAGAGGTATTATAAGCCAATAGTTGCCATGACTTTGGTAATATCCTTTCTCCTGTTGCTGATAGCTTTGCTGTCCCGCCGTGTCTCCAGTCAGAAGGAGGAGATAGACAGTGATGAAGAGATTATGAGGATAGTTACAAATGATGCGATCAATTTTGCTGCAGTCATTAATGTAAAGGATGCAATGGTAAAGCTGCGCAGCGGTGCCTGGACAAAAAACGGAACCATAGTGCCTGAAAGCGAAAGGACCATACCCTATAAGGTGTTCATAGAAAAAGCTGTTCAAAATATCCATGATAAAAAAGTAAGAGAGCGTTTTCTTAAGGTAAGTGATCTGAAGTATACGGTTGAAACGCTCAAAAGACAGCCTGAAATATGTGAGAGCATGGAATTAAAGCCGGAAAACGGACCGATCATGCAGAAGCAGTTCAACCTTTCGAGACTTGATAAAGATGTGAACAGAATACTCATATATGAGACAGATGTTACTCAGGTACTGAGCGCGGAACGCGAGAAGAATGAGCTGCTCAGAAAAGCTGCTGAGGCAGCCGAGAGCGCAAATGCCGCAAAGACAAATTTCGTATCCAGGATCAGTCATGATATACGTACACCCATAGGTGCCATACTGAACCTTACCGATTTTGCCAAGAAGGATATGGATGACAGGGAAGCGCTTACGGATGATATTGAAAAGATCGCCACAAGCGGCCGTTTCCTTCTTTCGCTCATCAATGATGTACTTGATATATCCAAGATCGACAGCAACAACTTGGAGCTGTCAGAGGATAAGTATAATTTCACTGATTATATCTCCGAGATACGCAATATCATGGAGCCCATGTGCAGCGTAAAGGGGCTCAAAAATGAAGTGAACGGGACCGAAGAGGGCAACGGATATGTCATGATGATAGATAAGGTCAGGATCAACCAGATCACGCTTAATATCATTTCCAATGCCGTTAAATATACACCTGAAGGCGGCAAGGTAAGCTATAACGGTGGCATATATGATGTAAAGGATGGAAAGGGAACTCTGTGTTTTACCGTTAAGGATGACGGTATAGGCATGAGTGAAGAGTTCCAGAAGGTCATGTTTGATGAGTTTTCGCAGGACAGTGATAATCCTGAACGGAGAAAGGTTACGACCGGTACGGGACTGGGACTGTCTATCGTAAAGCGTATTACAGAGCTTATGAGCGGAACCATCGAAGTAAAGAGCGAAGTGGGGAAGGGAACCGAGATGAAAGTATCCATTCCCGTAAAAGTGGAACATACTGAAGGTGCAGGAAAAACGGAGACAGATACTGACAGGGAAGATGGAAAGATGCATTTTTCCGGCAAAGTACTGCTTGCCGAGGATAATCTTATAAATGCCGAGATCGCAAAGCGTATGATCGAGGAAACCGGTGTTTCGGTGGAACATGCCGAGAATGGTGCAGAGGAGCTTGAGATATTCAGGAAAGCTCCGCAGGGCACATATATAGCGATATTCCAGGATATACAGATGCCTGTCATGAACGGATATGATGCGGCTGCAGCGATCAGGGAATTTGAGAGGGAAGAAGGCAGGGATATTAGGATACCGATCATTGCCATGACTGCAGATGCTTTTACGGATGCATTGGAACGTTCAAAAGAGGCCGGAATGGACAGTTTTATAACCAAGCCTATCAAGGAAGAAGAGATAAGGGCGATGCTGTCCAAATATACTGATGGTGATTAAAGGCTACAAACATTTATATAGATAGTCATACAAAAGGGAGAAGTGAATATGGATAAACAGGTACTTATCGATGCCGGATTTGACTATGAAGGCGGACTGTCAAGATGTATGGGAGATGAGGCTCTTTATGAAAAACTCTTGGGGATGTTCAAAAGGGACAGATCCTTTGAACGTCTGCAGGATGGAATGGCAAGAGAAAGTGTTAAGGATGCTTTCGAAGGAGCACATTCGCTTAAGGGTGTTGCCGGAAATCTGGGGATGACGGAACTCTACAATACGGATGTGGAACTGACCGAGGCTCTCCGCGGAGAAGGAGATATGGCAAAGGCTAAGGAACTCTATCCGGCAGTCATCGCAAGCTATGAAAAGGCCATGGAAGCCATTAAGGATATAAAGGAACCCGAAAAGAAATAAGACCGATACTACTTGAAATTCAAATGCCATGCATTTACAATACATATGGTTAAAAACAACACGAAAGGAAGGTAATAGTTATGCCCTTAGTTACATCAGAAGAAATGTTCAAGAAGGCTTATAACGGTGGTTACGCGATCGGAGCCTTCAACGTAAACAACATGGAGATAGTTCAGGCTATCGCAGAGGCAGCTGATGAGCTTCACAGCCCTGTTATCATGCAGGCATCAGCAGGCGCAAGAAAGTATGCAAAGCCCGCATATCTTAAGCACCTTGTAGAGGCTGCTGTTGAGACAACTAATATCCCCATCGTTCTTCATCTCGATCACGGCGCTGATTTCGAAACCTGCAAGGATTGCATAGACGGCGGCTTCACATCAGTCATGATCGATTATTCAAGCCACACTTTCGAAGAGAATATTGCAGAATCAAAGAAGGTTGTTGATTATGCACATGCACACGGCGTTGTTGTAGAGGCAGAGCTTGGTACTCTTGCAGGTATCGAGGATGACGTAAAGGTTGAGGCTGGTCAGGAGTCATATACACGTCCTGAGGAAGTTCAGGAGTTCGTTGAGAAGACAGGTGTTGACTCTCTTGCTATCGCAATCGGAACATCACATGGTGCTTATAAGTTCACACCCGAGCAGTGCACAAGAAACGAGGATGGTATCCTTGTTCCGCCTCCCCTTAGATTCGACGTACTTGAGGATTGCATGAAGATGATCCCCGGATTCCCTATCGTTCTTCACGGTTCTTCTTCTGTTCCTCAGGAATATGTAAAGATCATCAACGAGCATGGCGGAAAGATGCCGGATGCTATCGGTATCCCCGAGGAGCAGCTTCGTAAGGCAGCTAAGCTTGCAGTCTGCAAGATCAATATCGATTCCGATTTAAGACTTGGTCTTACAGCAGGTATCCGTCAGCACTTCGACGAGCATCCTGAGCACTTTGATCCCAGACAGTACATTGGCGACGGCCGTGCTAATGTTAAGGCTATCGTTGCTCACAAGATCAAAGAGGTTCTTGGATCTGATAACAAGGCTTGAGCCTGACTTAAGTTTAAAAGAACACAAAAGCAGCAGGGCAACCTGCTGCTTTTTCTTGAAAGAAAACACTCAAAGGAGGATTTGGTCTGATGCGGATAAACGTGGTTCTGTTTGAGCCTGAGATCCCACAGAATGCGGGAAATATAATGAGGACATGTGTGGCAGCAGCATGCAAGCTGCATCTGATAAAGCCGCTTGGATTTGATATAGATAATCCTAAGTTCAGGAGATCCACAACAAACCATATTACATGGGCAGACTATAACATTTACGAAAACTATGAAGATTTCGCTTCAAAGAATGAAGGCGAATATTTTTTCATGACAAGATACGGAAAGCAACCTCCTTCGGATATTGATTTTGCGGGTATCCCGTCAGATAAAAAAATCTATCTCATATTCGGAAAGGAAAGTACGGGAGTACCTAAGGAAATACTGAAAGCCAATCTGGACAGATGCTTCAGACTGCCTATGACGGCCGAATGCAGGAGCCTTAATCTTTCGAATGCCGCAGCGATAGTCATATATGAAGTGCTGCGTCAGACAGGATATCAGGGACTGTCATTAACGGAAGTACAGAAGGGTGAGGATTATCTGGAATCGTATGATGAAACACTGAAGTTTTAAATTTTGGCTTGACAGATAAATGATACTTTGGTTAAATATACCTAACTTAATGATTCTTAAGGGAGTAATCGGCGCTAAGGCGCGACAAAGTCGTCATCACGGATAACAATCCCGGCTTTGTCTTAAACGGTGAGACTTGAGTATGGCTTTTTTGCTGTACCCGGTCTCTTTTTTATGGAAATCTTCAGGCGGATACAGCATGCAGTATCCGCTTTTTTTGTGCGATAAGGAGTAAGGAGGTGTTTATGAAAATTACTGTGAAAGATCTGCACAAGTCTTACGGCGACGGTGACAGCAAGGTTGAAGTATTAAAGGGCATCAACTGCAGTGTGGAAGATGGAGAGGTGTGCGTATTGCTAGGACCGTCAGGTTCAGGCAAATCCACGCTGCTCAATATCATTGGAGGCATTGAGCCCGCCTCATCCGGAGCGATCCTTATAGGCAGTGACAGTACTGCAGATATGGATGAAAAGAAGCTCACGCTCTACAGAAGAAACCATCTGGGCTTCGTATTTCAGTTTTACAATCTCATTCCTAATCTGACGGTAAAGGAAAACATTGAGGTTTGTTCGTATCTGAGTAAAGATCCGCTTGATATTGATGAACTGTTAAGGACTCTTGGCCTTTATGAACATAAGGACAAGCTTCCCTCACAGCTCTCAGGTGGTCAGCAGCAGCGCTGTGCTATAGGGCGTGCACTTGTAAAGAACCCGTCACTTCTGCTTTGCGACGAGCCCACAGGTGCGCTGGATTACAAGACGTCAAAAGAGATACTTGTACTTATAGAGCAGATAAACAGGAAGTACAGGAATACGATAATCATCGTTACTCACAATGATGCGATAAAGAACATGGCTCACAGGATACTTAAGATGCGTGACGGTATGATAGTTTCGGATATGGTTAATGAAGAGCCTCTCAGTGCAGCAGATATCGAATGGTAGGTGATCGCCATGATGAATCCGCTTAACAAAAGATTCCCAAAGGAATTCAGGGCCAATATCGGAAGATATATAAGCACATTTATTCTGCTTGTCATAACCATTATCGTAGGTTCCGGTGCACTGATCGTAATGGAGGGTGCAAAGGCTACCATTGATGAAACGGATGTGGAGAATGCTGTAGAAGATGGTTTCTTCGAGACCAAACATGAAATCTCCAAAGCGGCACTGAAGGCTATAGAAAAAAGAGATATACATGTTTATGAAAACTTTTACATAAAGGATAAAGAGTTTGACGGCAATGCAAAGTTCTATGTCTTCAATGAAAGAAAGGAAGTCGATCTTCCGTCGCTTTTTGAGGGAAGACTTCCTGATGAGACCGCTGATGATGAGATAGCACTCGACCGTATTTTTGCATTAAACAGAAATATACAGATCGGCGACCGTATAGATGTTAACGGGGACGGTTTGCTGGTTACGGGGATCGTTGCACTGCCTGATTACAATGCACTGTTTCTGGATAACCAGGACATGATGATGAACACTAAAGATTTTGGTGTTTCGGTTGTTTCAGAGAGAACCTTTGCTGCCATGAAAGATGAGGGGCTCACATACAGATACAGTTATCGTTTTGATGAGAGGGATAAGACCGATAAGGAAAAGTCTGATGAGGCTGAGGAGATATTTAAGATCCTTGTTAAGAATGGCGCTGATGTGCAGGAGTTCCTTACGGCCGAAGGCAATCAGAGTATCACTTATCTCAAGAATGATATGGGTCATGACGGCCCCATGATCAAGATGTTTGTATATATCCTTGTTGCAGTGATAGCCTTCATATTCGCTGTGTTGACTGCCAATACGATCGAACAGGAGGCAGCGATCATAGGAACACTCAGGGCGCTTGGTTATAAAAAAGGTGAGATCATATTCCACTATCTTGTGCCTACACTGGTGATAGCAACGCTTGCGTCGGCGGTAGGCAATCTGTTGGGATACACGGTCATGATCGATGCATTCAAGAGTGTCTACTATGAGATGTATTCGCTCCCGCCTCTCAGGATAAGCTTCAATGCAGAAGCCTTCATACTTACGACAGTAGTTCCGGTTGTGATCATGGTAGCGGTGAATTTCATAATGCTTTATGACAAGCTTTCACTTTCGCCGCTTAAATTCTTAAGAAAGGATCTTAAGAAAAGGCATCAAAAGAAAGCGGTCAGGCTTCCGGCCTTTGATTTCCTTACAAGGTTCAGGATAAGAGTGATACTGCAGAACAAAGGAAGCTTTCTCGTAATGTTTTTCGGAATTCTCTTTTCCAGCTTCCTTTTAATGTTTGGCTTAGGCATGTCTCCGCTTATGGATCACTATGTGGATGAAGCCGATAACACATTGACTTATGAATATCTGTATATGTTAAAAAACAAGGTTCCTGCGAGCGGTGGTGAAAAGCTTTATATGACGACGCTCTCCACACAGTATTATCTTTCGGGAAAGGATATGGATATTACATTCTACGGAGTGGATACTGACAAGTCAGACAGTTTGTTTGTGGATGCCTGCGTACCTGTTGAAAAAGGACAGATCGCGGTTACCGATTCATTTGCCAAGAAAATGAAAAAGAATGTGGGAGATGTGGTCCTGTTTAGGGATAAGAATACAGATGAATTGTATTATCTGGAGATAGCGGCGATAAACTCGTACACCAACAATATGGGCGCATATATGGACAGGGGACAGCTCAACAGGATGCTGGATAACCGGAATGATGAATACAACGCCTATGTCTCAAACGAAAAGCTTGATATAGATGACGAGGATATAGCCAAGTTTATGAAGCGTGATGACATGGTGGGTGCCGCAGCGCAGATGATGGCATCATTTGATGGGATCATAACAGCATTTAATGTGTTCTCGGTATTTGCATATATCGTGATCATGTATCTGTTAACAAAGGTCGTGATAGACAAGAATTCACTGTACATCTCATTTATGAAGGTGTTCGGGTATGAAAAGAATGAGATAAGAAAGCTTTATCTGGATGCTTCTGCGATAGTGACAGTCATTTCGCTGTTTATCTGTCTTCCGCTTGAAGTATGGTTTTTTAAGGCTGCGATGGTTTACTTTTCGAGTCTTATAGAAGGATATATGGATTTCTACCTTCCGACATCGGTATATGTAAAGATCGTGCTCATAGGTATCATTTCATATTTTGGAATAAATGCTCTGCATATGAACAGGATAAAAAAGATCCCGATGAGTGAAGCTTTGAAAAACCGCGAATAATAAGGGCTTTGTAAGAAAAAATAAATTTAAGAATAGTTTGAGAGTGATTTAAGGATTATTTAAGAATTCGAATTGTATTATGAACACAGTTAATAAACAGGAGGGTTTAACAATGAAAAAGAAAGGTATTGCAGTTTCAGTTTTAATGACGGGCGTATTTGCTCTTACAGCATGCGGTAAGATGCCGGATGCAGACCAGACAACCGTTCTTGAGGAAAAGAATTTTACCAAGACGGTTATAGCAGACGGAACCGTTGAATGTGCCGATCCTGAATATATATACGCTGAAGACCAGCTTCCCATTAAGGATGTGCTTGTAAAGGCAGGAGACAGCGTAAAGGCAGGAGATGTGCTCTGCGTGCTTGATACCACTTCTATCGAAAACGAGATAGAGCTTCAGCAGGCATCAATGGAACTTAAAGGAAGAAGCGTGAGCGTTGATATGGCAAGTGCTTCACATCAGTTAAGCTACTACAAGGACGGCATCAACAGCGGAAAGGATTCAAATCTCATAGCTGCAGATGCAAAGGTAAGCCAGGCTCAGGCAGCATGGGCAACAGCATTAAAGAAGTACAACGACTACAAGGAGTCACTTGATCTTGGTACCAACCGCGAACTGTTAGCGGCTGACAACGCAGTTAACAGTACAGCAAATTCTCTTCAGCAGGCCAAGTCAATGCAGGAAGAGTATAAGGACAAGAAAGATGATGAAGACGAGCACATCACAAAGATAATGCTCGAGCAGGCTGAAGACAGTGTAGACAGTGCAAGCCTTGCATACTCACAGGCATTAAGGACCAGAGACAGCGTTCTCAGGGAAACAGATGTGGCTCTTGCAGATCTTGCAATGGCTGCAGGTAATGCACAGATGGATTATCTTATGGCAGTAAATGCAAAGGAAGCCGCGGTAAGAGATCTTAAGAAGGCTAAGCAGGATAGCGCAGATTCATATGCAAAAGCCGAGATAGCAGGTGATATGTCTGTAGAAGAGATCAAGCTTGCACAGCTTCAGACAAGACTTGCAGATGCAACCATCAAGGCAAGTAAGAACGGAACCGTTACATCCGTTAATAAAGATCAGGGTGAGCTT
>JAEEGL010717808.1_pt1 | contig 94425 bp, 76 predicted proteins | sample 9134231 | NCBI WGS metagenome assembly JAEEGL01 (sample SAMN16246548, study PRJNA631951) | gut metagenome | biome: gut microbiome; feature: rumen; material: fiber-attached | host: Bos | place: Iran: Karaj | collected 2018-10 | reverse complement strand
CCGTTTTCGTCCTTCTTGCAGCCCGTGCATTTCACGATGTAGGCGTTCTTCAGACGCACTTCGTTGCCAGGGGTCATGCGGAAGTATTTCTTCGGCGCATCTTCCATAAAGTCCTCTTTTTCAATCCAAAGCTCACGACTGAAGGCAATCTTGTGGCTGCCTGCGCTCTCGTCTTCAGGATTGTTGATGGCATCCATTTCTTCAATCTGTCCTTCAGGATAGTTGGTGATGACCAATTTCACTGGATTGACAACGGCGGCCACACGGGTAGCGGTGGCGTTGAGGTCTTCACGGATCGCGCTCTCCATCAGGGCAAAGTCGTTCAGGGCATCGTAGGTAGTGTAGCCAATCTTGTCAATGAACTTATGGATGCCGCTCGGAGTGTAGCCACGGCGACGGAAACCGCAAATCGTGGGCATACGCGGGTCGTCCCAGCCGCTCACGAGGCCTTCGTTCACCAAAACGAGCAGGTTACGCTTGCTCAAAAGGATATAGTTGAGGTTCAGCTTGTTGAACTCGGTCTGACGCGGACGGTTGTCGTCCATATTGTCGCCCTCGCCACGGATTTCCTTAAGCCAATCAACGAACAAGTCATATAGTGGACGATGCACCACAAACTCCAGTGTGCAGAGCGAGTGAGTAACACCCTCGAAATAGTCGCTTTGTCCGTGGGCAAAGTCATACATCGGGTAGGCATGCCACTTGGTGCCTGTGCGGTGATGTGGAGTGTCAACGACACGGTAGATAATGGGATCGCGGAAGTGCATGTTCGGGTTGGCCATGTCAATCTTGGCGCGAAGTACCATCTTGCCTTCGCCAATCTCACCGTTGTTCATCTTGTTGAACAAATCCAATGATTCCTCAATAGGACGGTTGCGGTAGGGGCTTTCCATCCCAGGTTGCGTGGGCGTTCCTTTCTGCGCGGCAATCTCCTCGGAGCTTTGCTCATCAATATAGGCCTTGCCACGTTTAATCAGTTCTATGGCAAAATCCCAGAGTTGCTGGAAGTAGTCGGAGGCGTAGTATTCGTTACCCCATTGGTAACCAAGCCATTGGATATCCTCTTTGATGGCATCGACATACTCCATGTTCTCTTTGGTGGGGTTGGTGTCGTCGAAGCGCAGGTTGCACACGCCGCCGTGTTGGGCCGCGATGCCGAAGTCGAGGCAGATGGCCTTGGCATGGCCGATGTGGAGGTAACCGTTTGGTTCTGGGGGAAAGCGCGTCTGCACACGCCCGCCGTTCTTGCCATTGGCAAGGTCTTCTTCCACTTTCGCTTCAATGAAATTAAGCGACTTCTTTTCCGTTACTTTTTCTGCTTCCGGGTTTGTCATACTGCAATGATTTGAATTAATGTGCAAAAATAGTAAAATGTCTAAAACCAATACTTAAATAATCGTATTTTTGCAAATTAAATCATCGTTATGGCTATTCCCAGGGAAACGGTTGAACAAATCCTACAAGCCGCTCATATTGAGGAGGTTGTTGGCGAGTTTGTCACGCTGAAAAAACGCGGGACAAATATGTGGGGGTTGTGTCCGTTCCATAATGAAAAAACGCCATCATTTAGTGTTAATCCCTCTCGCAATATTTTCGTTTGTTTCGGATGTGGTAAAAAAGGTAATTCTGCTACATTCCTCATGGAACACGAACATCTTTCATATTGGGAAGCTCTACGTTATTTAGCCAAAAAATACAATATTAAGTATGAAGAAAAAGAATTAACCGCAGAGGAAATAATGCAGCAGCAAACTCGCGAGAAGATGTTTAACATCAATGAGTTTGCTGACAAATTCTTTGTCAACTCTTTATGGGAAACAGACGAAGGAAAAACTATTGGACTTAATTATTTCCATGGACGAGGTTATTTTAATCCTATCATTGAGAAGTTCCACCTCGGCTATAGTCCAACCAAATGGGATGCCTTCACCGAACACGCGAAGAAAAACGGCTACAGCGATGAGCTATTAGAGCAAATTGGCCTGTCCATCAAAGGCAACAACGGCCTCTACGACCGTTATCATGGCCGCGTGATGTTCCCCATCCACAACTTAACGGGACGCATTATTGGTTTTGGCGGACGTATTATGGTGGACGATAAGAAAAGCCCGAAATACCAAAACTCGCCCGAGTCGGAGATCTACGACAAAAAACAGACGCTTTACGGCATCTATTTCGCCAAAAACGCCATCGCAAAAAACGACGAGTGCATTCTCGTGGAGGGTTATTTTGACGTGCTTCGGATGCACCAAATCGGCATCGAGAACGTGGTGGCCAGCAGCGGCACTTCGCTCACGATGGAACAGATACGCCTCGTGAAACGCTACACAAAGAACATCACCATGCTTTATGACGGCGATGCGGCTGGTCTTCACGCTGCTTTGCGGGGAACGGATATGATCCTTTCTGAAGGGATGAGCGTACGCGTTGTAGTTCTTCCTCCTGAACATGATCCAGACACTTTTGGTAAAGATTTTTCAGTAGAATATGTCAAAAACTATCTGAAAGACAATGCAAAAGATTTTATTCGTTTCAAGACAGAGTTATTGTTAAAGGATGCTGAAAATGATCCTATCAAACGAGGACAAGTTATTCGAGATATTGTTGAAACTATTTCCGTCGTACCAGATGCTATTTACCGTATTTCTTATGTAAAGGAATGTAGCCAATTATTGGACATACCCGAACAGACTCTTATTAATGAACTCAATAAAATACTTCGAGCAAAACTTAAGAGGTCATTAGGTATTGATAATAATACATTACCTGAATTAGAAAACCCACCCACCCAAAACCAAGAAGAACTACTTGAAGAACAGCTTCCTGCGGGCTATTACCAAGAGCGTGAGTTGGTGAAATTGCTGCTGATGTACGGTCGGGAGATGATTACTGACGAGCGTTTCGATGAGAACGGACAAACGGTTTACGAGCAAGTCTCCGTGGCGCAGTTCATCATCGATGACTTGAAAAACGATGAATGCCTCTTCGTTGACCCCGTCAACAAGAAAATCTTCGACCTCTTCGACCATGCCATCGACGAGGGTAGCATCCCTGATGACCAATATTTCACCTCCAACGAGGACGAAACCATCGCCCAGTTGGCTGCCGACCTACTTTCTTCACCCTACAAGCTCGACCAATGGGAAAAGTACGGCATTTTCGTCAAACGAGAAGAAGATGTGTTGAAAGCCACCGTTTTATCCTCGATTTACCGCTACAAGGATCTCATCATCGAGGAGCGTCGCAAGACTGTCGAAGAGAGTTTGAAAAACGCAACGGAGTTAGAGAATCAGCTCATTCTTTTGAAGCAAAAGAAAGACCTTGACGAAATCCGCAAGCGGATTAATAAGGAGTTGGGAATTGTCATTGCGAAATAAACAATTCGGCGTTTAACTTCGTTGAATGCTTGGCATTTTGAAAGGCTCAACAACCTTAACTCTGAAAAAGCAGAGGTCCCTGAGCTTGTCGAAGGGCCGTATTTAAAAATTCCTTATTTTTGCGCGAAATTTCAAAACAGTATGTTTACCAGACGTAAGAGATGGCGTGTCCCGGCCGGACAAGAACCGACAGCTTTGGATCGAAAAGTAATGGCAATGGAGGCGCGTGGAGCAACAGTGCCCAAACGTAGTCTCATTCGCACCCCCGAGGAGATTGAAGGCATCAGGAGGAGCGGTGTCATCACCACGGCCATCCTTGACCTCGTGGGCGAGAAAATCCACGAAGGTATGAGTACGTTGGAAATCAACGAGTTGGTTCATAATTATACTATCGAGCATGGTGCTATCCCGGCTCCTTTGGGCTACGAAGGCTTCCCGAAAAGTGTCTGCACTTCCATCAACGAGGTGGTATGCCACGGCATTCCCTCTGCCAAGGAAATCCTAAAAGAAGGCGACATCATCAACGTGGACGTCACCACCATCTTGGACGGTTTCTATTCTGACGCTTCGCGCATGTACGTCATCGGGCAGACCTCTACGCGCAAGCAAAAACTGGTGGACGTGGCCAAGGAATGCCTTTACATTGGCATGGAGGCAGCCAAGCCCTTTGGCTTCGTCGGCGACATCGGCAACGCCATCGAGAAACATGCCCATAAGAACGGTTTCAGCGTGGTGCGCGACCTCTGTGGCCACGGCGTGGGCCTCAAGTTCCACGACGACCCTGAAGTGTTGCATTACGGCAAAAAAGGCACGGGAATGCTACTCGTGCCAGGCATGGTGTTCACCATCGAGCCGATGATCAACATGGGCACATGGAAAGTCTTCATCGACAGTGCTGACGGCTGGACCGTCATCACCGAAGACGAGCTGCCCTCAGCCCAATGGGAACACACCTTCCTCATGACTGAAACAGGGTTGGAAATCCTGACACACTAAAATTATTGCAGTGCCCAAGCCACAAACGGCGGATTGGGGTAGTCTTTTTTGCTGTATTCCAAAGGTTTGCCGTCATTAATACGAAGCACTTTGCCGCCTGCGGCACAGAGAATAGCCTCGGCTGCAGCGGTGTCCCATTCTTTCGTTTTGCTGTAACATACGTAAACATCTGCCGTGCCTTCGGCTAATCGAGCGAATTTCAAACTGCTACCTTGCGAGTCGATGACCAAGTCGGGATGGGTGGGACGTAATACCTTATTAATAAAAGCGTCCACCTCAGACGTTCGGTGCGAGCGGCTGACCAACACCGTGAAAGGCCTTTTTGTATGGCTGTCACAATGTGGTAGCCCAACATGTATCGAATCCCACATTTTATCCATCACCGGCGCATAAATCACGCCCAAAACAGGCCGCTTGTCATCGATGAGGGCAATGTTGACCGTAAATTCACCGTTGCGCTTCACAAACTCTGCCGTGCCGTCCAACGGATCGACAAGCCAATAGCGCCCAAATTTGGAGCGGTCGGGAGGCAAATCCTCCTCGCTGACGAAGGGTAAACCCGTGGGTTTCAGCATTTCCTTAATGATTTGACTAGCTCTCAAGTCGGCATGTGTGACAGGAGAGTCGTCATCCTTGGTATAGACCTCAAACGACGTGGCATACACTTCCATAATGGCTTTGCCAGCCTTGAGAGCAGCTTCGATGGCATATTGCAACAATTCTTCCATGCGACAAAATTACAAAATTATCTCTTTGTTTATCAATAAAATAAGCATTTTCCTCCAAAAAAATTTCCTTTGTCCGCTTTTATTCTACTAATTTTGCACGCGAAAATTGGGGAAGATACTGCCTTCCCGAGATTAAATTTGAATCTATGGCAAAGAATTTAGTAATCGTGGAATCACCGGCCAAGGCCAAGACCATCGAAGGTTTTTTGGGCAAGGAATACACGGTGAAGGCAAGTCAAGGACACGTCCGCGACTTGAACAAGAATACGTTAAGTGTCAATATTGAAAATGATTTTGAGCCAGAATACGAGATTTCGGACGACAAGAAGGCCATCGTTGCCGACTTGAAGAAGCTCTCAAAGGCGGCTGAGACCGTTTGGCTCGCTTCCGATGAGGACCGCGAAGGAGAATCTATCTCGTGGCATCTTTACGAGGCCCTTGACTTGAAGAAAAAAGACACCAAGCGCATCGTTTTCCATGAAATCACCAAATCGGCCATCCTGAACGCCATAGAGCACCCGCGCGAAATCAACATGGGTTTGGTGGCCGCCCAGCAGGCGCGCCGCGTCCTCGACCGCCTTGTGGGTTATGAGCTTTCGCCTTTGCTGTGGAAAAAAGTAAAGCCCGCGCTTTCGGCAGGTCGCGTGCAGTCGGTAGCCGTGCGCCTCATCGTCGAGCGCGAAGAAGAAATCAAGAATTTTGTGCAGACCAGCAACTACCGTGTCACGGCTCTGTTCACCTTCATCAAGGACGGACAAGAATACACCCTGACCGCCGAACTTCCGCATCGCTTTGATACTGAGGAAGAAACGAAGGCGTTCGTGCAATCGTGCGTCAATGCTTCCTACAAGGTGGATTCCATCGAGAAAAAGCCGGCTACAAGGTATCCTGCACCGCCATTCACGACCTCTACCCTACAACAAGAAGCCGCGAGAAAACTCGGTTTCTCGGTCGCCAACACCATGCGTATCGCCCAGCAGCTTTACGAGTCCGGAAAAATCACTTACATGCGTACCGACTCGGTCAACCTTTCGAGCCTCGCCCTCGGCATGGCCAAGAAGGAAATCGCAGAAAACTACGGTACTGAGTACGTGAAGACGCGCCAATACCATACTAAGAGCAAAGGCGCACAAGAAGCACACGAGGCCATTCGCCCGACCTATTTGGACCGTCACGACATCAAAGGCACCGCCGATGAGCGCAAGCTTTACGACCTGATTTGGAAACGCACCATCGCCTCGCAAATGGCTGATGCACAGCTTGAACGCACCAACGTGAACATTAGCGTTTCGTCTACCGACAAGCAATTTGTGGCCAAAGGCGAGGTCATCCTCTTTGATGGCTTCCTGAAAGTCTACATGGAAAGCTATGACGACGACACTTCGGAAGACACCGTCAGCCTGCTGCCGACCGTCGAGGTGGGCACCGCGCTTGAGTTGGACAAAATGGAAGCCCAGCAACGCTTTACCCGTCCGCCCTTCCGCTATAACGAAGCCAGTTTAGTACACGAAATGGAGGAACTCGGCATCGGTCGCCCCTCCACATACGCACCCACGATTTCAACCATCCAGAAGCGCGAATATGTCACCAAAGGCGATGTGAAAGGCGAAATCAAAACCTTCAAAATCATATCGTTAAAGAACAACAAAATCACGGAAAAGACCGGAAAGGAAAACTATGGTGCCGAAAAAGGCAAGCTGTTGCCCACCGACATCGGCGTCTTGGTGAACAAATTCCTGATGCAGTATTTTGAGAGCATCATCGACTACAACTTCACCGCCAATGTGGAGAAGGAATTCGACAAGATTGAAGAAGGGAAACGCGAGTGGAACGCCATGATCAAGGACTTCTACAAGGATTTCCACAAGCAAATCGTCTCCACCACGGAAAATTCCGGCAAATTCAGCGGAGAGAAACTCCTTGGAACCGACCCTGCCACGGGCAAGAACGTCTATGTGAAAGTCGGGCGTTTCGGTCCGGTGGCACAAATCGGCGACACCGAATCGGAGGAAAAGCCTCGTTTTGCCGGTCTGAAAAAGGACATGAGTATTGAGAATGTCACCTTGGCGGAAGTGCTGAAATTGTTTGAATTCCCGCGTTCGCTCGGCGAATACGAAGGCAAGGAAATCGTTGTGGCAGTAGGTCGTTTCGGTCCCTACGTGAAACACGACAATAAGTTTTACAGCCTGGCCAAGACCGACAATCCGGCCTTGATCGAACATGACCGTGCCGTGGAAATCATCAACGAGAAGCGCGAAAAAGACCTCAACAACATCATCCTCACCTTCGAGCAAGACCCGGACCTACGCGTGCTGAACGGTCGCTTCGGCCCCTACATTGCCCACAAGAAGAGCAACTTCAAAATCCCGAAGACCACCGACCCGACAAAGCTCTCATACGAAGCATGTATGGCCATCATTGAAGACCCCAACAACGCACCCAAAAAACGGACAACAAAAAAGAAATAATTACACCTCTTAAAACTTTAATCATCATGGAATCAACGAACAAACCTTTCAAGCGTTACACAGTAACCACGGCCTTGCCTTATGCAAACGGCCCCGTCCACATCGGTCACTTGGCCGGCGTCTACATTCCCGCCGACACCTACGTCCGCTATCTGCGAATGCGCGGGGAGGAAGTGCTGTTTGTCGGTGGTTCCGACGAGCACGGCGTGCCAATTACGATTAAAGCTGAAAAAGAGGGTGTTACGCCTCAAGATGTCGTCGACCGCTACCATGAAATCATTAAGAAGTCGTTCGAGGAACTGGGTATCAGTTACGACATTTATTCGCGAACCTCTTCGAAAATGCACCGCACCACAGCCCAAGAGTTCTTCAAAAAGCTTTACAACGAAGGCAAGTTCATCGAGAAAGAGACAGAACAATACTTCGACCCAGAACGTCATAAGTTCCTGAGCGACAGGTACATCGTTGGAACATGCCCAAAATGCGGCGCTGACGGTGCCTACGGCGACCAATGCGAGAAATGCGGCTCATCCTTGAGTCCTGATGAACTCATCAATCCCCATTCGCAACTCAGCGGCGCCGCTTTGGTGAAAAAGCCGACCAAACACTGGTATCTGCCTCTCGACCAATACGAAACCTGGCTCCGCGAGTGGATCCTCGAAGGCCATAAGGAATGGAAAACCAACGTTTACGGCCAAGTGAAAAGCTGGTTGGACGGTGGCTTGCAACCCCGCGCCGTCACCCGTGACTTGGATTGGGGCGTTCCCGTCCCGATTGAGGGTGCCGAGGGTAAAGTCTTGTACGTCTGGTTTGATGCCCCTATTGGCTACATCAGCAACACCAAGGAGATTTGCGAAAAACGTGGCGAGAATTGGGAGAAGTGGTGGAAAGATCCCGAGACCAAGTTGGTACACTTCATCGGCAAGGACAACATCGTGTTCCACTGCATCATCTTCCCTTGCATGATGAAGGCCTACGGTGACTATATCATGCCCGACAACGTGCCCGCCAACGAGTTCCTCAACCTCGAAAACGACAAGATTTCGACCTCGCGAAACTGGGCCGTATGGCTTCACGAATACCTCGAAGAGTTCCCCGGAAAACAAGACGTGCTACGTTATGTGCTCACTGCCAACGCACCTGAAACCAAGGACAACAACTTCACCTGGAAAGACTACCAAGACCGCAACAATAACGAACTTTTGGCCATCTTCGGCAACTTCGTGAATCGCACGTTGGTGTTGACGCACAAGTATTATGAAGGTGCCGTACCCGCTTTGGGCAACCTCAACGATACCGACAAGGCCGTCATCGAGGAAATGAATGCCTATCCCGCCAAAATCGGCCGACTCATTGAAACTTACAAATTCCGCGAGGCTCTCAACGAATTGATGAACTTGGCCCGACTTGGCAACAAGTATCTCACTGACAATGAGCCTTGGAAACAAATCAAGACCGACCCCGATCGCGTGAAGGCCGTGATGGCCGTATCATTGCAGATTGTGGCGCATCTCGCCATTCTGAGCGAGCCTTTCCTGCCTTTCAGCGCGAAGAAACTGCAAAAGATGATTGGCTTGAAGTTCAATATGTGGGACGATGCCGAAAACACCGTCTTGTTGACCGAAGGCCATGTCATCGGTCAGCCGGAATTGCTGTTCGAAAAAGTGGAGGACAGCGTGGTGGAAGCTCAACTGAAAAAGTTGGAAGAGACCAAGAAAGCCAATCAACTGAACGCTTGGAAGCCTGCCGACGTGAAGCCCGTGGTCAGTTTCGACGACTACATGAAGGTGGATGTACGCGTGGGTACTGTCCTCGAATGCCAAAAGGTGCCGAAGGCCGACAAGCTGTTGCAGTTCCTCATCGACGACGGCATGAACAAACGCACCATCGTAAGTGGCATCGCCAAGTATTACACTGAGCCTGAGAAACTTGTGGGCAAGCAAGTATGCTTCATCGCCAACTTCGAGCCACGTAAACTGAAGGGTGTGGTCAGCGAGGGCATGATTCTCTCTGCCGAGGACAAAGATGGTCGCCTCGTATTGCTCACGCCGAGCGACTTGGTCGCTCCAGGATGCAACGTGGGATAATTATTCCTGTTCCTGTTCTACAAATTTCAAGCTGTAAAGAATCGCTTCCAATTGCAACAATTGGTTGCGTTTCTTTTGGTTAGGCTCGTAGTAGTAGCCTTCCACCGTAACGAGCTTGCCCGTTCTGTCGTCAGCAAAAGTGTACGACACAAAGGGGCCGCCCATGTAGTCATTCTCCACATTCCACATGCCGCGCATTTCCATCGCATAACCTGCTGGAAAATCAGGGACATAAGTCACCAAAGGCGGCACAAACTCGGTTTCGGTGCTCATGTAGGAGCCTTCCGAAGGGCCAGGAATATACTTTTGCAGCATCATATTGCGCATGGCCACGAGGCTGTTCGTGCTGAACTGTGCCGTGTCGAGATAAGGTGTCTGGTAAATGAGGATACACGCACTCGAACGCTCCAATTCCTTGCGAAGCCACATGAAATCAGGCTCGTTCTTGGCGATATAAAAGCCTTGCGGGACGGTCAACGTGAACCCCATTTTCTCGGCAATAGCGTTGGTGACGTTGTTGTCAACGGAAGGCCTGAACACGCTCATAATGCGTTCGCGTTCCACTTTGTCGTACCAAAGCTTGTACACTTCCTTTTGAGAATCAAACAGTTCCACCCATGAAGCGACATCAGGTGCCGTGATTTTCACATAGCGTTGCGGCGCGGCCCAAAGGTCTTCGGCGGTCTCGGCCTTGGCTTTTTCAAAGCTGGGATTAATCTCCACCTCAAGGATGCACTTGTGCTTCTTGAACATGTCCGAAAAGCCCGAAACATTGATGTGCGCCAAGTCGTTCATCGCCTCAGGCTGCGGCAAACCGTATTGGTAATCAAGGAAATAGTGTCGGATGGAATCGCCGATTCTGCCGTCCCATTGTTCAACATTTTGAGTGACGACCAAAATTTCGGCAGTGCCACCCGCCGAACGGTCTTTTTTCGCCGTTCTCGGCTTGTCGGTGCAGGCCGCAAGGAGGGCAAGAGTCAGGAGAAGAAGGGTTGTTTTTTTCATAGCTGTTCAGTTTAGTTGATTTGTTATATGTCTGCTGTAGGTCACGACCTATGGTTACGGGATGTTGCGTCCCGTTGGGACGCGGGGTTATTTCTTGATTTTCAGCTTTTGTCCAACCTTGATATTGTTATTCTTCAGGCCGTTCCATTTCTTGATTTGATTGGCACTGCAACCATATTTCCGTCCAATCGAGGAAAGGGTCTCGCCTTTTTTCACCGTGTGTGTCTTGACGGTCGATGACGAAGTCTGACCGCTCGACTTCCCTGAAGATTTCGACTTCCCAGCCTGAGCCATAGGGGCGCCCGAACGGTAGATGACCAATTTCTGACCCACGTGAATCGTATCTTTTCTCAGGTGGTTCCATTGCTTGACATTCGACACACTGACATGGTATTTCTTCGCGATGCTGCCCAGACTTTCGCCTTTTTTCACCGTGTGCGTGAAGCTGTCGCTCACCTCTTTCACCTGCTCGACGATTCTCTCTTGGGTAATGGCTGCCGTAGACTTATAATTGTAAATGCTGTCCTCCAACTGCACAAAACGCAGCGCATATTTCATAGGCAGGCGCAAAGCATAGGGATTGTCGGACGAGGCGGGGATAATTCGCTTAGTGTATTGCGGGTTGAAGAACACGATGTCCTCCATCGGGACACCCACGCACTCGCTGATTTGGTCGAAGGCAACATGGTCGCGCACCATCACGGTGTCGGTGCCATGCATCAGCAAGCCCGGATTGATGGGATAAAGGTTGTGCTCGGTGGCGAAGTTCATCACATAGGTCACAGCGATGAAAGCCGGCACATAACCGCGCGTCTCCTTGGGCAGATAAGGCCAAATTGCCCAATAGTTCCTCACGCCTCCAGCGCGCAAAATGGCCTTGTTGACCGTGCCTGGACCCGAATTATAGGCCGCCAACACAAGGAACCAGTCGCCGTAACGGGCATACAAGCTTTGCAAGTATTGGCAAGCCGCCACGGTTTCCTTCATTGGGTCGTAACGCTCGTCGAGCAATGAGGTGACTCTCAAACCATAATCCTTGCCCGTAGCGAGCATGAACTGCCACAAGCCTTTGGCACCAGCCCGCGAACCCGCCGTGGGATTCAGCGCCGACTCCACCATGGCCAAATACTTCAATTCAAGCGGCAGATTGTATTTGTCAAGCAAGTCCTCGAACAGAGGGAAATAAACATGGGAAAGGCCCAACATGCGACTTGATTGCGTCCGGCGACGGTTGGCATACAGGTCAATAAACGATTTCACGTGGGTGTTGAACGTCAGCGGAATGGTCGTTTCGCGTGCCAAAGCCTCAATGCGTTGCGCATAGATGGAATCGTCAAAAACGGGTATCTCGTATGGTTCATAACCATACACGTTCATCACCGCCGAATCGATGTCAAGATAAATGTCTTTGAAATAGGTAATGCTACTCACCGCTTCCAACATTTCCATCACCGTCGACTCTTCCACTACAGCTTTCCCCGAGTTCAAGTCCTTGATTTCCTGCTCGTCATATTCCATGTCAATGCTATCATTGACGGTATTCAAAGTGTCGACTGTCTGAGCGAAAAGGTGCGACAAAGGCAACCATAGCATTAATATAAGGTACGTTCTTTTCATAAAAACAAAGGGGTTATCTGTTTAAAATAAACGGCAAAAATAACAGAATATTTTCAAAACCGTCAAAACAATCCGCATTTTTTGGAATCAAAGAATATTCAACCGATTGGCATCCTGTTTGACGAAGATGGCCAACATAATGGTGAAGGCCAACATGCTTGACCCACCATAACTCAAGAATGGCAATGGGATACCAATGACAGGCATCAAGCCGATGGTCATGCCGATATTGATAGCAACGTGTACAAACAGTATTCCAGCAATGCCATAACCATAGACACGACTGAAAGTAGATCGCTGACGCTCGGCCAACACGATAAGCCGCACAAGCAAAGCCACATAAAGCAGCACCACAACCGCTGTACCCATGAAACCACCCTCCTCTCCTATCGTACAGAAAATGAAGTCAGTGTGCTGCTCGGGAACAAAGTCGTATTTGGTCTGGGTGCCTTGTAGAAAGCCCTTCCCCGTCAAGCCGCCTGAGCCGATGGCGATTTTCGACTGGTGTACGTTGTAACCGTCACCTTTGGGGTCGTCTTTCATACCAAGAAGCACCTCAATTCGCGAACGCTGATGGTCCTGAAGGACGTTGTTGAAAGCGTAATCGACCGAAAAAACGAAGCCGAACATGAAGACAAAAACAGCAATCATCGGGATAAAGCCACGCTTTCTGGACAGAAAGAAAAAAGCCAAAGCCAAGACAAACAATACTCCAAGGATAATGAACATGGTTTTTTGTCCCCAAAGCAGTGTCAGAATGAAAAACAATACTGCCGTCACGCCGCACAGCATCAAGAACCCCGCTCCAAGCATCCCTTCCCGATAGAGCACAAAAATGAACGAAACAAAAACGATGGCCGATCCCGTGTCGTTTTGCATCAACACAAGAACCATGGGGATGAGGATAAGGGCATAGGAAACGAGGCGATCTCTGCGTTTTTTTAAATCCACGCCAAGACGGTCGAGGTAGCCCGCCAAAGCCAAGGCCGTAGCCATTTTTGCAAATTCAGATGGTTGGAACTTTATAGGGCCAAAGTTAATCCAAGATGTGGCACCATTGGTTGCCTTGCCATATACCAACACCGCAAACAATGCTATCAAAACGGCAATATAAATCCACAGCGAAAAGGCGTTGAAGAACTTGGCATCGATGAGCAGAATGACAAAGCCGATAAACACTGCCGCACCAATCCAAATCAGCTGTTTGCCGTATTCCATCGAGAAATCGAAAATGCTGGGATGTAATTCATTATATTTGGCCGAAAAAATACTGAACCATCCAATAATGGCCAAAGCAAAGTAAATCAGCACCGTAACCCAATCTATTTTCCCAATGATTTTATTCCTATTGTCGTTTTCGTTGATCATCTCTCGTTCTTATATGTGATTCGTCCTTCCATCATACGTTTTTCCAAATCCTCACGCACGCTATAGCCACGGATGTATTTCTCTATCATCAAGCTGGCGATAGGCGCTGCCCAAGTGGCACCATAACCGCCGTTTTCGATAATGACAGCTAGGGCAATTTTAGGGTTGTCAGCTGGGGCAAATGCTATGAAATTGGAGTGATAATTGCCGTGCGGGTTTTGCGCCGTTCCAGTTTTGCCACATTGAGGGATGTCTTTCATCTCGTAACGCCGTGCCGTACCTGCCGGCCCGCTAAACACGGTGCGCAAACCGTCTTTCATCACCTTGACATGACGTTGTTCGATGCCTGAGTTGACTTTGGTCGTCATCACTTCGGGGATGGCCGTTGAATCGCCAAAACACTTGATGAGGTGGGGCGGGTAATAATAGCCTTCGTTGGCAATCAAAGCGGCGATGTTAGCCAATTGCAAGGGCGTCACCAAAACTTCACCTTGACCGATACCTAACGACCTGATAGTCACAGCGTTCCATTGATCCTTATACATTTTGTCATAATACTCGCGAGAGGGAATGTTACCCGAACGCTCGTAAGGAATATCGGTTCCAAAGGTGTGTCCAAGACCCAACTTGTAAGTCATATCCTTCCAATACTCGTAGCCTTTCTTCACACCGCCAAACTTGGGATTGTTAATAGTGGCCTTGAAAGATTCGTAAAAATAAGGATTACAGGAATTCATAATAGCATTGGCAAAATCGGGAGAACTACCGTGGTGGTGGGTGCATTTGATAGGCAGTGACCCAGGTCCATTGCAATGAAAAACGGTTTGTGGTGTAATGCTACCGCTTTGCATGGCGATCATACCGATGACGCTCTTGAACGTGGAACCTGGCGGATACGTACCACTGATAGCACGGTTGATAAGTGGTTTCATCGGGTCTTGCTGCAATTCTTTGTAATGGGCTCCACGCTCACGACCTACCAACAGATTAGGATCATAGGTGGGACTGGAAACAAATGCCAGGATTTGTCCTGTTTTTGGTTCAATGGCTACGATGGAGCCGATTTTGCCCACCATAAGTTGCTCGCCATAAGCCTGCAATTCGGCATCCAAACCGAGATAGATATCTTTTCCGGCCACCGGGTCACGATCGAGCTCACCGTCCATGAAACTACCCATTTCACGATTGTGTACGTCAACCATCACCACTTTCAAGCCCTTTTTGCCGCGCAGTTCCTTTTCATAGGAACGTTCGATACCTGACTTGCCAATGTAGTCACCTTGCTTATAATAGTCGTCTTTTTCCAGTTCATTCGGACTCACTTCGCCGATATCACCCAATGTATGCGCAGCAATAGCTTGGGGATAATGACGCACGGTACGCGTCTGAAAATAGAAACCCGGATAGCGGTATAACACCTCCGCTACATGCGCATAATCCTCTTTAGAGACCTGCGTCACGAAAGGCGTCGGTTTCATATACGACTCTTTCCGTGCTTTCTTCATCCGCTCAATGTACGATTCCTTTGTGATTTTCAACAGACGACAAAATTCCACCGTGTCGAAGGGATGCAAAGTGTCAACCTTACAAGCTTGCTTGGGCACCACCATCAGGTCATAAACTGCTTCGTTGAAGACCAAAAGTTGGCCATTGCGATCATATACCTTTCCTCGAGCGGGATATTGTGTTACGTAACGAAGCGCGTTGTTGTCGGCCATCGCTACATATTTTTTGTCGATTACTTGCAACCAAAACAATTTAGCCAAAAACGCCACACCAACGGCAACGAAAATGCCTATGATAAGAAACTTTCTCGTTGTCAAATTGTTACTATTCTGTCGCATGGCTAAAAAAGGTCGTTTTCACAATTGACAAAAGTAATGATTTTTCCATTTCCAAGCGTGATGAGGAAAATAATATTTTCGATTTTTCGTTTTTTATCCCGAAAAAAGTTGTGATAACAATAGTCCATATCTGAATTTTCTTTATTTTTGCACGATTTTAGACAGATGAAGCGAATAGTACCAGTCATAGTGATATTTTCATGTTTTGTCCTCCTCTCCTGCCAAAGACAGGTTGGCAAGAAAACCCTGCTTCAACGTAGTTTTTACAATGAAACTTGGGAACGCTTCGACTATGTACGCAATGACATCGCAATCAAAGCTGAAACCACATACGACTTAAGTTTGCACATCAGTTTCACTGACGATTATCCATATGACTATATTGACTTGATTTTCACGATTTTTACCAGCGATGGTGAACCCTATAGGAGCAAGGAATACAAACCAAAAGTGAAAGACGACAAAGGTCAATGGAGTTCGGAACTAAAAGACGGGTGCTACACTTTTACACTGCCCATCAACAAGCAGTTGCGCCTTGACACGCCTGGCACTTACTGCTTCCAAATCGAACAAAAAATGCCTATCACGCCTCTTGTCGGTGTCAAGGAACTGACCTTAATCAACAATGAATAATCAAATAAATGCAATATGAATCACATCAAAAGAATCAACAAGTACAGCAAATTAGGCATTATTGCTTTAGTTTTTGCCGCTGTCTTTGCCTCGTGCGTTCCGCAAAAGAAGATGCTTTATCTGAAAGACGCTGAAATGGTTGCCGAAAGGCTTTCCAAAGAATACGTCAACGACCGCACACTCAACTACAAGCTTCAACCCGGAGACAATCTTTACATCCGCGTTATCAACACCATCGACGAAAGAAGCGCCGCTTCACTTAACGGTGAAACTTCTATGAGTCGAGCCAACTATTTGACTAACGATGCTAGCATCTACCTTCAAACTTACACTTTAGACGAGCAAGGTTACATTGACTTTCCTCTTACAGGAAAAATCGAATTGAAGAACTTGACCATCGATGAGGCTAAAGAAAAAATGCAGACCGCTCTCAACCAATATGTCAACCAAACCATGCTTGTTGTCAAATTGGCCAACTTCAATATTACTGTTCTTGGCGAAGTGACCAAACCTGGCATGTACAAGGTCTACCAATCGCAAATCAACTTATTTGAAGCCATCTCATTGGCTAGCAATATGACCAATTTCGCCAAAAAGGACGAAGTGAAAATTATCCGCCAAACCGATAATGGTTCTGAAATCATCACCGTAGACATGGGTCAGGCTGACATTTTATCATCGGATTACTATTACTTAAAGCCTAACGACATCATTTACGTTGAGCCGATGGCCGCCAAGCAATGGGGCTTCACCACATTCCCATATTCAACTGTCATTTCCTTATCATCGTTGGCAGTTTCAATCATTACAATGTATATGAATATGAGATTATTAAGCAAATAAAAAATAAAAAAATAGTAGATAATAAAATACAAAATTCATCATGGCAAACGACGACTACACATACAAAACATTTCAAGAAGATGATGAGCATCAATATGATGGTTTTAAAAAAATAGCATATATTTTCCTTGATAATTGGTATTTATTTGTGATAGCTGCAGTTGCGGCTCTTGCTATAGGTTTCGTCATCAATCGGTATTCAACAAAGGTGTACCAGACTCGCGGTACTGTCATTGTTAAAGATCAACGTACAGGTATTGATCCAACCGAGATTATGACCAATATATATACCGGCAATGGAAACAATGTTGAAAACGAAATCGCAATTCTCCAATCTTATATGCTTACTGAACGGGTGGTCAAGAAAATGGGTATCGAAGTATCGTATTATGGCAGAGGGAGAATTAAAGGTTCCGAGTTGTACCAAGACGAGGTACCATTCGTAGTGGAATTTGACCGCACCGTGCCACAAGCAGTGGGTTTGGTGTATAATACCGCTTTCACTGATGGAGAGCATTTCACCCTCTCTGCTAAAGGAAAAATCTATTCCCTTTATGATTACATTCTTGAAAAAAGTAACAATGACAGCGTGTATGATTTTGAATTTACCCAAGAGTTCAAACTAGGTGAATGGTTTGAAACAGGATACAACCGTTTGCGTGTTGTCCTCAAAGATAATTATAGTCCCGAGGATTTATCCAGTAGGAAGATTTCTTTCTGGCTCAATAGTTATCCCGACTTGGTTAAACAGATGAAGAGTTTTTCTGTTAATACTATTAACAGGCAATCTTCAGTTGTAGCTGTTACCATGACAGGTTTCAATAAGCAAAAGATTGTGGATTTCACCAACATGCTTATGTACGAATTCGTGATGAGGGGCTTAGAAAAGAAAAATATGATTTCAGACAACACTATTGTATTTATCGACAAAGAGTTAGGAGATATTCAAGAATTGCTGACCGCTGCCGAAATTGAGTTGAAAGACTTCCGCACTCAAAACGACCTCACAAATTTCGATGTACAAGCCAATCAAGCCTATAGTAGACTACAAGCCTTGGACAAGGAACGGGCGGAAATGCAAGTAAACGTCAAGATTTATAAGCGCTTGCAAGATTATATTAAAGTACAAATTGATGACCCAGAGAATCTTGCAGCTCCCAGTACAATGGGTATAGCAGACCCCTTGCTCAACCAGTTAGTGAGAGACCTTGTCTCCTTGTCGCAGACCAAGGCAACGCAATTGCTTACCCAAACCGAACAACACCCTCAGATTGTGAAGCTCAACGAACAGATCGTCACCACCAAAAAAACTTTGCTCGAAACGGTGAATAACCTCGTACTGAACGCCCAATTGAGTCTCAACGAAATCGAGAAACGTATCTCACAAATCGAGTCAGAGACGAGGGTGTTGCCTGAAAAGCAGCGTCAACTGTTAAGCTACCAACGTAATTTCAATTTAAGCGATGAGACATACAAATATCTGATGCAGCGTCGTGCCGAAGCTCAAATTCTGAGAGCATCCAATACCCCAGACAATGAAGTCCTTGATGAAGCACGACTTGTACTTGTTAAATTAATCAAACCACGAAGATCTGTGAATTATCTCATTGCCCTCATTCTTGGCTTGATGATTCCAGCCTTGTACCTTTTCTTGAAAGAAATTTTCAATGTTTCCATCAGCGACCGAAATGACATTGAAAAATTGACCCAGTTCCCCATTATTGGACAGATATCCCAAGTAGGTGATAAAGATCCCCTCGTGGTCATCAACAAGCCAAAAGCACCTATTGCAGAGTCGTTCCGCTCCATACGTACCAATGTCGAGTTCCTCACCCAAGGCAAGACAAAGACTACTATTCTCGTCACAGGTGACATCCAAGGTATTGGAAAAACCTTCTGTAGTATCAACATAGCATCCATCTATGCATTATACAACAAAAAGACCGTTCTGCTCGGCTTTGACATGAGAAAGCCTAAGCTGTTCCAAGAGTTCAACCTGACCAACAACATTGGTTTAAGCTCCTTCCTTTCCAACAAGGAACCATTGGAAAACATCATCCAACCTTCGAGAAAGACTCCAAATCTCGACATCATCACTTCTGGTCCCATTCCGCCCAACCCCGCCGAATTGATTGCCTCCAAGAAATGCGACGAACTCTTTGAGAAACTAAGAGAAATGTACGATTATATCATCATTGATACGCCGCCTTTGGGCCTCGTTACTGACTCATACTTACTGATGCGCCATAGCGATGTCAATCTGTTCGTCGTGCGTCAAAACCATACCAACAAGAACATCTTCGGCAGTATTATCAAGGACATTGAGAATCGTGGTATTGAGATGGCCATCGTTATGAATGGCATCCAGGCAGCCAAAGGCTATGGCTACCGTTACGGCGGTCGTAGATACGGATACGGTTATGGCGGCTACGCCTATGCCTATGGCGGCTATGGCTACGGCAAATATGGATATAGCGAAGATTCGGCAAGTTATTATGGTGAAGATAATGAAAGCGAAGGCGATAAGAAAAAGAAACACCGCCATCACCACCATCACAGCAGCGAGAAATGAGTTCTGACAAGCATTGGTATGCGCTTTATGTCAGGTCGCGGTCGGAAAAAAAGGTGCTGATGCAACTTGATGATATGGGGGTAGAAGCCTTTCTACCCCTTATCACTCGAATCAAACAGTGGAGCGATCGCAAGAAAAAAGTGGAAGAACCGCTGTTCAAGTCATATATCTTCGTGCATTCTACCGCGAAAGACCACTACCCTATCCTGAACGTCTATGGCGTGGTGAAATTTGTCACTTTTGAACACAAAGCTGTTGTGGTTCCTGACAACCAAATCATTGCCATCAAATGCTATATTGACGATTTTGAGGAAGAAGAATCCAGCCTGAAAAATACAGAGCTTAAAGAAGGTCAGATGGTACGAATTACCGCTGGCCCAATGATGGGTCTTATTGGAAAACTGCATTCCGTGAAGGACAAAAAACGACTTACAGTTTATATCGAGGCTGTTGGACAATACATCTCCGTAAGTATTCCTCGGACGAAAATCGAGCCAATTACCGAAAAAGCCGTCGAAAAATGAGTCACAAAATTGTTTGTATTTTAAAATAATACTATTTTTGCACAATAAATCAAACAGAAAGAATATGGATACAGAGAAGAAAAACAACAAAACCGTCCTTTACGCTGTGCTGGGAGCTTTGGCCGTGGCTATTGTCGCTCTCATCATCGCATTGGTACGCATGGCTTCGGTAAAAAGTGACCTCAAGGATTTGGAAGCCGAAAAGGAAATGCAACGTGTTGATTTCCAAGCCGAGGTCGACAGCTTGTTGCGTGTTCACAACGAACTCAAGGAAAGCTATGGCGAATTAAGTGCCGAGCTGGCCGAAAAAGACAGCATCATCCAAGCCGATGCCGTTGAAATCAAAAAACTCCTTGACTCGCAGTGGGACTACAACCGCATCAAGAAGAAAGTGGCTTCTTTGCAAGCCATCTCACAAAAATATGTGCGCCAGATGGATTCGCTTTATACCGTCAACCGTGAGTTGGTGGCCGAAAACGAACGCATCCGTGAGGAATACCAAGCCGAAAAACGGCAAAACTCCAACCTGACCCGCCAAAAGGAGGAACTGGCTAACAAGGTGAATCTGGCTTCAACCTTAAAAATCTATAGTCTGACAGCCAATCCGGTCTATTTCAAAGGCGGAAGCAAAGAAACCCAAACCAACAAAGCCAATCGCACCGAACGCGTCAAGATTGACTTCACACTTGCTCAAAACGACCTTGTGCAGGCAGGCACCAAATTGTTCTATGTCCGCATCGCCGATCCCGACAAAGCCATCATTTGCAAAGGCACTGGTGATGAATACGCATTTGAATCCAACGGCGAAAAGCTCCAATACACCGAAAAGGTCACGGTCAATTACGACAACAAAGAGAAAGACGTACGTGCCTATTATATCAAGCCTTCAGGCATTCAGATGCAGCCAGGCTATTACTTCGTTGACATTTACGAACAAGGCGGCAAACTGGTCGGACAGACCTCGTTTGAACTAAGATAATGAAAGCAATTGCTTATTTAAGCCGACCCGACAAGGTCGGCTTTTTTATTGCATGACGGTTTTCAGCACCTCGTGTGAATGAAAATCCTTCATTACTGGGGCGTGCAACCGCATAAAGATTATGAGGCCATCAAGCAACTCGCGTCGCTGCGACAAAGACAAACTTATTGCACACACTTCATCAATACTCCTACCCAACAGGCTACCAAACAAAGCCGCCACTTCAGACCCCAAATAATAAGGATGCACTGGATAATCGTGCATAAAATGACCCTCCATCATGTCGAAACAATCACCTGAGTGCCAATTTGTTTGGGGATAAAACCCAAGAAACCGCGTCAATTCCAAAGTGAAAAACAAAGAGAAGTTAGCATAATGCGCTTCTACCAAATCAAGCCACTGCAGTGACTGCACAACAAAGTCATATAAGGGAACATTTTGCTCCTGAACCACCAAGGTTTTTGAAAGCAATTCGCTAGTGTACAGAACGATGGCACTTTTCTTCATCTCAAAAGGAAGGCTTCGGTAAACGCACGTAAGCTGTACATCCTTCAAGTAACCCAACGATGCAACAATGGGCTTGTCGGACTCCACGTAACTAATAATGTTCAGATTTTGGAAAAGCGCAACCTTGTTCTTTGCATTGTGGTTGAAGGCTCCCTTCACCATATACGATCGCAAGCCGAAATCACGAGTGAATACTTTGACAATCAGGCTTGAATCGCCATATCTAAGGCTTTGCAGGACAATGCCTTGTGTCTTGTTTCCCATCAGTTTAGGACGAGTATCTTTGTGGCAAACTTGTTTTTACCATCCTTGGTGCTGGTGAAAATCAGGTAGACACCAGGGCTGACTTTCTTTCCGTCAACGGTAGTACAGTCCCAAACAGCTTGGCCGCCTTCTGACATGAGTTGAGTGACAAATGCGCCATCAACCGTGGTAATACGAACCAGCGTATTGGCAGTCAGTCCCTTGATGCCCACATAACCCTCATAACCCTTAGGCACGGGATTAGGATAAGCCACAACGTCTGTCACTTCAGGTGAAGGCGGTGTAGACTGGGCGCGATAAGAAATGACCCCACTGCTCGTCCCGAAAAACACTTCGCCGTTGTTGTCGATGGCCATGGTGGTCACTGCGTTTTCAAGCAATGGGCTATTGTCTGTATTGAAATATTCCAATTGCGTCGCGTTTCTGTCTTGTGCCACCAAATAGACACCCGATTCGAGACCAAACCAAACATTATTTGATCCATCAACAGCCATGGAAAGCACTGTAGAACCGCTAAAAAGATAGTCGTATTGGTCAGTACCATCATTGCGTGGCACCCTTTTCTCTACGGCATCAAAGTTTGAGCCGTCGAAAATCTTTTTTGAGTCGCTGATTAGGCAGGGGCCGTTGTCTGTGCCAATCCAAACGACACCGTCTCTATCCACGGCAAGGCTCTTCACCGAGCCAAACAAACCGCCACTGCCCGCAGCAGTATTGAGGGTTTTCGCCACATCGTCAGCGGTATTGTCAAGCGTACCATTATCGTTGAATACGATGATATCGCCACTACGCCTTATGAGCCATTTGTAGTCGTTATCGTCCACCATAAGCGTGCCGACATCAATACCAGCGAGGCTTCCTCCCATGTTGAATGAGCGCCAAGTTCCATTAGGCCGCATCACAGAGAGGAGGTTGGTGGCTCCTGAATTGGCCACCCAAAGATTGCCGTGGCTGTCAAAAGCAAGGCCGCTGATGAGGATTTTTGACGGGTCAGACGTCCAATAATCGAGAGAGCTATTATCAGCGTTGTAGACTTCGCTCAGTTGGCCATCCTTGAATTTCAGAAGTCCGTTGCCCCATGTGCCAACATAAGTCACTGAAGGGTCAGATGGATTGGTAACACTACACACCATATCCGAATAGCTGTCGAGATCGGGCATGTTGTCAGCATTGAAAACCGTCCAAGAACCATCGAATCGAGCCACGCCGTCCCTTATGTAACGCTTGCTCCAGTCGGCGGCATAGCCACCCGTAGCAATCCAAACCTGATCGCCACATGATTGTAGTTGAAATACATTCTTCGAAGCTGGGCCGTTGGGCAACACGTCCATGTTGTTCCAACCGTTGTCAGACTTGATCAAACCGCGCTTGGCATCGCCAATCCAATAGTTTCCAGCATTGTCGATGGCTGTCGAAAGCGGCTCAATGCTACTGCCAGGCATATAAATCTGCATGGTTTGGGTCATGTTCCTGTCGTAAATGTTGATAGAATATTTGTTGGTAACGACAAAACAATCCTCATAAGCGCGAAGCTCATTTTTCTGACTCACGCTCTGCTTATCGAAATAACCCCAGTGGTTGCCATCGAAAACAAACAACGTGTCGGCATTGAAACCACCGTCATAGTTCAGATATAGTTTTCCGTTGAACACTTCCATCTCAGTATACGCCAAATGCGGATAGATCAACGAATTATCAAAACTCCACGAGGTGTAGTTTGCCAAATTGGGTGCGTCAAGCCTGGCACGATATACGCCATTGTCCGTGCAAGCATAAATCATGCCGTTGAAAAACTCTATGTCTGTAACATTTACCGCATCACCTTGATTCCCAATGTAATAAGTATCCTTTACCTCCTCTTTCTTTAAATCGAACACTACAATACCGAAACCACAGGCAAGGTAAGCCAAATCGCCATCGAAAAATACGCTATTAATACTTTTGTTACCAATAATGGTCTTGTCCTTGATATCGCTCATGTTCTTGATGGTGCCATCGTAATAAATGAGGTCGACATTGGCGTTGGTGTAGGCCACAAACAGTTTACGTTGGCTCGAGTTGTAGCGTATCGTGCTGATGCCGATATCCGATAGGCCTTTCACCTTGTTCAGGATGTTGATGGAGTTATCTTCTTTGTCATAATAGAACAGCTCATATTCCGTGGCAGCATAGACTTTCTGCCCAATAGGCTCAACACCAATCACTTTCTGATACGGGAGATGAGTGCGCCATTTGCCGATGGAAATGCCGTTTTGGGCGAAGAGATTGGCCGAAACGAACCACGAAGTTATGATGAGGGTAAAAATCTTCAAGTATTTCATACAATGTAATTTTAGGCGGTAAAAATACAAATTTATGGGATGATAACGCTGTTTTCGTCGAAATGTTTTAACTTTGCAGGAAAAACTGAACAAAATGAAAAAATTATTCCTTTCCATCTTTGTCATGGCATTGACATTCAATGTGGTGGCAACCAATGTTTGGGACGGCTCATCTGAGTCATGGACCCAAGGTGACGGCACGTATTACAATCCTTACCGTATTGAAACGGCGGCACAATTGGCCTATCTCGCTGAGAAAGTCAACGAGGGCTACCAGTCCACGGGACAAGGCGTTTTTGAGGGAGAACGGTTTTTGCTCATGGACGACCTTGACCTGAACAATCTCAACTGGACACCCATCGGCAATGTTGATTACGACATGAACGGTTTTTACTTTGCTGGATTTTTCGATGGCGCCTATCATCAGGTTGAGAATCTTCAGATTCAGACTAATGCCGATGTGTCGGGTTTGTTTGCTGCTGTTGGTGGCGAAGTGGGCTGCGTTTGCAATCTTTCGGTTAGCGGCACGGTCAATTCTACAGGCATAGGTGCCTCGGGTGTGGTGGGTGGTATCGCCGGCCATGCTGTAGTTAGCCGATGCTGTTTCTCGGGCTCGGTCAGCGTGACCAATATCGGCAACTTCTGCGGTGCTGCTGGTGTTGTGGCAGGTGTCCAAAACGGTCGCGTGATTGAGTGCTCGTCGTCGGCAAGCATAACGGTTACCAATACCAATTTCATGGGTGCAGCTGTGGCTGGTGGTGTGGTATGCTTTGCACGTGAAGACGCTTTTATTCAGCATTGTTATAATACTGGAACAGTCACGGCAAGTGCCATGTTGATGGGCATTTCTGCTGGCATTTTGGGTGCCACGGTGGAGTCGGCGAATGTCAATATCTATTCCAGTTACAATGTCGGATCAATCAGCGGCAGCACTTCGGGAGGTGTTTTCGGTATGGTCAGTCCCATCGACCCGACTAAGGCAGAGAACGAAATACAAGTCTCCAATTGTTACTTCCTCACCTCGGCAAGCGGTAACAACGGTTACGGCACAGGCATGGCTGCCGAAGAGATGCAGACCGAGGAGTTCAAGAACCAACTCGACCAGAGCGCACATGCTTTCGTGATGGACAACGGTACCAACAACGGCTACCCCATTCATGGTTTGGCAAGTTTTGTGCTTTTTGAGGCATCTGACATCACCCCACACACGGCCATGTTATCTGCTTGGATTCACGAGGGCAACGATTATTTTGCGAGGGCTTATTTCAAGTATCATAAACTGGACGACACCGACTGGATTGAGGTGGATGTGACCACCGATGGCTATGTGGAGGCCGTTCTCGAAGAGCTTGAGGAGGATACTTATTATGAGTATACTATGGTCTGTGAGTTTGGCGACAGCATTTGGTTAGAATGCGGTCCGTTCAAGATCTTCCAAACAGGCTACGATGCTGTCAATGAAAAAGTGCTCTCGGTAATGGTTTATCCGAATCCTGCTTCGGAAATGCTTTATATTCAAGGTTTTGAGTCTAAGGAAGTGCAAGTTTTCAATGCGCTTGGCCAAAAGGTAAAGACCTTCAAAAACGTGAATGAAATCAATGTCAGCGATTGGGTTGAAGGCATGTATTTGCTGCGCATCACTGCTGCTGACGGGAAGGTTTTTGAGCAAAAAGTTTCAGTAAAGTGACAACCATTGGTGCAAACAGAAAACCCCTAACTTGTTTTTCAGCGGGTTAGGGGCTTTTTCTGTAGCCCAACTAGGACTCGAACCTAGATTTAAAGTTTAGGAAACTTCCGTTCTATCCCTTGAACTATTAGGCCATTGGTGAAAACCGCTGCAAAGGTACTACTTTTTCTGGAATGTCGGCATGTGTTTTTGAAAATCGTTTTGCCATATCATTGTTTGCAGGCCTCAATGGGTATGTCATAGGAAGGCCTTTGAAGCCATGTCATTCCTGCGGTGGGCGGTGCGGTAGTGTGGAATCTATGGTTTCAAGGGCCGTCATGTATGGTTCTTGCTTTTTGTGCCGCCGTGCACAGATTCCCTCTCTCGCACAAGCCTACGTTGGAATGACATGCACGGCTGATTTTACTTCAATTCCAAAACAATAGGGCAATGGTCAGAATGCATCACCTCGGGCAAAATGCCGACGTTGGCAATGCGGTCACGAAGGTTGTCAGTCACCATATGGTAGTCGATGCGCCAACCGAGGTTTTTTGCACGGGCACCAGCGCGGAAACTCCACCAGCTGTATTGGTTGGGTTCCTTCACCAAATGGCGAAAACTGTCGATGTAGCCATCACTGAGGAAGTCGGTCATCCATTGCCGTTCTTCGGGCAAGAATCCTGACGATGTGTCGTGCTTTCTCGGGTTGTTGATGTCGATGTCCTCGTGACAGATGTTGTAGTCACCAGAGAGCACGAGGTTGGGACGTTCTTTGCGCAACTCATTGACATACTTGCGAAAAAAGTCGAGCCAAACCATCTTGAAGGCTTGGCGTTCGTCACCCGTAGTGCCCGAGGGATGATAGACGCTTACCACCGACAAGTCACCGAAATCAGCACGTAGAAAGCGGCCTTCATTGTCGTAAAGTGGATTGCCCATGCCGTAAACGACATTGTCGGGTTCCTTTTTCGTAATCAGGCCTACACCGCTGTAGCCTTTTTTCTGTGCGGGAAACCAATAATGGCGGTAGCCCATCATCTCAAAATCCATCAAAGGAATCTGGTCGGGCGTGGCTTTCAGTTCCTGGAAGCAGAGCACGTCGGGCTGATAGTCGCTAATCCATTGCAGCAGACCCTTGTTGATGGCTGCGCGGATGCCGTTCACGTTGTAGCTGACAATTTTCATCGCGTTAAATTGTTTATTGATTTGACGGTGCGAAGATAGGGAAAAATCTCTACTTTTGCCGTATAAAAGTTGAAATCCATGCCCAACCTCAACATCGCCTACATCCAAGCCGACCTGAAATGGGAGGACAAAACCGCTAATTTACAGCATTTCAATGATTTACTAAAACAAGTGCAGCCCGAAACGGACTTGATTCTCTTGCCTGAGACCTTTACCACGGCCTTCCCCGTCAACCCAAAACAGTTTGCCGAGACCCTTGATGGTCCGACCATGCAATGGCTGAAAAACCAAGCCAAGGCCAAAAACGCCGTGATTTGCACCACATTCCCTTTGGACATTGATGGGCATTATTACAACAGCCTCGTTTGGATGCGACCTGACGGTAGCTATGAACTGTACTTCAAGCGGCATACTTTTACCATGGGTGGTGAAGACCAATTAGTAGAACGCGGTGATAAACAATTGATTGTAGAACTCAAAGGCTGGCGCATCAGGCCGATGGTGTGTTACGACATCCGTTTTCCCATTTGGGCAAGAAACCGTTACGCAAACGGTCAGTATGAGTATGATTTGGGGTTCTATCTCGCCAATTTCCCCGATTCGCGGATGGTAGTTTGGAACACGCTTCTCGTGGCTCGCGCCATCGAAAACCAAGCCTATTGGATTGGCGTGAACCGTGTCGGCGAAGATGCCAACGATTTACATTACAGCGGTGAATCACAGGTGATTAACTCCCGTGGCGAGATTATTTCCAAAGCAGAACCTTATCAGGAAGCTGTGCTGCACTGCACTTTGGATTATGAAAAGTTGCAGCATTTTCGGGAGAAGTTTCCTTTGGGACCGGATTGGGATGGGTTTGAAATCAGTTTGTAAGGATTGCTTATCAACTGCCGAGAGTTTCTCGGTTGTTCAACTTGTGCAATAAACGCATAGATTGGTAACTATCGCAAAAAATGCGACAGTTGAAAAGTTTTCAGTTGTCGCATAATTTGCGATAACTAAACGAAAAATCATTACTTTTGTCGGATAATCTACCATTAATTATGCAGCAAACCGGGGAAATTATATTGTATCAACATGACGAAAATGTACAACTTGAAGTTCGCTTGGAGGAGGAAACTGTCTGGCTTAACCGTCAGCAAATGGCTTTGTTGTTTGACAGAGACATCAAAACCATAGGTAAGCATATTAATAATGCGCTTGTTGAAGAATTATTAGGTCTTCCAGTTGTCGCAAAATTTGCGACAACTGCTACAGATGGCAAAACTTATTTAGTTGAGCACTATAATTTGGACATGATTTTATCCATTGGCTATCGGGTAAAATCACAACGCGGTATCCAATTCCGCCAATGGGCCAATAAAGTTCTAAAAGACTATTTACTAAAAGGCTATTCTCTGAATCAACGACTTATAAAAATCGAAAACCAGTTGGAAAACCAACAAAACCTGCTCGCTGAACACTCCGAAAAGATAGACTTCTTTGTCCGCACCTCGCTTCCACCTGCCGAAGGTATCTTCTATGAAGGCCAAGTGTTTGATGCCCATGTTTTTGTCAGCGATTTGATTCGCTCCGCAAAAAACAGCATCACTTTGATTGACAATTATATAGACGATACTGTTTTGAAACTACTTGACAAGCGTTCTGCGGGTGTAAAAGCCACCATATACACCCGTCAAATAAGTCCCACTTTACAAAACGACATCAACTTGCACAATACACAATATGAGCCAATTGATGCCATAGAATTTGCCCAATCACACGACCGCTTCTTGATGATTGACGAAACCGTATATCACATCGGCGCATCAATGAAAGACTTGGGCAAAAAATGGTTCGCTTTCAGCAAGATGGAGATTACTTCGAGCCAACTTCTATCCAAAATGTAAAAATATGGCCTTTAGCGTTTTCTCCGACGAGTACTATATGAAACAAGCCTACCAAGAGGCTCAACTGGCCCTTGAAGCCGACGAAATCCCCATCGGGGCGGTGGTGGTGTGCAATAACAAAATCATCGCCCGCGCTCACAACCAAACGGAAACCCTCAACGACGTGACCGCTCACGCAGAGATGCTGGCCATCACTGCCGCAGCCAACGCTCTGGGTGCCAAGTATCTGGACGAATGCACACTCTACGTCACCTTGGAGCCTTGCCCCATGTGTGCTGGAGCCTTATGTCATACCCATATCGGTAAAATCGTTTGGGCCGCCAACGACCCGAAAAACGGTTTCTCGCGTTTCGGCAACATGCTGCATCCCAAAACTAAAACTGAAACAGGTGTGATGCACGACGAATGTCTTGCCTTACTAACGGATTTCTTCAAGAAGAAGAGATGAAGTTTTCATGCAGAAACAGTGTGCTGGAATCAACTTTTTTGCGCAAAATCACTATTTTCGCGCAATTATTTTGGCAGTTTTGTTGATTAATAAGGTATTTTTGCACATTAATAGAAACAAACCCATGATTGGACCTCAACTGCTCATCGTAGCCGTCATTGTCATGTTCGTGATTGCATTCATCATCACGATGGTACTGCTAAATGCCAACGCGAAAAAGATAATTGACATCAATTCGAAGTTGGTGGAGAACCAAAACACTCTATTGGAACATAACAAGCAGCAAGAAGACACGTTGGAAAAACGAATCAACGAACTGGAAGAACAACTGAAGCAACACATAGAGGATGAAGTGACACTGCTACAGGAGCAGACACGACAGCACCGCGAGCGTATCGAATTAACCACCAACATGAGCAACGAGGAACTGATGGCATGGATAGATCAGGAAATGGACGAGAGGCAACTCTACACCGATACCAATCTGACATTGAAGATGATGGCCAAATCACTCGGTCTGACACAAAGACGATTGGGGGCTTTGTTCAAGAACAATGAGAAGTACAACAACTTGGCCGATTATCTGAACGAGAAGCGTTTCCTCTTGGCTTGCCGCCTGCTACGCGAAAAGCCCAATTGGACCATCGAAGCTGTTGGGGCAGAGGCGGGGTTCGGTGGTCGCCGCACTTTCCAGATGGAAGTGAAACGCCGTCTCGGCATCACGCCCTTGCAATACCGACAAGGCATGGAGAATGTGATCGACCAAGAAACGTCAGCGCAAGTTTCAGATTAATACCCTTCTCTGCACCCAAGCATAAATCACTATGACAGCAATGGTGGGAATCTCCATCGGCAGGTTGGCCAGGCCATTCTCTGGGCCAACAAGCAGAAAGGAAACAACGGGAATAATGCTGGAAATCAAGATGTAAAGCACCATCCATAACCCTACTTGACGCAGCCTCCCACGGTAGTTAAAGATGATGGAGCAACCAAAAGGCAAATAGATCAACATTAGTGAAACAGCCACAGGTAAGCCTATGGAATACATGATAGCTGGAATCAGCTCCGTTATGAACCCAGCGAGATTCAGTGCTATGACTATCCACCACCACACCGTGAACGGACGATACAGCGGCTTCATGCCTCGCATTAGGCCAACATACATCACCACAGCCCCAAAAGTCTGAACGATGCCTCGCGCCCACGAAAGATGCGCGTCGTTCATCCAATGCAAAAGCGGCGCCCAGTTGAGGACGGCCTGCAACAGATAACACACAAAAGCCGCCTCAATGAGCCAACCTGGCAAGCCGCTGTCCACATGATTCACAAGAGACTGGCTCTCAATACTCTTCACCTTCTTGATGGGGGTTTGATTCTTCGTTTCCATGGCTGCAAAAGTACAATTTTATTGCGAGAACAAGCAAAAACCATCATTTGTCATAAAACAATTTGCCCGACCTCCATTCGTGAAGGTCGGGCAAAGAAAAGGTAAAATCCTCACAGAGTCTTAGTTAACCGACAAGGTATAACTATAGCTCATTAAGTCGGGATGGTTGCCCATATATTCCAAGAATTTCTCTTTGGTAGGGAATGAGCGCACATAATGCTCTTGTGGCACTTGTGTACCACCACCCAAGATATAGACAAGCGCGTCATAATTAATCCTATCCTCAGGAAGATCCGCCTCATTGTACGTCGCAGTTCCTTCCAGTTTGGCTTCAAAAGGAGTCGTCACTGTAATTTCCTTTGACCAGGGCAAAGTGGGATCGTTCACTGTAACCATGGTTCCATTAGCATCCTTGTAACTGAAACTGAAGTGGAAGCAAGGCGAAATTACGAACGTTGTTGATGTCGTCTTATCCACATAGGTGTTATCCATTTTGTACACCACGGTTTTTGTCGTTGGTGTCGACGGTGTGTCAGGAGTTGAAGGCGTTGGAGTTTTTTTGCAGCCTGTCAGCATCATGCCACCAATAAGCAGGGTGGCGAGCAGAAATGTTACTTTTTTCATAGTAATTAAAGATTAAGCTTTCTTTGATAACATATTTTTCAGAAAATCAATTCGGTTCGATGGTCTTCGAGTAGCTGAACTTCAGGGAATTAGGATCCTCGGCCATGATCTGAATAAAACCGGGCTTGTCAATAGAATAGATTGCTCCCTCGTGTTGGAATTCAGCTCCATTCGTATAGAGATAATAGACGCAGCCATAAAACACTTGGTCAGGAAGATTGGCTTCGTCGTAAGTGGCATTACCTTCGATTTTGGCAGTGAAAGGAAGGTTCACGGTGATTTCAGGGGAAGTCCATGGCAGGGTAACATCGTTAACCGTGACCATTTGTCCATCAGCTCCTTGATAAGAAACAGTGAACTTGAAGCAATCCGAAGTTGTTTGCTGCAAACTGGTGTTGCCAAGTTTGTAAACAACTTTGGTGGCTGTCAGCTCCGGTTCAGGTGTAGGTGTTGGAGTTGGTTGCGGGTCTTTCTTGCAACCTGTCAGCATCATGCCACCGATAAGCAGGGTGGCAAGTATAAACATTACTTTTTTCATAATGATTAAATCAAGCTGTCTTTGATAAATACTTTTTTTTCAGAAAATCAATTCGGTACGAGAGTCTTCGAGTAATTGAACTTCAAGGTATTAGGATTCTCGGCCATGATGCTAATAAATTCATCCTTGGAAGCAGTATAGATTTCTCCCTCGTGTTGGAATTCAATTCCATTCATGTAGAGGTAATAAATGCAGCCGTAACTCACTGTGCTGGGAAGTTCGGCTTCATTGTAGATAGCATCGCCTTCGATTTTGGCAGTGAAAGGAAGTTTCACAGTGACTTCGGGGGAAGTCCAGGGCAGGGTAACATTGTTAACCGTGACCAGTTTTCCATCAGCTCCTAAATAAGAAACCGTGTACTTGAAGCAATTTGAACCTGTTTGCATCAAACCGACATTGTCAAGTTTGTAAGTCACTTTGGCGGTTTTCGATTCCGGTTCGGGTGTTGGTTGCGGGGCTTTCTTGCAGCCCGTCAGCATCATGCCACCGATAAGCAGGGTGGTGAGCAAAAATGTTACTTTTTTCATTTTTTAAAGTTTTAGAATGTTAAACAATAGATGTGATTAAAAGCGGTGCAAAAATAACGATTAAAACAGATTTGTATGACATCAATTTTTGGCAAATGGGTAAAAAACGTGTTTTTCTGCGCAAAATTGGATTTTCTGCGCAACAAAACAAAAAACAAAAGCCATATCAATCCTCTGAAATCTCGCTCATCATGTTGCGATAGGCCGAGAAAACATTGGCACGCGAGATGTAGCCCAAATACTTTCCACCTTGAATCACGGGGATGTTGTATTTGCCCGACTTCTGAAACTTGTGCACAATCTCCTCCATCGGCTCCTCGGGATGGATGACATAATCGGGAAGGACAGCAAAATTCTGGATGGACTGGTCGTAATAGCTCTCATCGAAGAGGATGGCGCGCACATCGTCGAACAGCACATGACCGCAGAAGAAACCTTCCTTGTCGACCACGGGGAAGATGTTGCGCTTCGAGGATGAAACCAAAGGCAACAAGTCGCGGAAAAGACTGTCTGGGTCAATGGGACTGAAATTGGTCTCTATCAACTGATTGATAGCCATCATGTTAAGAATGCTCTTATCCTTGTTGTGGGTCACTTCCACGCCTTTTTCAGCCACAGCATTGGTATAAATGGAGTGCCTAAAAAACAGTCTGTTGATGGCGTAGGCCAAAGCCGCGACAATCATCAGCGGAACAATAAGAGCGTAACCATTGGTGATTTCCGCAATAAGGAAGATGCCTGTCAACGGAGCATGGAGCATCCCCGCCACCAAACCGCTCATCCCGACGAGGGCAAACTTGGCCGGATCCAACTCGGCAATGCCCAAATAATTAACCAAAGTGGCGAAAAACAACCCCGTAAAGGCCCCGATGAACAAGGCCGGAGCAAAGGTGCCACCCACGCCGCCCGCACCGAAGGTAAAGGCCGTGGCAAAGGCTTTCAGCAGTATCATACTCGCAAAGAGAATGATGACCACGAAATCGAAGTCCTTGAAACGGTCGAACCACGGGTTGCCGAAAATGGGACTATAGTCGCCGCGCAAGGCCGAGTTGATGGCCTCGTAGCCTTCGCCGTATAGGGCCGGAAACAAGAAAATAAGGATGCCCAACAGTGAGCCTCCGACGAGGAAACGCATCCAAGGCGACTTCACTCGCTTGAAACGTTTCTCCACGCTGAAAGTCACCTTCAGGAAATAAGCCGACACAAAACCGGCAAAAACGCCCAAAAGCACATAATACAAGGCATTGGAGGGGATGAAGCCCTCAGTGATGGCGACAGGGTATTCCACCGTCTGGCCGAGGAAGAAATAGGCCGTCAAGATGGCTGTGAACGAAGACACGATGATGGGCACTATCGCGTTGAGTGACAAGTCTATCATGAACACTTCAAGGGCAAAGACAATGCCCGTGATGGGTGCCTGAAAAATGGCTGCCAACGCCGCCGCGCCACCCATGCCGATGAGCTGAATGGTGTGTTTGTAGTCGAGTTTCAAGAGTTGGGCAATGTTGGAGCCGATGCTGCCGCCCGTCGAGACGGAAGGACCTTCCAATCCCACCGAACCGCCAAAACCGACCGTCAGCGCACTGGTGATGATGCTCGACCAAGTGCTGCTGCGGTCCACTTTACCCTTGTTCTTCGAGATGGCGTAAAGGATGCCTGGGATGCCGTGCCCCACGTCTTTTTTCAGGATGTACTTGCAAAACAGGATGGTCAGCAGGATGCCGATGGCGGGACAAACAAAATAGAGCAGATGGGAATAGTTGAACTGCGCGTTGATGACCAAATCGCGGATACCGTGCGCTAATTTCTTGATGACAACAGCGGCAGCCCCCGCCAGAAACCCCGTCGGAATGCTGATAATCAGCATGAAACGCCGGTCTGTCATGTGTGTCGTCCGCCACGCATTGAAACGGTCAATCCATTGGTCTATCTTCTCTTTAAGCACGATTTAGGTCGTTTTGCGGCGGCTAAGATAGGAAAAACGACAAAACGGACGGAAAAAAAGTGATTTCGAAGCCTTCAATTTCCAGCGCAGGCAGCCGTGGCTGCACTGATGACGATGCCAGGAACGCTTTCCAACTGGTGCGCACAGGCCTCCAAAGTCGCGCCTGTGGTCAACACGTCGTCGATGAGAAGCACGTGTTTACCTTGCAATTCCTCGGCATGGCGCACCTCGAAGATGTCCTTCACGTTCTTGAAACGTTCTTCTGCCGATTTTTTGGTTTGCGTGGCCGTATTTACCGCGCGAATGAGGTATTTGTCGCCAATCGGGATGCCCATCACCTCGTTGATACCCTGAGCAATCATCAAGCTTTGGTTGTAACCACGTTTTTTCTCGCGCTTCGGGTGCAACGGAACGGGAATCAGATAGTCAATACCTTGAAACAGAGGAGCTTCCTTGATACTATCGCCAAGTTGTTGGCCGAGAAAAACACCCGCTTCCTTGTTGCCTTTGTACTTCAATTCATGGATGAGATGCTGCACTTTCCCCGACTTGGCGAAGAAAAAACAAGCCGTCACCGCATGGAACGGGACGCGGCCATAGAAAGTTTGCGCCAAAGGATTTTCGGGATTCAGCTCATAGCCCGTTTTGGGAAGCAGAAAACGGCATTTCAAGCACACCGTCTCCTCGTCCTTAAGCAACGGCTCGCCGCAAGCCGCACACACGCGCGGATAAAACAAGTTAATAACGCTGTCAAGCCAATCACGGAAAGTCATGATGAAACGGTTTAGTGTCCCAAACGGATGTATTTTTTCCTCGGAACCAAAGGCTTGGTTTTGCCCACTTTGTTTGCAGGATCAAGGTCATAGAGCTTGTAATCAATGGGATAGTCAAGCGAATCGGGAAGCAGTTCATCAAGACGGCCTTGTTCGCGGAGCATCTCATTATAGGTGCGCCATTTGCGTGGCTGACCTTTGTTTTTGCTGATTTCGGCGGCTTCGTCAAGTTCATAGACCTTATAGTCAATGGAATAGTCGAGCGAGTCGGGAAGCAGCTCGTCAAGGCGACCTTGCTCGCGAAGCACCTCATTGAATGTGCGTCGGTTGCGCAAAAGAGTGGCTTGCCTTCGAGCGGATTTGTTGTACTTGTCATACAAATACTGTATCGGATTGGCCGTAATGGTCACCATCCCATTGCTGCCCCCCATCGGGCGGCTCAGCCATAAATCTTCCAACTCCTCGTATGTCTTTTGTATCTCTCTCGGCATCTCAATGGAAGGCATGGTAATAAGCATCTCCTTGAAAGTCTCATAGTTATAGAAGGGAAACACGGCCACTTCGCGCAGGGTGATGGTGTCGCTTCTGAGGCGGATGAAAAGCGTGTCCTTACCGTAAGCCAAGCTGGAGTCGATGGGGATGAGGCGGCGCGAATAACCCAAACAGCTCACCCAAAGGGTGTCGACGCTCTTGGCCGAGATGAGAAACTTGCCTTGCATATTGGTGACGGTGCCACAATGCGCCATCTTACTGATAACGTGCGTATTGCGTATTGGTCTCAAGCTGTCAGCCGAGACAACATAGCCGAAATAAGGCATACGGCCATGCTTCTCGTCTTCGCTTTGCGCAAAGGCGGCCATGCTGCACAACAACAAAAACAATATGACAGATAGTCGTTTCAAAAGGTTGAATAAGTATTCTTCAAACGCAGATTGACCTTTTTTATTTCATGAAGGGTTGCAAGACGCGGTCGAAAATGCCGTTCATGTAGGCCAAGGCCATGCCGTAGTTGCTGATGGGAATACCCTGATTCACAAAGAGATTGGTACGGTTGAGAAGTTGTTTTCGCGTACTCATGCAACCGCCACATTGGATGGCCATAGCGTATTTTTCAGGCTCCGTGATGGGCGCAAGTCCAGCCACATATTCGAAGCTGATGTCTTTGCCCGTGAATTTCAGTATCATCCGAGGTAGCTTTACGCGCCCGATATCTTCGCAGGTGCTGTGGTGGGTACACGATTCGAGCAGCAAGACCGTGTCGCCGTCCTTCAGTTGTGAAAGATGCGGTGTTCCTTGCAAGTAATGGTCGAAGTCACCACGCAAACGTGCCATGATGATACTGAAACTAGTCAACGGAATCTCTGCTGGAACAATTTTGCTGACAAAGCCAAACACCTGACTGTCAGTGACTATCAAGGCAGGTTTGGGCATTTCGTCCAGGTATTGTTGCAAGTGGGTTTCTTTCAGCACTACGCAGATGCACGCGTTGTCCAACACATCGCGGATGGCCATCACTTGGGGCAAAATCAGGCGACCTTCGGGGGCTTCCGAATCGACGGGGCAGACCAAAACCACCACCTCGTTCGGCTGAATGATGCCACCGAGCAAGGAGACTTTTTGATAGGCACTTTCAGGTATCGTCTTTTTCAGCAACTCGACGATTGGAGCGATGTCATCGTTTCTCAAAACACTGAAATCCAATATCTTGAAATCACATTCCTTTTCGATTTTCGCCTTCAATTCATCGTTCAGCGGCACCTTATCGGCCTTGTTGTGGACGATGAAGAAAGGCACGGCCAAGGCCTTCACGCGGCTGATGAGCTGTTTTTCGAGGTCGTTGAAGCGGTTCTCCGTGAGGACGAGAATGGCGCAGTCGATTTCTTCCAACACTTTCATCGACTTTTCCACCCTTTGGCGACCCAGCTCACCCTCGTCGTCGATGCCAGCGGTGTCGATGAGCACGCAAGGCCCGATGCCGAAAATCTCGATACTTTTCTTGACAGGGTCAGTGGTGGTGCCAGCGGTGTCGCTCACGATGGCAATTTGCTGGCCCGTCAACAAATTGATGAGGCTACTTTTGCCGCTATTGCGACGTCCAAAAATGCCGATATGCGGTTTGAGGTCTTTTGCCATGCAGTCTATTTTGGCGCAAAACTAATAAAAACTCGAAAACGCCTTTACGCACAACTGCCACATTTTTTCTATTTTTGCGGCCTAAATCGGAAAGAAAATGAAAATTGCAGTGGTGGGAGCCACCGGATTGGTAGGCTCAAAGATGCTTCAAGTGCTTGACGAACAGCAAGTTCAGATTGACAAACTGATTGTAGCCGCTTCAGAACGCTCCGTGGGCAAGGAAATCGTGTTCAAGGGAAAAACACATCGCGTGGTGAGTGTGGATGAGGCCATCGCCTTGCGACCCAACATCGCCATCTTCTCGGCAGGTGCCTCAGCTTCAAAGCAATACGCACCCAAGTTCGCCGAAAAAGGTACGTTCGTCATCGACAACAGCTCGGCCTGGCGCATGGAGAAGAACATTCCGCTTGTGGTGCCCGAAATCAACGCCGACACCATCACGACGGAAACACGCCTCATCGCCAACCCCAACTGTTCCACCATGCAGATGGTGATGGCCTTGGCCCCAATTCATAAAGTTTTTGGTATCAAACGGTTGGTAATTGCCACTTACCAAAGTGTGAGCGGAAGCGGAATCAAGGGAATTAATCAATTGAATGCTGAAGAAACAAAACACTCTCAACCCCCATCGCCCATAGATTCCAGCCAACGCACAAGTCAGCGTGGGAAATGCTCTGCATTCGACGAAGTCAATGACATGGGCGACTTTCAACTCCCAACTCTCAACTCTCAACTACCCCCCGCCTATCCGCACCAAATTTACCGCAACATCCTCCCCCACGGCGGCGACTTCTGCGAAAACGGCTACACCACCGAAGAGGAAAAATTGGTAAACGAGACACGCAAAATCCTACGCGACAACAATATAGCCATCACCGCGACGGTATGCCGCGTGCCTGTCACTGGCGGACATAGCGAGGCTGTCAATGTGGAAACGGAGCGTCCTTTCGAGCTTGAGGAAGTGCGTCGGCTCTTGGAAGCCATGCCTGGCGTAGTGGTGCAAGACGATCCTACTCGCAACCTCTACCCCATGCCCATTGAGGCTTACGACAAGGACGAGGTCTTCGTGGGCCGCATCCGCCGCGACTTCAGCGTGTCCAACGGCCTTAACCTTTGGATTGTCAGCGACAACCTCCGCAAAGGCGCCGCCACTAATGCCGTGCAGATTGCGCAATATGTTATCAATAAGTTCTTTAAATAATGAAAGTTTTTCGAAACATCATAGAAACCCGCAACATCCCGAACGCCGTGGTTACCATCGGCACATTTGATGGTGTTCATCTTGGGCATCAAGCCATTTTCAACAAGATGAAAAGTTTGGCGCAAGCTGTTGGAGGTCAAACGGTTGTGGTCACATTTAGCCCGCATCCACGTCAGGTGCTCAACATCGACAGTTCACATTTGCGTTTCATCACGACACCTGAGGAAAAACTGAGCAAATTCGAGGAGTTTGGCATTGACAATGTGGTGATTATCAACTTCACTAAGGAGTTTTCACGCACACCATCGGAGGTTTTCATCAAGGACTACATCATCGACCACCTCAAGCCGGCCTATGTCGTGGTGGGCTATGACCATCATTTCGGCAAGAACCGCATGGGCGACTTCAGCCTGCTCAGCGACCTGAAAAGAAAATATAACTTCAAGGTGGAACGTGTTGCTGCTCAAGATGTTGAGCATATCGCCATCAGTTCCACTAAGATTCGCAACGCACTCGCTGTGGGCAATGTGAAAAGTGCAAACCGACTCCTTGGCTATGCCTATTCCGTGACTGCTGAAGTGGTGCGCGGCAACGAGATAGGACGTACCATCGGTTTCCCGACAGCCAATTTGAAATTGCCAAAGGAATACATGCTCTTCAACCAAGGCGGGGTGTATGCCTGTTTGGTGGATTATAAAGGACAGACTTACAAGGCAATGGCCAACATCGGGCACCGACCCACCATCGGTGACCGTGCCGAAGGCGACATGCTCATCGAAGTGAACTTGTTTGACTTCAACGGCGACCTTTACGGCCAGCAAATCCGCGTTCGCTTCATTGACCGCATCCGCGACGAAGTGAAGTTCAGCGGCCTACCTGCACTAAAAGCCCAGCTTGAGCAAGACCGAGAAAAAGTAAAGGAAATCCTAAAGTAAATTATTGTAAAATAAACTATTGCGTCGCAAATCGTTTCATGACATCTTCTGTCAGGCGTTGCACTGTCCACTCGTCCAAAGGCACTGCACCGATGGAACGGTAAAAAGCCAACGAAGGCGCATTCCAATCAAGGCAAATCCACTCCATACGACCGCAATTGCGCTCTACGGCGATATCAGCTAGGTATTTCAGAATAGCCTTGCCATAGCCCAAACCGCGCTTTTCGGGGATGATGAACAGGTCTTCCAAATAAAGGCCTTTTCGCCCTACAAAAGTCGAAAAGTTGTGGAAAAACAGCGCAAAGCCAATGACAATGCCCTCTTCTTCGGCAAAAACAACCTCGGCAGTTTTCTCCACAAAAATGGAGTGATAAATTGTGGCTTCATCGGCTACGACTTCGTCGGAACATTTCTCATACTCAGCGAGTTGTTTGATGAAGTTAAGAATCAAGCCAGCTTCATTGGGCTTGGCTGGACGGATTTCAAATTTGGGCATAATTACAAGTTTTTCAGCCACTTCCACTGGAAAATCAGCATATAGAATACACCTATGGTGATGGCGGCATCGGCAAGATTGAAGATGGGTCGGAAGAAAATGAAATGCCCGTCGGGACCAAAGAAGAAATTAGGGAGCCAAGCGGCATCTTCCTTGGCCACGTCAATGACAGGAAAATAAAGCATGTCGACCACGCGCCCGTGCAGCCAGCCAGCATAGCCACCGTCATCAGGGAACAAAGTGGCCACTTGCTGATAGGTGCTCTCGTTGAAAATGCGTCCGTAAAACACGCAATCGATGATGTTGCCCATCGCGCCCGCTGTGATGAGGGCAAGGCCAAATATCACGCCGAACTTGGTGTTTTTCCTCGTCAAGGAAAAGATAATAATCAACAAAGCTATGACAGCCACAATGCGGAATAGGCTCAAAATCAGTTTCATGACACCACCACCGCCCATCCAACCGAAGGCCATGCCCTCGTTCTCGATGAACAGGAGCTTGAACCAGTTCCCCATGACGGGAATCTCCGCACCCAAAGTCATGTGCGTCTTGACCCAAATTTTGAGGATTTGGTCGAGGAGCAGGACAATGAACATCACCACAAACGACCACATCAGGCCGTGATCGCTAGCCTTTTTCACCGTTTCTTCAGTTTAGCGTCAAGGCAGCGCGTGGTGATGGGTACGCAGCGCAGTCTTTCCTTGGGAATGAGTCTGCCCGTCTCGCAGCAGATGCCGTAAGTCTTGTTCTCGATACGCATGAGTGCGAGTTCGAGGTTGTGTATGTACTTCTCCTGACGGGCCACAAGTTTGGCGTTTTCTTCTTTTTGTGCCACAGCATAACCGTCTTCCAATACTTTGAAAGTCGGGGCTGTATCGTCAGTGCTATGTTCTCCGCCAGAAAGGTTGGCCTGCAAGGTTTCCAAACTGGCGTGCGCTTGTTCCAATTTCTCAAGAATCAAGGCCTTGAACTCTTCAAGGTCCTCATCCGAATAGCGCACTTGGGGTTCTTTTTTTTCCATGGTCGTACTATTTTAATAAAGGCGGACACGTAAATTCGCCCCTATGATTATTTCTTTTGTATTTTTAACTTAACATTCACACCCTCAACGAGTTCTTCGGCCTCAACACCCTCCAAAGCCTCCACCTCAGTAATGGTGGCCAAGGTCTCAGCACAGATGTAGTCGCCAAATTGCTTGATAGCGGTATTGATCTTGTCGTTCTTTTCAATAATGAGTTCGATGCGGTCGGTGACCTCAAAACCACCCGTCTTGCGGAGGTTCTGCACACGGTTCACGATTTCGCGGGCAAGGCCTTCCTGCAGCAGTTCATCGGTGATGGTCATATCAAGAGCCACGGTGAGATCATCTTGTGAAGTGACGGCCCAACCTGGGATGTCCTGCGTCGAAATCAGGGCGTCTTCGAGGGTCAGCTCGACGTCAACGCCATCCACGTTCAAATGGGTACCGTTATTCTTTTCGAATTGGTGAATTTCCTCCTGACTCATATTGGCAAAGTAGGCCTGGATTTGCTTCATCTGCTTGCCGTACTTCTTGCCCAAGGTCTTGAAGTTGGGCTTCACATTCTTGACAAGAATGTTGTTGTCGGGCGAAAGGAATTCGATTTCCTTGATGTTGACCTCGCTCTTGATGAGGTGCGACACCTTTTCGATTTGCGTCTTCATTTCCTCGTTCGCAACGGGAATCATAATCTTCGACAGGGGCTGACGCACGCGGATATTGGCTTTCTTGCGCAGCGAGAGCACCAATGAAGAGATGAGTTGTGCGGCTTCCATGCGCTCCTCCAATGCCTTGTCGATGAACGATTTGTCAGCTACGGGGAAGTCGGTCAGGTGGACGGACTCGGCCTTGTTGCGGCCTGTGACGTTGTTCAGGTCACGGTAGAGCTGTTCGCTGAAGAACGGCGCGATGGGCGACATAAGGCGAGCCACGGTCTCAAGACAGGTGTAAAGGGTCTGATAGGCCGACAGCTTGTCCAAATTGTCCTCGCTCCTCCAGAAACGGCGGCGTGAGAGTCGCACGAACCAGTTGCTCAAATGAGCGTCGACGAACTCGGCGATGGCACGACCCGCACGGGTGGGTTCATAACTGCCGTAGGCTTCGTCAACATTGAGAATCAAGGAGTTGAGTTCTGATAGAATCCAACGGTCGATTTCAGGACGCTCATTGATATCAAGGTCTTTTCCTTTGTAGAAGAAATTGTCGATGTTGGCGTACAAGGCAAAGAAAGCGTAGGTGTTATACAGCGTTCCGAAGAACTTGCGGCGCACCTCATCCACGCCAGCCTCGTCAAACTTCAGGTTGTCCCAAGGCTGCGAGTTGGTAATCATGTACCAACGCACGGCATCGGCACCGTAAGTCTGGATGGCACCAAACGGGTCGACGGCATTGCCCAAACGCTTGGACATCTTATTGCCATTCTTGTCGAGCACCAAGCCATTGGAAATCACGTTCTTATAAGCCACGCTATCGAAACACATCGTGGCGATGGCGTGAAGCGTGAAGAACCAACCACGGGTCTGGTCAACGCCTTCGGCGATGAAGTCTGCCGGAAACACGTCTTTGCCTAACTGGCCTGGCTTGCCCATGTAGTGGTATTGGGCGTAAGGCATGGCACCGCTGTCGAACCACACATCGATGAGGTCAGGCTCACGGAACATCTTCTTGCCACTTGCGGAGCAAAGGACAACGCCATCGATATAAGGGCGATGCAAGTCGAACTTGGTGTAATCATCTGAAGCGTAAGGATTTTCTGTCATGAATCCTGCTTTGATGGACTTCTCAATTTCGTTACGAAGTTCTTCCACGCTACCGATGCAAATCTCTTCCTTGCCGTCTTCGGTGCGCCAGATGGGAAGCGGTGTGCCCCAGTAGCGCGAACGCGAGAGGTTCCAGTCGACGAGGTTTTCCAACCAGTTGCCGAAACGACCGCTACCAGTGGCTTCAGGCTTCCAGTTGATGGTCATGTTGAGCTCAATCATACGGTCTTTCAAGGCCGTGGTCTTAATAAACCAGCTATCGAGAGGATAGTAGAGCACAGGTTTGTCGGTGCGCCAGCAGTGCGGGTAGTTGTGCGTGTGTTTTTCGCTCTTGAAGAGTTTGCCTTCTTCCTTCAACATGACTACGATGTCGACGTCAAGCGACTTGTCCTTCTCGGTCTTGTTGGGATCGTAGGCGTTCTTCACGAATTGTCCGGCATAGGGACGATAGGCCTCCACGTCCATGCAGTTCTTCACAAAATCGGGGTCGAGGTCTTCTATGCGGAAGAACTTGCCGGTGCGGTCGACCATAGGCTGCGGCTTGCCGTCCTTGTCAATCATCTGCAAGGGCGGGATGCCAGCAGCGGCGGCCACACGCTTATCGTCGGCGCCGAAGGTCGGGGCGATGTGGACGATACCCGTACCATCCTCGGTAGTCACATAGTCACCAGAAATGATGCGGAAAGCACCCTCGCCTGGGTTGACCCACGGAATCAGCTGCTCATATTCAATGCCAACGAGGTCGGTACCCTTGCACTCACTGACAATTTCAGGTGCTTCCTTGAACATCGTCTCGATCAAGGCTTTGGCCATGATGATTTGGCAAGGCTGTTCGGTATAAGGATGCACTGTTTTGAGCGTCACATAATCAATGTTCGGGCCAACGCAAAGGGCGGTATTGCTCGGTAAGGTCCAAGGCGTGGTTGTCCAAGCGATGGCGTATGTGTTATCCATGCCTTTCAACTTGAACAAGGCAACACAAGTGAGGTCTTTCACGTCGCGATAGCAGCCAGGCATGTTCAGTTCGTGCGAGCTGAGGCCAGTGCCAGCAGCGGGTGAGTAAGGTTGAATGGTGTAGCCTTTATAAAGCAAGCCCTTGTTATACAAGTCTTTCAGCAAGAACCACAAGGTCTCGATGTAGTCGTTGGTAAAGGTGATGTAAGGGTCATCAAGGTTGACCCAGTAGCCCATCTTGCGGGTAAGGTCGTCCCAAAGGTCCTTGTATTTCATCACCTCCTCTCGGCAGGCACGGTTGTAGTCATCCACGCTGATTTTCTTGCCAATGTCTTCCTTGGTGATGCCGAGTTTCTTTTCCACGCCAAGTTCGACGGGCAAACCGTGGGTGTCCCAACCCGCCTTACGGACGACGTGCTTGCCTTTCAAAGTCTGGTAGCGGCACACCACGTCCTTAATGGAACGGGCCATCACATGGTGGATGCCTGGAACACCGTTCGCGCTCGGTGGACCTTCAAAAAACACGAAGGCATTGTCCTTGTCGCGGTTGTCAAGGCTCTTTTGAAAGGTGTCATTTGCTTCCCAATAGCGACGGATTTCATCAGCAATCTCGGTGAGATTCAACTGTTTATATTCCTTATAGCTGCTCTCCATAAATTATCGATTTCTAATTTAAGGCGCAAAATTACGAAATCTTAGTGAAAGAGCGGCAAATAAAGCAATTGAATTTTCGATTTCACTTCCCCAAATGCATCCGAATCCTCGAAGCGAGGATGTCGACCACCACGGGGCTGGAGCCACGCGGCAGAATGATATCGGCGCTGCGCTTGGTCGGCTCGATGAACTGCTGGTGCATGGGCTTCACGAAGGTTTGGTAATGGCGCAACACGTCCTCCCAAGTGCGGCCACGCTCGGCGATGTCGCGGCGGATGATGCGCATCAGTCGCTCGTCACTGTCGGTATCGACGAACACCTTGATATCCATGCGTTTGCGAAGCTCATCGTTGGTCAACACCATGATGCCCTCCACGATGATGACCTCCGTGGGATGGACGTAAATCACCTCCTTGGAGCGCGCGCAAGTGATGTAAGTGTAAATCGGCATGGGGATGGTCTCCCCTTTCTTCAGGCGGTCGAGGTGGTCGATGAGCAAGTCCCACTCGATGGCATCAGGGTGGTCGAAATTGATTTGCTTCTTTTCTTCCGGCGTCTTGTCGCCGTTGTCGTAATAGTAAGCATCTTGGGAAATAACTGATACTGAATTGTTTGGCAACTGATTGACCAATTCTTTTACAACGGTGGTCTTCCCTGAACCCGATCCGCCTGCGATTCCTATGACTAACATGTTCGTGATGGTTTTGAAGCCACAAAAATAGTTAAAAGTTGAAATGGAAAGTTGGAAGTGGAAAGTTTTTCCTAATTTTGCACGATTTTTCAACACCTACAACCATGAACGCCATTCAGAAAACCATGTTCGGACTGCTGTCCGCCGCCGTATTGACTTTAGGAAGTTGCAACATAAAACCACCTGTCATACTCCCTCCTCTTCCGCTTTCGGATGTTGAGCCTTATTTCAATGAAGCTACTGAGGTACAGACGATTGACACATCTTATTACCAAGTCAAGGACGCCGAGGGCAATGTTATTGGAACTGTGCTGCTGTCGGCACCCTACTCCGAGCCGGTGAAAGGCTACAACGGACCTACACCTTTATTAATAGCCTTGGATGCTAAAGGCTGCATCAAGAATGTGGTGCTGAAAGACAACCACGAGACCCCTCGCTTTGCAGAACGTGTGGCTGCAGGAGGTCTTTATCAAGCTTGGGACGGCCTTACCGTCGACGAAGCCCTGGACAAACCAGTGGATGCCATCAGCGGTGCCACCTACACCTCCAATGGCGTGAAGAACAGCCTCGTCGTGCGCCTCGAAGCTTACCAACGGCAGCTCAAAAAAGACTACAGCGCGACGAAACCAAGCTTCTGGCAAAGGCTGTTTATGCCAAAAGGACGGTGATTATTCCTCGTCGTCTTCTGTAGAGACGCAGCGTATTCCGTCTCTACCCTCAAGAACGATAACGATTTCCCCTTTGATTTCCTTTTGCGAAAAATGAGCAATAACGTCCGTCAAAGTGCCACGGACGTTTTCTTCGTGCACCTTGGTCAGTTCGCGTGAAACGCTGACCTGCCGCTCGCCGCCACACACTTCGGCCAATTGCTGCAAGGTCTTCAACAAGCGAAACGGCGATTCGTAGAGGATGGTCGTGTATGGATATTCCGCCACGGCTTGCAGCTTGGTCTGACGGCCTTTCTTGTGTGGCAGAAAACCCTCAAAAATGAACTTTTCCGCCGGCAGTCCCGAATTGACCAAGGCTGGAACAAAAGCCGTTGGGCCGGGCAAACACTCCACTTCAATGTTGCGTTTTACACACTCGCGCACCAACAAGAAACCTGGGTCGGAGATGGCTGGCGTGCCTGCATCCGTCACCAAGGCCATGGTCTCACCCGCCTCGATGCGATCGGCAATGCGCTCCACCACCTGATGCTCGTTGCGGATATGGAAGGCCGTCATGGGCTTGCTAATATCGAGATGACGCAGCAGATTGCCCGACGTGCGCGTATCCTCCGCAAGAATCAAATCCACCTCCTTGAGGATGCGAATGGCACGGAGCGTGATGTCCTCCAAGTTGCCGATGGGCGTTGGGACAAGATACAACTTACTCATAACCAGCTTATTCAAACTTTCTTCTCACCAATTCGGAGAGTTTGCGGTAAGCCTCGTTGCTACTATTCCACTGCAATTCTATCTTCAGCTCATTGAGGTAAATCATCGCGCCGTTCAAGGTCTTCAGGTCGTTGAGGTTTTCGATAGACTTGTTGTATTTCTCCATGCTTCCTCCAAACAACTCATTGACAAACAAAAACTTGTCATTGATTCCGATAACCGATTTCAAATCCCTGACTGGATTTTGCTGCAACTTGGCCGCCAAGGAATGGTCCTCCTGAATCATCTTTTCACCCAAGGTTTCGGGCATAGTCAACTCAAATTCAGCATCTTCGTTTTCCATCTTGGGCATTTCGAAAGGATTGTCCTGCACTAGATGCTCTCCATCCACGCGGTCACGCTCAGGAATCTCCTCCTCGGGCACTTCACTCACGAAATGCACGAGTTTGTCGTCCACGAGAACAGGTTCCTCAACCTTTTCCTCTGTTTCTTGCTGCTCGGTCGGGGATGTATCCTCGAAGCGGAAGAAGAATCCAAATTCATCGCCCGTAAGTGTTTCCGTAGGCTGGATTTCTGTCGTATCTTCCTGTTTCTCTTTGATTTGCTGAATTGTTTCTTCTTCCACCGTCTCCACTTCCGTCATTTCAGAAACAGGCTCTTCTTCTACGATGGCATCCAAAATTGGCACCTCCTCCACTGGCTCGTCTTCGGCAATTTCGATAGGTTCATCCGAATCCGAAACCATTTCTTCCTCTTGATTTTCAGCAGTTTCCACTGGTTCCTGTTCAGCTTCTTGTTCTTCAGTTTGCATTTCTTCAGGCCGCTCCAATTGCTCTTCGTCCGATGGTTCAGGCTGCTCTTCGTCTTGCATCGACACACCGAACAGTCCTGCCAAAGCTTCGGGGTCGATTTCCATGTCCTGATCCTCGTCGTTTTCGCCCAGATTAATGCCACAAAGCAGGTCGTAAATGACGTGTGTGCGGTTCATCAGGACGTCCAAATCGAGCAGTTCAAGGGCTTTTTCGTTCCTCAAAAGGTAATTGATTTGCTGATGTAACAGGCTGATTTCGTGTTTCAAAGAAACTAATTGTTCTTTTTGGTTCTCAAATTTTTCGCTCATATATTTTTTCTTTTTACTTTTGTGCTTCGACATGCTCAGCAAGCTCTTTGAATAGAACCGCTAAATTACAAATATTCTAAAAACGCAACCATGTTCATAGAAAAAGATTCTCACAATAAGTCGCAAGGCTGGATTGAAGTCATTTGCGGATCGATGTTTTCGGGCAAGACCGAAGAACTCATCCGAAGGTTGAAACGCGCCAAAATCGCAAAGCTGAAGGTGGAAATTTTCAAACCAGGCGTTGATACGCGCTACAGCGACGAGGATGTGGTTTCGCACAACGCAACGGCCTTGCATTCCATCCCAGTGGAGAGTGCCCAAGAGATTCTTTTTTACGCCACCGATGTGGATGTGGTCGGCATCGACGAGGCGCAATTCCTTGACGATGAGCTGCCTAATGTGTGCCAACAGTTGGCCAACCAAGGCGTGCGCGTCATCATAGCGGGCTTGGACATGGACTTCATGGGCAACCCCTTCGGCCCCATGCCAAAGCTGATGGCCATCGCCGAAGACGTGACCAAGGTACACGCCATCTGCGTGCGCTGTGGCGGTCAGGCGCAATATTCGCACCGCATCATCGCGGGTGACAAATTAGTAGTATTGGGCGAGACGGAGAGCTATGAACCGTTGTGTCGGGCGTGCTATCTTGAGGCGCGTCGGGAGCGGGCGGAACAACATCCTTAATTGCCTCCCTCACCAAATCAAACCCCTGATATAAATAAGGTACGGTCATTTCCACATAAGGATATAACTTTGACTCCTTTTTTACTTCCTCCTTAACTACCCCTAACAATTGCAAATTGTTGAGCACCAGCACTAAAAGGCTGCATAACAGCACTCCCTTGGCTGCGCCAAACAGAAATCCGCCCAACCTGTCCCAAAAACCCAAATTTAACGTTTTCACCAACTTTGAGACCCCTCGCCCAATCAGGTTGACGATGACCACCAAAAGGATGAAAGTCAACACGAAAGCGATGGTATTCAGGTATTTTGGGTCGATTTCCATCACTTCTTGCAGATGTTCCGCCGTGAAGTCGGAGAAGTGCATGGCACCGAAAATGCCCACGCCGAAAGCCAGCAAAGTGACCACCTCAATGATGATGCCTCTCCGCAAACCCTTTAGGGCGAAAAGGAGCAAGACGATAGCGATTATGATGTCCAAGTAGTTCATAGTTCTTTATTAATGCGGAATGTGGAATGCGGAATGTGGAATCAACCTACCAGAGGCTATTATTCTGCATTCCGAATTCCGAATTCATCATTTAGAATAATAAAGTATCATCCGTTCGATCGCCCGCTGGCAAACGGGGCAGAACTCATGCCCCTTGAAAGTCTTCATCAGACAGTCCATGTGGGGGCTGTACATGCCTTTCGGTTCGTAGCCACCACCCTCGAAGACCCCAATGGTTTGTTCGAATTTCTTCTCGCGGGGTGTTGGGATAGGCGTTTTTTTGTCAAGCATGTCGCCCCACTTGTTGCTGAAGTCCTTCATCGTGGTGATGTTCGGTTCCCAAGGCTCCACGTCGAGGTTGTACATGTGGTCATAGCCCGTCTCGTCGTTGTAGTATTCATCCGCAAGGCCCGCGAAACCGTGCCCAAACTCATGAATGATGACGTCCGACGAATAGCTGTTGCTACTGGCCGAGGAGCAATAGAAATTGTAGATGCCGCCACCGCCATATTTCTCTGTGTTGACGAGGATGTAAATCTGGTCGTATGGCACTTGTCCGGCTAAGTCGCGAATGTCGCGGTTGTCGGTGCTCATGCAGTAGCGCTCGGAGTCGAAGGTCCAGAAACTGAAGCGCATAACCGTGTTTTTATAAATGTGGTCACCAGGCATGGTGCAGCCACTTTCGGCGGAAGGGGCCATCACGCCGCGCACGTTGAAACTCTCGCGGTAACGGTCGTAAGGCGCATAGCTGAATAGACTCTTCACAAAAAAGTCGCAGTCCTTGATGAACTTGCCCATCTCGGCCTGTGTGTAACCCTCGGGAAGTATCACAATGTCAACGGCTTTGGTGAAATCCTTGTTGCCAATCCAAGCGTCATAGATGGGCAAGTTGAGGTCATCGTAATTGCGGATAAAATAGTCGTCTGGGTTGACCGTAAAGCGCATCCCTTCCTTCAACTCGCCCTCCCAAGTCTTGTAAAGCAGAGCAATGTCGATGTTCACTTTCGGGAAAGGCACGATGACCGATTCCTCAAAGCTTTTGGTCAAGGTTTGGGCCTCAAGGGTGGTTTGCCATTCGCCGAAAAGGTTCTGGTAACCTTTGGAAAACAGCAAGTTATCCGTTCCCGCCTCAAAAACCTTGACGATGTAGTTGCCGAATTCAAGGCTGTCAATGAGGTTGGTCGTAGAGCCGCTCCAATAGGGTTCTCGAATCAGTTCCTTGAGAGAGAACGAGGTTTCGTTTTTCGTTCCCGTGAGGCAATAGTCCACACGGAGCGAGGCCTCGGTGAAATACTGGTCAAATTGCGCCCAAGCCATCGCGGGCAACAGGAAGCCCATTAATAAAAGGTATCTTTTCATAGTGAGAGAATTTTGCGCAAAGATAGGGCTTTTTGGATTTCTTTTGTATTTTTGCGCTTACATAACCGAAAAAGACAGCACATGGCAAAGAAAAAAAAGATAGAAAACAAGCTGAGCACGTTCACCAGCGTGATTTTGGGCATTTTCGCCGACGACCCCTTCCGCCCGAAGAACTACAAGCAGGTCTGCAAAATCATGGGCATCAGGGACCAAGCGGGGAAGGATGTGGTGTACAATCTCCTTATCGACCTGAAAGACAAAGGATTGCTTCGTGAAGAAAGACCATACAGCTACGTGATGAGCGCTCAAGGCATGGAACAATTCCGCCCCAAAATGCGTTACGTGGAAGGCACGGTGGAAATGAAGTCGACGGGCAAAGCCTACGTGACCCTTGACGACGGCGAGAGCGAGGATGTTTTCATCGCGGCCAACAACACTTACAAGGCCCTGCACGGCGACCGCGTGCGCGTGGCGATGTTCCCGAAGCGCAACAATGCCAAGCCGGAAGGCGAAATCGTGGAAATTTTGGAGCGCAAGCACACCGATTTCGTGGGCCTGTTGAGCATTTCGCACGGCTATGTGTACGTCCGCCCCGACGTGGACTGGATGCCTGTCGATATTTTTATTCCGCGCGGCGACTTGCATGGTGCCAAGGACGGCCAAAAGGTCATTGCGCACTTGGTGGACTGGCCCGACGGCTCGGGCAATCCCTTCGGCGAAATCACTCGCGTGTTGGGCAAACCAGGCGAGAACAATGTGGAGATGGAAAGCATCCTCGCGGCGCACGAATACCCAATCGAGTTTCCGAAAGAGGTTGAAAAAGAGGCAAGTAAGATTCCTGTCAAAATCAGCAGGGACGAAATCAAGCGGCGGCGCGACTTCCGCAAGGTATTCACCATCACCATCGACCCCGCCGATGCCAAGGACTTCGACGACGCCATCAGTTTGCAAAAACTCAGCAACGGCCATTGGGAGGTGGGCGTGCATATCGCCGACGTGTCGTACTACGTCCACATCGGCTCCGCCATCGACCATGAAGCCCTTGACCGAGGCACGAGCGTCTATCTCGTCGATCGCACCATCCCTATGCTGCCCGAAAAACTGTGCAACAACGTCTGTTCGCTCCGTCCCGACGAGGAAAAACTGACTTTTTCTGTTGTTTTTGAAATGGACGACGAAGCCAACATTTTCGACCGCTGGATTGGCAAGACCATCATCAAGTCATGCCGCCGTTATACTTATGAAGAGGTGCAAACCATGATTGAAGGCGGCAATGGCGACTACAAGGCCGAAATTCTAACTTTCAATAGTTTGGCCACCAAACTCCGCGAAAAACGCATGGCCAACGGCAGCATCAACTTCCACTCGGAGGAGGTGAAATTCATCCTCGACGAGAACAAGAAACCCATCGACACCTACGTGCGTGTGCAGAACGAGTCGCACGAACTCATCGAGGACTTCATGCTGTTGGCCAACCGCACCGTGGCTGAGACCTTCGGCAAGCCCGAAAGCAAGTGGCACAACCATACTTTCGTCTACCGCATCCACGACGAGCCGAATCCAGAAAAACTCAACAAGTTTGTGCTGTTGCTCTCGCGCCTTGGATACACGATGAACCTCAGCAACCGCAGTACTTTGGTTAGTTCGTACAACAAGCTTTTCAAGGACGTAGAAGGCAAGGGCGAAAAGAACCTCATTGAGACGGTGGCCTTGCGCACCATGGCCAAAGCCATCTACAGCACCGACAACATCGGGCACTACGGCCTCGCCTTCGACTACTACACCCATTTCACCTCGCCCATCCGCCGCTATCCCGACCTAATGGTGCACCGCTTGATTGAAAGGTATCTCATTGAGGGTCAAGGCTCTGCCGACAAGAAAGACTACGAGGAGATGTGCAAGCACGCCAGCGAAATGGAAAAACAGGCCGAAGAAATGGAGCGCCAGTCCATCAAGTACAAACAAGCTGAGTACCTGCAAGATAAGATTGGACAGGTGTTTGAAGGCTTGGTCTCGGGCGTGAGCAAATGGGGTTTGTTCGTTGAGCTGAAAGGTAACAAATGCGAGGGCATGGTGCGCTACGAAGACCTTCCCGGCGACTATTATTTCCTCGACGACGACAACTTCCGCGTGGTCGGGCAGGACACGGGGCGCATTATCCAACTCGGCGACGAAGTGCGCATCCGCGTGAAAGCTGTCGACCTCTTCAAACATAAGATGGACTTTGAAATGCTCGCCGACATGCCCATGAACATCAAGAAAAAGAAAGAGAAAAAACGGATATGACGACAGAAACCGCTTTTATGTGAGAAAAATCGTACTTTTGCAACGCAAATCAACAACACCTAATAAAATGAAAAAAAGAAACATCCTTTTGAATTCGGCGCTTTTTGCCCTTGCTGTGTTCAGCCTCGTGAGCTGCAACAAGGAGTCTATCAAAGTTTCCACACATGAGCTTTGGTTCCCCATCGAAGCCAGTGTCCAAGACATCACAATTACAGCCAATTGCTCATGGTCAATAAAAATCGATGACAATGCAGATTGGTACACCATCAGAGAAAGCTACGACACGACGGTTTTCACAAGCAACGGAGCCATGACATATTCTGCCATCGACACGACTAAAATTGTGACGAGAGGAAGTGGAGACATGACGCTTTCTATCTTAGTAGATCCTCTGGAAGGCGTGCCAAATAGAGCCTCTTCGTTTACCATCACTTCGGCCAACGGACACATACAAGTGCAGGTGCGTGTTTTACAAAACACCAACGATCCGACCGAACTCCAAAGCATCACCAACATGATTTTCGGCGTCTCAAACGCAGCACACTGGAACACCGACTACTATGGCGAAGTTGTCGAGGACTCCTACCAATATTTTGAATTCAATCCCAACGACACCACGACAGGTTATCTCTTCTATTTCCTTGATGACGGCATGGGAATACAGAAGGACAGCCACGCCGACAGCACCGTGTATTATCTTTACACCTACGAATTCGACCCCTTCAACAGAATCCTGCACATCGAGTTTGAAACGGTTTCGGATACAATTTCAGAGATCTACAACGCGCCAGTGCTTTGTGCCACCGAAGAGGTGTTCCGCATCATGCACGAATATAGACCCAACTTTTGGGAACGTTTCGACATGAAGAAAATCGGCAACTTCACTCCACAACAGAAGGCTATCTTGAAACGTAAAGCCAAGAAACGTGACGGTCACGAACCGATTTTAATATTTTAAATATCAAATTTGTAGAGACGGTGTAATGCCGTCTCTACCTGTGTTAAGATGAGCCAACGCCTTCTCCGCCATATCTCCATTTTCGGCATCGGCATTTATATGCTGGCGCTGATTGTCGTCAGTGTGGCGTTTCGTCATTATGCCCTGCAACCCAAATGGATGTTATGGGGCATCGGAGAGGTGTTGTTTTTCTTCGTTCTCACCGACGTTTTCTATCCCCGATGGAAAAACGACGACCCGAAGCACTTTTGCCGTAAGGTGTTTTGGACGGCTTTGGCCATAAGGGCCGTATACGCCTTTGCGATGTGTTATTACTATTATTACCAAACTAGCCTTCCGTTTGAATACAATGCTGCCGACAGCTTTGGCTACCATAAGATGGGTGTCATTTTGTCGCGCAGTGTGCGGCAAGGCGAAATCGCTTACGTTTTCCAATACCTACACGCCTCCACGATGGGCTTCTCCGATCAAGGCTATACACTTTGGCTGACACTCATTTACACCATCTTTGGACCTAACGTCCTGACACCAAGACTGTTCAAGGCATTGATGAGTGCGTATCTCTGCCTTGTGATGTACAAATTGGGTACACGCACTTTCGGCGAACGCACAGGGCGTTTGGCTGCCGTAATGTGTGTATTCATGCCTCTTCTGGTTCAGATTTGCGGTCTGCATACCAAAGAAATGGAGCTAATTTTCCTCTCCCTCCTCGCGCTTGAACGCATGGACTACCTCATCAGAAGCAAGAAATACACCGTCTGGAACATCCTCTGTCCAATTCTGCTCACTGGCCTGACTTTCGGTTTCCGCACCATCATCGGCATGTGCTTGATTTTCGCTTTTCTTGTGTTTATCATCCTGTCGCCCAACGACTTGACAAACAAGAAAAGCAAAATCATCACCCTTGCGGCAACGGTGGCTGTGTTTTTCGTCTTTTTGTTGACCCCAATTGGCAAGGAGATGAGAATCGTCTATTGGCTGAAATTCACCGACTTGAACTATCAAGCGATGAAATACGAGGCCAATGGGATGAGACACAGCCAATTGGCTAACAGCGCATTGTTGGCTTCAGGCGCTTTTGTGTTGCCTCTCGCCCCGATGGTGGAGGAAGCCCCCGACCACAACAAAATGATTCACGGTAGCACATTCGTCAAGAATTTTCTTGCCTTTTTTGCCATGCTGTCCATCCTCATTGCCATCAGTCAAAAAAAATGGCGCGATTTTTCGCTGATTGGGGCTTACGAATTGTCGTATTTGGCCATCATCATGTTCTCTTTTGCGGCCAATTCGGAGCGTTACCATGAGGCAGCCATACCTTTAATAGTGCTTATGGCCGCATATGCGATGACACACTTGAGCCGTAAGAATCTAAAGCTTTTCTACGTTTATTGCGGAATTCTATTCGTGGCCTTGCTCACTTGGAACTGGCTGAAACTATCCGCACGCGGACTGGTTTAGTTGTCAACTTTTAATTGCCAGTTGCGCGAAGCGCTCATACCAATTTTCTCCAAACTTCCGTATCATCGGCTCGCGAAGGAACTTCCATAACGGAATGCCTTCCTTCTCGCCCTTGCGCTTAGCAGGTACACATATACTCCACTCATGATAAAGAATGTGCGTGAAGCCATCTTTTTCAACGAGCCTAATAGGATAAAGGTGGCAGGAAATGGGTTTGCGGAAGCCGCATTTGCCTTCAAGATAGGCTTTTTCGATAGCACAGAGGGCGGTGCCGTTCTCGTGAAAGTAGACAAAAGCACATTCCTCGCCATTCACCAAAGGCGTTACGAGTTCGCCTGTTTCATCGTAGTCGTAGACATCGTTTTCTTCCACTATCTTAATGCCTTCAGGGCGCATGTAAGGCTTGATAGCTTCAAGGTTGTCTTCAATTTGCTCAATTTCAGCGGCTTCCAAAGGTGCGCCAGCATCGCCAGCCACACAGCACCAACCTTTGCAACGCGGCAGGCTGCAACAGAACTTCGCATTCAGGAATTCGTCAGAGACGACAATGTTATCAAGAATAATCATGCTGCAAAGATAGTTGTTTAATTAATTGAAAGGTAAAGGAAAAAAGACTAATTTTGCCGCGAAATTTTGAATCTTTAAATTTTAAATTTTTAAATCAATAAACAATGGCTTTTAACCTCAGAAACAGAAACTTCCTGAAGCTTTTGGACTTCACTCCGGAAGAAATCCACTTTTTCCTGAAGCTTGCCGCCGACCTTAAGGCCGCCAAGTATGCAGGTACCGAACAACCTCACCTCACGGGCAAGAACATCGCCTTGATTTTCGAAAAGACCTCGACCCGCACCCGCTGCGCTTTTGAAGTCGCCGCCAAGGACCAAGGTGCCCATGTCACCTATCTCGGCCCCACTGGCTCACAAATCGGCATCAAGGAATCGATGAAGGACACCGCCCGCGTTTTGGGTCGTATGTTCGACGGCATCGAGTACCGTGGCTTCGGTCAGGACATCGTTGAAGAATTGGCCAAATATGCCGGCGTGCCGGTGTGGAACGGCCTCACCAACGAGTTCCACCCCACCCAAATCCTCGCCGACTTCCTCACCATGATGGAACACACCGACAAGCCCCTTAACCAAGTGACCTTCGCTTATTGCGGCGACGCCCGTTTCAACATGGGCAACTCACTGATGGTGGGTGGTGCCAAGATGGGCATGGATGTCCGCATCGTGGCTCCTAAGGCTCTGCAACCCAACAAGGAACTCATCGACACCTGCAAGAAGATTGCCAAGGAAACGGGTGCTAAGGTGACCGTCACCGACGACGTGAAGAAAGGCGTCAAAGGCTGCGACTTCCTCTACACTGACGTGTGGGTATCCATGGGCGAACCCGCCGAAGTCTGGAAGCAGCGCATCGACCTGCTCATGCCTTATCAAGTGAACAAGGAGATGATGAAGGCCACAGGCAACCCGAACTGCAAGTTCATGCACTGCCTGCCAGCTTACCACAACCTGGAAACCCAAGTGGGCCGCGACGTCAACAAGCAATTCGGCTTGAACGGCATCGAGGTCACCGAAGATGTGTTCGAAAGCACGAACAGCATCGTCTTCGACGAGGCCGAGAACCGTATGCACACCATCAAGGCCGTCATGGTGGCCACGTTGGGTGACTAAAAGTTTTATTCTTAATCAATTACGAAATTGCCCTGCTTCGGCGGGGCAATTTCATTAAAACCATTTGTCATGATCAACCTCTTCACGGGTTCGGGTGTTGGGCCAACGATTTTATATTTGTCGGTCTCCATTTTTGCCGGGTTGCTTCTTGGTAAAATCAAGATTGCGAAAGTGTCGTTGGGCATCACTTGGGTGCTTTTCGTAGGCATTGCCTTGAGTGCCTGTGGCATCATGCTGAATGGTGAGATGCTGCATATCATCAAAGAGTTTGGACTGATTCTTTTTGTGGTGGCCGTCGGATTGCAAGTTGGGCCAGGCTTCTTCCATTCGTTCAAGAAAGGTGGTCTGGCCATGAACCTTATGGCCTTGGTCAACGTGGCACTCGGTGTCTTGATTACTATCATCATCGCCAAAGTCGCCCATCAAGATTTGGCTGACATGGCAGGTGTTTATACTGGCGCCATCACCAATACACCAGGTCTTTCGGCAGCACAACAAGCCATTAGTGACATGGGCATCGAAGGTGGTGCCGACCGTTTGGCGGCGGGGTATGCCGTGACTTATCCCTTAGCTGTCGTGGGCATGATCATGACTTGTATCTTGCTGCGTCCGCTTTGCCGCATCGACTTGAAAAACGAACCAACATCCGAAACCATCCTTGGATCCAACCCTGAAAAGCAGGCCACGCCTACATCGCAACGCCACAAAGTGAACCTCATTCCCATCTTTGTCATCATTGCGCTCGGTATCATTGTCGGTTCCATACCGATACCAGTAGGTATGAATGCACCTATCAAGTTAGGTTTGTGTGGAGGTCCTTTAGTTGTGGCTATTATCGGCGGCTGGTTGGGTGTCAAAAAAGGTTGGTTTACAACGGAATTCACCGACAGCCACGGCGTTTGGATGTTACGGGAAGTGGGTCTCACGCTCTTCCTTGCTGGCGTGGGTCTTGGTGCTGGAGGTAAGTTTGTGGAGACCGTGCAAGTACACTACATGTGGGTAGTTTATGGTGTCATTATCACCATCGTGCCGCCCATCCTCGTGGCGACTTTCGGCCGTTTGGTGCTGAAAATGAACTACTACACCCTGATGGGCTTTATCGGCGGCTCTCACACCGACCCGCCCACGTTGGCATTCGCCAATACCGTAGCCCCCGAAGGCTGCAAGCTGCCTAACATGGGTTATGCGACCGTCTATCCCCTGACGATGTTCCTGCGTATCTTTACTGCACAATTGTTGGTGCTGCTGGCAATATAAAACGGCCAAAATGTATCTGTTCCAGCGGAATACGAAATACAAACTTAAGCTAACTCTGGATGAAGAAAGAAATTGGCACTAAAGACACTTCGCGAGGACGCCGCTTTCCCCAATGGCTTTCAGGAATCATCAACGCCCGCGACCTTGGCGGATACAAGACAACAGACGGCCAGATGGTCAAGTCGGGTCTGCTCATCCGAGGTGCATCGCTCACAACAGCAAAAGATGCCGACCTTGCGCTACTTTCCGAGCTTCACACCGTTAAGGTTATCGACTTCAGAACCGACTTCGAGAAGAAAGGCAAAGAAAACAGAACCTTGCCCAGCGCAGCGTATATTTGTCTCCCCGTCCAACCCGTTGACAACGAAGACGCACCAAAAGAAATGACCCAGCACAAGACGTTCGACATTTCCAAACTCATCCTGATGGCTGCCTTTAACGAGAAAGCAAAAACAATAGCGCGGGAGATGTATCCCTCACTCGTCATGCGTCCCGACTGTCAGAAGCAGTTTGCAGCATTCCTTCGCGAGGTGGTTGAAACACAAGACGGTGCGGTGTTCTTTCATTGCACCCAAGGCAAGGACCGCACAGGTCTCGCTTCAGCTTATCTATTGTCCGCATTGGGTGTCGACCGCGAGACCATCATCGCCGATTTCGACAAGACTAATCTGGTCTACGCCAAGGATGTCCACAAGTATTGCCGCAAGGTGAGGTTCCTTGGCGGCAAGGAGGAGGAACTTGCCGTGGTCAAAGCCTTCATCGGTGCCAACACAGACAATTTCATCAAAGCCCTCGACCTGATTGACGTCGAGTATGGTTCAATGGATGCATATCTGCGTATAGCTTTGGGGTTGACCGAGACAGATTTCGAAACACTGAAAGAACGCTATCTTCTTCAGCAACAATAGGTTATTGGGGGCAAATCTGGGGCAAAAGAAAATCCCTATCTTGAAAATCAACAAAATAGGGATTGATTTTGTTGCCCAACCAGGATTCGAACCTAGACTAACTGATCCAGAGTCAGTTGTGCTGCCATTACACCATTGGGCACTGAAATCGGCTGCAAAAATAGCGATTTTTTGTTTCACGCAAGAAAAAAATCGTGTTTTTTTCTCGAACGGCATTTTTTTCCTACTTTTGCCGCCATGACAAAACCCAAGAACAAGTTTTACGTCGTCTGGCAAGGCCGCCATCCCGGAATCTATGACGATTGGGACCTGTGCAAGAAGGAAATCGTCGGTTTTAACGGGGCTTCCTTCAAAGGTTTTCCCGACCTGCCAAGTGCCGAGACCGCCTATAAAATGGGGTATGAATCGTTCAAGAACAGCACTTCTTCAGCCAAAATTGAGCAAATGGATTTGACGGAAAAGCCTCAGAAACAAGCCATTGCCGTCGATGCCGCCTGCTCGGGCAATCCAGGAAAAATGGAATATCGTGGTGTCTTGACGGAAACAGGGCAGGAACTTTTCCATAGCCCCGTTTTTGAGCAGGCCACAAATAATATAGGTGAGTTTTTAGCCATCGTCCACGCCTTGGCCTTGGAGAAAAAAAACGGCTGGACCTTGCCCATCTACAGTGATTCGGTCAATGCGCAAATTTGGGTGCGGCAAAAGAAATGCAAGACCAAGCTGCAGCCCAACAGCAAAAACGAATACCTATTTCAGTTGATTGGACGAGCCGAAAACTGGTTGAATACCAACACTATAGAAGTTCCCATCTTGAAATGGAAAACGGAAATATGGGGCGAAATCCCCGCCGATTTTGGTAGAAAATGAAAACAGACTAACCATGCTGAAATACGACTCATATTATTTTCAATGCCCGCATTGCCAAGCTTGGCTCGAAGGCCGCAACTTGAAAGCGGAGTTGGTCAACGAGGCCATTCTGTATTCTGATGGTAAGGTGCTGTATGACAACTATATCACCACGAGGCAAAAGATGCTTCTTTGCCCTTCGTGTGGCCATGCCTTCTGGATTGAGGATCCTAAGGAGCCGTTCATCACCACGGAAAAGCCCGATGCCGAAGTCTACTCATGGAACACCTGGCGCTTCTACGGCATCCGTTTTTCCGACAACAAAGGCAAGCTCGCCCTCATCAACCACTACCTGACGTTCCTGAAGAAAAGCCACTACGAACCCAAAAACGAGATTTACCTGCGCCGTTTCTTGTGGTGGGCCTACAACGACTTGCACCGCAACCACCAACACGTGCGCCTGAAGTATCTCCTGAATGGATTCATGAGCTTTGGTGTGTGGCACAGCAACCGCCGCATGATTCTCGAAGGCGAGAAGCTGTTTCTCAAAAACCTGAAAGGCTTCAACAACAACCTGAAACGCCTCTTGGTTTTACTTGAAAAGCACCCCGAGGAACAAATTGACCTCGAGGTGCCTGAGATTTACCGCGAACTGCGCCAGTTCGACAAAGCGAAGGAGCTTCTGGACCAATTGGGTAGCCGCACCCATTTCACCAACGAGATGCTGCGACACTCCAAGTGGAAAGACAGCAGAGTGTTTATGGTTTCGGGATAAATCAAACGGGCAAAATCGCCCATTTGATTTATCCGAATCTATCAATCCTTAATTTTGTCCATCAAGAGCAAATCGTCAACTCTGACTTCAGTGGTAAGATGACGTTGGCCTTTTTCGTCGATCCATTCGTTGTTTCGCAAGCTCCCGGCTATGGCCACTTGCTTGCCTTTTTGTACGTTTTTCATTACACGGTCGGCAGCAGCGCCCCATGCCACGACAGGGAACCATTGCGTGTCGGTGACCCATTCATTGTTTGCGTTGCGGTGGCGCTCGTTCACGGCCATGCGGAAACGCGCCACTTTCATGTTGTTGTTGAAACTTCTCATTTCAGGCTCTGCGCCCGGGCGGCCAATTAATGTGACCGAATTTCTTAATGTACTCATTGTTGTGTGTGTTTTGATGTTTGTAATTAGTGAATTTGAGTTGTCGCTCCTTTCGGTTTGACGATGCAAAATAACAACATTTGTCAAGACCAAGCCGTTGAACAAACGTTTGTTGTCGACTGTAGTCGTTTGCTGTCGGTTTTATTTTTGATTGTCAACGATTTATAATTAACACTTTTAGGAAAGAGGAAAATTTTTTCTCGCTGTTTCAGAAAAAATTTGTAACTTTGCCCTTTTAAAACCGACATATAGACAGAGAGACAATGGAAAACAAGACAAGAGTACTTTTCGTCCAACAGGAAATCACGCCCTATCTGCCAGAGACCCAAATGAGCCGAATAGGTCGCTATCTCCCCCAAGCCACACAAGAAAACGGAAAGGAAATCAGAATATTCATGCCTCGGTATGGCATCATCAACGAGCGGCGCAATCAGCTTCACGAAGTGATTCGGCTTTCGGGCATGAACCTCATCATCAACGATACCGACCACCCGCTTATCATTAAGGTGGCCTCCATCCAAAAAGCGAGGATGCAAATCTACTTTATCGATAATGACGACTTTTTCTCCCGCAGGAAATACATGATGTATGATGACGGCGTGTTTTGTGAAGACAACGACGACCGTAGCATTTTCTTCACCCGTGGTGTCATCGAAACGGTGAAAAAATTGAACTGGTCGCCCGACATCATCCATTGCCACGGCTGGATTTCGGCTTTAATGCCACTCTATATCAAACGTGCGCTCAATGTCAAGGACAACCCCTTGTACAACGAATCGAAAATCATTTACTCCGTTTGCGATGACGCCTTTGAGGAAACCCTTAGACCTGGTTTTGACAAGAAGATGAAGCTGCCCGGCATTACCGCCAAAGACCTCAAATGCTACAAGGAAACCGACTACGTCAATCTCACCAAGGCCGCCATCAGTTATTCCGATGGCGTCACCATCGCCAGCGAGAGAATCCATCCCGAAATTGAAGCCTATCTGAAGACCTGCAACAAACCCGTCATGCCCTTCCCCGGCGAGGAGAACTTCCCCCAGGCCTGCAACGAGTTTTATGAAACCTTCATCCAGAAACAATAAGCCAGGTAGTTTTGAGTTATCACTACTGCATCAAACTCAAGCACAGAAACACAATGAAAACACATTATCAGGTAGCTCAAACCCTTTTGGCGTTCCTTATTGGCACACTGATATTAGCCTTCGCTTCGTGCAAAAAAACACCCGATACCATCGGCAATGACCTTATCGACGAGAACAATATCATCAGCGTGACCCGCACCGATACCGCCCTCATCGTTTGTCATTCCTACCTTGATTCCATCGGTTCCAAAAACGTCCGATACGCTTTGCTCGGCAGTACTCACGACCCTGTTTTTGGCAGCACCGAAGCAGGCTTTTATACACAATTCCGCTTTTCCTCTTCGGGACAAAACTTCGGTACAACTTCTGTACTCGATTCGGTAGTACTACAATTAGCGCTTTCCGCCGTTTACGGTGACTCAACCACCTTTTTGACTGTCCATGCATACGAACTCAACGACAGCATTTCGGCAAGCGAAACCTATTACAGCTACTCCTCCGTACCATGCAGCAACATCGATTTAGCCAACGGCTTCCAATTCAGGCCACATCTAAACAATGCCGTCCACATCATTGGCACCGACACGCTCACTGAACCCGTAATCCGCATTCCGCTGAGCCAAGACTTTGGCAACTACCTGATGCAACTTGACAGCACGATCTATCAAACACCCGACGATTTCAAGAACCATTTCAAAGGTCTTTTTCTCACCTGCGATGAAGTGAGTCTAAACGGAAGCATCAGCTCCATCAACCTCACCAACAACACTTTGACCCGACTGCAACTGTATTATCACAATACAACAACCCCTGAAAACGCCTTGCGATACGACTATTACGTAACCTCCGATGATAATTACTTCAACCATTTCGACCACGACTATACACAAGGCAATCCCGAGTTTGTCAGTCAACTGATGGGTGGTGACACCACCTTAGGCCAACAACGGGTATATTTACAAACCATGGGCGGCATTAGAACCCATATCCGCTTCCCCAACCTCACGCATTGGGCCGATTCTCTTGACCGATGCCACATTCTTATCAACGATGCCCAACTCATCCTCCCAGCCCCACCCGACATCGACACCACAGTTTTCACCGCACCGTCGAAGCTTGTGCTGGTTGGACTTAAGGAAGACGGCTCCACTTACATCATTTCCGATAATTACGAGGGTGAGAATTATTTTGGCGGCAGTTACGATGCCAACTCAAAAACTGTCACTTTCCGCATCTCTGAGTATTTGCAAAAACTCGTCCTCAAAGAAGGAACCAATGTGGGTTTAAGTCTTGGTATCGAAGGAGCCGCTTATAACGCCCGACGCTGGGTCGTCAACGGTCCCGAAGCAACCGAAGGCAAGCGTATGCGCCTCAATGTGACCTATTCCATTGTAAACGAATAAAATCTAAATATTGAACTTTTAATTTTAAAACCATGAAAAGAATAATCTTAGCCGCTTTAGTTCTGGTCGGACTGACCTGCCAAGCACAGAAAACCGAAGAAAAAGAAACCGTCGTTGTCATCAAGACCAGCATGGGGACCATAAAGGCCAAACTGTATAACGACACGCCGCTCCATCGCGACAACTTCATCAAATTGGTGAACGAAGGCTGGTATAACGGCTCACCCTTCCATCGCGTCATCAGTCAGTTCATGATTCAAGGCGGACAGAACGCCGACGGTCGCTTGGATCCAGGCTACACCGTCCCTGCCGAGTTCAAGGACAACCACTTCCACAAGAAAGGCGCCCTTGCCGCTGCACGTCAAGGCGACCAAGTGAACCCAAAGAAAGCCTCCAGCGGCTCGCAGTTCTACATCGTGCAAGGCAGGGTGTATGACGACAAATGGTTGGACATGTTCGAGGACCGTTCGGGCAAGGTGCTCTCGGCCAAGCAACGCCAAGCCTACAAGACCGTGGGCGGCACGCCTCATCTGGACGGTGACTACACCGTGTTTGGCGAAGTGATCGAAGGCCTTGAGGTGGTCGACAAAATTGCCGCTGTGAAAACGGGCAACATGGATGTCCCCCTTGAGCCTGTGACCATCACTTCCGTCACCATCGAGAAGGGTTGCGACAAAGCCTGCGAGAAAAAAGGCGACACGAAAACAAAAAGCTGCTGTCAATAATCTTCATACCCCATGAAAGAAAAAATTGAAGAAATATTGGCTCAAGTACGTGATTTCCAAGCCGAAAGCAAAGAGACTCTTGAAAATTTCCGCATCACCTATTTGAGCAAGAAAGGCATTATTCCCGCTTTGTTCGCTGACTTCAAGAACGTGACTCCTGAGCTCCGCAAGGAAATGGGCATGAAGCTCAACGAGTTGAAAAATGTCGTGCAGGACAAGGTGGAAGAGCAGCTGCAAAAGTTTGAGAACCAGCACAGCAACGATGCCAGCTTTGACATGAGCATGCCCGCCGCCGACATGAAGGGTGCCCGTCACCCGCTGTCCATCGTGCGTCGCGACATCAACGAGATTTTCTCTCACCTCGGCTTCACCATCGCCGAAGGTCCCGAGATTGAGGACGACTACCACGTGTTCTCGGCCTTGAACTTTCCCCTCGACCATCCCGCCCGCGACATGCAGGACACTTTCTTCATCAGCAAGGAGCCCAATGTCAACAAGGCCTCGGATGTGCTATTGCGCACCCACACCTCGAGTGTGCAGGTTCGCGTGATGGAGACCCACCAGCCGCCCATCCGCATCATCGCCCCTGGACGCGTGTTCCGTAACGAGGCCATCTCGGCCCGCGCCCACTGCATTTTCCATCAGATTGAGGGCCTTTACATTGACGAAGGTGTCTCTTTCGCCGACCTGAAACAGACGCTTTACCACTTCGTGCAGGAGTTCTTCGGCGAGGGTACCAAGGTGCGTTTCCGTCCCTCTTATTTCCCCTTCACCGAGACTTCGGCGGAGATGGACATCTCATGTAACATTTGTGGCGGTAAGGGCTGCAACATCTGCAAACATACGGGTTGGGTTGAGATTCTCGGCTGCGGCATGTGCGATCCTAACATCCTCATTGCCAGCGGCATCGACCCGGAGAAATACACGGGCTTTGCCTTCGGCATGGGTGTGGAACGTATTGCCATGCTGAAATACGGCATCAACGACCTGAGGCTGTTCTTCGAGAACGACTTGAAGTTCTTGGAGCAGTTTGAGCTGGCTTGATCAACAACGAAAAAACCTGCGAGTTTCGCAGGTTTTTTCGTTTATTCCCCCCTCACCGTCCTATTCAGCCACTGGCAGAAATCCTTTGTCTTCTCAAACTCAGTCAGCGCCCAATCCACGAGATTCGGGTCGAAAAGGCGTTCACTGGGAAGGTCTTGCACCAAAAGCCAGTCGCGTTGTTTGAACAACTCAGCCTGCGGGTGGTCTTTCGGGTAGCCGTTGGGTACACGCTTCATGGCATTATTGGTGTCCAAATCGAAACTTTTGGCCTTGGAGATGGCTTCCACCAAAGGCTCGCCGTTGAAAAGAATCTCATTGCGGATGGTTCTCAGCATGGCCGTGTCAGGCATGTACATTCCTGTACATAACATATTGTGGCCCAGATATTCAGACTCCTTCGCCTCAATATGGAAATAGTACCCCGCCAGCATCGATTTTTTGCCTTCGGGACAGACAAACACGCCAAAGTGGGTTTTGTAAGGACGTTTGTCGGGTGAGAAACGAGTGTCGCGGTAGAAGCGGTAGGTGCAGTCTTTCAGCGTCAAGCCCTTACAGTTGTCGTCAAATTTCTGTATACCTATTAATATACGCTCTGCCAAAGCGTTGAAATTGGCTTGCGCCTTAAGATATTGGCTCTTATGTTCCTGAAACCACGGACGGTTATTATTGCGCAACACGTCTTCCAAAAAACGAACGATTTCTTCCATAAATAGATTGTTAATGCAGACAAAAATAGGAAAATTGCCGCATTTTTTGCAAAAAAAACAAATATTACACTATATTTGCAACACGTTAACAACGTCATCGAAACGACAAAACTTATTATTCATAACCAATAATTTTCACTGAATGAAATACTTACGAGTTTTTATCATCCTATTGTCCACATTTTCCTTCGGCCTTGTTCGTGCTGGTGAAGGTATGTGGATTCCCATGTTGCTGCAATACAACGAAAAAGAAATGCAGGAAATGGGTATGAGAATCACCGCTGAAGACATTTACAGTATCAACCACAGCAGCCTAAAAGACGCTATTGTGCTCTTTGGCGGTGGCTGCACTGGCGAAATCGTCAGCGACCAAGGTCTGCTGCTCACCAACCACCACTGCGGCTACGATTACATCCAAAAACACAGCTCCGTCCAACACGACTACCTCACCAACGGCTTCTGGGCTATGAACATGGGCGAGGAACTGCCCTGCCCCGGCCTCAGTGTCATTTTCCTCCGTGAGATGCGTGATGTGACTGAAAAGGTGCTCACTGGTATCAACATAGACATGTCCGAAGCCGACCGCCAAGCCAAAATTGACGAAAATATCAAGAAAATCGTTGCTGCCGTCGAGAAGGAGACAAAATACAAAGTCAGCATCAAACCATATTTCCTTGGGAATGAATACTATCTACTTCTCAATGAAATCTACACTGACGTACGCTTGGTGGGCTGTCCGCCAAGCAATATCGGCAAGTTTGGTGGAGATACCGACAATTGGGTCTGGCCCAGACATACTGGCGACTTCAGTATCTTCCGCGTCTACGCCGATAAGGATGGGCATCCCGCCGTTTACGACAAGGACAATGTACCCTACAAGCCAGCCAAGCATTTGGACATCTCGTTGAAAGGCGCTGAGGAAGGTGATTTCGCCTTCGTGTTCGGCTATCCCGCCCGCACTAACGAATACTTGCCTGCCGTGGCCGTCGACCAAGAAGCCAACCTCATTGATCCCTTCATCGTTGACCTGCGCGGCAAGGTGTTGGATATCTACAACAAGTATCAAGAGCAAGACCCCAAGGTACGTATCCAATATGCCTCGAAGCATGCTAGCATCGGCAATGGATGGAAAAAATGGATGGGCGTCACTGAGGGCATTAACCACTTCCATGGCGTGGAGAAGAAACGTGCCTTTGAGAAAGACTTCCAAGAGTGGGCCTTGGGTGCACGCAACCGATACATGTACATTGACCTGCTCAACCAGTTTGAGAAAAACTACAAGGAACTTGAGCCTTATCAATTAGCATATACCTATTTTTCCGAGGCTGGACTGCGTATCGAACTCGTTAGTTTCGCAGGACGTTTCGTCAAACTCTCCGAAGTGACCAAAGACACACCACAAGGAGAAATTGACGCAATGATCACTAACCTGAAAACTAGATCTGCCAGTTTCTTCAAGGACTATTACAAACCTATCGACCGCGAGGTGGCCGCCATGCTTCTCAAAGAATATCTGAAAGCCCAACCTACCGATTTCCGTCCCGATTTCCTCAATGACATCAAAGACGTGGATGAATACGTTGACAATCTTTTCAATAAATCCATCTTCACAGACGAAGCCAAGGTAAATGAGCTTTTAGACAACTTTAACGCAAAGAATGCCAAGAAATTGGCCAATGACCCAGCTTTGAAAGCTTATCAAAGCCTCATTGGATTTTACCGCGACGAAGTCTACGACCATATTTCGAGCCTTAATGCCACTATTGACCGCCAACGGCGCATCTACATGAAAGGCCAGATGGATATGCAGCCCGACAAGCGTCTCTTCCCTGATGCTAACTTCACGTTGCGCGTCACCTATGGCAAGGTAGAAGGTTTCAAGCCCCAAGACGGCAAGACCTATCGTCATTTCACTACGCTTGAAGGCATCATCGAGAAGGAAAATCCTGATATTTACGATTATGTGGTGGAACCACGCCTGAAGCAACTCTACAACAACAAAGATTACGGTCGTTATGCCGACAAGGATGGAACCATGCATGTGGCTTTCACCGCCAGTGTGCACACCACCGGTGGCAACTCTGGCAGCCCCATACTGAATGCTGACGGACAATTGCTCGGCCTCAATTTCGACCGCTGCTGGGAAGGCACGATGAGCGACCTCTTATACGACCCTGCCATCTGCCGTAACATTTCCGTCGACATCCGCTATGTGCTCTTCATCATCGACAAGTTTGCGGGTGCCCATCATTTGATTGAAGAAATGACCATTGTGGAGTGATTCCACCCCCACTTTACAAAAACGAGGACAAGTTTTAGGTTTGTCCTCGTTTTTTATATACTTATAATTTATTATAAACCAAACACTTAATTTTTTCCATAAAAAAAACACAGTTTTGATTATCTATTTTTATATGGGAAATCCCTATTTTTGCAAGTTGAATAATTTTGTTTAGTCGTAATGATGTAAACAATAACTTTTTGTGATATGAATAAATTGGTAAAGCAGTTTTGCAACTTTATATTCGGCAAACACAAAAGCAACAGCTTGCCCCGTATTTGGATCTTAGCCGCCGACATGGTCATCGTGCTTCTCGCCTATCTTGCGGCTATTATAATGTATTATTTCAAAGACCTTGCAAACATCGTTGTCAATTGGAAGTTCATTTGGATTTATCCCATTCCTTATCTTGTTGCCTTCCTAATCAGCAAAACCTATGATGGAATGCTGCGTTATTCAGGATTCAATGACATCCGTAAAATATTGTCATCCTGCACTTGGACGCTCGTGTTCTATCTCCTAAGCAAATTCATCTTGATCAAGTTCCACATGCCTTATGTAGGAACCCTTTATCCTCCCTTTATCGTCATCATCTACCATTATCTTATCACCATGGTTCTGATGATCATCATGCGACTGACCATACGGAGACTCTACAACGAGATTTACAAATATTCGGGCAAGAAAAAGAATACCGTTATCTATGGCGCTGGTGATGCTGGCATGATGTTGCAGCGCACCTTGAGCCAAGACACCAACACCTTCTACAAAGTCATAGCATTTGTTGATGATGACTCAAAACGCGTTGGCAACCAAATCAATGCTGTGAAAATTTTCGCACCATCTTTCGTTCTGAATGAGGAATTCGTCAAGAAAAACAACATTGAAGTGATGATTCTGGCCATTCCCAGCCTCTCTGAAGAACGCCGCAAGGAAATCATTGAGCATGGTTTGGCACTCAATCTTAGCGTAAAATCCATTCCTGCTTTTTCGCAATGGGTAAACAACCAAATCGGAACCAACCAAATTGAGGATATTAGGATTGAAGATCTCTTGGGACGTAATCCCATTATTCTTGGCAAAGAGAACGTCAGCCGCGAAATCAATGGAAAAGTCGTCCTCGTGACAGGTGCTGCTGGTTCTATTGGTAGTGAGATTTGCCGTCAGATAATGCACTACAACCCCGAGAAGCTTATTATGCTCGACCAAGCCGAATCACCGTTATTCGACTTCCAGTTCGAGATGAACAATACTCCCGATTTCAAGGAGCTACGCGACCGCATGGCATTCGTCGTCACCAATGTGAAAGACCCGTTACGCATGAGGGAGGTCTTCGAAAACTACCACCCGCAGATTGTATATCATGCCGCAGCTTACAAACACGTGCCTTTCATGGAGGAAAATGCATACGAAGCTGTGTTTGTCAACGTATTCGGTACCAAGCTCATTGCTGATTTGTCCATGGAATTCGGCGTGGAGAAATTTGTCATGATCTCGACCGACAAGGCCGTCAACCCGACCAACGTGATGGGGGCCACCAAGCGTATCGCTGAAATCTACACGCAAAGCCGCAACAGTCAGACCAAGTTCATAACCACACGTTTTGGTAATGTTTTGGGTAGCAATGGCTCGGTGGTACCTCTATTCCGCAAACAAATTGAAAAAGGAGGCCCTATCACTGTCACTGACCACCGTATCACACGTTATTTTATGACCATTCCCGAAGCTTGCAGCCTTGTATTAGAGGCAAGTTCCATCGGCGAAGGAAGTGACATTTTTGTGTTTGATATGGGTGAAAAGGTCAGCATTTGGGATTTGGCAGAAAAAATGCGCAAACTAGCCCATAAACCCAACATCGAAATCATCGAAACTGGACTGCGCCCTGGAGAGAAACTTTATGAAGAAGTTTTGGCCAACGAGGAGAACACCATCAAGACCAACAACGAGAAAATCATGCACGCTGTGGTCAGAAAATATGAAGCCGCTGAGGTTGACGCCTCGATCGAAAAACTCCGCAACGAATTGGCCACTTGCAATGCAACAAGGATTGTAGCTCAAATGAAAGCCATTGTTCCCGAGTTCAAGAGCAATAATAGTGTGTTTTCGGAGTTAGATAAGAAATGACCTATTATTGGCCCTTCAACAAGCTCTTGCACTTTTGCTTTTACCAACGCTGAGGACATCTGAGCTTGTCGAAAGCCTAGATCTAATACTTATATCTAATGAACAACTTCTGTATCATCATGGCAGGCGGTATTGGAAGCCGCTTTTGGCCTTTGAGCAAAGACAATTATCCAAAGCAGTTTCTTGATATCCTTGGCACAGGCAAGAGCTTCATCCGCAGCACCTACGAACGCTTTAGTCCCGTTATCCCCGATGAAAACTTCCTCGTGGTGACCAATAACGCATATAAGCACCTTGTACTTGAGCACCTGCCCATGCTGAAAGGTGACCAAGTGTTGTGCGAACCTGCACGACGCAATACCGCACCTTGCATCGCCTACGCCGCCTACCACATACAAAGCCGCTGCCCAGAAGCCAATATTGTTGTCACACCCGCTGACCATTTGGTGACCAATGAAGTTGAATTTCAACGCATCATCCGCCTAGGTTTCGACTTCTTGGCAAAAAACCAAAATGCCCTGATGACCATCGGCATCAAGCCGAGCCGACCCGAAACAGGATATGGCTATATTCAAGTGCCGAAACAAGCCACATTGCCTGAGGTGGTGAAAGTTGAAATGTTTAAGGAAAAGCCCAACCATGAAACTGCTGTAAAGTTCGTCGAGGAGGGTAATTATTTTTGGAATAGCGGCATCTTTCTCTGGACTTTGGACGGCATCATGAACGCTTTTAGACAATACTTGCCTGAATTGGTGGAAGTTTTCGAGAAAGGCATTTACAACTTCGGCACGCCCGAGGAGCAAGACTTTATCAATGACCACTTTGTGGATTGCCCCAATATCAGCATCGACTACGGTGTGATGGAGAAGTCACCCAATACCTTCACCATCCCCGCCGACTTCGGCTGGAGCGACATTGGCACTTGGGGATCTCTGTTTACCCATGCCAAGAAAGACGAAAACGGTAACGCCAAGCGCGGCAAGGTGGTTTCAGTGGACAACAAGAACACCATTATTAATATAGAGGAAGGTACCGAAGCCGTAGTGCAAGGCTTGGAGGACTATCTCGTGGCTTATCGCGACCATTCGCTCCTCGTGTGCAAGCTCCACGATGAGCAACAAATCAAGGTTTGGATTGAAGGACTGAAATAATTCACGCAATCGATGGAAAACCAACCACTTGTATCGGTCATTATGCCGTGCTATAACATGGAAATGTTTATAGCCGACAGCATTAATTCCGTCATCAGGCAGACTTATCCCCATTGGGAACTGCTCATCGCCGACGATGCATCGACCGACACAACGGCTGACATCATCAAAGATTTTTGTGCGAAAGATAAAAGGATTCGAATTGCCCTCAAAGAGAACCATTCCGGCATCGCCGACACCCGAAACCGATGCATCAAGATGGCCCAAGGTCGTTTCCTTGCCTTCCTCGATGCCGATGATATTTGGCATCCAGAAAAACTGGATCAACAATTGCGTTTCATGACAGAAAAAAACATCGGTTTCAGTTATTCGACCTATGATTGGATTGACGAAGACGGAAACAAGCTGGACAAATTCATCAACACTATCGGTGATCTGAATTACACTGCTTATTTGCGCAACACCATTATCGGCTGCTCCACCGTCATGGTCGATAGAACCATTGTTGGCGAAGTTGTTGTACCCCACTTCCGCACCAGTGAAGACACCGCCACCTGGCTCAACATTCTGAAAAAGGGATTTAAGGCCTATGCCATCGAAAACGCATTGGTTTCTTATAGAATCAGAAGAAAATCAGCAAGTTCCAACAAATTGAAAGCCTCTGCTGACCTTTGGAATGTGTACCGCAAAAATGAGAAACTACCGTTTTTCAAGGCTCTTTATTACTTCAGTTGTTATGCCTTCAACGCCATCAAAAAGCGCTTGTAATGAACGGTTTCTATCTTTATCGCAAAGCATGGCGCTACGATGGCGCACCACATGAGGAGCCAAAACTTAGCGATAAGGAATGCCAATTGCTCCTCAAGCAAGGCGGCCTCATGGTCAGAAACACCTATGATTTTGATTGTCAAGAAGAAACATGCTTTTGGAATTTAATCAAAGACCACTTTGGTGGACTGGAAGAACTATCGGGAAACACAAGGAAAAAAGTAAGGCGTTCGTTGGAACATTTGGATTTCCGACGCGTTGACATTGATTTAATCAAAAAACAAGGTTATCCTATTTTGAGAGCCACTTTCGACGATTACTCCGTCACTGACCGCATTACAAATGTTCACACGTTTGAAACCTATTTGGAAGAATGCAGCCAAAAGGATTTTGACTATTGGGGAATTTTCGACCGTAATGACAACCGATTTGTAGGTTTTTTTACAGTCATGCTGTGGGATGATTCCTGCGAATACGGTTTGGTAGCCATCGTGCCAGAATACAAACGCAAAAGCACCGCCTATCCTTATTATGGCTTGTTCTACAGCATGAACCAATACTATTTGCAGGAAAAAGGTTTCCGTTATGTCACCGACGGTTCGCGCAGCATTACCGAACATTCCAACATTCAGCAGTTTTTGGAAGAGAAGTTCCTTTTCCGCAAGTCCTATTGTCATTTGGCCATCCATTACCTCTGGTGGATGAAGATTACAGTCTACATGTTGTACCCGTTCAAAAAAATCATAACTTTGCCGCGCATTAGGGCAATTCTCAATATGGAGGCCATGCAACGTGGAGAAAAATAAACACAAAATAGGATTCTTTTTCAAGTGGTGCTTCGATCGCATTGCGGCACTCTTAGGACTTATTGTGCTTTTCCTACCTTTGCTTGTCGTTGCCATCCTCATCAAAATCGACTCAAAGGGACCCGTTTTTTTCATGCAAACACGCATTGGAAAAGAAGGCAAGCCTTTCAAAATCTGCAAGTTCCGCACCATGGACCACCAATCGGAAGGAGATTCCATTACCACGGCTGCCGACCCACGTATTACGCGAATGGGTCATTGGCTACGCCACAGCAAGGTGGATTGTCTCACCGAGTTGGTCAACGTATTGATGGGACAAATGAGCTTCGTTGGGCCGCGCCCCGACGTGCCTGGTTATGCTGACCAACTGCAGGGAGACGATAGGAGAATCCTCCAACTTCGCCCGGGCATCACCGGACCGGCCAGCATCAAATACCGTGATGAAGAGGAACTGCTTGCCCAACAAACCGATCCAAAAGCTTATAACGACAATGTGCTTTGGCCCGATAAGGTGAAAATCAACTTGAACTATTTGGATAATTGGAGTTTTTTGGGTGACATCAAGTTGATTTTCAAAACAATATTATGAATTGTTATGAAAGGACCAAGCCGTATCACCAATATAGTCAGTAGTAAACATTATCCCCTGCTGCTCTTCTTTGTGTCCTTTATCTTTGTGGTTTTGTTTTCGAGGTCAACTTCGTTTCTTTATGTTTTTGAAGGTGCCGACCCGTCTATATTTAAACAAATGGGTAGAGCTATCCTTAAAGGCAAAATCATATATATCGACTATTTCGACAACAAAGGCTGTCTGCTGTATTTCATCCACGCACTTGGCCTGTGGCTTGGAGGAGATTTTGCCCTCATGTTGATGCAAGTTGTTTCATTAACGGCAACGCTGTTCATCTGGGACAAAATGTTGGCATTATATCGCACCGAAAAAGAAAGGATGATTTGTTTATGCATCGCTTTGGTTTTGCTTTTGTGTTTCTACGGTGCTGGCGACCAAAGCCAGGAATGGTGTTTGCCTTTTATTTCCTATCCATTACTGGTATATTTTCGTGCCTACAAGTCAAAAACGGAAATACAGCTTTTGCAAATGCTCATAATAGGTATTTGTTTTGGAATCATAACCTTCATCCAAATCAACAATGCTTGTGCGTTTTTGGGATTCGTAGCTTACCTTTGGATACAATTCTTTACAAAAAAAGACTTCAAGCGACTGTTTTCGAACATTCTTTGCTTCATTTGCGGTTGGCTCGTCATTGCTATCCCATGTGTGCTTTATTTCTATATTGTGGCAGGAGGACAAGGCATCTATGAAATGTTTTACGCCTCGTTATTATCCAATTTGGAATACATAGGGCGTCAGTGGAAGCCGCAATGGCTTCATATTATATTATACATCATGTTTGTGGTTGCGCTGTCGGCCATTCAAATCATCAATTCCCATGGAAAACAAGAAATCATCATTCCCTTTGTCATCTCCATGTCTTTATTCATCCTAACTTTCGGAAAACTCTGCAATTCTTTCTATCTAATAGCACTTATTCCATTATGCATCGTCAGCATGATGTATATCGACTTAAACAACCAAAGAAAACTTCAAGTGGTTTTCTGCGGAATAGCCTTCATCAGCTTGGTTTTCTATGTTGGCAATATCACAAAGCATATTCTATTCCAAAACAACAAGTTAGAATTGATCTATTACGACTTCCACAATTGCATTGAAAATATCCCGACCATAGAAAGAGATTCCATTTACAACTACAACTTATATTGGCACGGAACACACATGATGGAACACGAAGGTTTGCTGCAATGCAATCGGGTACTTTTCATAGCTTTGGTCTTCCAACTGCCTACATTATGGAACGAAGAAACCACGAAAGCGTTCAATCCACCTAAATGGATTCTTCTGTCACCCAACAAGCCATATAAGTCGGAGGATGCCGAATTCATCATGAACAATTACTATTTATCATGTTCGTTCTCGTATGACATGGAGTATTTCTCAACTTCAAAAAGTGAAGAACAATTCGATGTTTATCTTCTTCGCAGAAAATACTAACTCTTCTTCGTATGGGCGTATGATATGGCGTATGGTATTAAGACGGTCGTAAATCTCTACATTTGTATGCGGAAAGCCACATAAAAAACCCGATAATAACGGGGAGAAATTATCGGGCAAAAATTAATAACATGAAACATAAAAATGGCGCCCCCTTCAGGACTTGAACCTGAGACCCCCTGATTAACAGTCAGATGCTCTAACCAACTGAGCTAAGGAGGCTGCACATTGTCACAGAACTCGTCTGATTTGCGGCTGCAAAAATACGGCTTTTTCTATTACGGACAACCTTTTTTGGAGAAATTTTTTCTACTTAATTGTAATTGTTTGATTATCAATAAGAAAATTTTTATCAATCTGCGTGGATTTATTTTCCTATCTTTGCAGCTCAAACGTAAAACAGTATGGCAACAAAGAAAATACTCGGCATCGGGAGTGCCTTGGTCGATATCCTGACCCAAATTCCCAACGAACAAATCCTGCAAGAGCTGAATCTCCCAAAAGGGAGCATGACCTATGTAGACGCCGACACCTCTGTGAAAATTGGCGATAAATTGTCCTACCTTGGCAGTCAAAGAGCCTCTGGTGGCTCAGCAGCCAATACGATGAGTGGTTTGGCCAAACTTGGTGTTGAGTCTGGTTTTCTCAGCAAGATCGGGAAAGACGAAGTGGGCGGGTTTTTCGAAAAGCAAATGACAGAAAGTCATGTGCGTCCCTTAATGCTGAAAAGTGACACCCCCTCGGGCCGTGTGCAGGCTCTTGTCACACCCGATGGCGAACGCACCTTCGCCACTTGCCTTGGTGCCGCCGCCGAAATGTGCGCCGATGACATCAAGCCAGAACTTTTCGACGGTTGGGATTTCTTCTATGTGGAAGGCTACCTTGTTGCCAACCCGACCATGCTCAAGAAAGCCATTGAGACCGCCAAGGCTAAAGGTTTGAAAATCGCCATCGATTTGGCCAGCTACAATGTGGTCGAAGAGAACCAGGGCTTCCTCCTTGAACTTGTCGAGCGTTACGTGGATATCGTCTTTGCCAACGAAAAAGAATCTTTTGCTTTGACAAAGATGGAACCCGAAGCCGCATTGAGTTTTATTGCCGAACGTTGTGAAATTGCCGTGGTGAAAGTAGGTGCCAAAGGCGCATATATCAAGCGGGGTGACGAAATCGCCGTCATTCCGCCGTTGGAGGCCAATGTGATTGACACCACGGGCGCCGGCGATATGTGGGCCGCAGGCTTCCTTGCGGGTCTCATGAAAGGCGAACCGCTGCAAAAATGCGGTATGATGGGAGCCATCGTAGCCAAAAACATCATCGAGGTAATGGGGGCCAAAATGGATGAAACACGTTGGGAGAAAATTCATGCGGCAATCGCAAAATTATAATTAATATAGGTGGAGCAATCGCTATTTTTTGTAATTTTGCAGCCGCTATTTTTCGCGAAAAGCAATTATTTAATAATTAGATAGTTATATAAAAATGAAGGAATTCCAAACAAAAGACATCCGTAACGTTGCCCTCATTGGCGCGGCGAAATCGGGTAAGACCACACTTGCCGAAAACATGCTTTTTGAAGGCAAGCTCATCAACAGAAAAGGCAGCACTGACGAGAAGAACACCGTTTCCGACTACCGTCAGATTGAAATGGACCGCCAGATTTCGGTTCATGCTTCCATGATGTACACACTTTTCAACGACAAGAAAATCAATATCTTGGACACCCCTGGCTTTAGCGACTTCTCGGGCGACATCGTAGCTTGCCTCACCGCTGCCGACATCGCCGTTTGCACTATCAATGCACAGTCGGGCGTGGAAGCCACCACCGAAAACGCTTGGCGTCATGCCGCCAACACGAAGAAACCGGTCGTGTTCTTCATGAACCAACTCGACCATGCCAACGCCAATTTCGACAACACGGTCAACCAACTGAAGGAATATTTTGGCGACAAGGTGACCCCTATCCAATATCCCGTCAACGCTGGTGAGGATTTCAATGCTGTCATCGACTTGATTTTAATGAAGATGCTCGTCTTCAAGAACGGCAATGGCGCCCCTGAGATTCAGGACATTCCCGCTTCTGAGATGGCCAAAGCCGAAGAGTTGCACAACAACCTCATCGAACATGCCGCCGAAGGCGAAGAAGCCCTGATGGAAAAATATTTTGAGGAAATGACGCTGAGCGAAGAAGACATGGAACGCGGTATCCATCTGGGTATCGTCAACCGTGAGATGTTCCCCGTGCTTTGTGGCGCTGCCAAACGTGGTGTGGGCGTAACGCGCCTGATGGAATTTATCATCAACGCCTGCCCGTCGCCCGCCGATATGCCTACCATAAAAGCCAAGAACGGCCAAGAGTTCCACAACAGCACCGACGATCCGACCGCCCTGTTCATCTTCAAGGTAACGACAGAACAAAACCTCGGCGATGTGGCTTGGATGCGCATTTACGGAGGCTCCGTGGCCAAGAGCCAAGACCTCATCAACCCGCGCACAGGCAACAAGGAACGCTTGTCACAATTGCTCGTTTTCCGTGGCAAGAACCGTGAAGAAGTTGAGAAGGCTTATGCCGGTGACATTATTTGCACCATCAAACTGAAGGACGGCCGCATTGGTGACACCTTGGCTGATGCCAAAGCCTCTGAAGCCATCTTTGAAGACATGCCGTTCCCGACCCCAATCTTCAGCATCGCCATTAAGGCCGTCAACTCACAAGAAGACGAAAAGCTGGGCACCATCCTCAACGACATGCACAAGACCGACCCGACTATCATTAGTGGCATGTCGCGCGAATTGCGCCAAAACATCCTGCAATGTCAGGGTGAATATCATCTCAACACGCTGAAATGGTACTTCGACAACGTCTATAAGATCGCTGTTGAGACCATGTCGCCCAAGATTCCTTATCGCGAGACCATTACCAAGAGCGCCAGCGCCAGCTATCGTCACAAGAAACAATCCGGTGGTAGCGGCCAGTTCGGTGAGGTGCACATGCAATTGGCTCCTTACTTCGAGGGTTACACCGACCCGAGCGAACTGCAGGTGCGCGACAAGCAAGAGTACGAACTGCCTTGGGGTGGTAAGCTCATCTTCGCCAACTGCGTTGTAGGTGGCGCCATCGATGCCCGTTTCATGCCCGCCATCCTGAAAGGTGTGAATGAGCGCTTGGAGCAAGGCCCGTTGACGGGTTCCTACGCCCGCGACATCATCTGCTACATCTACGATGGTAAGATGCACCCAGTCGACTCCAACGAAATGGCCTTTAAGATTGCCGGTCGTATGGCCTTCAGCGCTGCCTTCAAGAACGCTGGTCCGAAAATCATGGAGCCCATCTATGACCTTGACGTGCGTATGCCCGCCGACCTCATGGGTGCTGTGATGACCGACCTGCAAGGTCGCCGCGCTATCGTCATGGGCATGGACAGCGACCACAACTACCAGACCATCCATGCCAAAGTGCCGTTGGCTGAGATGGACCGCTACTCGACCACCCTCAGCTCCCTGACTTCGGGTCGTGGTACTTTTACAATGAAGTATGCCGAATACCAACAAGTACCCACCGACGTACAGAACCGCCTGCTGAAGGAGTACGAAGAAAGCCAAAAGGAAGAAGAATAAACATTCTTTTCATCATAGCATTTTTCCCCGCTGCAATTTTTGTGGCGGGGTTTTTATTTTTAATTACTTGTAAATTAGTTTACTACAGCGAAGATTGATTTTTATTTTCATTTTCCGTATGATGGAATCAATATTATTCTTATTTTTACAGATTCAAAAGTAGGCGAATGGAAACGCGGTGGATTTTAAACGAACCTGTTAATAATCAGCAAGTTGCAGAAATTGTCAAGACTCTCGGTGTTGATGAGAATCTTGCAACGCTGCTTGTCCAACGCGGAATTACCACTTTTGAAGAGGCCAAAACCTTCTTCCGACCCTCACTTGACCAATTGCACGACCCGTTCCTGATGAAGGACATGGACAAGGCTGTCGAGCGCGTCTTGCGAGCCATCAACCAAGGTGAAAAAGTGTTGGTTTACGGTGATTATGACGTGGATGGCACCACCGCTGTGGCTTTGGTTTATACCTACCTTAAGCCTTTCTTCAAGAAAAAGAAGATAGAGTTCTATATCCCAGATCGCTACCAAGAGGGTTACGGCATCTCGCACAAAGGTATCGACTATGCGGCCAAAAATGGTTTCAAATTGGTCATCGCCTTAGACTGCGGCATCAAAGCCGTTGAACGTATCGACTATGCCAACAATAAAGGTGTGGATTTCATCATCTGTGACCACCATCGCCCAGGCGAAGTAATTCCCGCAGCCGTGGCCGTGCTTGATGCGAAGCGTGTTGACTGCAACTATCCTTACGACGAGCTTTCGGGTTGTGGTGTGGGCTTCAAGCTCATCACCGCGCTGTCAATGAAAGGCTTGGGCACGATGGAACAAGTCTACGACCTGCTCGATCTGTTGGCGGTTAGCATCGCTGCCGACATTGTGCCCATCACAGGTGAAAACCGCGTGTTGGCATATTTTGGCTTGAAACGACTCAACAAAGACCCGCGTCCGGGCATTGAGGCCATCTTGCAGCACGCCAACATCTACCGCCGCGATGAAGACCATTTGGAAGAAGACGATAATGTGCTTACCAGAGAATTGACAATTAGTGATTTGGTGTTTCTCATCGGTCCTCGTATCAACGCTGCAGGTCGCATTGACAAAGCTGCTGACTCAGTACGTCTGCTCATCGCGGAGAAGAAAGAACACGCCGAGAAATTGGCCGCGTCCATCAACGACCTGAACGACATGCGCCGCGAGTTCGACAACCGCATCACCGAGGAGGCTTTGGACATGATTGCTGAAGACCCAATGCTACGCGATGCCAAGAGTACCGTCGTCTTCAACGAACACTGGCATAAAGGGGTTATCGGAATCGTGGCCTCGCGGCTCACCGATTACTATTACCGTCCCACCATCGTAATGACCATGGCTAACGGACTAATTACCGGTTCGGCGCGTTCCATCAAGAGCTTCGACATCTATGATGCCATCGACAACTGCTCTGACCTTTTGGAACACTTTGGCGGACATAAATACGCTGCAGGGCTTTCGATGAAACCAGAAAATCTCTCTGAATTCCAGCAACGTTTTGAGTCCTATGTCAGCGAGCATTTGGTGGAAGAGGATTTTGTCCCCGAACTTGAGGTGGATCTGAAAATCAACTTCCGTGACATTACGCCCAAGTTCATGCGCATCCTTGAGCAGTTTGCGCCTTTTGGCCCCGGCAATATGGCTCCTATTTTCTGGACAGACCATGTTTACGATGCAGGTGGCTCACGACCCGTAGGTGGTCACCGTCACCTGAAGCTCACTTTGGCACAACAAGGCGACCAAGAGTTGGGAATAGCGCCGTTGTCGGGCATTGCATTCCAAAAAGCCGACTTTTTCAATCGCATCAGCACGGGCGAACCATTCAGTATTTGTTACCACCTCGAATACAACACCTGGCAGGGTAAAACGACTCTTCAACTTAATGTGAAGGACATTAAGTTTGAGGAAGATCTTTAATTAACAAACAGTTTCCCGATTTCTCAGAACACCATTACCGCACCACCGCCTTTGGCGAGGTGGAGTTTTACTCTGTTGCCCATCACTTGAATCTGTCCCGAAACATAGTCCTTGGCCACACGGTTGGCATTTTTGCCGTCGCGGAAGATCTTTCCCGACTTGGCGCCAAATTTGGGCAGCACGGAAAGGTTGACGACTATGTCACGCTCCTCCCAGTTGGTGATAGCACCGACATACCAATGATATCCTTTACGACGGGCAATGACCACATATTCACCCACTTTGCCGTCGAGGACAACCGTTTCATCCCAAGTGGTGGGCACGGTAGCGATGAATTGGGTGCATTCATCTTCGTTGAGGTAGTTGCTCGGGCTATCGCAAAGCATGTTGAATGGCGACTCAAAAATCACGTATTCAGCTAATTGGCGACAACGTGTACCTTGGCTCATCGGCTCGGTGTAGATGGCTGCAAAGTTGTTTTTGTTGGCGTTTTTCATCGCGCCTTGGGTATAGTCCAACGGGCCTGCCACCATGCGGATGAAAGGGATGGTGACTTCGTTGGTGACGAGGTCGCTTTCGTTGTCCCACTTGGCCTGCTCCAAACCATACACGCCTTCGTGATTCAGCACGTTGGGATAGGTGCGATGTAGTCCCGTAGGTTTGTAGGCACCATGGAAATCAATAAAGAGGTTGTAGCGGGCGGCAGTTTCGGCCATGCGGTAGTAGAAATCCACAATCATTTGGTCGTCACCGTCCATAAAGTCGACCTTGAAACCATAAACGCCCATGTCGGAATAGTGCTGACAAACGTGTTCCATGTCCTTGTTGATGGCAGCATAGCCCACCCAAAGCACGATGCCCACATTGCGTTCCGCTCCATAGTCCACTAGTTCCTGAATGTCGATTTCGGGCACCACTTGGAAGAGGTCGGCCTGCTTGTTGACAGCCCAGCCTTCGTCCAAAATGACGTATTCGATGCCGTACTGCGAAGCGAAGTCAATATAATATTTATAGGTGTCGTTGTTGATGCCTGCCTTGAAGTCGACGCCGTAGATGTTCCATGCGTTCCACCAGTCCCACGCCACCTTGCCCGGCAGAATCCAAGAGTCGTCTTCCAAGCGTGAAGGAGAGGCCAAAAGATAAACCAAGTCGCTGTCGGCCAGTTCCTTGTCACTTTCGGAAATGACGATGCAACGCCACGGGAACGAGCGTTTTCCTTCGGTCTTGGCAATGAAATTCTCTCGTTCCTTCACAATCCATTGCAAATTGTTGTGGCCACCTTGCTCACGGGTCTTGGGATAGCCCGCGTGAACAGCGGTGAAACCTTTATTGCCCTTCTCATTACGCAGATACAAGCCTGGGAAATCCTCCAAATCCGCCTCGGTGATGACGGCTTTTTTGCCATCCTTGAGTTCGACCAAAACGGGCAAAAAAGCCAGTTTCATGGGGTCCATCTGGCTTAAAGTGGTAGGCGTGTAAGTGTTTTCAAACGAGTTGTAGAACTGCTGGCTGATGAGGTCGCCTTCTTGTCCAGCTCTTCTATTGACATACGGAATAAGCGCTTGATAATCTGCATCGAAGTTGAAGTCAGCGGTTTCGCTTTCGATGATGATGGGTTTGCGGAAATCGGTCTCGAAACGATAAGCTACACCTTCGTCGTAGGCGCGGAAAATGACTTTATAATTCCCTTTTAAGGTCAGTGCCAATTCTTCAAAAACCTCGGGAATTTCGGCACGTTTGTAGAAATGTGCCTCCACACTTTGATTGACGGAACGTGTCTTAGCACTCTTAACGACAGGCTTTTGGCCCAATTGGATACCATCCGTCAGGGTCATTCCGATAGGCGAAGGTGCCAATATGCAGGTGTTGGCGTGCATAACAGAATAAGTGATTCTCTCGCCCACCTCAACGGTGACAGTAATGTCTTTGTCAGGTGATTGCAGAGTGTATTGCTTTTGGGCAAAGGCGCTGGTCGCAAATAGCAGGAGCGCGGAAAGGATGAAGGTTGTCTTGTTCTTTTTCATGTCCGAAGGGTTTGTATTTACAAGGGCAAAAATAAACAAAAAGACATAATGATGGGGAAAAAATCCCTATTTTTGCAAGTCAAACTATAACAGTCTATTTATGAATCGAAATCGTTTACCAAAAAATCTATTGGGTCTGTTTTTGCTCCTTTTGCTGATGCCTTGTGCCAAGGCACAGATAACGGGGAAATATGGCACTTATTACGACCAACGCGAGCTACTTTTTGAATCGTTGCCGACTTCGGAAAGCGACATCATCTTCCTTGGCAACAGCATCACCGATGGCGGCGAATGGTGCGAGTTGTTTGAAAATCCCAACTGCAAGAACCGTGGCATCAGTGGCGACATTACCGACGGAGTGCTCAACCGTCTTGAGACCATCACCAAAGGCCAACCTGCCATGGTTTTCCTCATGATTGGCACCAACGATATGAATTGGGGTCGCAGCAACGACACCATCGCCATGAACGTGCGCGAAATCGTGCAACGTATCAAGAAAGAGTCGCCGCGCACCAGAATCGTCCTGCAGAGCATCCTGCCCACCAACGACTGCTATGGCCTGTTCACAGGACACACCAAACGCTGGCAGGACGTGTCCATCATCAACGACATGTTGAAAACCATGGCGAAAGAGGAAGGCGTCACCTACCTTGATTTGTACAGCCGTTTCGCCACCGAAGAAGGCAAGATGAACCCCGAGTATTCCAATGACGGCCTCCATATCAACGGAGAGGGCTACAAGCTTTGGAAAGCCGCCGTTGAGGAGGAGATAGGATGCTTGCCGCAACCTTCCCACAAACACAAGACTTCGATTTGGCTCTTTGGCGGATTGGGTGAAGGTTGGTGGGACAGCTACGACAATGGCACCGTGCCTTATCCCAATGATGGTTTGGGTGTCGGTCTTAGTTATGGCGGTATCATCGAATGGCGGCGTTGCCATGTGCAGGTCGAGAATCGATGGATTGGTGGCGTGTTCGACAAAGTCTTGGGCTATGGTATAGGCATCGATATGCGGGCGGAGTTCCTTTATCGCTGTTACGACGGCAAGCGCAATCGTTTCCACCTTTGGGCTGGCGGCGGTGTGCAAAGCTACATGGACCTCAAGATCATTCCCTCGATGAACAATGCCTCAACGGGAACTTCGATATTCGAGAACGTATGTGCCGGAAGCATGGCGCAATACGATTTCGCCTTCATCAATGGCGGCACCCACAACCTGCTGTCCATCTATGGCAAACTGACCCTACCCCTCGTGGGCATTGTTGGACGTCCCAGCTTCTCTTACATGGATAACTACACCTCCAACCTTTACTTGGTCAGCACCATTTTGAGTGGCTATGAGATGTTTCCCATGGCGTTTCCTGGGGTCTGCACCGACATCGGCATCCGATTCAACCTGCCCAACGGCAACAAAATCGGACTTTCCTACCGCTGGGATTATCTCACCACACGCAACAAGGCTATCTATCGCTCCGACAACGCCTTGCACACCCTCAATGTTAACCTGATGTTCAACCTTCATTGATTACGGCCATGAAAAAAAGCATTTTTGCACTCCTTATCCTTATGGGCTTCGCTTGTGCCTCATGCGAGCGCGCCTTCATGAACGATGCCGAGCCAAGCAATCCCGTCAACGTGTTCGACTACCTTTGGAACAAGGTTGACCAGCAATATTCCTTCTTTGACATCAAGGGTGTCGATTGGGATTCGGTTTACGAAGTCTACCGTCCAAAAGTGTACGACGACATGGACTCCGACAGTCTGTTTGCGGTTTGTGCCGCCATACTCAACACCTTGAAAGACGGCCATACCAACCTGTTTTCCGAATTTGACGTATCGCACAACGACTCGGTCTATTATAAAATGTATGCGGAGAAGAACATCGATGCCAATGTCGTGATGCTCAACTACTTGACTGTCAACTACCATACGACAGGTAGCCTGATTCACAACGCCATCCGCAATGGAGAAGTGGCTTATATCCGCTATTCTTCTTTCATGGACAATATTGTTGACCAGGATTTGGAGTATCTCACCAACCGTTACAAGGACTGCAAGGGCTTGATTCTCGACCTGCGTCAGAACGGCGGCGGCAACATTGAAAACATCCGAATCTTGTTGAACATGTTCGACAACCATGGACAGCCGTTGTATTACACCCAAATCAAGTCGGGTCCCGAACACGATGCCTTCACGGATTTGACCACCGTCTATGCCGACAGCATCTACTACTCTGACGTTTTCACCGAATCGGCTTATACCAAACCCGTGGCCGTGCTCATCGACCGAGGCTCCTACAGCGCGACCTCATTCTTCGCGATTTGCACCCAAGGTTATGACAACGTCAAACTGTTTGGCGACTACAGCGGTGGCGGCCTCGGTTTGCCCAACGGTGGCGCCCTGCCCAACGGATGGACCTACCGTTTCAGCATCACGAGAACTTTCGCCCTTGACGGTGGCAACTACGAGAATGGCGTTCCGCCCGATGTGCGCGTTCTCATTGACCCCGAAACCACCGCTCAAGGCATTGACAATGTGATTGAAGCGGCAGCGGACTGGATCATGCAATAAAAGAAAAATGAAAGCGTTAAAGCTGTATTAACTGAATTGAAATGAAAAAAGATCTACTCTGCCGATGGCTTGTCGTCATCGGCTTGGTGTTGGCCTGTTTGCCAGGCTTTGCGCAGCGGCGCACCATCAGCGGCTATGTCATGGATGCCGACAGTAAGGAAACCCTCATCGGGGCAACCATTTTCGACAAAAATTCAGGAAAAGGCTGTGCAACAAATAGTTATGGCTTTTACACCTTAACTCTCGACCAAGGCAAGGTCGATTTGCAAGTCTCCTATGTAGGTTACGCACAGCAAAACCAAACCTTTGACCTGAAAGAAAACCTCAACTTGAATTTCTCGCTCACCACCAACATCCAGTTGGACGAGGTGGTCGTGGAGGCTTCGCGCAGCACGGTCAGTGCACAGAGTCCGCAGATGAGCGTGGTGGAGCTGCCCGTACAGCAAATCAAGACCATCCCGACCCTGTTTGGCGAGGCCGACGTACTGAAAGCCATACAGTTGCTCCCTGGCGTGCAAAACGGCTCGGAAGGCTCGGCAGGCATGTACGTGCGCGGCGGCGGTCCCGATGAGAACCTGCTGCTCTTGGACGGCGTGCCGGTCTATAATGTCAACCACATGTTCGGCTTTTTCTCGGTCTTCAATCCCGATGCTCTGAAAAACGTCACTTTGTACAAAGGCAGTTTCCCGGCACATTTTGGAGGACGCCTTTCCTCGGTGGTCGATGTGCGCATGAAAGAAGGCGACATGCAGCATTATCACGGCAACGTCAGTGTCGGACTCATTTCCTCCAAGCTGAATTTTGAAGGTCCCATCGTGAAGGACAAACTGTCATTCAACCTCTCGTTCCGCCGTACCTATAGCGATCTGCTCATGAAGCCAGCCATGTGGATTGCAAGGAAACAGCTTGAAGGCGTTGACAAGTTAAGCGTGGGTTATTATTTCTACGACCTCAACGCCAAGCTGAACTGGAAAATCTCCGACAAGGACAGGATTTATCTCAGTTTTTACAATGGCGACGATGCTATCTATTTCGGTATACGCAATAAGGATTACGAGTCAAGCACATACAAATACCTTGGTAACGAACGCCTCGACTGGAAGTGGGGCAACATGGTGGGCGCATTACGTTGGAACCACGTCATGTCGCAAAAGTTATTCATGGATGCTTCGGTCAATTATACGCAATACCGCCACAACCTCGGCATGACCATGACGGAAGAAGACACCGACCTGATTAACAACATCACCAACAAAGAAGAATATGGCATGACCTACGCCTCGGGCATTTACGACCTGACGGCCAAGGTCGATTTCGATTACACCCCTTTGCCCAACCATGAGATTCGTTTTGGCGGCAACTACACCTATCACCAGTTCCGGCCCGATGTGCAATCGATGAAATACGACGCAACAACCGACGCCTATTCTTACAGTTATGACACCACCGCCGGCTCGCCGCGCGTTTATGCCCACGAGACTGCCCTTTATGCCGAGGACAACATGACCTTCGGTGACATCTTCCGCGTCAATGCGGGCTTGCATTATTCCACCTTCACTGTGGAGGGCAAGACCTACCAAAGTGTACAACCGCGCCTGAGCACCAGCATCATGTTGGCCTCCAACCTGTCACTCAAGGCGGGCTATGCCTACATGACGCAATACGTCCACCTGCTCTCCAACAGCAGCCTGAGCCTACCTACCGACCTTTGGGTGCCTGTTACAGCGAAAATCGTCCCGATGAATGCCCATCAGGTGTCGTTGGGTGCGTTCTACGAGTTGCCACGCCTGTTTGACATCTCCATCGAGGGTTACTACAAAAGCATGAACAACCTCTTGGAATACAAGGACGGTGCCTCGTTCTATGGCTCCAGCGAGACGTGGGAAGACAAGGTCAGCTTGGGCAAAGGCTGGGCTTACGGTGTGGAGTTCCTCGTGCAACGCTCCTTTGGCAAGACCACTGGCTGGGTGGGCTATACCTGGGCGCACGCCAAGCGTCTGTTTGACCGCGAAGGCCAAATGATCAACAACGGCAAGGTGTTTCCCGCCAAATACGACCGTCGCCACGACGTAAGCATCACCGTGAACCATAAGTTCAGCGACAAGTTCGATGTCAGTGCCACTTGGGTCTTCAGCAGCGGCAACTGCGGCACCCTTGGAACGCAAATCTATGAGAGCTTCCCCAACGAATATGGTTCCATGACGCAAATTCACGCCCTGGAACGCAACAACTTCCGCATGGGCAACTACCACCGTCTCGACCTTGGCATGAACCTCCACCACAAGTTCAAGCACAGCACGGGCACCCTAAACCTCAGCATCTACAACGCCTACAACCACCAAAATCCATTCATCGTCTATACGAATTATAAGTATGATTCGGAGACTGGACAAGAAAAGAAAGTCCTGATGCAAGCCAGCATCTTCCCCATCATCCCTTCACTCAGTTATGGTCTTAAATTCTGAAGCAAAATGAAAAAAATCCTCTTATCCATACTCGGCTTGGCACTGCTTGTGTCATGCGAAAAGGAAATCGAATTCAAGGGCGAGCAACTCGACCCCAAGTTAGTCATCGGCAGCCTCGTGGAATCTGGGCAGCCCGTCAGCGCCTACATCACCAAGAGCTTTTTCTTCCTCGACAGCGATGAAGACACCATGGCTCCCGACGACCTTGTGGCCACGCTCTACGTGAACGGCAACCGCATCGGCGAAATGACACCGCATTACGACACGCTCTACGATCACTATCACGGATACCTCCCCGATATGGATATTTATCATCTCGTCAAGGTATTCACCCATCCTTATTGCGTTGCTGAAGGCGATGTCGTCAAGGTGACGGCCTCGGCCAACGGCTTCGACGACGTGGTGGGCGAGTCCAGTCCAGTGCCCAATGAAACGGCTTGGCACTTGGTCAGCGCAGACACCACCTCGTGGAACGCTTATTCGTATGAATATGAGGAAGAAGAAGATGTTCCTTTCTATATCGACGCCGAAATGGAGATTGTCATAGAAATTACCGACCCCAACCCGGGCCACACAGATTATTTCGAAATAGTGATAGATGGCAATTACAACGATTATGAAACGGGAAACACTTTCTATTTTGGTGCATCCTATAACGACCCTGTTTTCGAAAATATCGATACGGATATCGCGGGCGGTTACCTTCCCACCTCAAAAGGCTTGTTCACCGACCTGCTCTTCGACGGCAAGTCCTACCAAATCAAGCTGCCGACGTCCATCTGGATTTCCATATTGAGGGACCCCGACCCCGACTTCTTCCACATCCCCATTAAGATAGAACATGTCACCAAGGAATATTACTACTACCTGAACACTTGCGAACAAGACGACGAACTCATGCAGTTCTTTGCCGAGCCGATACAAACCTATTCCAATGTGGAGGGCGGCTATGGCTTGGTGGGGGCCCATTGGACTTCATCCATCGATTTGCCTTTGCCCGTAGAATTTATCAACAAATCTCGTTAACCTTTAAAATATAGCATTATGGATTTAACCAGCATTCTCGGCTCGATAGCCGACAAAAACACAGTCAACCAACTGGGCCAACAGTTTGGCCTTGATTCCAACAAGGTGTCATCCGTACTTACCGCCGCCATGCCTGCCCTTTTGGGCGCCATGCAGAAGAACGCCTCCACTGAAAGCGGAGCCAACTCCTTGTCCAAGGCCCTTGGCGACCATGCGGCCAGCAACCTCAAACTCAACGACCTGACCGACGGCTCCAAGATTTTGGGCCACATCTTCGGCGGCAACCTGTCGAGCGTGCTCGGCGGCATCTCCAAGTCGACGGGCGTGGCCTCCAACCAAGTGAACAACATTTTGGCCTCCATCGCACCCATGCTGCTGTCCATCCTGGGCAAGAACCAAAAGAGCAGCAACACGAGCGCCGCAGGACTGGCCGGCATGTTGGGCATGATTCTGGGCGGCTCGTCGTCCAACAGCAATGCGGGCGGCTTGGGCAGCATCCTCGGTGCAGCCATGCAGGACAAGGACGGCGACGGCAGACCCGACATCCTTGGCGGCTTGGGCAGTCTTTTCGGGAAATAATTCTGAATCTTTTAAGAATGTGAAAAAGGCATCTTGGGATGCCTTTTTCTTTTTTATGGGCAGTTGGCGGGAGGAGTTTTTGCTGAAAAAAAGTTTTTTTTCTTACTGAAAACCAATTTTTTTTCTATTTTTGTCCCCATAAAACACAACATAAAAAACTTTAAACATCATGAAACATTTTACCCATCTCAAGCAAAACCTTACCCGGGCAGCCATGACGCTGCTGCTCGCGCTGCTCACCGCTACTTCGGCGTGGGCCATGGATTACATTAGTGATGTGATGGTCATCGGCGGCTCTAGTTCCGAAACAAACAATCTCAAAACCACCCTCACGGAACAAGGGTGGACGGTGATTGAACAGGACCTGAATGCAGATGCCGGTGGTGACTACATCTACCTGCTCTACAAAATAGAAAGCAGCAGTAATAATCTTAACTGGGGCTACATCACCGACTTTTACATCAGCAACAGTACTGGCACCGCCCCCGACGAAATTACACACAACGAGCGCACCTATCACCTCGTACCCTACGATGGAGGCACGGACTTCATCAATAGCAAAGGCGACCTCAACAGAGGGGCTGGGGGTGCCTATATTCACCTCTATTACACCACAGACCTTTTCACTGACAACCGCACCGTTACGGATATCTATTTCAATACCACCCAAAGCGGTGCCGTGGGTGTGAACGGGGGCACCACAGGCTACGACCTGAACACGAATGCCGGTGGCGACTACATCTACATGCATTTCACCACCGCCACTTCATCACCTATTTTGACAGGTTTAGGTACCGTCGAATCCCCCTTCCTTATTGGTAGCACAGCCAATTGGTCAACATTTACAACTATGATTCAAGTTGACCGAGGTTCCGACAAGTACTACCAATTGACCGACAATATAAGCATCACTACGATGGCCGGTACCAGCACGAATCCCTTCAGAGGCACCTTCGACGGCAACGGCAAGACGCTCACGGTGAACATCAGCGGTTCGGAACAGGGTGTGGCGCCTTTCCACTACATCGATGGGGCGACGATCCAGAACCTCACCGTCGGCGGCACCGTCACTGGTAGCGCCTACCACGCCGCCGGATTGGTGGGCTTTTGCAGTGGCGGCACCAACACCGTCACAAGCTGCGCCGTGGCCACCAACGTCAGCGCTTCGGGCTATGGCGGCGGCATCGTGGGTCACGGCTTGTCGAGTACGCTCATCCTTCGCAACAGCTATTATAGTGGCACCATCAGTGGCATTATCTCTTATGCCGGAGGCCTCCTCGGCTGGTGTGACGCCATGACTGTCACCATGAACAACTGCCTGTTCAAAGGCACATTCACGCCCTCAGGCTCGGGCAAATACCACCCCATAGCTTGCGCAAACCATGGCAGCACGGTTACTGCCACCATTACCGACGCTTTTTATCTCAACTCCCTCACGCCCACGGCAACGGGCGATAAAACCATTCCCGGAGCCGAAGGCATTCCCCTGAACACGTCTTTCGTCTCTGGTGAGTATCCCATTCCCGTGATGGCCACAGACGGCATCACTTATTACATGCCTCCCATAACCAAAAACATTACGATTGGCAACGGTAATGGGGATATCTCTACTACTCACCCCTTTTTTATGGAGAATGACTGGTCTTTGGTACAACAGATTTATCTCGCTGATGAAATTGAAATGTCGGGCACCATTAATTCCATAGCGTTCCGCCGCGCACAAAGCTCTGGCGCTTACTCGATGGAACGCGTGCAGGTGTATATGAAACTCACTGATAAGGACCATTTTGACAACTATAAGGAGATGGTACCGCTAGATGCAAGCGACAAAGTATATGAAGGTGATTTCACTGCCACCGAAGGCTCTGACTGGGTTACCATCACTTTGGATACGCCTTTTGAGTACAATCTCAACAGCAACCTGTTGATTTGCACTTATGATACCGTGATCGGTCATTACCCAGAAAATTTGAATAATCATGAATATGCGTTTTATGTGCATCATGCTAACAGAAGAGATTTTTGTTTACATAGAAATAAATTTGATATTATGCTTAATTATACTGATCCCTATCATTCTGATCCAATTCCTCCAGACTTACAAGGAGAATACTCTGATTATTCTAACCTATCTAACTATAATTATGTTAACGACATTCGATTATCCATCACCACTACCAGCTATTACCCAAAACCTGCAAACCTCGAGGTGAACGAATTGACTGACAAAACTGCAGTTTTGACGTGGGAGGCTCCGCAATCGCCATACGCCATCATAGGGTATGCCTATCAATACAAAAAGGTCAACGATGCCAACTGGTCACCCGAAGTAACGGTGGGAAGCAATACCACTACCGCATCCCTCAGCGGACTCTCAGGCAACACCACGTATCAATTCCGCGTCAAAACCCTTTATCATGATGGGGAAAGCGTCTATAATAACATCCCATTCACCACGCTTAGGTCGCTTCCTTACGAGTGTGGCTTCGAGAACGGCATGGACGGATGGGGGATGGTGGACTGTTACTTTGAAAATTCTAACTATATTGTTGATTATAGCGATTACAATTTATATACTGGAATTAGGATATTTGCCCATCACGATGGCGACTTTGGATTCCAATTTGACCATTATAGTAATCCTAATGATAGAAAGCCCCAATACCTGATTTCTCCCGAGTTTGCTGGAACATCTCCCACAAAGGTGTCGTTCTACTACAGGAATGATTCAAGTGGCTGGCCAGAGACCTTCCAAGTGGGTTACTCTACCACGACTAGCGATATCAACGCTTTTTCATGGAGCAATGATATTGCCGTCACAGGTGAGGATTGGAATAGGTACGATAGCCTTCCCCTCCCTATGGGCACCAAATATGTTGCCATTAAGTATATCTCCAATGCATATAAGTTGTTCGTTGACGACTTCAGCTTAGTGGAATATTCTCCTTACGCAAAGCCCACCAACCTCGCTGCCAGCAATCTCACCCCACAAGGTGCCACACTGACATGGACAAACCCCGATGCCTCCGTCACTGGCTATGCCTACCAATACAGACAAGTTAACGGAGCCTGGTCCGTCGAAGACACGCTGAGCCTCACTTCTGTCACCTTGAACGGACTGACACTCAACACGGAATACGATTTCCGAGTGAAAGCGCTCTACACAGAAAACAACGCCAGCAATTATGAGTCCACCAGATTCATGACCGAAGGCGAGACGGAAAGTTTGCCCCATTATCAAAGTTTCGAAAATGGCATGGGAGGATGGCGTATCATAGTTGGCGATGCCTACACGGAAATAACATCGAATCAATTACACGAAATAACATCGGGTCTATCATACGAAGGTGATCAGTGTTTTTGGTTTCTAGGCACTAATCAATACCTAATTTCCCCCCAGCTTAGCGGCAATACACCCACGTTGCTCGAGTTCTATTACATGAATTATGAGGATTTCCTTGCGTATTTCCAAGTTGGCTACTCCACCACAACCAAAGACCTTGACGCTTTCACTTGGAGCGATAATATACCAAGCATTGAAATGACATGGCATCGGTATATACAATCCTATACAACATGTCCAAAATATATTGCCATTAAATTTAATGCAGGAGTGCTTTACTTGGATGACATCCGTATCCTCCCCGCCCACTTCTGCAGTGTAACAGGCTATGGGGAAGGTGACGGCGGCTGGACGTTTATCGCTTCGCCTGTTGAGGGAAACATTGTGCCTACAGAGGTCGGGAACCTCGTTACAAACACGGCAAGCGAATACGACCTCTACCGCTTCAACCAGAGTGCCACAAAGGAATGGGAGAACTACAAGGCCCACAGCGATGATTTCGTTTTGGAAAACGGCAAAGGCTATCTCTATGCCCGAAAGAATTCTACAAATTTGGCTTTTGCTGGCACGTTTAATGCCGGTGCAACGAAGACCGTTGAGCTCGACTACGACCCCAACGCAGAATTCAAGGGCTGGAACCTGGTGGGCAACCCGTTCCCAACATTGGTCGTAGTGAACAGGAGCTTCTATACCATGAACGAAGACGGTACTGGCCTTAACCCACAGCCTGTTTCATCTGGCGGAGCCATCGCCGCCTGCACGGGCATCCTGGTGCAAGCCGAAGGACCCAACGAAAGCGTCACCTTTCACAATTTTTCACGCGAAACCATGGAGAACAATGGTCTGTTGCGCATCGCGGTGGGCAACGAAGACCAAGCCATCGTCAGTTTCAACCCTGGCGACCAACTGGGCAAGTTCTACTTCGGTAAGCAGGACGCCAACATCTACATCCCCCAAGGCAATAAGGAATACGCCATCGCCTGCAGCGACGGCCAAGGCGAGATGCCCGTCAACTTCAAGGCCAAGAAGAACGGCACCTACACGATTACAATCAACCCCGAAGGCGTGGAGATGGGGTATCTGCACCTCATCGACAACATGACTGGGGCGGATATCGACCTGCTGGCTGCTAAGGTCCCTGAGCTTGTCGAAGGGCCGACTTTAAATGACGTGTTTAACTCCGTTGAATCTTCGTTTTCGACAGGCTCAACGACCTCCTACACCTTCACCGCCAAGACCACTGATTATGAATCGCGTTTCAAACTGGTGTTCAGCGCCAACAACGAGGACGGCCCTTCCATGGGCTCTCGAACCTTTGCGTTTGTCAGCAATGGGGAAATCATCATCACGGGCATTGATGGAGACGCATGCAATGCGTCTCTACAGGTGATTGACGTGTTGGGCCATGTGGTGGTCTGTAGGGACGCATCGAATGCGTCCGCCATATCCACCAGCGGACTGACCCCAGGTGTGTACATGTTGCGCCTCATCAACGGCGACGACATTCGGACGCAGAAGATTGTCATCGAATAAAGAAACGAAAAAATCCCGCCAGAAATGACGGGATTTTTCGTTTATCCCTGTAGAGACGCAATTTGCGTCTCTACAATCGTTTTAGGCCTGCTTGCGGGCAGCAATCAACAAATCCAGCATCTTGATGGCCGAATCGCTGATGACCGTACCAGGACCGAAGATGGCCACAGCGCCGGCGTCGTAGAGGAACTGGTAGTCCTGCGCGGGAATCACGCCACCCACGGTGACCATGATGTCGGGACGACCGAGTTTCTCCAATTCGGCGATGACCTGCGGCACAAGGGTCTTATGACCTGCGGCTAAGGAGCTCACGCCCAAGATGTGGACGTCATTCTCGACGGCTTGCTTGGCGGCCTCGGCGGGTGTCTGGAACAGCGGACCCACGTCGACGTCGAAACCGATGTCGGCATAGCCGGTGGCAACCACCTTGGCGCCGCGGTCGTGGCCGTCCTGACCCATCTTGGCGATCATGATACGCGGACGACGGCCTTCCATCTTGGCGAACTCGTCGGCCTTGCGGCAGGCTTCCTCGAATCTTGCATCGTTTTTCGTTTCCATAGAATACACTCCTGAAATTGAACGGATAACTGCTTTGTAACGGCCTGCAACCTTCTCGCAAGCCATCGAAATT
>JAEEGL012039303.1_pt1 | contig 94496 bp, 79 predicted proteins | sample 9134231 | NCBI WGS metagenome assembly JAEEGL01 (sample SAMN16246548, study PRJNA631951) | gut metagenome | biome: gut microbiome; feature: rumen; material: fiber-attached | host: Bos | place: Iran: Karaj | collected 2018-10 | reverse complement strand
TAACGGCATCGTCGAGGGAAAGAACCACAGACTGAAAAACAAGAAAAGGGAATGTTATGGAAGAGCGGGATTTGAATTGCTCAGGAGAAAAGTCATACTGTCCAATTATGGTTGATTTTGCAACAAAAGTGACGAAGATCCGACTCTATAGATAAATCCAGAGAAAAGAGTTTTGTGCAAAAGTTTTGAACATCCGATATTTTTCTATATCTTAGCGGCGTAAAAAGTGGAGGCCCCTATGAACAAGGAAGATAGTTTGCTGCTGAACAAATGCGCGGTGCTGAGCCGGGAGATTTCTCGCCTGGTGGAAGACTATAAGTCGGGGATAGGCGATTGCCCCTCTGTAGCCGCCCAACTGTCGAAGACAGAGAACCGTTCGAAAGAGTATGAGAACGGGTCTTTTATCGTGTTGGTGGTGGGTCCGGTGAAGTCGGGTAAGAGTACATTGGTGAACCTGATAGCCCATGCCTATGTCAGTCCGACCCATTTCCTGGAATGCACGGTTCGCCCCTCCATCATCTCGCAGCGCCGCGAGGGGGAGGACAGCAAGATTACGGTGTTTGCCACCGAGGACACGGGCAATCAGCCAGAACAGATTGACGCCATCATCGACTGCATCCGAGGTATCGGGACTGAGGAGGAACTCAAGGGCATCGTCAGGACAGATTATGAACTGACGCCAGAGAACATCAGGGATAAGGTAGAACTGAGACTGAACGAGAATCTGGCATCTGAGACGCTGGTGACATCCATCACCACTCCTGGTGGAAAACTGATGAAGCAGAATGTGTTCATCATCGACATGCCTGGTTTCGACGGAGAGAATGCCAATATTGACAATCCGGTCTATGATGCCATTACGCAGCGGGCAGACCTGATCATTTTCGTGCAGAGTTCCAACTCGGCCATCTCGAAGGTGTCGTGGCAGTTTCTCAAAATGCTGTCGGACAACAACCGCGATGTTCCGGTGTGCCTGATTCACAATGTGTTCGACTCCTCTTGGTGGCGAACGGAGGAGGAACGCCTGTCGGCAGTCAACACCCAGAAGGAGATTGCCATCCGTGAGATACGCAAGCAGGGCTTCAGCATCGATGAGGACCAGTGCTTCTGCATCAATCTGGGAAAGGTGGAGGATGGCCGCAAGCAACTGTATCAGGACACCCCTGCCCTCAGGAATGAGGTGGAGGAATATGAGCGGATAGAGGATGTCCTTTACGAGCGGGTCATCAGTTGTCGCGACGCCATGCGCCTCAGGGTATGCCTGGGCCGCACCAGCCAGCAGTTGGAGAAGAGCATGGCTGCCGTTGATGGTGAGTTGGCCAGGCGGGAACGGTTGGCGGAAAAGTATCAGAAAGTCATGGATGAGTTTGCGAAGATCGAAGCCACCCATGTCATCCCCGTACCCCAACGGTCACTGACCGCAGACTTCGCCGCCCTGAAGCAGATTGTCCGTGGAGAGGCCAGAAGCCGCATCATGCTGGTGGATACGGACAACAACCACAAGAGCAACGGCGAGGCCAGAAAAATCGTCCTCAACTTCATCGAGGAATGTGAGCGGAGCCTGTCCGCTTCATTTGGAAGGAGCCTGTCGCTCAGCCAGAAAGAGGAGGAACTTTTCCTGGAATGCAGGAAATACGTCAGCGAGGTCAGGGAGATGGTCATCCAGTGCGGTGCCCATCCGATGGAGGCAGACATCAGGCGGCTGTCTGTTGGCGAGGTGCCGGGTGTCTCCCTGTTGCCGGGTGTCGACTTGGATCTGCTGATTTCGAACAAGCCCGTGCTCCCGCTTCTCTTTGCCCGTTTTGGAGGGCACTCTGCCGAGGATGTGGTGGGGTATATCAACAAGGCTGCGGAATGCCTGGCGGGTTCGCAGCCTGGTGACGCCAACCATCTGGAGGGATATGTGGAAAAAGAGGGAGGTGCCATCCGTCCGCTTCTCGACCAACTCAACCAGTTGGTGGAGGAGATGGCAGGGGAATATGACACCTTCTGCCGGCAGTACTGGCAGCAAAACCGTGATGCCGTCCTTGGCAGCATCATAGCCGACAAACCCTCCTTTGACAAAGAGTGTGGACGGCTGAAAAGCCTCAGAGAGGAAATCATCAAAATCAAAGGACAAATATGAGACGCAACCTGATCATTATCGTATGTCTCTTCTTGGGCATATTGGCCTTGATGGTGTCTGGCAACATCATCATCGTGGGAGAGAAAATAGCGGCGCTCACCCATCTGTGGTGGATGGAATGGGCGTTCTACGGACTGCTGTTTTGCCTGTTCTCCTATTTTGTCCTGCTGCCCCTGTGGCGTATCCACCGCACACCGGCCTTCCCGGCACTGGCTGTTGATGAGGAGGCCAGCGAGGAACAACTCATGGCATACGGACATCGGTTGGCCAACCACTGCGACTTCATTGAAGACGGACAGTTGCGCAAGGAGCATAAGAAAACGATAGAGACCCATCTGTTGCATGCCTCAGGCAGCCGTGCGCAGTTGTTGGATGTCCTCCGGCAGGAGATGGACCTACGCTATGATGGCGACAAGGCGCATGGCATCCTGGGCATCAATGGTCAGATCCGTGAATGGGCGAAAACCGTCTTCATGATTACGGCCATCTCGCAGAACAGCCGCTTCGACACCGTCAGCGTGATGTGGTTGAATTACAAGATGATAGAGAGCCTGGTGCTGGCCTCCGGCTTCCGTCCCAACAACCGCCAGTTGTTCAAGATCTACCGCGACATCCTGACCACCGCGCTCATCACCTACGCAGTGTCGGAGGCATTGATGAAGACCGGTGCCTTCGCGCCTTTTGACTTCGGTGACCTCCATGAGAGCGGAGCCGACGCTGCAGCCGATGCCGCTGACATCGATGCCGCCGATGGGGCAACCTTGGACGTCGATCCCGATGATGTGGGCTTCGATGCGCAGATGGCCGACACCGAGGGAATGTCTGTATATTCTGTCCTCCGCCGCATCAAGATACCGGGTGTGGTGGTAGGCTCCGCCATCGACGGTACGGTGAATGCGCTGATGACGCTGCGCATAGGCTATATCACACGCACCTATCTGCAGCAGGGCGAACAGGCGCTGACCGGCATCAGAAACAAGCGGGCTGTCAAGTTGCAGGCCATGAAGGATGCACTGGTCACCGTTCCCGCCATCATCGCTTCCGGCAGCGCCGTGGTCGGGAAGAAGACCTCCAATCTGATCATCAAACTCATCAGCCGCAACAGTTCCACCCAAACTTCCGGCAAGGTGGGGTAAATGGGGCTTTTTTGCGTTTTTAGATTTACCAAATGGTTACAAACGGGGGAAAAATACGTTAATTTATAAAAAATAGGGGGGAAAGCCTTGATTTTAGACAAATTTTGTTTAATTTTGGGCAATAATTGACATTTATCTACTAAGGCTAATAATATCTAACCAAAACATTACAGTATGAAGAAAATCTTTACGCTTATTTCTGTTGCCCTCGTGGCAATGAGTGCCAATGCGCAGGATGTCTACAATGCCATCGTTGATGGAAAAATGGCACCTGAATTCGCTGCTGTCTCCGGTGAGAGCGGAGGAGTGGCCAACAACGTCACTGACGGCAAGTCCTTTGTTGTCATGCAGGCTGGTAAAGCCACCGTCACCGGAGTGGGTGGAACAACTCCTGCCAATGATCCGGACATAGGAGGCGCTGCTCAGCAGATAACTATCGGAGCACCGGTGGAGGGTAAGGAAAACACTTATCACATCCAGTCCGTGAATGCGTGGAATGATGTCAACTGGGGTATGAAAAACCAAGGCGACATCGACTTCTGGTATGTCACCGGCACCGGCAACCCTTATGTGGAGATGTATGCCGTACAGAACTCTAAGGATGGTGAACTTGTAGAAAACAGTTACAAGGCCGACTATGTCTATTATGAGCCGGACGGTTCGAAGGGTATGCCTATCACAGGTCTGTATTACAAGTTTACAGCCACCGAGAAGGGTGCCTTCAAGGTGAAGGTGTGGGCCAACAAGGGCAACCGAAAGACTTTCGTCGTCAATGCCAAGGACATGAAAGCACAGCCGCTCTATGCTTCTGGTTATATCAACGGTGTCAACGATGCCGATGGCAAGAAGAAGTTGCTCTCCGTGGAACAGGTGGACTCCGTACACCATGTCTATATCTATGATGCTTACGACAAGATGGTTAGGGCCAACGCTGAGAACCCCGGCACTTACAGCGATGAGGAGTTGGCATCCAAGAAGGCCGAATGCGACGCTATGGCCGTTGAGCGCCAATATGTCATTGGCAACGGTAACCAGAATTTCTGGGGATGGCTGACCTTTGACATCGAGGCTGGCGAGGAATACTGGGTATTCCAGCATAGTTCGCAGATTGGCTTCGGTGGCTTCGAGTTCCATGCGGGAAAGACTGCCGAGGAACTCATTACCGGCATTGAGGCCGCCTACGTATATACCACCAATTTCTCCACCTATGTGGACGATGCAACTGGTGAGCGTCTGACCTGGAAGGGTGAGAAGGCTGTTGGTGACGGACAGTTCGTCAGCACCGAAGAAGAAGGGGCTATTTTCGGCGACTATTATCAGAACGTGGCAGGCAGCGGTCCGCGTCAGAACTATTGCCTCCTCCCCGAGGATGTGTTGGCACACTCAGCAAAAACCCATGAGTTGACCATCGCTTTCTGGGTGAGTGCAGAGGGCTTCACTCCTGATCAATACACCTATGCACCACTCTTCACCGCATACGCTCAGCAAAATTCACCCAACACATGGCCTATGCTCGCTTTGCAAAGCCGCGGACCAATCCAGGTCAACTGTTCCGGATGGTGTGACTTCACTGGTGCACAAGCCGTGGGTGGCAAGGTGAATATTTACAATAGCAATGCCTGGGAGGCTGGAGATGCCGCCTTCAATCTGGTGGGCAACTGGCTGGAAGACCAGAAATGGCACTATTTCACTGCTGTCTTCACCGACACCAATGCCTCCATCTACTTGGACGGCGATGTAAAGAACGAGTGGAATGTTGACGGTGTGACAGAAGGTCAGATTATCAGCGGTCTTTTCGACCATGGTGAGGACCTGAAGTATGTTTGCCTTGGTGGCAACCAGGCTTGGGACTGGAACGACCTTGACTCTCCTTTCCGCTTTGCACGTCTGATGATCAAGAACAGCAAGATGACTGCTGGTGAGATCAAGGCTCAGATGTTGGCTGATTTCCCCGGATATGTGGAATATCTTGATGGCATTGATATGGTGAAGGTTAACAACACTCAGTCCAACGGTGCAGTCTACAACCTCGCCGGACAGCGTGTGAATGACTCCTTCAAGGGCATCATCGTGAAGAACGGCAAGAAGTACTTCAACAAGTAATTCTGTCCGACCACAATACAAAAAGGAGCCGGCATCATTCAGATGTCGGCTCCTTTTGGCTTTTTCCTTGCCTGTGTCAGGAAAATGGGTGATCAGTTCCCTCTCTGGGATCAGAGGGGGTGGGGCATAGACTTATTTGTAGCAATAACCTCCTGACACCTCTATGATGCTTCCGTTGACGAAATCGTTGTTGATGCAGAATCTGACAGCATCCGCTATCTCCTCAGGTTTGGCAAACCGCTTGATGGCCGTCTTGTTGACGATGTTGTTGCGTATCTCCTGAGGCTTGTTCTTCTGCCATTCCGTGTCCACGAATCCCGGAGCGATGGCGTTCACGGTGGTGTTGGTGTCCTCAAACACTTTCACCAGGTTCTTGGCCAGCGCAAGGACGGCCGCCTTGGTGACGCCATACGACAGCGACACGCTGTGAGGCAGCACACCCATCATCGAACCCGTGAATACGATGCGTGATCCATGCGGAATCACGTCCATCAGGTCGCGGATGAGGTATACGTTGCTGTTCACGTTCATCAGCATCACGCGCTCCCAATCGTCATCCTTGATTTCCCGCAGCGGACTGCGCAGTGTCATTCCCGCGTTGCACACCAGACAGTCGATGTGTCCTTTCTCCTTCATCTTCTGAGCGAAGTCGCTCATCTCCTGTTTGTTGGTCTGGTCCACCCAGAGGATCTCAAAGTTTTCGCTCACTTGGGAAAGCCGCTCTCGGCACGGCTCCACCGACTCCTCGTCATAAGCATAGGTGACGGTGACATGATATCCCTCTTTCAGCAGCATCTCTGCTGTGGCCAGCCCGATACCCCGGGTAGCCCCTGTGACAATGGCATTTTTCATTGAGGATGGCTATATTATTTGTAGCGTTTGATATTTGATTTGAAAGGAGGATAATATAAATTCCTTAACCTGGCCAACATTGGTATTTGAGAAAAACCTATCCAAGCATCGATTTTCCATAAAAAAGGAAACTCTTCAATATCTTTTTTAAATTCCTCGTAATATTTTTTTCTTATTTCGGGATCATTTCCTCGGTGAGGAATGAAACTTGAGATATGATGGGCAATCTTTGTCTTGAAAATATCTGCATATTGTGGATAATCAGCAGCAAATCCTTTAAACATATTGTTGATGGATCTGAGAGTGGCAATCCTAAAATCATAGGTTTCAGGTGTCCATTTCATTTTTCCCATCCATGAAGTGGAGTTTTGTACCCGATATACAGACATCATGTCATTGAAATAGTAGATTTTCCCTCTCATGGCGGCCATGATTTGCAAAGGATAGTCTCCGATTTTGCATTTCAACCAGTATTCTGGAATGTAATCTTTTATATTGGCACGACAAACAATGCTACAGGTAGAAATGAATAATCCTCCTTTGCAAATGACATCTCTTACATCCACTGTCTGGCTTTTGTTGTAGCAATAGTTTTCCCCAATGGCTTTTTGTTCTCTTTCTGAAAATAGTTGAGTCCTATTGCACACCAAAGTGTAGTCTGGATGAAATTCCAGAAATTCCACCTGCTTCTGAAGTTTTAAAGAATCGGTCCAATAGTCATCACCCTCACACCATGCGTGAATTGCTGTATTGTTTAACCATTCTTTCAAATAATGTCTTTTTGCCTTTTTTTGATAATGATTATATTTTAAAAAAAGAACAGCAAAATAACAATTCTCATTCTTTTTATTTCTTGAAAATACAAGATGATAATGCTCTGTTTCTTCCTTCCTAGTGGATGGATTAGATAAATCAAAATGCTCTGAAAGATAATTTTTGATGATTTCTTGTTCTCCATCCGTGCTGCAATCATCAACAATGCAGCAAACAAAAGGAAAAGTGGTTTTTTGTTTGCAGAAACCATCCATGGCTTCTTTTATGAAAGCAGCATGATTAAAAGTCATGCATGTCACTGATACTTTAAAGAGGTCGTTTGTCATTTTGCGGTTTAATTTTCTTAATCATTGGTGACAATAAGTTTTTAAATTCTCCATATTCCTCTGATTGAGTTAGGTGGCAAACCAAGAAGAATACAGAGACTCCTACCACAATTTGAAGTGGAAGGATAATCCAGAAGGAGAGGGGTAGGTATTTTAGAAAATAAATAGAAAGTGCAACAATGAAGCCCACTTTGTATGAATGAGCCACATCCTTGATTTGCATCCATGAACTGTAATTAAGTAATTTGCCTGAATAATAGGAGTTGAGGAAAAATGCTATGGTACTTGTCACCACGCTGGTAAGCAGCATAGGGATGATACCAACGAAAGCTCCAATGAGCAAAGGACCTGTGGAAATGGTTTTTTTTACGATTTCCAAACCGAGGAACAAATCACTCCTCCCTTGAACTTGAAGCATGTTCAGATTAATGGCATGAAGTGGATACAAGGAGGCGGTGATGCAAATGATAGGCAGAAAGGTTGATGCCTGATGCCATTTAGGACCAATCAGACAATAGATGAGAGGTTCTGAAATGGCACCCAAAAAAAACAGTCCATTGGCTGAAATGAACATCGTTGTCTTGATGATTCTTCTATAGGCAGCCACCATCCTTGTCTTGTCTTCTTGGATGGCGCTTAGAACAGGATACGATACGCGTTGTATGATATTGGTCAGATTTTTGGAGAAAATAGTTGAGAAATGTTTGGCTCGGGAATATTGTCCTAAAGTGGCGGGTGCGTAAAATTTTGCCACCACCATTTGGTATAATTCTTTCCATATTGTATTAATTAGGTGTGAAGCCATCATTTTCCATCCAAAACCAAATAGATAGTTGAAGCTCTTTTTGGAGAAGCGGAGTTTAGGAATCCATTTGTTGAATTTCCACAGGAAAATGGTATCCATCGTTTGGCTGGTCAGGTGTTGTGCCACCAAAGCCCATACGCCAAAACCTAATAAAGCCATGGTGATGCCTACAATACCGCTGGTGATAGAGGCGATGACGGTAATTTTCGCCTGGGTTTTGAAATCGATTCTCTTGGTCAGCCTTGATCGTTGAACAAGTGCAAAAGCTGCGATGATTAAACTTATAGATGTAACTCTTATAATGACTTTCAGTTCAGGTCGCTCAAAGAAGTCTGCGATAAACGGAGTACTAAAAAATAGAATTGTATATAAGAAGAGACTCATTCCTAAATTCGTAATAAAGGCTGTGTTATAGTCATCTTCTGTCGCGTTAACTTCTCTGATGAGAGCAGAAATTAGTCCTCCGCTGACTAATGCCTGGCATACTGTAGTGAAAATAGCGGATATGCCTATCAGTCCATATTCTTCGGGTGAGAGTAATCGAGCCAGTATGACACCGACAACAAAAGTAACCCCGTACTTGATGCCGTTGTCAAAAGCAGACCATCCGACTCCTTTTACAGTTTTCTTTTTTAATGATTCGGCCATATTTAATATTTTAAGTTTTGCATTCGCTCAACTTTCAAGTAGTTAAGTAGTTAAAGAAGGTATCGCTTCGCTGAGAAGTTAAGCCGTTACCTCTGATTCATAGTTCCACGGATGCTCTTCGGGGTTCAAAACAACAGCAAGGTCTTAAAGCAACTATCCTAACACCGCTTGCCCGTTGAGGACCTATTTTTGCAAATGTGGCCAAAACGCTGGTTTTTCCACCAAGACCCAATGCACCGATATTGGCTTTGTTCACCCTGTCTGTGATGTCTTTTTCAAAATCGGATTGTTCATTGTAATTTCCTTTTGCCATGGCTTCCATCATCAGTGCTGTGGCTTCGAATTGACTTCTGCCTATACCGATGGCTAAGGTACAAGGTGAGCATCCCAATTGACTGACTGCTGGAATGGCGCGGTTGACAATTTCCTCTTTCACGGTTTCTACACTGTGTTTGTGAAATACTCGCTGGGTGATACCGCGGATGGCAGGACCACCGCCTAGCATCAATACTGTCAGTCTGAGGACATCCTCATCGACATGCTTGATAATCATGGGCGATGGTGCCAAGGCCCCTGAGTCAGGATTCAGTCCGCACGATTGGTCAATGCGTTGTAGGTCATCACCCATGATGGCCATGGGACGGCCGGGCAATTGGCGAAGCCCCAGTTCAATACCTTCGTGAATCTGTTGGATAAGATCACCCGATACTTGCCGATTTGGGCCTATTTCAAGGAATAAGTGAGGTATGCCTGTGTCATCGCAAAGAGGGCTTAAATTCTTCTCCGCCACCAAAGCATTGTCAAGCACTTGTTGCATCACCCAACAACTGCTGACGTTGGATTCTTCCTTGATGGCCCGGCGATAAGCCTCTTTCTGGTCTTCACGGAATGTGGAGCCGGCTTGCACCAAACAATCAGCAATTTTTTGTATTATCATTTCTTTATTTGAACAATTGATTCCCATGTAATTCCCATTTAATTATGTCATATTTCTTTGTCATAGATGCTCTTCCCTTTTGCTGCAGCAATGATGGCTTGATAATTGTTCACCTTGATACGATATAAAGCCTCCATTCCGAGATCGGGATAACATATTACTTCGCGTTCTGAAGTCAGACTCTCCAACAGAGCAGTCACGGGGGGGATGATGGCGAAAACAGCATTTTGCTCTTCAAGTGCTTTTACTGTTTCTGGTTTGATGGCACCTTTGCCCAGGTGCATCTTCACACCGGCTTTAGAGAGAGGTATAAAACTGCTTTCTATCTCAAGTTTGTTACTTGACGTTGGGCCTACACCCGCAGGACTCACGGCTGTATGAAAAATGACTCCTCCTTTTAAGTTGACGTTGATATCTTCCAATGTACCTTCTTGAGCGTGCTTGACAATTTTAGGAAGTACTGCGTCACGACCACAAAAGATATAGCCGGAAATGCTTACCACATCACCAACTTTTAATTTGCTGATGGCCTCTTCGGAAAAAGGTGTCGTAAGATTGATTATTTGCATACTATATTCAGAATTTTATTAGGATTGATTTCAGATTTCCATATTTCATGGATGAGTTCATCACATTCCATCAAAGTGAGGCCTCCATACATGGCAAGGCTACGGAATTTTTCTTCCAGTTCTTCGTTAGTCAGGGGATTTTCAGGTTCACCTTTCGGATACATACAAGAGGCTTCATAAGAATTCCCATCCTTCATATAAATGGAAACACGAGCACCTCTAATGGTGGGCGATTGGGCTGTAAGACTCTCATCCTCGATAATACAGACTCTGTTTGTCAGCATTTTAATAGTGCTATTATCCAGGTTGTATTCATTATAGTCAGCATATCCAGCACTGCCATTCACAATCGTCAGAGCCACGGCATACGGTGTGCTGAGTTTGGCAGAACTTACGCCAATTACCTGGGTATGGTCATGACTACCAATTGCCAATAGATAGGTATGTACTTCAATCCTTTCTATCTTCTCTGGTTCAAGATAGATGTCATTTCTTAAACTGATTGTTGCGTCTATGGCTGGGTGGCAATGGCGACAAGCAGCATGAATTTTCTGATAGATACCCTCAATACAAAAGCCTTCTCCTTTAAAATCTGTCAGATACTCTGGATTGGGGGTATCAGTAAGTGCAGCCAAAAAACCTCTTTTCCCACCCAAGATATCTTCGGGTCCGGGAATTGCCAACTTTCCTATTAGTGCAGCCATGATACCATCTTGCGCTGCACGACCAAGGTTATAAGGCTTTAATTCTGATGCTTGTTCCTGTATTTCTAACAACCCAGCAGCACTGCTTACAGCGCAAGCCAATGTCGATTTCATTTGTTCTCTGCTATATCCACAGGCAAAAGCAATACCCATTGCTGCACCTATTGTTCCACATGTTCCGGATACATGGTAGCCGCGTTTCTTATGCCCAGGTTGTAGGGCACAGGCACAGCGAACAGCAACTTCGTAACCCATGACGATACCACGGAGTAGATCGGTCCCAGTAAGGCTTTCCTTCTCTACAATCTTAAGCAAGGAGGAAATAATAGATGCTCCGAGGTGTATCATTCCTTGACGATGTCCATCATCAAGTTCAAGAACATGGGCTGCGAATGCTTTCAGAAAAGCATTCTTAGGAGTTGATGCAATTAGTTCTGGATGTTTCTCTTCAAGGGATCTCATCCCTCCTGCGACAACACCAAGATAATCCAACAGCACGTTGCGGGACTGTTTAGTCACTTTTTCGGGAATTTTCTGAGATTTATTGATAAGATTATCAATAAAGACCTCTGTAATATTCATGAAACTATTAGTAATAATATCTTTGCAGTTTGCAGAATCAACGGAGGGTGAGAATAGTTCCTCCCCAACTTAAACCGACTCCGAACCCTGCCACCATCACCTTGTCTTTGTTTTTAATGGCTTGATTATCAATGCAATCTTTCAAACCAATCAAGATAGTAGAAGATACAGTATTCCCAGTTTCAGATAAGTTAACATAAAACTTGTCTTTAGGCAGCACACATACTTTGCGAATGGTATTCAGCATGAATTTGTTGGCTTGATGAAAAACATAAAAGTCAATGTCATCCTTATTGATTTTATTCTTTTCGATGATTTGATTCATCATAACTGGAACAATATCCAATGTAAAATTGAATATAGCACCACCATTCATATATAAATAATCATCATGCCATATATGCCCTTCATCATCTTCGACATACTTTCCCGTATCTGTTTTTTGCCTGGCTGCACCTGTCTTTACAATTAGATTGTTAGCCCCACTGCCATCAGTACCCAACACAAATTCTCCTATTTCAGCAAAGCCATCTGTCGATATCAAACAAGCAGCAGCCCCATCACCAAAGATGGACCGATTGCTCTTATCAGAAGGGTGGAGATACTTGTTATATGTTTCTGCGGTCAAGAGCAATACATTCTTTGCTATCCCTGCTGCTATCAATCCTTTTGCAACAGCCATGCCATAAATGCAGCCAGAGCAACCAAGATTATAATCAAAAGCACCTGCCGTTGTTGGAATACCCAATTTATCTTGTAGCACACATGCTGTAGACGGAAGGAAATAGTCTGGACTTTGTGTGCACAGCATCAAAAAATCAATCTCTTTTGGACTGATGTCATATTCAGAGAACAGTTTTAGGGCTGCTTTCTCCGCCATGTCGCCAGCCGTTTCATTTTCTGCTGCCAAATGACGAGAATCTACACCTACTTTTTGAGCAACTTTGTCAACACTCCACTCTGGGAATTCCTTGACAAGTTCCTCATTGGTTATGATCTTTTCAGGCAGATAATATGATAATGCTTTGATATATGCCATTTCAATTCAATTTGCCCCTCCTGATATTTTTATATTGCTACCAGTCATCCATGAGGATGCATCGGATAGCATATAAACAGCCAAGTATGCAATATCCTCAGGCTGACCGTATCTTTTAAGAGGGTATTTGTTTTCATCTTCTTTTAGTTGTTCTTCTTCAATTCCGTCTTTTAAAATGAGGTCTGTCCATACCATTGCAGGACTTATACAATTAACACGAATCTTCCGTGGTGCTAATTCTATAGCCAAACAATTGGCATATGAGATAATTGCGCCCTTAGATGCACTATAGACAGAGTTCCCGAAACTTGGTGTCCATGAAGCGAGAGATGCAACAAAAACAATAGAGGCACCTTTGTTGATTTTCTTTAGGCGAAGCAATTCAGCCTGTAACATCACAGGTGCCATGAAATTGGTTCCCATTACCTTGGTGATGTCTTCCGATTGTAAATCTTTACAAGGTATTCTTTGTCCCATTCCTGCACAATGGACTATTCCGTCAAGTTTTGGTAGGTTTTCCACCCGTTTTTTTATAGTATCCTCATCAGTTAGATCGGCAACAATTATCTGATGCTCATCTTCCTCCATTAGAAATAGTGTTTCTTGAAGCTTTTCTGTATTGCGTCCATTAATAATGACTTTTGCTCTCATTTTTGAGCATATGATAGCTATACCCCGTCCGATACCAGACGATGCACCTGTCACTAATATGGTCTTTCCTTCAAGTGAGAAAGGATTGAAAATATCCATTACTTTGAGGTAATAAGATTAAACAAATCCTCTACTGTTTCACATTCTCGGATTTCTTTTCCTGTTATGGTCTTGCCATACTGAGTCTTTGCCATAGCAATAATAGACATTCCAGTAAGTGAACTCCACTCTTCAAGTTCGTGGAATAGAGTATCTGCTTTTATTTCCTCTGGATCTGTATCATCAAACTGGTCGGCAAAGTTAGCCAAAAAATCATTAATCTTCATAATACTTAATTTTTTAGATATTGTTTAATCTCTTTTATCCTATTAATAAAATACTTAATGTAGTCAGCCTCATATTTTTTTAAATCAGTTGGTGAGTCTGGGAAATGAATCTCTTCAAACTTTTTTACTTCTTCTGACGTAAAAAGAAAACCAACAATTTTAGCAGGGTTGCCTACGACAATTGCATAAGGAGGGATAGGGTTTCTTACAACTGCTCCTGCTCCTATTTGAGCATAACGACCGATTTTTTTGCAATCCTCACAGATAATAGCATGTTGTCCTATCCAAACACCATCCCCTATAACTATTTTTGTAGGTATAGCTTTTTGTACTTTTGCACCTGGTGCAAACTCATGTTTGTGAGATTCTATTACAACACCAGCAGAGAGTTTTACATTATCAGAAATAACAACTTCTCCTGAATAGTCTATGAATACATTTTTGGCAAAAAGAACATTGTTTCCGACTGTCAGAGTACCACCTAATCCATGTGCTCTAGCAAATTCAACATTGTGTTGGAAAATGCAATTCTTACCCAAATTATATCTCTTTGTGTAAGCAATCAATCTTTTTTTTATTAAAGAATCTTTACATTGATATTTTCGGGATGTATATTTTCTTAAAAATTTTCTATTTTCATATTCATAGTCAACCCATTCGTCTCTTTTCCTGTTAGCATTCCCAATTTTTAATAACAATTCTTTACGCTCTGCTTTAGGTAAATTCCATATCTTATTCTTTTTATATTGATTGCTAAATGAATAGTAATTTATGAAACATGACAGAATATCTACAAAAATTGCAAATTTACTCTTTTTTACATCAACATAATTGGAAATTTCACACGCGTCTTTCCATCCATACTGAAAGACTTGAGAAAGACGTCTACGTTTCATGTACCCCATAATATATTTTTCTATTAAATGCACCATTAAAGATATCTAAAGCAACAATAGAAAGCATAAGTTTAACCATATCGGAAATACGTGAAGATATATATAGCTAAATTTGTTTCATGAAAACTCCGACAAGATACATAGTTAACAATAAATCCCAGGTATCTAATTATCTATTTTGAAAAATCTCATAATAAAGTTTTTATCAGAATTTTCATAGAAATAAGGCATAATTTTCACTGATAACATTATTGCTATGTTTGATTGCCGAATTGATTAGAGAAAGTCTTTTAGTGCTTCATATTGCACTTTTCCTGATAATGTTTTAGGAATTTGGTTAATAACCATTATTGAAAAGCAGCTTTTGTCAAGTTGTAATTTTGAGGACATTAAATGGATGATGTCATCCGTATAAATGGAATTATCTATAAAAACATATATTTTCTTGTCATCCCCAATACATGCAATGTCTGATGTAATCGGCTTGATTAGTTGTTCTATGGAATCCAAGTTATATCGATTTCCCCATATTTTTACAAAGCGTTTCAATCTTCCAGTGATATAATAAAAACCATCCTTATCTTTGTATGCAATGTCACCTGTCCTAAGGAAACTATTGTTGTCATCCCCTTTTTCTAAGTCTTTCCTACATTCGGCATAACCCATGCATACATTGGGACCTTTATATATCAATTCTCCTTCTATATCAGGCTCTTGAATTATCTGATTTGATGAATTGTACAGTATAAATTCTCCTCCAGGAATAGGAACGCCAATACTTGAAGGCTTCAATTGGGCATATGCAAATGGGAGATAACTCATACGGGGGCTGGCTTCTGTTTGGCCATACATGACAATGAACGTCTTATTTGATGCTTCTGCAAATTGGACATATCGCTTAACTGTCATCGCATTCAATTTTCCCCCTGCTTGAATCATTGTTTTTAATGACGGCAAATCCATATTAAAGAATCCCAATCTTTCCAACATTTCATATGTGAATGGTACACCTGCTATGGATGTTGCAGAGAATTGATGGAAGAAATCCCAAAAGGTTTTTGAGAAGAAATTTTTCCTGGTCAATAAAAGAGTGGCTCCCTTAATGAGATGGCTATTGATAACAGATAAACCGAAAGAATAATACATCGGCAATGTAGTGATGGGGCGCTCATTTTCGTCAAGGTTTAAATACTGCGCAATAGCCTCTGCATTTGATTTAAGGTTTGCGAGTGTAAGACGAACTAATTTGGGCGAGCCAGTGCTACCAGATGTTGTAAGACATAGACATAGTTTGTCGTTAAGACTATAAGTCGGAAAAGTGTTATAAGTCAATCGGACTAATGAATAGCCATATTTTTCATAAATCACTTCACCATTAAAATCTGATTGATGGATATTGGGCATCCAGATGTACTCTGGTTGATATCTTTCTACATATGAAGAGATATAATTGGTATCACGTTGGCCATCAAGTAAAATAAGGGGGAGGTGATTGTTAATTCCTGAAACATATCCAATTAAGGACCCAATAGAATTCTCACACAAACAACATATTAATCCATGCTTTGATAAATGCTTGCTGAGTTCAACAACTTCCTCATGAAGTTGACCATAAGTCAGTGTCTTTCCGTCATCTGTTATGACGGCTTTGTTTGTTGAGAATCGTAACAGATCAAACATATTAACTATTGACAATTATAAACAGATCTTCAATGGTTTGAGATTGCAAGAGTTCGGGAAGGGTGATTTTTTTTCCAAAAGTTTCATCAATATATGAAATCAGTGTAAAGGCTGTCATAGAATTCCATTCTTCTAATTCCATAAAAGATGTCTCCTTATTAATTTGTTGTTTTGAAGTGTCTGTGAAAACATGCTTTGCCAGTCCTTCAATGAAAAAATCTATTTCCATAATAAAATCTTTTAAGTTATTATTCGTTATTATTGTTTCTTTGATAAATATTTAATCCTTCAATACTCCCAATCACTTTGGCTGGGTTACCTGCAACAATTACATTGTCTGGTATTCTTTTAGTTACAACAGAACCTGCAGAGATGATAGAGTTTTTTCCTATGTAATGTACCCCAGGCATGATGATAGAGTGTGAACCTATTGTTGCATTGTCTCCTATTTGTAAAGGTGAATGATAGGCTCTTTTGGAATTGGGAATAATTCCCTTATTTTTGATTTGGAGATAGTCATGTCCATGAGTTAAGATTTTAACACCCTCAAGTATGGCTATGCCATTACCAAGAATCAAGCCACCAGTCAAGTCTATATCTGAATGCTCAGAGATGTGACAATTTACACCGGTATGTATGGTTTCCGTAGAAAAATGATGTTTATGAAATATCACATTATGTCCAACAAAACAATTGTCTCCCAAGCCATATTGCTTCTTATATGCAGCATGACGTTTTGCTTGGAGGCTCGCACTTCGCTCATACTTAAAACTGCTCCATTTGTTGAGAAACTTGTAATTGTCAAAGAATTCCTTCACCCACTTATCTCTGAAAGAATTCTTTTCCATGTATTTCAAGCATATTTCTTTACGCTGTTCTTTGTCTAAAGCATACAATTTTTCTTTTTTGTATTGGTTGCTCCAAACATTGTATTTGAAATAACAATATAAGATATCAGAAAAGATTGCCCCTCTGCTCTTCTTCTCTCCTTCTGTCTTGCTGATGAGTAGGGCATCTTTCCATCCGTATTTGCATACTTGTCTCAACCTACGTACATTCATCATTGCATTAAAAGTTTATGTGAAATCTTATCCAAAAAACCATGGTGATACATCTTGATATTATCAATGGCTTCTGACATCATATTGTGAAAAGTCTCATAAGAAAGACCTGCTATGTGTGGAGTAAGTATCACATTGTCCAATCCTGAGAAAATGGAAATACCCCGAATAGGTTCTTCGTAGTGAACGTCCAAAGCAGCAAAGCCCAATTTGCCTTTTTTAAGGGCTTCGTATAAGGCTGTTTCGTCAATCAGTTTCCCACGAGCCGTGTTGATAATAATTGCTCCGTTTTTCATCTTGGAAATTGCTTCAGTATTAAGCATCTCTTTGTTGTCCTTAGTTAAAGGGCAATGAAAACTGAGAATGTCAACCTTGGGAAGGAGTTCGTCGAAAGAGGGGATATAGGTTAAAGCCAGTTCCGTCTCTTGACTGTCAGAAAGCCTGAAGGGGTCTGTGTAAAGCACTTTCGCACCCAAGGCATTTAAGTATGCTGCGATCTTTTTCCCGATAGCGCCCATGCCAACCAATCCCACTGTCTTTCCATATATTTCGTGACAGGAAACGCCCGTTTCTTGTTTTTTCCAGATGCCTTGTTTGACTTTTGAAGAAATAAGGGGAATGTTCTTAAGACTGCACAGCATCAATGTCAATGTGTGCTCTGCACCACTGCGGGCATTGATGCCTTTATTGACATATATAGGAATGTTGCGCTTTTTGATGGCTTCTATGTCAAGCATTTCGGTGCCAACGCCTGTGCGCTGAATCATCTTTAATTTCTTGGCAACAGACAGCACACCTTCATCAATGGGCAGACGGCCACTGACCAACAAATAGTCGGCATCTTCAGCTTCATGTACAAGACAGTCGTAAGATAATTCATCAAGTGTCTTGATGATGTAATCCTCAGGGACTACACTTTGCAGTATTTCCCAAGGTTTCCCAGTATATCGGGCTGTATGAAGTATTTTGGGCTTTTGTATCATTTCAAAAAGTATAAAAGGCCTTGTTCATAAGTGAGTTGTTGTTGCCGTCAAATACATCTATGTTGTTGAATGCATATCGGGCTTTTTCTTGAATTTCTCCATAATTAAGTCCTTCAATAACAAACGCAGCAACTCTATTGGAACTGCGCATGTCTCCATCTATAAGGGCACCTTTTCTTTTCAGTATAAAATAATCTTTGATGATTCCTTCACTTTTGAGTTCTTCAAGTCCAATTACATGATCAAAATTTCCAGGGTTTACATAAATTATATTTGTTGAATAAACCTTCTTCAGTGTAAAGGATGATACATTTAATGCCTTTCCCAGGAAGGAATCTATAGCGCAATCAAGCGCGTCATAATTGCCAAATTCTTTTAGAGCATAATAACTTAGTCCTCCTCCGACTCTTGGAGCCAATTCAATAACTTTTATTCCCATGGATGTAACTATAGCCTGAAAGAAGAAAGGTGTGTTGTTCAGTTGAAAAGCAGATGCAATCTTTTTTGATATATCCTGAACTTGCCTGTATTGTTCATCATTAAGTTGGGCGGGGAAAATGGAGCCAAAGGATTGGAGCACCAAGGTGTCTCCAAAAGAATTAATCTTTTGTTTTTGGCGTGTCATCATTATTTCCACACCAGATGCCAAAGATACGCAGTCAACTTGTATTTCTGGTCCCTGATTGAATGTTTCAATAATCGCAGTTTTTGAACGGCTCAAATTGAGCGCTTCCTCAAAATGTCTTTTTGCCTCATCTACAGATTCAACTCGCCTAACACCTTTAGAACTATTGCAATCAACAGGCTTGACAACAGCAGGAAACTCAACTTTTTCCCAATCAATATCATTTACATTTTGGGCAACAGCAAAGTCTGAAGTTGGTATTCCATTTGCTTTCATCACTGTTTTCATCTTCCCTTTGTCTGTAACAAGTATCGAGGTTTCATAACTGTATGGATGAGATAATCCCAGTTTTTCTGAGACATAGCAACATACACTATTGGCCTGATCAATGCATGTACTTATTACAAGACTGGCATTTCTTTTTTTTGCAATTTGATAAACGACATCCTGATCGAGAGTACTTTCTTTGATGTGCTCATCAGCGTATTCTTTGGCTGGTGGATATTTGAGAAAATCCACTAAAATGATGTAATAACCTCTTTCTTTTAATTTTTTTATTAAAGAAATATGAGGAACAGTTCCACCAAGAACAATTGCTATCTTTTTTTGCATTTTATAATTATGTTTGATGGGGTTGTCGGTTCAATTATTGCTATTTATTGTTCAGAAATTATATCAAATATGGGAAAGACACATCCAAGGCTATTCTTATTTGACAATTACTTTCAACCACTCTCTTTGAGAAGAAATGGCTTGTTCAAGAGAATCTGCAGTATCGAATTTCAGCACTAAGGTTCCAATCGCATTGTTCGCTCCTTCAAAAGAATCAACGACATCTCCTTTTTTGACCCAAATGTCTTCTTCAATAATCTCTGCATCAAGTCCCTTGCCAATTTCTAAATGGTCAAATATACCTTTTTTGTCGGCATGGAGAATGATTTCTGCCCAATGACCAATATATGGTTTTTGCTCGATGGGGGTTAGAATGGGGTCTCCAACAATGGCACGGGTTATGGCGGTAATCATGTCAACTCCAGTGGCATAGTGGAGCATTTCACATAGTCGGTTACCGCCACCTCTTGGTGTTAGTTCCATGATGTATGGCTTTCCGTTTTTGCCAATTCGGGTCTCTATGTTATAAACAACGGTTTTCAAACCTAACAAAGAAATCAATCGTTGTATTTCTGAGGTGAGGTAATCCTCTTGTTCTTTTGTAAAAGTTGAAGGCCAGGAATAGGCGGCTGGAGTATAAGGATTGGTTGCTTCTGCATCGAAGCGCTGTGCGCTATAACTGGTAAAGACAAATTTCCCGTCAACGGACATGCTGTCAGTATCGGAAGAACAACCTTCTTTTTCAATAAATTCCTCAACAATGATATGGCCTGAGATAGAATGCTGCATGGCATATTCCAAAGCCGGCCGTAAATTCTCTGGCTTGTCAACCCGAGTCACCCCTTTGCTTCCTGCAGCGTCTGTCGGTTTAACAATGACAGGCCATGGATACCAGTAAATCTCATTCATGGCTGCATCCACACTGTCGAAACCCTTTGCTTGAGGAACATTGAAACCATTCTTTTGTAGGAAAGCCCGGAATTTGTCTTTATTCTGCAAGATTTCTATGGATTCGAATGGGCCGAAGGAAGGCAGACCCATTTGATTCTGGACATATGAGGCTGCAACAACGCCAGGGTCACATGCAAACGACATGATGCCGTCAATCTGTAACCGTTTTGCTTCCCGAAGCACTGCTTCTTTGTCCACAATGCTTACATTGCAATATTCATCAGAATACTTGTGGGCTATGTTGGTTGGCAAATAGTCCGCTGTAATGACATAATATCCTTGTTTATGGGCAGCGTTAATGACGGGGATGAGATAGCGCAAACCGCCAAGGAGCATGAGTTTCTTCATCTTTTATTATATATTTTGAATGAGATCGTTTTTTTGCTTCTGATGATCAATCTGCAATTTGGGCATATCCTTACGGATGCCTTGACGTACATGCATGTCTGCAAATGTCAACCCACCTTTTTCGGAGAATTGTTGTGCACATTTTCGTAAATCATCCGCATTTTCAATGAAATGAGGATATGTCGTGTAGCCACATGCCTTGGCTATGGTGGTGAGATCAATGATATGCCCCGGTGATTTCTGACCTCCCACAGATTCGTTTACCCCATTATTTAACACGATATGAAGTAAATTGTCTGGATGGTATCTTCCATTGGTGGCAAAACTACCCATGTGCATGATGGCAGCGGCATCACCATCAAAAACAACAATTTTCTTTTGAGGAGCACCTAAGGCCATTCCTAACCCGATGGATGAGAGATGCCCCATGGCACCGACATTGAGAAACTCAATATCATGTGCTATTCCATGGATGGTCAATTGTTCATGCAATTCTCTGGTGGCACGGCCAGTTGTTGCTAAATAGATGGCATCTTTTCCTAGTTCATCTATAACAGCAGATATAGCTTCCTCTCTGCTCATCAATTGACTCTCAGGATATTCCTGATGTTTTTCTTTCTGAGCCAAAATACCTTTTTTTACTATCAAAGCGACAGGTGCAGAGATTTCCTTGGCTTTCTTCACCGCCCAATCAAATTGACTGATTACCTTGTCCTCGTCAGCGAGAATATCGTATGGAATATCCATGTCCTTCATCAAGACAGGAGTCAATTCTCCTTGTTTCTTGTGCTGCGCATGGTCTTTGATAGATGGATCACCACGCCAGCCAATCACCAATACCATGGGGATGGAATAGACGCATGGATGTGTCAGGGAAAGAAGAGGGTTTGTAGCATTGCCTATCCCTGAGTTCTGCATATACACAAGTGGGATATTGCCAGTTGCCAAATAGTTGCCTGTGGCTATACCGATAGCATTTCCTTCGTTGGCCGCCATCACATGATGTATATCCTTAATGTTTTGTGTGAGGAATAGGCAGAAATCATTCAGCAAGGAGTCTGGAACACCCGTGAAGAAATTCACACCCATCTCATGAAATGCATTGAATAGTTTATTTAAATTAACCATATTGTTTAGTGTCTATGGGAAGTTTAAAATAATTGTCAGAATGTCTGCAACCCTAGAATTTGAATGCTCCACACAATCATAAATGGAGTCATAAGCAGTTTTCGCAATGTTACCAAATTCCATCAAGTCAGTGTAGCGTGCCCTGAATTCTTCCTCCGTGAGGGGATTTTCAGGTTCTCCCTTGGGATAGTCAACACGCTCATTGAAGATTCCTTTTGTTGTAGTGATAGTCACGATGGCACTTTGTTTCTTAGGAAAGAGTCTGCTCAGTTCTTCGTCAGCCACGACCTGAATCCTTTGTGTCAGGGCTTTGATTTGTTGGTCTGTCAAATTGCTTTCACTGAATTCTTGCAGTCCGGCTTTCCCATAGGCGATAGCCACTGCTGTACTGTAGGGAGTACTCATTTTCGCTGAGTATGCTCCTTGTATCTCCGTATGGTCGTGACCTGAAACCGCAAGGTCATAAGTTTCTACTTTGATATCAACGATATCTTCTATATTCAGCCCATGTAAGTTTCGAAGATGGATGGCTGCCTCTACAGGGGGATGTGTGTATCGGCATGAGGCATAGGGTTTGGTGTAACTTTTCATAATGGCATAAGTACCGTCAAGAAGTGTTGGCTTGAGTTGTACGTTTTCATCGCCACACATCATCTTGAGAAAACCCCGATAGCCTCCCAATGGGTCATGATGACCTTTGAAACCTGCTTTTGCCAGTTGGAGACTGGTTAAAGACAAGAGGGCTGTCTTGGCTACATTGAATGGTTTCAATTCAGAGCCATCATCAAGAACTTTCAGCATGCCAGACGCTGAAACACATGAGGTTGCAAAAGCCTGGAAACGCTCTTCTTCACTGAATCCCAACATATAGGCTGCTGCCATTGTTGCACCCAACATTCCGCATGTACCAGTGGCATGATAGCCCATTTTTTTGTGAGTCGGCTGGATGGACACCGCCATGGTATATGATGTCTCATATCCGATGATGGCGGCTTTCAGCATGTCTTCAATGCTGGTTCCATATCTTTGACCTAATGGAAGGAGCAATGAAAAAATTGGTGAGCCAAGATGGATGATGCCGGAATTAGTTCCATCGTCAAAGTCAAGGGCATGGGCATTAAGACCATTTAAAAACACGGCTTCTTTTAACGCAAGACTTCTATTTGTGCCTATCGCTTTGAATATGCCTTCTTCAGGTTGGGCAAAGTCGAAATAACTATTGATTTTGTTCCTCTGAAAGGCCGCTCCGGCACAGGTAACTGCCAAATAATCAAGCAAAGAACGTCGTGCCCTTGCCATGACAAAGTCTGGAATGTCCTTCTTCGCTACCTTGTCTATCTCGGTGAAAAAGATTTGCGATATGTTCATCAGCAAGTTTTCCTATATGAATTTGAAATAGGCAGGGCTGTCTGGTTTCGCAATTTCCCAGGCTGCATCCATGGCATCCAAAATAGTTTGAGGAAGTGTGCCTTTCTTTGTCGCAGCCATGTTTTGGACCATCTGCTCTTGGCGTGAAGCACCCAATAGTATGCCGTCATCCTTGGATGCATCCATTGATGAGTGGAAGCACAGCCAGCGGTAAGCGGCTTCTGCCATCGGGATGTCTTCTGCTTCACATGCTTTGCGGATTTCGTCCACAGCATCAAAATACGACTGTTTCCAATAACGCTTACGGTAACTCTCCAGACGTGCGAAGCGGCCTGGTTCGGGAGTACTGTCAAACTGCTTGTGCTTGCCTGTTAGCATGCCGCCTGCCAAGGGATTAAAGGCATAGAAACGCATTCCCAATGCCCGGATGGCAGGGAACAACTCTGGTTCCACATTGCGGCACAGGGCGTTGTACATTCCCTGATAGACGGAAGGCCGTGGACACCCAATCCGGTCGCATTTGTAGGCAATATCAACAACTTGCCATGCAGGATAGTTGCTTAGTCCCAACTCCTTAATGACTCCCTTGTCATGCAGTTCTGCCACAGTCTCCAAGGCCTCTTCAATGGGTGTTTTGCTGTCAGGAAAGTGAAAATAAAGTAAATCCACACTGTCCCGCTTCATGCGGCGTAGCGATTCTGTAAGTTCGAGCATGATGGTGGCACGGTCCAGTCGTCCTGTAATGCGTGGATGTACTTTTGTCGCTATATAATATGAGTTGGCATCGATATTTGGCAGAATCTCTCCCAGTATCGTTTCTGTAGAGCCGCCATTGTAAACGTAGGCCGTATCCAGTTCACGAAGGCCTGTCTGCAGGAAAGATGACACCATTTGCCGACTGGCCTCAGTGTCCAACTGAGGTCCGAAATTCATGGTTCCTAAAATGATTTTCATTTTTTCAGTTACAGCAAAACAACAACTTGGTGTTCTTTGTTTTTACAACACGAATTCCCACGAATTATCCATAAATGCTGACGCGCAGCCATTCACGACCAATTACATGATAATTGTATGTAAAAAATAAAACGCCCAACTTTTTCATCTCTTATTCTTTTTCTCCCAAAACCAAATTGAGTACGGAGTCTTCGTTCTTGACCACTCCATAAACCTTTGCACGGGCAACAATCTTTTCTGCCCAACGGTGGTGGGGACCGATTTCATTCATTTTACCGCCACCTTCGCTCTTGATGACACCTCCGGAAGTATTTAATATCTGTATGGCATCATTGTATTCTTCTTCAACAACGGTGAACATGGCATTGACAAATTTGGCATGCGTGGGATGAATAATGGTTTTTCCCACAAATCCATTGGCACGGTCGAGCATGACTTCTTTCAGCAGACCGTCGATGGCAGGATTCACGATGTCCTGACCTTTGACAAGGGCATGATGGAAATTCTGTTTGATGACATCATCGATGTCATCATCCTTGTAGGCGCGGAAATATTCCCAAACAGCTGCTGAAACGCTGTAGTCACAATAGCGATTGAAGAAATTCAAGACATCAGAAAGCGCGTCGCGGACAGGCATAATATCATATATTGTCGAATTGATGCCACGTCTTACACCAAACAGTGATGACATATCGGTTCCACCGACACGGATGTTGAGAATCAACTCTTTATAGGGTTCAAGAATGTTGCGGAGCAGAAGGAGTTCCTGGTTCCGGGTTTCTCTGAATGCGACTTCCGGGCCTTCAAGAATCGGCATGCCATAGAGAATGACTCCAAGACGATTGTTCACTTCCACCAGGGTCCTCAGCACATCCAAGGCATTCTTGCTGTTAAATTTCGGAAAATTGAAGCCTGTGAGTACGGAAGCCTGCTTTTGGGTCATGCGTTTGGTGAATGCTTTGAATTGCTCAGGATTGCGAACGCGCACGAAGATCAGTGGAATATCGTCATGGCTAAGTTTCCCTTCTTCTATTTGGTCTGCGAAGAAGTCCATGTGGTCGAGAATATTTTGCTCTGCTGCAGGCAGGTCCTCTTCCTTGATGGCGTCCTCACAGCACATCACAAATGATGTGACATCGAGTTGGTGATTGACTATTTTGTCTTTTATGTCCTTTGTACCGGGCATGTAGAGCGTGGCACCCAGACAATATTGCAAGATGTCCCGCTCAGTGTATTTGTTGAACTCCATTGGGGCTTTTACAAAGTTGAACCCCCTGTTGTAATAATGTTGTCTCATTCCTTTATTTATTCTTTAAGATATGCTTTATAATGATGATGTGCTACTCTTTTATTTTCAGGAGGGAATTGCATATAATCCCCGTAAACACCTCTGAGGAATGCATCATACTCTTTAATCGCTTTGAAAGTATGGCCTTCAAATTCCACATCAATATAATCCTTCATATATGATAGTGGGAATGTAGGGAAATTAAGATAATAAACTCCAAGATTGGCTGCTGTTTGTTTACTTTCTTTATTATATCTTACCATTCTTTTCTCTGCCAATCTTCCAAATACCTTGGTAAAAGGCTTAAGAGGTAAGCGTGCCATTCTCTTTAATAAGTTTTTACCCCCAATTTCTCCTGTCTGCCGTAATCCTGCAAATATTTTTATTATTCGTTTGTGAAATCGATAGCCACGAATAGAATCTGGGACTTTGTCTATTGGAAACACATCAATCCATAATCCATCCTTATAAAATTTGTTTGCTATTGACTTCTTCGAATGTTTTATCATCGTAGCGGAATCAGAAACTCTTATGTGAAGGTGATTGGGCTGGTTATCTCCACTTACAATTACATATCTTGTATCCTTATATAGCGAGCAAAAGCGCTCATAGTCATCCCTCATCATGATAATATCAATATCATCATCCCACGGAATAAAGCCTTTATGTCTTATAGCACCTATCAAAGTACCATAGGCAACAGAATATCTAATTTGATGATTGTCACAAAAACTTGCCACATTTATCAAAATATCCAAAAGCAATTTCTTGTTTTCCTCACTTGTCAACTCTTTCATGATTGAAAAATTGATTGGTTAATTGTTAAAATGAATATATTTTGCTTCAATTAAATCGTCAACTTTATCGACTTCAGTCCAATTATAATCCTTGATATCTTTGTAATATAATTCAAAGTTCTCCTGAAATATCATTTGAACCAAAGCATCCTCAAAGAAAAGGTTATACATCTCTTCGTTAACCATCTGATTCAGTTGTTCAAGAAGAAAACGAGAAGAAACCGCGTCAAGTTTGGTGATGCTGGCATAGTTTCCTAAATACTCTGTCAGATTCTTGCTCATTACGCAAACTAAGTTTCCCTGGACTTGAACATTGTACTTGTTGGCATCCTTATGCGAACTATCAAGAAGAACATAAGGATAGTCTGTGTGCTGACAAATTACATCGTGCAACAGAATATCGCTCGCCACTATGTCTCCATTGATGATAGTAATATTCTCACGCTGCAAATAGTCTTTGGCAAACCATAACGACCCCATGGAACTGGTAACGGAATAGAAAGGATTGTGAACGAACTTCACATTGTCATATTCCAGTTCACACTGAATCTGTTTGTACATATATCCAACAACTACTACAATCTCTGCTTCTACATCGAACTTTCTAATCACACGGACAAGTCGCTGTAAGATGGTGGTCTTATCATCCAGTTTATACAAAGATTTTGGATGATTCAATGTCAAAGGATGCAATTTGACTCCTTTTCCTGCTGATAAAATTATATATGTCATCATTCAGATTTTTTAATCGTTATACAATGGCAATGCTTTCTTACTATACACCTTAGCGAAGTGATACCACAGAGGCTTCAGATAACCAATCTCCTGCCCTTGTGATTCTTTATACATTGTCCAATGCATGTAGAAGAATCCGGAAATTGCAATGTAGGCATAAAAATGCCTCTGTTCCATTTTCGAAGGTTTACGCCCAAAATATGTAAAAAGTATCCTGTCAACCTCTTCTTCTGTATGGTCGCCTCCGCAAACATAGGTGCCTATATCAAAACCAGGGTCGCCATAGCCTGCATATTCCCAATCAATTAGATGTATTTCATGGTCATTGATAAGGAAATTTTCATCACGACAATCTCCATGAGTGAGGCTCTTCTTAATTCCATCAGTTTTTGCCAGTTCATACAACTTATAAATTCGCTCCTTAATTTCGGTAAATTCAGGAAACTGAGTGAAATTTTCACCGTATTTGTCCGATGGAGTAAGTGCCTGAATTGATTCCCACTTTTCCTTGATGTCAAACTCCCATCTCACTTTGGGACGAACGGCATGCAACTTACGTAATTGGATGATACCCCTTACCATGTCATTCACATCATGGTAATTGAAAGGCCTACTTTCCACAAAGTGAGAAATACGCCAGCCATATCGAACACTCATTGCCACCAAAGAAGTATCAACTCCTGAATCCTCAATCTGCTTCTGCACGATAGACTCACGGCCACGATCGATGAGAATCTCCGACCCGAGGCCTGGATAACGGAACACATACTTTCCACCATTATAGCGAAACGACAGAACAGAATTTGAAAGACCTTTTTGAAGTGGATGCAATTCTGAAATCTGATTTGGACTACAATTGAATACTTCACAGATACAGTTTTTGATAAACTCTATATCTTTTGGATGAAGAACGCCACCTGTAGTTTTTATTATACTCATTTTTAATGATTTAATGAATACTCTTGAGCTAATAGATAACCCTTAAAGAGTTCCAAATCTTCTTTCGTAGTAATCTTAATGTTTGTTTGGCTGCCTTTTGAGAAATAGATAGGTATACCCAATGCAGTCATAAATGCTGTCGTATGAGCCTCTACATGTTCAAACAGATTGTTTTTTTCTACTTGTTCATATAGTTCTACTATATTCTTATAAAGAAAACTTTGAGGAGCAGCCAATATTTTTAGGGTATCACGATTGATATTTCTGTTTGACTGTTCTCCATCGTTGGAACCATAGAGCAAATAAGCAGGGCATGCACTCATAGCATTGCCTTTTTCCATGCATACACGAATATTGTCTTTTAGGATTTCGTCCGTGACAAATGGTGATGCCGCCCAATGAATCATAACGACATCGTCTGGTTTGGCAATCCCAGTCAACCCTGCAACTCCGTTCATAATAGAATTCTCATACTCCTTTCCACCAGTAACAATCTTAAATACTTTTGTGATATCATTGTCATCTGCTATTTTCTGCAATTTCTCCTGATATCCATCAACACAAACCAGTTCTATCTTGTCAATATCACTACATTTTTCCAGTACAGACATAGTGTATGCTATCACGGGTCTTCCAAGCACTTCTACAAACTGCTTGGGTATTCCTGCTCCCAAACGGTTACCTACACCACCTGCTATAAGTATTGCGTAAGTCATGTTGCACTTGAAAAAATCACTTCGACGAGACTATCGCCTCTGGATAATAGGTGTCGATGACTCGCTTCACCAAAGCCACTTGCTTGGCGCGTTTCCTTGCATCTGCCTCTGTGGTGTCCCAACTGTGGGTGGCTGCTACGCTGCCTCCTGTTTTTAGATAGACGGGTGCTGCCACGCGGATGATTTCAGGCACCTCATAATGGCGGATGAAACCACCTGTTGACTTCGGGTTCTCAGTGTGGATGTCTATGGGAATGTCGATGGCTGCCCGGATGGCAGACAACATCTGTAACTGGATGTCGCGCACGGGATTGAAAGAATTGGCGCCGTTCTCTTCCAATAACTTGGCCGAACAGGGATTGCCGTGTCCTGTATGGGCTGATACCTTGAACTTGACGTCTTTTGGAAGGAAACCGTCTTGGCGCATCTTGTTCATCAGCCAAAGTTGGCCTTCGTCATAAACCATAAATGAGCGAACACCTATCTTTACTGCACGACGAATATCCTCGACAGCGCGGATAATCTGCTCCTGACCACGCAGGCGATATCCCATACGAACACCTTCAGGAGTGTTGACTGATGCGCTGGTGTCTGTGGTGGCACGTGGTCCTGTAGCCAACAGCAATTCCACGTTCCATTTTTGGGCATATTCCAGCATCTGCTCAATCTCACTGTCCAACAGACGCATGATGCCTTGGGTTTGTGTGACACGATGGATGGGAATCTCATAACTGTCCAATGCTTCCAACAGCGCTTTCATAGGACCGGGTCCCTGAATGCCGGGAACTTCAAATCGATACTGACCTCCATCACTGAAACGTTTTTCAGAGGTGGGAAGTGTGTAAAGGTCGCCCGAAGGCATGCCAATCTTGGCTAAAAAATCTCTTGTTTCTTGCATCTTATTTTACAATACAATTTAAAATTCTTTGAATATCCTCTTCTTTTAACGCATGGTGCATTGGCAGACAAATGACACTGTTGGCCATTTTGTGTGCAACAGGCAAGTTCTCCTTGGCTGCACTGGGCAGACTGCGGTAGGTGGAGAATTCGCTGATGAGGGGATAGAAATACCTCCGTCCCAAAACACCTTGCTCCTTCATCTTGAAGTAGAGATCATCGCGGCTCATGCCATATTTCTTCTCATCCACGAAGATGGGAAAGTAACTGTAGTTGTGGCGCACGCCGGGGATATCTTCCCAGACTTCGATGCCTTCTACATTACGAAGAATTTCACGGTAGCGGATGGCTACCTGATGGCGGGACTCGATGGCTGCATCCACTTGACGCAGGTTGAGGAGACCGTAGGCACTGCGTATCTCATCCATTTTGGAATTGATGCCAGGGGCAATCACTTTTGTTTCGCTCGCAAAACCGAAATTCTTCAGATAGTCAATGCGCTTTTTGGTCATCTCATCGTGCATGATCATCGCTCCGCCTTCCACGGTATTGTAAACCTTAGTGGCATGGAAACTTAGGGTGGACATGTCGCCGGCATTGAGAACGCTTTTGCCGTTGACTTCAACACCAAAAGCATGGGCGGCATCATAAATGACTTTCAATCCGTATTTGTCAGCGATGTCCTGAATGGCTTCCATATCGCAGGGTTTACCATAGACATGCACTGGCATGATGGCTGTGGTCTTAGGCGTAATGGCTGCTTCAATCTTATTGGGGTCGATACATCCAGATTCCCATTCGATGTCCACAAACACGGGCTTGATGCCGTTCCACCAAAGGGAATGGGTGGTGGCTACAAAACTATAAGGAGTGGTGATGACCTCGCCTGTGATGCGAAGTGCTTGCAAGGCGGTAATCAGAGGAAGTGTCCCATTGGTGAAAAGACTGACGTATGGCACTTTCAGGTATTCTGCCAATGCTTTTTCCAGTTGTATGTGGAATGACCCGTTGTTGGTAATCCACTTGCTATCCCAAACTTCCTGAAGCAACTTAGTGAATTCTCCTAAGTCGGGAAGAAGTGGGGACGTGACCGTGATGATATTTTTATCCATTTCTATTTTATTGTCTCGTTTTTGCAATTTGCAAAGGTAGTGATAATTATATGAAACACAAAGATTTTTATGTTTTGTTTAACTTTACCCAAAGAAATCAGCAAATTATGTCCATTGAAATATAAACTTGTTGTTTCTTTTGGCCATTTGTTTGTCAAGCATTTTAAATGTGGGTTTTTCAATCAAGTGAAGCCTGACAATATCTATGAATGTACAAATAGTGAAAATAGCCAATACGCAGACAACAGAGTGGAGATAAATGTTGCCACTGTAATGACCTGCATTATCAAGAAAGTCTTTCCACAGCCATTGACGCATATTACCTCCGTTAGTATGGATGAGAAACACTCCAAATGTGGCTGCTGCAACTTGATTGATGAGTGGTCGGTAACCGATGGGGAGACTTTTGAAAAACATGAATGAGCAGATGCTGGCAACAACTGCCATGATGGCATTGGAATCAGAAACAAAATGATAGGCAGTAGAGAATTTATGATGTCCCATCAATACGATTATAATGACACTGGCGATGGATATGATGATAGAGAGTAAGGAGTAGACACCCCATTTCCTATTGCTTATGTTTTCTCCTATGTGATAAATTCTTATGAAGGAAGCAACGAAATACAGGATGCAGAACCAAATGACGTAATTCATTCCTACTGTGAAAGGTGTCAGGTTGTCCCAAATTGTGTATATAAACAAGCAAAAGGCAACAAGAGTGAGATGTTCCTTTTTGCTAAGATTGTTAATCAATTTGTTGAGAAAGGGGATGAACAGGAAAAAGACGAGATAGCACCCTGTGAAACCATCTGTTAAATTGTGGAATGGTAGGAACAACTTCAAAAAAGAGGTAACATGAAATGAATGGTAACCCGAGGCCGAAAAGATTAGATATATGATTACCCGATAGAAATATATCCATAAAAGCAGTTTCATGAATTTTCTCAGGGTTATTCTTGACTTGCACATGAAATATCCGGTTATAAGAACAAAACCATTGATACCAGTCTTTCCCCACATTCCGAAAATATATAGGTACAAAGACTTCGCGTTGACGGGTTCTTCATACATCACATTACCAATACCAGAATTCATCACATAATGATGGGCTACAATTAGAATCATGGTTATGATGCGATATAACTCGATATTTGAGTATCTTTGTTTGGGAACCGTTGTCATATTATGAATGGGTATCAATTTGTTAGTTGGTTTTTGAGGAGAACAAACCCTTAATCTTGCCCCAAGTCTTGTTAGGAAGTTCATCGAAAAGCAATGAACGATTGTATTTGGGGGAAAGGCGGAGGAAAAGCAATTGGTTGGACATTCTGAAATAGGCTCGCTCAAACATATATCGGAGTGACTGATGATCAAGACTACTACGCTCATACCGTCCCCAGTTGCCATGTTTCAGGATAAGTTGAAGCGCTTTCTCTCCGTATTTCCTGTCAGTGTCATTGATGGGTAGGGGGAACTCCTCCTGAGGCAGTCCTAACTTGTTGATGAGGATGGTGCCGATGGCGCGGAAAGCCTTGGTGAAGCCAAAGTCATCGAGTGTTTTGGTGAGCAACTCTTTGTCAATGTTGTCACGGTGGTGATGGAGCAACATAGTGAGGTCGCATAGTTGGCGCAAAGCCACTCCCAATTTGATGAAGTGATGGTATAGATGAAGGAAAGTGTAGAACACGTTCATGGTGGGCATGAGAGTGGGAACTTCTTGACCTTCCACTTCGACGGGATAGGGAGGGTAGACGTCCATGAGCTCGTTGAATGCCTTTTGCATTTTCTTGTTGGGAAATTCACGCAGGAAGCGGTGCATCTCAAATTCGGTATCATTGTATTTGAATGACACGTGCATTTTTGACTCACTTCCTTCCATCTCCACCTTCCATTCCTTTTCTATCAGTTTTCTTGCTTTCTCAAAATGCTTTTGGGGGATGTAGAAGTCGATGTCACCTGTTGTCCTCAGTAACGGTTTGGGGTATAGGGCACCGATGGTTTGGCCTTTTACCACGATGTTGGTAATGCCATTGTCCTTCATCAATTGGCATAGCGCAAGCAGGTTGGCGTTGATCTTCTTGTTCCCGGCTGAGAGAGAGTTCTGTAGTTTCACCAAATGTATGGTGCAGGGCTTCTTAAGCCCTATATTGTTGCTTCTAAGGCAGTCGGTAATGAGTCCCATCACACACTGCTTGTCAGCATCTTCCATGACGGCCTTGTACTCCCATGGTGTCATGTTAAAATGTTTATCCACCGGCTTCTGCCACAGGGCAGAGCGGATCAGTGAGAATATGAAGTCAGACTTGGTCATTTATTTCTTTTGTCACTAGTAATTGAATGAGAGAATCGTTTTTGTTTATTTGTGTACCTTCGTGTAAAATATTGATGGTCAATTATATGATAATTATATGTTTTTTCTTTTCACACGAATTACCATTAATTGTTCATTAATTTTTTACAACTACGAAACTCTCGAATCAATTCTCTTACCTCTTGCTTCTTACCTCTTACCTCTGAATTTACTTATGGATGATATCCAAGGTTTGTTGGGTGGCGGAACCGTATGCCTGCACGTATTTCTGGCAGAAATTTTGGGTGATGGCACATCGCTTCTCGTAGTCCATGGTTTGGATCTCATGGATAACCTGTTCCTCCGTGTCGCACCGACCATTCATCTGTAGTTCCTCGCGGATGTCGAAGTACATGCCCCGCATTGCCTCATAGCGGTCGTAGTCATAGGTATAGCAGAGCATGGGTTTTCCGGTGATGGCATAGTCGAAGAAAATGCTGGAGTAGTCGGAAATGAGCAGGTCGGAGACTTGAATGAGGTCGTTGAGGTCGGGATAATCCGTGACATCGGTGATGAAAGTGTTAGGTGGGAGAGAATGTGCCGAATTGACCTCATGATGCAATCTCAGCAACATGACATACTTGTCGCCCAAAAAATGTTCCCATTTCAGTGGACTGATATGCAGAAGAGCCACGATTTTTCCGTTGTGGTCGCGCTCGTCATCTCTGTAGGTAGGTGCATAAAGGATGACCTTTTTGTCACGTGGGATGCCAAGGCGTTCGCAGATGACGTTTCTCCAAGACTCATCATGGGGAATGGCCAACGTGTCGTTACATGGCAGTCCTGTGAGGTGATAGTCCTTCTCGTTGCTGGGGAATACCCTGAGGAAGATATCCCGCTCGTAGGATCCCTGGCATAGTCTCACATCATCATGAATGGTTTTTCGTGAAAGGAAACCATCTGTGGCTTTGGATTCGTGTTCGATGCGTTTGATGGGTGTACCATGCCAGGTGTTGATACTGAAAGTGTTGGTTCCCCTCACATACAGGCCCCGTGTCATACTGCTGTTAGTGATCCAGATGCCGGCTTTCATCAGCATGATGAAATACCTTGGGGTGTCAATCTTCACTTTTTCTCCCCGTTGGAGTTGATATTTCTCAGGTGAGCGGAAGGCCCAAATCAGTCGGTATTGGTCGAAGCGGCGGTCACAGAGCATCGCTTCATAGAGGCATTTCGGACTGTCGTCAAATCTCTTGCCACCGAAACTGACAAAGAGGATGACATGGCGGTCGGAGCGTACGAATAACTTCAGCATATTGACCAGCAGTGAGCCGACATAGTAATAAATGGAGTATACCACTTTATTATATTTGACGAAGTCTGCCAGCGAATGTCTCATGTCCCACCACGAATTTTATCTAACAACCACGAATTTCACGCGCTCAACTTTGTCGCTTCGCTCATCGAAGAATATCCACAAATGTTTTTGTCCCGAATTATCGAATTATAGAATTCTTTTCGCGCCCACTATGCACTATGAATTATGTACTATGAATTATGCACTATGAATTATGCACTATGAACTATGCACTATTTTCCCCCAGATTTTCCTTGGCAATGCCCCGAAAATGAGGGAGCGGTTGTATTTGGGTGCCAGGCGGTAGAACAACACATGGTTGGACAGTCTGATGTATGACCGCTCAAGCATGAAGGAGAGGGAGCGGCTGTCATGGTTCTTGCGCCTGTAAGCCCCCCAGTTGCCATGCCTCACAATCAGTCGTAGTACCTTCTCTCCATATTTGCGGTCACTGTCGGTGATGGGGTAGGGGAACTCCTCCTTTGGTAGCCCCATTTTGTCGGTGAGGATGGCGCCGAAAGCAACGAATGCACGGGTGATGTCGTATTCTTTCAGCCATCGGTCGAGCAGTTCGCGGTCGATGCGGTTACACTGGCTGTGGAGTATCATGGCCAGGTCGCAGAGTTGGCGGAGTGCCACTCCAATCTGAATGAAATGGTTGAAGAGATGGAGGAAGGTGTAGAGCACATTGAGCGTGGGCATGAGTGTGGGCACTTCCTCACCATTCACTGTCACCATCTCTGCAGGATTGGATTCGACGAGTTGGTCGAATTGCCTTTGCATCTTCTTGTTGGGGAAGCGGAGCAGGTAACGGTGTGCCTCAAACACAGTGCCGTTGTGCTTCAGCGCAATGTGTCGGTCGTTGCTCTCGTCAGTCTCCTTGCCCCATCGTTCGAGTATCATGCTCATGGCTCTGTCGAAGTGCTCTTGCGGCACATAAAAGTCGATGTCGCCAGGCGTTCTCAGTTTAGGACGTGGATAGAAGGCTCCGGCCACTTGCCCTTTCACCACCATGAATGGGATACCCGCTTCTTGGAGTATCTGGCATAACTCTCTCAGGTTGGCGTTCACCTTCTCGTTCTCTTCGGTCAGTGTCTGTTCGAGTTTCAGGAGATGAAAGAAACTCTCTTTCTCCAGGCCGATGTTGCTGGTCTTCAGACCGTCGGCCATCAGACCCATGACGCACTGCTTGTCTGCCGACTTCATCAGAGACTTGTATTTCTCTGCAGGGAACTCGAACCGCTTCATTGGCTGCTGCCAGAGTGCGGATCGCATCACTTTGAAGATGAAGTCAATCTTGTTCACGAATCTCCATGGATTTTTTGTCCCGAATGGTCGAATTAGAGAATTTTCTCGCTTCCTTCGTGCATGTTTTTAATTATGCACTAAGCACAAAGCACTATGAATTATGCACTATGAACTATGAACTATGCACTATGAACTATGCACTAAATAAAGGTCACGTTCTTCCGCTCCCCGAATAGTTGCATGATGTCGGCCATGGCGATGGTCTCACGCCGGCGGAGGCGTGAGGTGGACAGACGGTGGTTGAAGATGCAGGAGACAAACTCCTGTATCTCGTAACGCAGACCGGCCCCGTCCCATTTGTAGAAGAACTTCTTGTTTTGGTTCTGATCCTCAAAACGGAACTCATAGTAGTCCGTCAACCACCAGGGCGACGGCACGTACGCATAACCTTTAGTACCCGAGATCACCAAGTTGCCTTCCGTCTTTACCCCAAGTCCGAGTTTGAAGGAACACACACCGTTGGGATACTGGATGACACCTTGTGTGTAGATATCTACCCCATTCTGCATCTTGGAGAAGAAACTGACGTTGACGAACTGTGTCCCCATCAGCCGGATGATGGGCAGGAGGGGGTAGGAACCCATCTCATAGAACGAGCCTCCGGCTTGGTCAGGGTCTATTTCCCTAGTCAGTCTATTACCCCACAGTTTTGACTCCGATGCGCTAACATCCACCACTTCGCCGATGAGGCCGCTTTTCACCATGGTGATGAGGTGGTTGAAGGCTGGCGCGTGGGCGGTCTTGTTGGCCTCCATCAGCACTAGTTTTTTGCTCTTGGCCAGTTCGAAGAGTTCACGGGCCTCATCACCCTTCAGCACCAGCGGGGTCTCACACAGTACGTTTTTCCCTTTGTTGAGAGCCTCCTTGCATTGGCTGTAGTGGCAGAGGTGAGGCGAGGCGATATACACACAGTCCACATCATTCAACAAAGCCTTGTAACTGTCATAGACCTTTTCCAATTGATGCCTTTGGGCGAAGTCTGCCGCCTTGGCATGGTTGATATCATAGACACCGATCACTTTCACGTAATTGACAAATCCTGACTCTGGCACGAAACGCTCGGCTATTCTGCCGGCTCCCACGATACCGATGCGCACATCCTCTTGTAGGTTCTCGCGCAACATGGTCGAAGAAATGCCCTCAGTACGCGGCAGATAGACCACTTCGCAATATTCATTCAGGTAATCGAACTTTCCTTCCCAGTCGGAGCCGATGGCGAAGATGTCCACATCATATCTCAGGATGTCATCAATTTTCTGCCCCACATAGTCCTCGATGATGATTTTGTCAGCCAGTCCCGTTGCCTTCACAGCCTCCACGCGCTCCAGCACGTTGTTGACAACGTTGAGTTTGCCCCGCTCTCGGTCGAAGTTGTCATTGGTGACCCCCACGATCAGGTAATCACCAAGTGCCTTCGCCCGGCGCAACAGGTTGACGTGCCCCTGATGGAGCATATCGTAGGTGCCGTATGTGATGACTTTCCTCATGTCCTTGTGTCAGCGTTTCAGAATCTGATTGTTCTTGTTGACGCAATGCGTGACATTGGAGATGCTGATAGGCTTAGGTATCTTTTTGTCCAGGGCTTTTTTCGCTGCATTAACGGCAGCATCGGAGAAGCCTTTTTTCCAAATCACTTTATTGTCGCGTATTTCAGCGCTTTCAGCATCGACAATAGAAATCGCAGCCCCTCCTCTTAAGGCATGAATGGTACATCCTTCCATCTTGAATTCCTCATCACATCTTTTCACTCGTATGGGCATCCTTCTTAAAGCATGTACTTCACAATCTCTGATGGTAACATTTCCCACCCAGGGCTTTTTGGCGCCTTCTTTCCGAACATGGCGAGTGACATAAAAACCTCCCATGCAGTCTTCTACTTGGACATTCTCAATCAGAACGTGATTCACGGAATCCCATCTGTTCGGTTCTATGTCGATGGCATACTGGGGGCTGGTTCCTTTCACTTTTGTTATTTTGCAGTCTCTGATAGTCACACCGTCTGCTTTCGTCACAGAAATCCCCTGTCTCCTTCCGTGATTTAGTTTACATTTTTCAATCAGTATATTGTTAGATTTTCCACCTACATAGATGCAGTCTCCCCAGCATTCTTGGATAGTTAGGCCGCTGACAGAAGAATTAGTAGCACCTTTGAAGTTGATACCCATTCCCCATTCGCCTTTTTCTCCGGTATGAGAGAATTTGTCGCCCTTGATGATACCATTTCCACTGATGTGGATGTTCTCTCCTTTGACCTGGATGATATCGCTTTTTGCAAAATCGTTAGGCTCCAAGCGGACAGAACCATTCAATACGAAATTTGTATTGCTGCACAATGGGATACATACATCAGCATCTTTCTCAGCTTTTACTTGATAGTTCCCTTTTTCGATGGTAATGATGTTCTTGACATTTGGATGAGCCAATGCCACCACTTGACGGAGCGAATTAACATCATCAAGATTGGCGAAAAGCCGGGTAGAGATATCGGGCACGTTCCAATTGCCCTTGATGATTATCTTGTCGAAAATGATACCTCTCCCTTTGATTTCGGTTCCATTGCCAATGAGAGTTCCGTTGCTGATAACACCACCTTTTTGGTATAGGCTCATGCCTTTGGGAAGTTGGCAAACACCCCCATTGAGGTTGACGTCATGTTCAACAAGAATGGTGTTTTTGTCAATGGTTCCTAAATGAATAAAAGAGACACTATCTGGATTGTCTTTAATGACAGCATTTACATTAGCCTTTGGAATGCTCTTGCCACAGGATGTGTTGAGGATAATAAAAATGACAATCAGCAATTTTCGCATACGACAGTCATTCTGTTGGAGAAATATATTCGGACAATTCTTCGATTTTTTTCCAATTACCCTAAAGAGGAATCCAAGTGCTTGATGATTTTGGCAGGGTTTCCAGCAACGATGCAATTATCTGGTACATCTTTAACAACAACACTTCCTGCCCCAATAATCACATTGTTACCAATTTTAACTCCTCCTATTACACATGCATGGCATCCTATAGTGACATTGTCGCCAATGATAGGGCGCTTCCCGTCTTTCTTTCCTAAGGTGGTACAATGAATGCATGAGAAGTTGTTGCCAATGGATTCGGCATTCAATACGGTAGAATAGGGATGAGCAAATAACAAACCACTTCCTATTTTGGTAGAATATGGTAGAATAAATGTAGAATTGCCTGGCCTCCACCAATTGATTAAAAGGGCAAGCCCAGGTCCTATCCTGTAATAAAACAGAGAGCGGTAATAACTATTGGTATGTAAAAAATAGATAAAAGTAAAGAACAAATTGAGACGAATGTTGATTTGTTCTCTCAACAGAATTAAGTCACTAATTATTTTACTCTTTTTCCACCCAATGCAATAAAGAATAATGTGTGGAATGTATAGCCAAAAGAAAAGCAAGGACATGATAAATCTGATTATATCCCTAACTTTCTTTTTCTTGTTGTTTTCCATCTTAATAAGTGTTTAACGCTTGTCTATAATGGTTGATTCCTTCTAAAATCTGGCTTCCCATTGATTAATTTCACCAAGTCAACATATTTGCGAAAATGCAACGTGTCATTTGATATTTCTTCTTTTCCAAGATAATCTCCGAAAATCACTTGTGACTCAAGGCCATAATCATTGGATGTAAAAACCAGTTTTTGTTTAAAAGGCATGTTGTCAAAAGTTTGTAATGCATTGAGCGAGCACTTGTTCTGTTCAGTCATCTTTACAACCAAATGATTCCAGTGAATTCTGGCACATCTGCGTTTCCATTTTTCTAATGCTTCGGCTTCTGTCTTGTAATGAAGGAAAACAATTTCAACATCGCCCAATTTCCCTATTATTTTGTTTGCTTGATTCTTTTTTATGAGATCATCATAATACTTTGACTCTGATGATGGTATGAACGTAAGTTCCAAATTCAGGTATTCTTTGAGATGTGAGAGGAATTTGATATATTCATCTGAGTAGAAATAAAGTCCCACTGTGGGGGAATCGTAGGGCATTCCAAAATAGCGGTAAACATGACCTCCCCAGCAATTATTTGATATGATTGTAAAATGAGGGTTGGCAAGTTTGCCTTTTCTTATCCCCCCCATAATAGGATTAATTATTTTTTCTCGAAAATTGACCCGATATTTGTCGTTAATCTTTTCAATCCAGTTCATATTTATGTATTGATGTCTTTTATTATGTCTTCAAAAAATGCATTTCGTCGATTGTTAAGGTTTTCATCCAAGTATTTTTTTGCCTCTTCAAAATTGATGGAAGCCTGCTTGGCGAGTTCTTCTTTTGTAATGCCTTCCAATAATCTTGCAATATCTTCATGCGACTTCCGTCTTGTCACATATTGCTGCTGGATCAATTCAGGTATAGCAGCCGTTTTGGCACCAATGCACAAGAGTCCTCTGCTCATGGCTTCCACCATTGAGCGTGGCAAGCCTTCCTGAAGACTGGGCTGGATATAAACATGTATTTTGTCTAAAACCTGAAACACCTCATCATGTGGCACAATACCCATAAAGTGAACTTGGTCGTTAAGGCCATATTTTTGAACGAGTTTGGAAAGGTAAGTATTGTCCCCACCTCCAAGCATATAGTAATGGATATGATTAATTCCTTTCTTCTTCAACTCATACATGGCACGCAACACATACTGCTGGCCTTTATAGATCACGTCCACGGCTGCAGTTGTGGCAATATTTAATATTTTCCCGTCCCATTGATTGATATACTCTAAACGTTTTTGTAATGTGCCGTTGTTCATCTCTGGAATTCTCACATTGCTGCATCCACATTGGTACTTTGCGTTTGTAGGATATCTCTTCTGCAAGAATTCATTGCTGACATAGAGTACATAGTCAGAGTGCTTTGTGGTGTATCTTGCACATGCAAATTTGTATGGAGCAAGTATTTTACCCATCCATCCATGATTCCAAAAGGCATCCCATGCACATCCCACAAGAAAGGTCATGAACTTCTTGTCGTATTTTTTTGCAATCTTGAATAAAGGCAAAGATGGCATGTGGCTAATCACCAAGTCTGATTGGCGAACAAGGGGCTCTATGATATGCCTATTGTCTGCTGACATGAAAAGATGATCTTTCTTGGTCAAAAAACTCACATTTCCGTATTTGACTATTCCATCAAGGCTTTTTTCTATCTTGTTATGGCAGTTATGACCATTATATTTTCTGGAAACAAGATATAATTCTCCTAAATAGGTAAATCTTTTCAAAATATCATAGATATTGCTACTACTTTTATACAAAGTATTCGCGTCTTCAATGACTTGGCTAGTAACTATTAGTACTTTCATGGACTTGAAGTCAATAATGCTTTTTTAGCGTTCAATAATTTTCCCAAAGGAATGTTTGGTATGGGAATATCTGAGTTTTGCGAGCATTGAGAAAATTAGTAGCCATCACATATACAAGGGGATAAATGACCAGCAGACATTTTAGGAACAAGTCTAATGCATTTCTTGTTTTTATTTGGAAGATACCTGAAACTACAATCAGTAGTCCAAGGTATGCAAAAAAGATAATGCGTCCTACATGAACCATGGTTGCTGCAATTGGAAAAATGATGGAGAGGGAGAGGAGAATCATCCCTATAATGTATCTTTTCCTGTATGTGACAGATATATTTGATAGGCTCTGATAGTAATAAAAACATGCAATCCAAATAGGTAGTGTTGTGAAACTTCCTGTAGTAAAATTCAATTCATCTATTTCACCATAGCCTTGATATCTTTGTCCGAGCATAGGAACCAAAAATGTGGCAACCAAGATGAGTGCTGCGATAACCATAAACATGGTGAGGAACACAAAAACTAACCAATGCTTGTAAAAATACTTTTTTTTGTAATAAAACACAAGGAAAAGTAGCATGACTAATGATGACATGTGTATGAATGAAGCCAACACCACCCATAAGACAAACTTTTTCCAGTTATCCATCCAAATATACCTAATGCCAATCATGGCCATGGGGACGGACATGAATAATCGTATCAAACCTGAGTTCAAGACAAAAAAGTAATAATGACTCCATATGAAAAGGGCCATATACATACCACTTCCATTTTGCTTTACGTTTTGTTTAAAAGCGATACCCCAAAAGATAAACGTTAGGTAAGTAATGATGACTTGGAAGTAATTGTAATTGCCGTTGACCAGTCTGTATATAATCCAGTTGAGAGCCAAATATCCCTTTTCTTGACCGGAAACACGGAGAAATGTTTTAAATCCGTAACTACCTGCTTTGTTGAACAAACTGATATAATTCTCATCGTCAATGGCTATCGGCAACCTGAAGGCCATGGGTATGGCCAAAATGGCTATTCCTGTCCAAAACAAAAGAAAACGATAGATTTTTTTCTCTTTTACCTCGCTTAAGTATATGAATGTCATGGACAACAGAAGGATTCCTATATAAAATAAGAATGACGGACCGTTTTCTGGAGGAATTGCAGTATAACAAAAAAACAGTCCAATCAACAAGGTGATGGTATAAAGCCTGTATTCTTCTTGATAGTGTAAGTCGAGAACTTTCATTATGATGAATGAAACTAAAGGTGTATTCTATAATACTTATTTCTTGTGAATAGGATATGAGGAATGGGACAAATCACCTTTCTATTTCTTGTTGATATGCCCGTATCACTATATCACGACTGAATTCTTTTTCCATTTTTTTTCTGGAATATATTCCCATCCCTTGTTTTTCCGAATGAGGAATATTGATAAAGTGCTCAATTTTTTTAATAAGGTCATCGGTATCTTGCTGGCGGACGATATAACCATTCTTGCCCTCTTCCACAATGTCCTTGCAGCCAGCCTTGTCGGTGGTGATGACAGGGCGACCTGTGGCACAACTCTCCAACAATACATTAGACATGCCTTCTGGATAGAAGGAGGGGTGAATAGTACAATGTATATCTTTCAAATACGGACGGACATCCTTGACGAGTCCATGATATATGATAGTTCCTTTGGAAGCAAGAAAGTCAAGGGTTGATTGGTATTTGGTTTCTTCGCATCTTCCCAAAATATGGAATTCGGTTTGTGGATACTTCTCCTTAATGACCTGTGCGGCTTTCAGGTATTGTTCTATTCCCTTACGCCGTTGGATGCGTCCAATATAAATAAAACGACAGGTGGCATCGTCTGGATAGGGTTGTAATTGGAAATGCTCGAGATTGACACCAGACCCAGGAATGAGTGAAGATGGCGCTGTCACTAATTTTTTCCTGATGCAAAAAACCATGTTTTCCTTATTTTGGAAAAACACCTTTTGGGCTTTTTTCAGACCGAGTTGATAAAGGACTTTCGTAATGGTATATAACCATCCTGGCTTCTCGGTGGCAATCCCCAAGCCTGTGATATTGGCAATTTGTGGAGTCTTTGTCAATCGGCAGGCCATTCCCCCATAAAGATTGGGCTTGATGGTATAAGTAAGCACAATGTCCGGTTTCTCTTTTTTGATGATGCGCCGATAATTCAGCATCAGTTTGATGTCTGCAAAAGGGTTGGTGCCTTGTCGGTTGAAACTAATAGGCAGGTATTGACACCCGATTTCCTTGATAATGTCGGTTTTATAGTCTTCTGGGGCAATGACTGTAACATCATGACCATTTTTGAGCAATGCTTCAAAGACTTCCTTCCGGAAACTTACAAGCCCTCCGCAATTATTTGATAATACCAGAATCTTTTTCTTCATCCCATGGACTCTTTAGAATCGTAGATCGTAGCATATAGAAATCCTTGATGGCCATTAAGTAAAAAGCCATAAAACACCCTCCTCACCTTATGGAAGGCAAGTGAAAAAGGAGTAGTTTTCAAGATATCCTATATACCGCATCAAGACATATCATGCAATAGTTATATAGTGCATGCTTATGCCCGCAGATAAACGATTCTTGCTGTTTTTAATTGTTCTATAGAAACTGTTATGATAACGGGTGCAAAGTTAATAAAAAAATGCTAAACTATTCCTTTTTTGTGTTTTTTTATCTCTTGGCTGGCTGGGAATCTATAACCAAGCAGAAAAAGTCATGATAATTTCCCTTATCAGCATTTTTTCATTAATTTTGCAAAATAATTCTGGCAATGTGCGTCATCATCTCAAAAATGGGCGCACATCGGGCGTGAGTTGTTTGCGGGCACCATTTGTATTTATTTGGCAATTTGGTAGTTGCACCAGTCTTAAATACATTGACCTCTATGCAGAAACAACCATTCCCGTTTGAAATATGCCAAAATGCACTTGTGCTACATTAGTGCAAGAAGAAAGAGTTATGGCATACATGTAACGGATTCAAAATGAAAAAAGAAATTGGAAGTATTTACCCTCTTAGCAATGAGATTATCAGTGAAGCGGAGGTGATGCAGGTGTCCTTTCATGGAGAAAACAAGTATTATTCCCTATGTAGGGAAGCATTGTTTGATATAGCAAAGCATATGCATGCGGATGAGAACGACACCGTTTTAATTCCTGCATACACCTGTCAGACCGTTGTCACACCTTTTGAAGAAGTTGGTTGGAAATGCGTTTTCTATTCTATCCAAAGAGATTTGAGAATCAACATTTCCTCTTTGGAAGAATTAGTCAAGCGATACCATCCGAGGGCTGTTGTTATACATCCATTTTATGGAATGGAACTTGATACACAAGAAGAAAAAGCCCTAAAGCGGATTGGCGAAAATGGAATAAGAGTCATTTTAGACCTAACTCAATGTATTTTCTCGACCAAACGCTATCCTTTTGTTTCATTTGTTGTGGGAAGTTATCGCAAATGGTTTCCTATTCCAGACGGAGGATTCTTGGAATGTAATTCTTTCACAGAACCAATAGTGCAACCAGAAAAAGAAAATGTTGAGTTCACTGAAAGAAACGTTGCTGCCATGTATCTTCGTGGACAGTATTTTGGTAATGGAGAGCAGAAGACCAAAGACATATCCATCTGGTTAAACAAATCCGCTAATCATCTGGCTGCGTCCAATATTGCTCCTCACCGAATGTCTGATATCAGTTACAACCTTTTGCAGAAGGAGAATCTTAAAGATAATCAAAACAGTAGATTTAACAACTACGCTTTTCTTTTCCAAAACATCCGCGAAAGTACTCAAATAAAGAAAGTTTGCCAAAACCTTGACGAAGTCACGACTGCACCACTCTATTTTACCATTTATGTGCAGGATCGTCCTGCTCTTCAACGAGTGTTGGCTCAAGAAGCCATTTATGCCCCAGTTATTTGGCCCGTTGAAGATGAGCGAGTGCTTGTTGACAACGATGTAAAGTATATTTATGACCATTTGCTGGCCATCCCCTGTGATCAGCGATATGGTACAGTGGACATGCAAAGGATTGTAACAATCATCAATAATTATTGATATGAAAGAAAAGATTGCTGTTTTGGGAGCCAATGAACCGCTCCTTCCATACTATCGCCAAGCCAAACAGTTGGGATATGAAATAATAGGCATTGCTTATGAGAAAGGAGCAGTCTGCAAAAAATATTGTGACAAGTTCTACCCTATATCTTTTGCCGACAAAGACCTGGTACTCGATGTGTGCAGAAAGGAGAACATTGATGGTATTTTATCTTTTTCATTGGAGTCGGCGCTGCCCACTGTGGTGTATGTTGCTCAGTCTATGGGACTTGTCAGCAATACAGAGGAAAGCATCGCCATTACTCAAAGCAAATTTACCCAACGTCAGGCATTACAAAATGCTGGCATTCCGGTTCCAAAGTATTTCTTGATAGAAAATGAGTCAGACCTCGGACATGTTAAATGTCAATTTCCTGTGATTGTCAAACCGGTGGACAGCGGTGGAAGTCAAGGAATATGTAAGGTTGATTCATCAGACAAACTGGCAGAAGCCTATCGTTTTGCTGCGGAATACTCTCGTTCATCCAGAGCGATTGTCGAAGAGTATGTCGACGGGCGAGAGTTCAGCGTTGAATACATTAGCCACAAAGGGAAACACTATTTTCTTCAAATCACAGACAAAGTGACTAGCGGACCTCCCCGATTTGTTGAGATGCAACATCATCAACCAGCAGACATTACCAAAGATATCAAGGCCAATATCAAAAAAATGGTCGAAGCAGCCTTGACTGCTCTGAAAATTGAAAATTCTGCAAGCCACACCGAAATAAAACTCAACTCAACAGGAGATTTGTATATCATAGAAACTGGGGCAAGAATGGGAGGAGGATATATAACATCCGATTTGGTGAGATTGTCTACTGGCTATGATTTTGTCGAAGGTGCTATCAAATTGGCAGTGAACAAATTTGAAAAACCAACATTTCCCCAAACATTTTTTAGTGGTGTATATTTTTACAGCAAACTTGCTCCTGAGATAGGTGAGATTATCAAATACCATGAGAAATGGGCCGAAATCGTGGAGTGGGAATTGTCTGACAATCCACTGACAGATGTCAAAAGCAATGCAGACAGATATGGATATTTCCTCTATCAATCAAAAAAAGGTAAATTCATCATTTGAAGTATAAAAATATAATGAAATCATTAAATAATAAAAAACTGCTTATCCTAGGTGGGTCGGCAATTATGAGGATTCCTGTGTTGAAAGCAAAGAGCATGGGACTATATACCATTGTAACAGACTGGCATTCCTTGGAAAAATCGCCTGCCAAACAAATAGCAGATGAATATTGGGACATCAGCCTGATGGACTACAACCTATTGGCAGCCAAGATAAAAGAGGAAAAGATAGATGGTATATTGACAGGTTTTACTGACAAATTTCTGCTGGCTTATCAGCATTTGTGTGAATTGACTGGCCTTCCTTGTTATGCGACCAAGGAAATATTCGAGACGACCCTTGACAAGTCAAAGTTCAAAGAACTATGTATAGAAAATAATGTGCCGGTCGTACCCGCATACGACCTTGAGACTTTTTCATCAAATGTTATCTCAAAAGATAACAAAATCATTATCAAGCCTGTGGACAACAGTGGGTCGCAAGGCATCATCTCATGCGATGACCCAAATAAGTTTCAGGAATGCCTTGATTACGCTTTGTCGTTTTCTGACAAAAAACAAGTGGTCATAGAAAAATACATTGAGATGGACTCTTTTTCGGTATCGTATACAATACAAGATGGCGTTATTTCAATGTCAACCATCAATGACCGAATTGTTCATAAAGTGGCGGGAGCCGGTGCCATTACAAGTGGTGGTGTTTATCCCTCAAAATATATAGACAGTTATTTGGAAAAGATAGACAAGAAAGTCCGTAAGATGTATGAACGTCTTGGTGTGAAAAACGGAGTCCTTTTTATACAAGGCTTTACCAATGGTAAAGAGTATTACTTCTATGAGATGGGTTATCGTATCAGCGGCGGCCATCATTTTATCTATACAGGAAGTCAGAATCAGACTGACGCTTTGGAGCAACTCATCCACTTCGCTGTAACTGGTAAAATGGCAGACTACAACATTGCTGAGCGTGACAATCCCAGGTTCAAAAATCTGTGTTTGCAGTGGAATATTATAGGTAAGGAGGGGATTGTTGCACAGTTGGAAGGTTTTGACAAAATAAGAAACATGCCTGAAGTCATCAGTTGTTCCTTATCCAAACAGCCTGGAGACAAAATAGGTAAAGATGGTACCACTGCCCAGAAATTGGCCGTCCTCCATATGGTTTTGAAAGACAAAAGCCAAGTGAAAGACATCTTGCAGTACATATATTCCAATTTCAAAGTTTCTGATGCTGATAGCGAGAGTTTGGTACTTGATACAAGAGGAGAAGCAATGAATTATTTTGATTTTATCTAATTTTGTCTTAATAGATATGACAACTCTGATTATCAACAAGGCATATATGAATCTTGGAGGGATAGAAACCATAGTTTATAACATTGTTAAATATGGTTTATCCCAAAACTATCGGATTATTTGGATCGCCAAGAATCCTATCCTTTTATTCCGAGGATTTGAAGACATTCGTGACAAGATAGAAATTATTGGGACAAACAGTAAATACAATAAAAGAAAGGTAATCGAACAAATCAGTTGTTCGAAAGGCGAAAAGGTGGTAATCATTTCATTCACACCTTTAGAACATGATTTTGCCATCCAGATAAAAGAACGTTATGCAGATGTTGATATCACCCCGTTATATATCTTGGCAAACACAAAAGGGCCAACATATTATATAGAAGAGTATTTCTCATGGCCATTATATGGTTATGTCAAGAAAAAGATGACTTCTATTTTCAAAGACTGGGAAAAGCATGGCGATATCAGATATTTTAATCATATACAAAGAGCAGCTTGTGAGGAGGCTTATCACTTTAAAATTTCAGATATAGAGAGTAAAAAATTGCCTCCAGTAACCAAAGTTACTGATTATGACAAAAACGCATTAAAAGAAAGAGCAAAAAGAAAAGAATTCAATATCATCAGTATCTCGCGTTTTGATTTTCCTCATAAACGGTATCTTTTGGGATTAGTTGATGCATACGCACAATTGAAACCAATATACAACCAACTGTCATTATATATTATTGGATATGGAGTGGGAGAGGCAGAATTAAAAAATAAAATTGAAGGGTATCCAGAGTCAATCAGCAAAGATATTCATCTCTTAGGGTCTAAAACGGCTTCAGAAATCGATGAGATTATGATCAAAATGCATCTCAATGTAAGTGTTGCAGGAAGTGTACCTTGCGGCAACAGGAATTGTGTAGTATCTCTTCCGGCTCGGAATTATTGCGAAGATGTATGTGAAGTATATGGATATCTGCCAGAATCTTATTCCAAAAGGTCTTCCAGGGAGCCGGGTATGCCGGTTATACCTTTTATTGAAGAACTTATCAATATGTCTGATGAAGAATACTTGAGAAAGTGCATAGATTCTTTTGAGACATCATCAAAAAGAAATCCAGATCCTGATTATATTTTTAGACAAGAATCTAAAACAAAAGATCCATATAAAAACCATCATTTGTTTTTCTTTATTATGAATTATTTGAAAGATATTACAAAGTCTTTTTGGTATGTTAAAAGAATATTCAAAAAGAAAAAGGGTGATAAAATTGCCTAATTTTCAATTCTAATGAATTAATATTTTTTCCCATTCCAATAATTATGTGAAAATAAAGCATGGTTTACAATTCATTCAACTTTATCATTATATTTCCTCTTATTTTTTTGCTATACTATGCTATTCCGGCACAGTATGGACGGATAAGAAATGTTTATTTGTTATTGGTGAGTTATCTGCTATATTTGCAATGGAAACCTGTTTATGCCTTGATCTTGTTGTGCGTGACGGCAGTTACTTATTTCACTGCCATTGCTGTTGAGAAAAGCAAGCACCCAAAGGCCGTTTTGACGGCGGGGGTGTTGTTGGGATTATCACCGCTTGTCTTTTTTAAGTACTTCAATTTCATCAACGAGACGATTAGTTCTGCGATGGCTCAAGTCGGGCTTGCTTTTCATCTGCAAGGTCTTAATTGGGCAATACCTGTTGGCATATCTTTCTTTACCTTTCAGGCATTGGGGTATTTGTGGGATGTGTATTACAGGCGGCAGGAGGTGGAAAAAGATTTCTTGACCTATGCGCTATTTATATCCTTTTTCCCTTGTATATTGTCGGGTCCAATCAACAAAGCGTCGCTCGTTATTCCACAAATAAAGAAACTGCGTCCTTATTTTGATTACGGTAAGGCAGTAGGAGGGTTGAAAATGCTGCTGTGGGGTATGTTTATGAAAGTGGTTGTAGCAGACCGGTTGGCCCTTAGTGTTGATACGATAATGCCCAATTATGGATACTATACAGGACTGACATGTTTAGTGGCAAGTTTTCTTTACACTTTTCAAATATATGCGGATTTTGCAGGTTATTCTTTAATGGCAATAGGAGTCGGCAAAGTGCTTGGCTTTGAATTTACAGAAAACTTCCGCCGTCCTTATTTTGCAGTGAGCGTGACCGATTTTTGGCATCGTTGGCACATCTCCTTGTCCACATGGCTGAAAGATTATGTTTATATACCGCTTGGTGGCAGCCGATGCTCTAAGATTCGCAACTACTGGAACATTTTTGTAACCTTTTTGGTAAGTGGTATCTGGCACGGTGCCAATTGGACTTTCATCGTATGGGGATGTATGCATGGGATTTGCCAAATCATAGAAAAGATGCTGGGACAGCAGAAGTGCAATTATGGGTGGATGGGAAAAACCATTAAAATAGTTGTTACTTTCTTGATTGTCAATTTCGCTTGGATCTTTTTCCGCATGCCTACCTTGACTGATGCTTGCAAAGTCATCGGAAGGATATTTGACCCTTCGTTGCCGTTGACATTGAATATGGACGGATTGTCCGGTACGCCATTAATGGCTTTCGGCTTAGTATTACTCATAGTCAAGGAAGTTTTTGACGAATTTTATCCATCAAGATTACAACTATTTGAAAACAAGAGCAAGACAGTTCGATGGGCATCATATCTTTTCATCATCGTTTCCATCATGATGGCAGGTGTATTTGGTGCAGACCAGTTTATTTATGCTAATTTCTAGAACCATGAAGAAGTTTATCATACAAATTGTTATTTTTTTCGCTCTTCTCTTTGTTATAGATCGTGTTGTGGGCTTCTCTTTCTCCTATATGTATAAACATAGTAAGGGGGAACATATTGGCCGTCAGTTTTATATTGCTGATAAAACCCATGAAGACATCTTGATATTTGGCTCCTCAAGAGCCGTTCACCATTACAATCCTCAAATTCTATCAGATTCACTTGGCTTGTCTTGTTATAATTGCGGACTTGATGGATATGGCATTATTCTCTATTATGGATGGTGGCAGATGATAAAGGAACGCTATCATCCAAAAGTGATTTTATATGATGTCACAAAAAACTTTGATTTGGTGGTGGGAGAAGATAATCACAAATATCTAGGATGTCTCAAGGAATTTTATGATCGGCCGAACATTCATGGTATTTTTGATGATGTAGACAAAAATGAGAAATATAAAATGATGAGCCAGATGTATCGGTATAATTCAAGATTTCACAGAATTACCGCCGATTATCTCGGTTCATCAAACTGTAAAAAATCTAATGGTTTCAAGCCTATGAAGGGAGAACTGGATACCATGCGTGTAAAAAAGAAAGATGACAATGAGATGGTATCCAAGAAAAAGCCAATTTTTGACCCTTTCAAAATAGAGTATTTAAATAAATTGATCAATGAGACCGAAGGTGTAAAGCTTATATTTGTTGTTTCGCCTATTTGGTATGGTTTAGATGAGGAAGTTTTGACACCAATTCGCGACATATGTGAAAAGCGCAAAATTCCCTTCTTGGATTATTCCAAGTCACCAAAGTATGTGCATATAGATAAATATTTCAAGGATGGTGCTCATTTAAATGCCCGTGGAGCAGATGAGTTCAGCCGTGATTTGGCGCATCAGGTGAAGGACTTGATAAGTATGTGACATATAAAAAAATTACAAGGAATGTATAGGTATTTTTTCAAAAGATTTTTTGATATCATAGTATCTCTGACAGCATTGATATGCCTGTCTCCCCTTTTTTTAGTTGTTATCGTGTTGCTTCAAATAGGGAATAAGGGGGCTGGTGCATTCTTTTTTCAAGAACGCCCTGGGTATAAAGCCCGGCTTTTCAAAATCATCAAGTTCAAGTCGATGACGGATGAGCGGGACGTAGAGGGAAATCTTTTGCCCAATGAGCAACGAATCACTAAAGTAGGGGCCTTTGTTAGGAAGACATCTCTTGATGAGTTGCCTCAACTGATTAATGTGCTCAAGGGTGATATGTCGATGATTGGCCCACGTCCCTTGGTCATCAGATATTTGGAACTGTACTCACCTGAACAGGCTCGCCGTCACGATGTGAGGCCAGGTATAACAGGTTGGGCTCAGGTGAATGGCAGAAATGCCATTTCATGGACGGAGAAATTCAAACTTGATGTTTGGTATGTGGACCATGTCTCAATGTGGCTTGATATGAAAATTGTTTATATGACAATTATGAATATCATCAAGAGAAAAGACATTGATTCAGGTAATGGAAAAGTGGGAGCGGTTGGCTTCAATGGACATAATTAGTTTGATAGCCAATTGCTTGAAAGATATTTAGACAATAAGGCGATTTTTAAAATAAAAAAGTAGAAAATGACAAAAATAATGGTGTTGGCTGGTGGTCATGACCAAGCCGCTTTCATACGTGAATTAAGAAAACTGGTAAATGATGTGTATATCATACTGGTGGATATGAATCCTAACGTGTTGGCTGCCAAGGAGGCGGACAAAATGTTGCTTATCAGCACGATGGATTTGGAACGAGTAAAAGAAGCCGCCAAGGAGGAACAGATAGACTACATCATGACTGCATGCGGTGATCAGCCTTTGCTGACTGTTGGTTATGTGTCTGATGCATTGGGCTTACCATGTTATCTTACTAAAGACCAGATTCTCAATCTGACCAACAAGATGAACATGAAAAAGGTTATGGTGGAAAATGGGATTCCTACCTCGAAATTCAAAGTGTTTGCGGCAATTGATGAAGTGGATGACAGTGGATTGGATTATCCCTTGATTGTAAAGCCCGTAGACTCAAATGGTTCGAAAGGGGTTCGGAAAGTGTTTTCTTCTGAAGAGTTAAGGGAAAAGGCTGAAGAGGCATTTTCTTATACCATTTCTGGAAATATCATTTTGGAGGAGTTCAATGAGGGTGAGGAAATCAGTTGTGATTACTACATTGTGGATGGACAGGCGAAAGAGGTGCTCAAGTTGCAGTCGAATAAATTCAAGGCAAGTGAAAGTATCACTTCTGTGATTTATCAGAGCATCATACCGGCTCCATATCTTACTGACAACGCCCGCAGACAGTTGAATGAAATCGCCAATGTGATAGCAAAAGCCTATCAACTCGACAATACTCCTTTGCTGCTTCAGGCTATTGTCAAGGGTGATAAGGTCAGTGTCTTGGAATATTCTGCCCGTCTTGGGGGTGGGTCAAAGTACAAAACCATTGAGAATGTTACAGACTTCAATGTCTTGAGAGCATGTGCGATGTCTATGTTGGGGATGAAGCCAGAGATTCCACAGATAATGGATAAGAATCTATGCTTTTCCAAATGCCATTTTTATGTAAAAGGGGGTCAACTTTGCGAAATCAGGGGTCTCGAAAAGTTGATGGCGACTGGCATCATTGATGAGTTCTTGCCTACTTCCCCAATGGGTGTGAAAAAGAATCCTCCTTCATCGAGCGGAGACCGCATCGGCTGTGTTTTCATTACAGCCAAAGATTATACGGAGTTGCAGCAAAAAGTAGAGACTGCTGTGAAGAGAATAGAGGTGATAGATGAGCATGGAAATGACATGCTTCTTCGTGAGATGTACCTGAATCAACCTCCGTATAAGATATAAAATGGCTGTTGGCTTTTGGCCGTTGGCCATTGGCTTTTGGCCTTTGGCAGTTGTTGCGCAAGTCAAAGACGAGGGGATGTCAAAATGTGACATCCCCTCGTCTTATGGATAGCGACTTACGTCAGCAAGTCAGAAATAAGTTTTCACAACGCCATCATTTCACTGCCAGTTCCACCACCTTGTCGACGGCGGCGGAGAGACCGTCGGGGTCTTTGCCACCGGCGGAGGCGAAGTGGGGCTGACCGCCGCCGCCACCCTTGATGAGTTGGGCGGCCTCGCGCACCAGTTGTCCGGCGTTGAGGTGGTGGTCTTTCACCAAATCCTCACTGAGCATCACGTTGAGCATGGGCTTGCCCTCATGCACGGTGCCGAGGACGCAGACCAGCATCTCGGGGATGTCCTGACGCACCTTGAACACCAAATCCTTGGCAGAGGCTGGGTCAATGGGCAGCACACTTTTCACCACATGGATGCCGTTGATTTCCTGGGCATGTGACACAAGTTGTGCCTTGATGCGCTCGGTGGTCTGGGCACGGAAGCCCTCAATCTGTTTCTTCATCGCATCATGCTCGCTGACATATTTCTCCAATACACCGCGCAGGTCCTTGGCATTGTTGAACATCTCGCGGATGGCCATCAACTGGTCTTCCATGATATAGAACAAATCCTCAAACTGCTTGCCTGTCCTGGCCTCCACACGGCGGATGCCGGCGGCTACGCTGCTTTCGGAGATGATTTTGAAGAATCCGATGCGGCCAGTGGATGTGGCATGGACGCCGCCGCAGAGTTCGCAACTCGGACCGAAGCGCACCACGCGCACCTTGTCGCCGTATTTCTCGCCAAACAAGGCAATGGCGCCCATCTGGCGGGCTTCTTCGATGGGCATGTTGCGGTGCTCGTCGAGAGTGATGTCCTGGCGGATGAGGTCGTTGACCATCCTTTCCACCTGACGGAGTTCCTCATTGGTCACTTTCTGGAAGTGTGAGAAGTCGAAGCGCAGCGTGTCGGGGCTGACGAAGGAGCCCTTTTGCTCCACATGGTCGCCCAGCACCTGTTTCAGCGCATAGTCGAGCAGGTGGGTGGCGGTGTGGTTGGCTGCGCAGGCATCGCGCAGGTTGGTGTCCACACAGGCCATGAAGTCGGCCTCGGGGTCTTTGGGCAAAGCCTTGACAATATGGATGCTCTGGTTGTTCTCGCGCTTCGTGTCGGTGATCTCCACCGTCTCGTTCTCACTTACAAGCACACCGCGGTCGCCCACCTGACCGCCCATCTCGCCATAGAAGGGGGTGTAGTCGAGCACCAGTTCATAATAGGTGTTCTTTTTCTGAGTCACCTTGCGGTAGCGCAGGATATGGCACTCATATTCGGTATAGTCGTAGCCTACAAACTGCTGCTCACCTTCGCGGAGTTCCACCCAGTCGCTGCTCTCCACCACGGCGGCGTTGCGCGCACGTGCCTTTTGCTTCTGCATCTCCTCGTCGAACTGCTTCTCATCGACTGTGTAACCGTTCTCGCGGCAGATGAGTTGTGTGAGGTCGAGGGGGAATCCGTAGGTGTCGAACAGACGGAAGGCTTGGCGGCCGTCGAGTACGGTCTCGCCGTGGGCGCGCAGTTCGTCCATGTCGCCGCTGAGCAGGCTGATGCCTTTGTCAAGGGTACGGAGGAAAGCATCTTCCTCTTCTTTCATCACGCGGCTGATGAGTTTCTGCTGTGCGGGCAGTTCGGGATAGGAGGATCCCATCTCTGCGACGAGTACCGGGATGAGCCGGTAGATAAAGGCTTCCTTCTGATCGAGGAAGGTATAGGCATAGCGCACGGCGCGGCGCAGGATGCGGCGGATGACGTAGCCGGCCTTGGCGTTGCCAGGCAACTGGCCGTCGGCGATGCTGAACGAGACAGCGCGCAGGTGGTCGGCGATGACGCGCATGGCAACGTCGGTCTCTTCCTTCTCGCCATATTTCATGCCCGACAGGCGCTCAATCTCGCGGATGATGGGTTGGAATATGTCTGTGTCGTAGTTGGATGTCTTGCCCTGGATGGAGCGTACGAGGCGCTCGAAACCCATACCGGTGTCGATGACATTCATCGACAGTTTCTCCAGTGAACCGTCGGCTTTGCGGTTGAACTGCATGAACACGAGGTTCCATATCTCGATGACTTGTGGGTCGTCTTTGTTCACCAACTCGCAACCGGGCACATTGGCTTTCTCTTCTGCACTGCGTGAGTCGAGGTGAATCTCGGAGCAGGGACCGCAGGGACCTGTGTCGCCCATCTCCCAGAAATTATCGTGCTTGTTGCCGTTGATGATATGGTCGGCAGGTACGAATTCCGACCAGTAGCCGGCTGCCTCGTCGTCGCGGTCGAGTCCTTCTTCCTTGGAACCCTCAAACACGGTGACGTAAAGGTCGGCAGGATTGAGTTTCAGCACGTCTACAAGATACTCCCATGCCCAGGCGATGGCTTCCTTCTTGAAATAGTCGCCGAAACTCCAGTTGCCGAGCATCTCGAACATCGTGTGGTGGTAGGTGTCGTGGCCCACTTCCTCCAAGTCGTTGTGCTTGCCGCTGACGCGGAGGCATTTCTGAGAGTCTGCGCGGCGGCGGGGATCAGGGTTGCGGGTGCCGAGGATAATGTCCTTCCATTGGTTCATGCCGGCATTGGTAAACATCAGTGTGGGGTCGTCTTTCACCACCATCGGGGCCGAGGGAACGATGGTATGGCCTTTCGACTCAAAAAACTGTTTGAACGAGTCGCGGATTTCGTTGGCTGTCATCATTTTAGTATCGAAATTTGTTGATTTTCTGAAAATTGCTGCAAAATTACTGCTTTTTTCTCAAAAAAAGAAAAAACGGCAGTTATTTGATGGCATCGAGCAATCCTTGGCAGGCATCTTCCAGCAGTTCGATGACCAGTTCGAAGGCATTGTCGTTGCTATAATAAGGGTCGGGGACGCTTTTGTGCATGGGGTGATGGGTGAGGTAGTCGGCCATGCAGACAATCTTCCGAAGGTCGTAGGGACTCCTTGCAAGGGCAGCGAGATGGTCGACATTTTCGCTGTCCATGCCCACAATCAGGTCAAACTGGTCGAAGTCGGCTGTGGAAAACTGCCGTGCTATACTGTCGAACTGATAGCCGTGCCGCCTGCCATGTCGGCGCATGCGCTCGTCGGGCAGTTGCCCCACATGCCATGGCCCCAACCCAGCGGAGTCTACCTCGGCGATGTGCTCCAGTTTCTCGGTTTGGAGCAGGTGTCTCATGATGCCTTCGGCAGCCGGAGAGCGGCAGATGTTGCCCAGACAAACGAAGAGTATTCGCTGTTTTCTAAAATATGGTTTTTTCATCAGATGTTTAGGAGTTTAGGAGTTGGGGAGTTTGGGAGTTCGGGAGTTTAGGAGTTTAGACATTACTCCTGCTTTCCTTGATTTGGGAACATAGGGCGACCTCCCAAACAATGCACTATGAATTATGCACTATGAATTATGCACTATGAACTATGCACTATGAACTATGCACTATGAACTATGAACTATAAACTCAATCACGTCAGCCTTTCCAACTGCTGTTTGAGTTCAGTCAGTTCGTCGCGGACAGTAATCAGTGTTTCCAGCACTTTGGCGGTCTTCTCCACGCCGGCGCGGTTCTCTGTGAGCAATTTGCGGGCAGCAGACAGTTTGAAGCCACGCACTTTCACCAGGTTGTAGATCACGGCGATATGGTCGATGTCTTTCTGAGTGTATTGCCTCACCTTGTTGCCCGTGGTCTGCGGCTTGATATGTGGAAATTCGGTCTCCCAGTAACGCAGGAGGCTTTCGTTGACACCAAACTTGGCTGCCACTTCCTTGATGGAATAGTATGTCTTGCGGGATTTCTTTTCTTGGCTCATGCTTCTCTTTTTTCGGGCGCAAAGTTACGAAAAATCGAGAGCAGAACGAAATAATTTAATTTATTTTATTTCTTATGCCGAGATGGAGTAACTTATCTAAAGTTACGAATAAACAAGAGAGGGCGTGTCATTTTGACACACCCTCCGAGTGCGGGTAACTTCTGCAAAACTACAAAATCAGACGGAACTACCTAATCTCTTGCCCCTGGACGTTGTAGTAGATGCCGTTTCTCACGATGACGATACGTCCTTTTCGGCAGTATTTCACCACGTTTTTTGTTGATGGGAATACGCTGTCGGAAATGGATGTGTTGTTATCAGGCACGCGTATGAACATATCATAGATACGGGCGCCACCATTGGCATCATTTTGCTGGAAGGTGATGCTGCTGACGTTCACCATATCGTCTTCGCTGGTGAGTCCTGCTGCAGCCAGCACATCATAACTGCCATAACTCCCTTTCTTGTATTTCTCTGTCGTGACACTCTTTGTGGTGCCGTCAGTCGTGGTGTAGGAGATCTTAAACTGCCGTCCGCCGGTGAAGAACAGGTTGATTTTCAATTCGAGAACACCCTCACTGAACGACAGGCTGAAACCACCGTTGCTCTCTCCCATGCAGAGCGCACCTTTGCCGAATCCGGAAGCCGTCTCATCCTTCTCGGGGTCGATGGAAGTGGCCGACTTGTCGCCCTGTATCAGCGACAGCCTGTCTTTGAGGTCGGCAGGCAAGTTGTCTTCCGCATCCTGGAAGTGATACCAGTCGCCAGTGAGCACACGGAAAGGTCTGACGATGGTGATGATGCCCGATGACGTGACGGGTTTCACTCCCTCACCACCAGTGACTGTAACGGTAAACGTACAGTTCCTCGCCGGTGTTCCGCTGATGGTCAGTTGGTTGCCGTTTGTTTCGGCACTCAGTCCCTCAGCCAGTCCCTCCACGATTGCCTCCGTTCCGACTTCGTTCCATTCATAGACGATGCTCTCGATGGGTTCTCCCTCGATGATTTCCTGCGAGGAGTTGGAAGTGATGCAAGTCAGTTTGATTTTCTCCGGGATAACGATATCCGCAGGTGTGCCATCGAGTTCGAAAGCGCCAAAATCGGGCGCGGCATCATTGTATCCGATATAGATGTCGTCGGCAGTGATGAGTTCCAGGTTGGCTTTGGTGGCTTCCTCCTCAGGGAGGTGTCGGCTGGGTGTGAATCCTACGATGGGTGTTCCTTTGTCTTTCAGCACAGAACCCGGTTTCAGACGTGCGAAGTCATTCTTGGGCAGCGAGCCGTCGGCTTCTCTCGGTGCCATGAAATCGGCGACGGAGAGCGACAGAAACTCACTGGAATAGTCCTTGCAAACGGGTTTGCTGCCGTCGGCCGTCTTCTGTCCCTCTTTATATGGATTGCAGCCATCGAGTGTCGTCCATGAGTTGTATTCCGTGTCGGGAACGACAGAGCCTTCCTTGTCGGCAGAGAGGAACTCATGGTTACCCATGCCCTTGTTGCCTGAAGCGCCCCAGCCCACACAGTTGCGGATGGTCATGCCTCCATACTTGAACACTGTGGGGAAGCGGTAGTTGAACTCATTGCCCCATGCCGTACAGTTGATGAGATACATGCCCTCGTAGGCATTGTTCTGGTCGAAACCCTTATGCAGGTTGCCGAAGGATACACAGTTGGTGACGACATGTGCGCCCAGCGACTGGTCAAAAGCCGCACCACCGCTGCTGCCGCCTCCGCCAAGTTTGAACCCGTTGCCGTTCTGTGCCTCGCTGCCATCAGGCAGATAACCGGCATGGTATGCCCAGCAGGAATCGATGACGACAGGATGGTATACCATATAGAGGTCCCAGTTGTCGTCGCTGTTGGTCCATGCCCTGCAGCCATGGAACTCAGTTCCCGGTCCGGGGAACAGTTTGCAGGCGAAGCCGTCGGCATCGCCACCGTCGTCAGTACCGTTGTAACTTCGCAGGTCCCTGTTGTTGTAGGAGTCGCAGTTGATGACCTTGTTGTATCGGCAGAACTGATAGCCGGGGTTGAACTGCGGTGTGCCGGCGGGCAGCGTCTTCGTCTCCTCTATGCTGAAGTCCTTGTACATGCCTATCTGCAAACCCGTATCGTTGTTGTCGTGAAAGACACACCGCTCGATGATGTTGTATGAGCCTTCCACCTTCATGCCGTTGTCCTCAGCGTTGCAGATGACCAGTCCGTAGAAAGTCCAGTAGTTGGCAAGGTGGCTCACATAGATGCAACGCCCCATCTTGAACTCGTTCTGTGTGGTGTGGTGCATTCCTGAGCCGTCGATGACGACTTTGCCCACCGCATCCTCAGGCCAGGCACGCAACTCACAACGCATGTCGGGTGTGGTGTGCAGGGCAGGAACCTTGATGCGCTCGCTGATGACGTATGTGCCCTCATGCACAAGAATGCGGTCGCCGGGTGCGACCATCTCCATCGCCTTGTGTATGGTGAGCAGCGGAGCGGCTTCCGTTCCGGGATTGTCGTCACTGCCATGGGTGGCCACATGGATGTCTGCAGCCCTCACCATCAATGGCATAAAAAACATTACTGCCATCAAGATGGCACATCTCATCTGTATCTTCATCAACTGGTTTAATGATTACGTGTTTTTGTTATGATAATGGAACCTTTGGTGTGTAAAAGTCCGGGGTCAAAGTGACCCCGGACTTTCTGTCAGTATGCTATAGCAGGCTTATTGTCCCTGTGAGAAGCCATAGCCGTTGGTGAAACCACCGGTGGTCATGACGTTCGGGGTGAAGGGCCAGAAATAGATGGGGGCTTTCACGTAGTCGTAGTCGAGGAAGAGATACTTGTAGTACTCATCATCGTTGCTCACCAGGTCGGCACCCCAGTTCTCCTTCTTGTAACCATCAGCCTCGAGTGCGGCAGCCTCTTCGTCGCTGATGCGGCTGAACAAACCCTTGATGGCAAGGTTGGTGGCAGGTGTGCTGGTACCATATTTCAGTCCATACGACTCCCAGTCGTCATTCTGTCCACGCCATCCCGGAGCGAGCACGGGATCATCTTCCTTGCCGGCAGGAGTGATGCCGGTGAGACGGTAGCCGTAGATGCTCTTGGCATCTACCAGTTTTGTCCATACATAGTTGGAGATGACGTTGCCGTTTGCAAACTCGTAGTAGCCGTTGTTCTTCAGTCCGTCGAGCATGGCGCGGGTCAGTTCCTTCACAGCCTTGATCTTCTCACCGATAAGACCGGAGCGGATGAGGGTGAAGCGGCGGTCGCCCTCGCCAGCGAACTCAAAGCCGCGCTCGTCGATGATGGCATTGTAGAGCGAACCAGATTTGGCGATGAATGCGTCGGTGTTGGCACCACCGTTGGGGAAGGCACGGTTACGGATCTTGTCAAGGTAGGCGCGGGCATTTCCGTTGTCGCCAGTGGCGGCGCAGGCCTCGGCATACCCCAGATAGATTTCAGAGAGGCGCATGTAGGGCTGGTTGAAGCCGGCCTTGCGCTGGTTGGCGGTCCACACGTTCTTCTGGCGGTTCTCATCCCACTTGTTGGTAGAGATGCCGCCGCCGCTGGCCTTGGAGTTGGGCTTGAACGGAATCAGGCGCTCCACGCCCTTGCCGGTGCTGCCGGTAACTGTGCAGGACACGTCGCGGCGTACGTCCTTCGGGTCGAACATGCCATAGTAGAAAGCGGGGTTGATGCGTCCCTGGCCATATGCCTTGCAGGGATATGCGTTTTTAGAACCACCATCTGAAGGACGACCGAAGGAGTAACTGCGGGCGTCGTTGCCGCCACCCTGCTGCATGGGAGCCTCGTAAATCGACTCGTCGGCATAGTTGGCGTCACCCTCGTGCATTTGCAGGAAGAAGGTGTCGTAACTGGCACCGAACTTGACATTTCCGGGATTGTCAATGGCTTTCTTGAAGTAGGTCTTGGCAATGTTCATGAAGTTCTGCCAGTCGGCGCGGCGGCCATAGGTGGCACCGTTGTTCTCCGTGCCTTTCTTCTCGATGGACAGGGCATTGCCCTTGCCGTCGACAGGGGTGATGTCACCGCGGCGGGTCTGGTAGCCGCCAGCCTCCAGGGCAATGCGGCCGATGAGTCCCTGCACGTAGGTCTGCGAGAAGTAGTTCTTCACATTGGCGTCATAGTCGGGGCAGTTGCCGACGGGATACATCAGCGGCTCCACGGCAATGAGGTCGGCGAGGATGACGTCATAGATGGAATCGCGGGGTGAAAGACCACCTGCAGACTCACCTAACTTGGCCTGATAGGGCACGTCGCCCCAGTTCTTGATCAGTTCGCGGTAGGCGGAGGCCTTCAGAGCCACAGCCTCACCATAAAGTTGACTCAGGCTGCTGGCGCTGGTGGCGTTGGCGATCTTTGTCTCATAGTCTTCCATGCCTTGGACTGCGGTGATGATGGCGTTGGCCTTGCTCACCACGTTGAACAGTTTGGCGTAGATGTCGTTTTCTTTCAGGTAGGAGAGCAGACCATATTGGCTGGCATAGTTGCCGTTCTGGTAGAAACTCTCGGGATAGTGGCGTCCGGGCTGGTTGGAGAAAGCCTCGGGGTGGCGCATGATGTCGCTGCCAGCCACGTCGGCTGCGTACCAAAGACCGTCACCAAACACACCGTTCTGAAGGATGTCGCGCCAGGCCTCATAACCACCGTCCATGGCGGCATGGGCGGTCACCATGTTGGAGAAGACGAATTTTGCGTCGACCGTTGAGGGCGAACTGGTCTCCAGATAGTCGCTGCACGATGTCATGGAGAACACGCTGGCTGCAAACAATGTTATATATGCTATCTTTTTCATGTTGTTTCTCCTTAATTGATTAGAATGTTACGTTGAGTCCGAAGGTGTAACTGCGGGTCTTTGGATAGGCTTGATAGTCGTAGTAGGGGGTGGGGAATCCGTCGCCACCGGCGTTCATGTTGGTGTTCACGTCGGGGTCGAGGCCGCTGTAGCCTGTCAGACAGAACAGGTTGGCTCCGGTGAAATAGACACGCACGTTGCTGATGCCTACGCTCTTGAGCCAGTTCTTCGGGAAGGTGTAACCCACGGTGAGGGTGTTCAGGCGCAGGTAGGAGGCATCCTCGATGAACTCTGATGAGGCAAGTCCGTACTCGGAATAGGGGAGGGCGTACTTGGCTCCTGCGTTGAGGGCGCTCAGTGCGCTGGGCTCCGTGACAGCCATGAGATTGCCGTCGCTGCCCACGTCATAGATGCGGTAGCAGTCCTTGACAATGGCGAGGCGGTTGCCGCCCAGGCTGTTGTCCTTGTCGCCCATCATGTCGTGCATGGCATTGGCATTGTACACCTTGCCGCCAATCTGATAGGTGAAACCGAGAGAGAAGTCAAGGTTCTTGTAGTTGCCGTTGATGTTGAAACCGCCGGTGTGGTGGGGCTGTGCCTTGCCGATGACAGTGGCGTCGGCGTCGTCAATCACGCCGTCGTTGTTCACATCCTCAAACTTCACCATGCCGGGGAATGCGGTCTGGCCTTCAGCCTTGTGGCCCTTGAAAGCGTCGGCAGGATAGTTGACGATGCTCTTGGTGTCGGGCACACCAGCCTTGAGGGTATAGACACCGTTGGCATAGTCGAAGTCGTCGAGGGTGTAGAATCCTGCGCTCTTGAAGCCCTGGATGGTACCTACGGGATAGCCCGGACGGATGATGTAGTCGTAGAAGGGCTTGCGCATCGATGAACCCCAACCGGTGTGGGTATCGGGATTGATGTCGATGTCGGGGTTGATCTCGTCAACCATATTGTTGTTGTAGTTGTAGGTGAGGTTGAAACTCAGACCGAAGTTCTTGGTGCGGACGGCCTCATAGAAGAGGGCAAGTTCGATGCCTCGGTTGGAGGTCTGGCCTACGTTCTGATACTGGTAACTGTAACCTGTGGAGGGGTCGATAGGCACCTTCATGAGAATGTCCTTGGTGGTGTTCCAATAGAAGTCGAGGCTGCCGCGGACCTTTCCTCTGAGGATGCCGAAATCAAGACCGATGTTGCGTGAGGTGGTCGTCTCCCAGTTGAGGTCGGGGTTAGCCATCAGTTCTCCGGGTTGGTAAACCACTTGGTTGACACCGTCGACGCTGATGGTCTTGGTGACCCAGGTCTCGCGCCATAGTGCGGCAGAGATATTGTCGTTGCCGGAGGTACCGTATGACAAACGGAACTTCAGGTTGTCGAGCCAGTCGCGTGTGCCTTCCATGAATGCCTCATCGGAGATGCGCCATGCGGCAGCGGCAGCGGGGAAGTAACCCCAGTGCTTGTTGGGAGCAAAGCGTGAACTGCCGTCAGCACGGAAGGTGGCGGTGAGCAGGTAGCGGCCCATGTAGGAGTAGTTGATACGTCCGAAGTATGATTGTACATGCTTGGGCTCACCAATCACGTTGCTGAATTTGTCAAGTCCCTCACTGCCCTTGGTCTTGCCGGTGAAGTTGATCATGCCGAAGGCATCGTCCATGGAGAACTCGGCGGGATAGCCGTATCCGTAGATGTCGCTGTAGTTGGTCTTGTCGGCCACCATCTCATAACCGGCGAGGAAGCCGAGGCTGTGGGCCTCGCCCAGACCCTGCACGTTGTAGTTGAGGGTTGACGACCAGCGCACGCTGTAACTGTTGCTCTTGTAGAGGTTGGCTGAACTGTAGCCCTGGTCGGCCTTGCCGCCATCCCAGGCGCGGCGCTCTTGCCATCCGCGCATCAGACCGATCTCCGACTTGGCGATGAGGCCTTTGACGATATTCCAGGTGAGACCGGTGTTCACGCGGAGACGGTTGATGTCGGTATATTGGTCATAGTTTTTCGTATAGTCGAGCGGGTTGCGTGAGTACTCCACGAAGGATGAGCCCTGACCCATCTGTGAGGGGTCGGCATCGGCTCCGAGCGGGTTGTCGACAGGACGGAACGAATAGGCTGAGGTGGCCGTGTTGTAACGGGTGCCGCGGAAACGCATCTCGCTGTAGCGGGTATCGAGGTCCCACTTGAGGTTTTTGGTGATGTCCTGCTGGAATTTGAAACTGGCGTTCCAACGACGGAAACCGGTGTTGATGCGGGCGCCGGTGTCGTTCATGTAGTTGATGGAAGCGCGGTATTTGGTGGTGGCAGTGCCTCCGTTGAGCGAAAGGTCATGGTTCCACGCATGTGAACTGTCCATCAGGTCGTCAACCCAGTTGTGGGTGCTCATGTTCTTGTAATCGTTGATATGGTTGCCGTATTTGGAGCCGAGTCCGAAATATTTGGCCACGTTGTCGCCGTAAGACTCTCCGTAGGCAGTACCATAACTCCAAGTGTGAAGCACGTAGTCGTAGGGGTCGAGTACCTCAAGTTGGGCGGGCTTCTCCTTGAGTTGGTAATACATGTTGTATTTCACCTGGTTCTTGCCTTCCTTGGCGCTCTTGGTGGTGATGAGAATCACACCGTTGGCACCAGAGGCACCGTAGATGGCGGTCGAGGCAGCATCCTTCAGCACGTCGATGCTCTCGATGTCATCGGCGGGGATGTCGTCGATACGTCCGGTCACCACACCGTCGACCACATAGAGGGGCTCATTCGACTGGGTGATGGAACCGCCACCGCGCACACGGATGGACATGGTGGCTCCGGGACGGCCGTCCTGTGAGATGACCGACACGCCAGGCAACTGGCCCTGCAGGGCCTGAGCCACGTTGGCAACGGGGTTCTTGGCGAGAGTCTCACCTGTGACGGAAGCCACGGCGCCAGTCAGGTCGCGGCGCTTCACGGTGCCGTAACCGATGACCACCACTTCGTCGAGAGACTTGTCGTTGGCTTCCAACGTGATGTTGTAAGTGTTCTGGTTGCCCACCTGCACGGTCTTGGTCTGATAGCCAATGTAGGTGACGGTGAGAGTGGCACCATTCTTGACATCGTTGAGCGTGAAATTGCCGTCGATGTCGGTGATCACACCGTTGGATCCTCCCAACGAGACGGTCGCACCAATCAGTGGGTCGCCCGTTGCGTCGGTCACAGTACCTGTAATGGTCTTCTGCGCGAAGGCGAGAATACAAAACAGGCTCAAGCATAAAGCCATTGAGGCTCTTTTGATTGACTGATACCTAAATGTTTGTTTTAGTTATACTTAGTGATAATGATTAAGTTTCTCCTTGATCATCGTAGTTTGTCTGTATTCGTATGGCAGGGCATGGTGTGCTGGCATTCCTTCACAGGTGGCTCGCACACGTTTCTTGCATGCGCTGTCTTAATTTGGGTTCAAAAGTACGAAAAATATCTTGATGAAATACTGGCGGGTACTATGTTCCTATGTGATTTAACAAATCTTAACAAATTTCAGGCCACCTCTGTCTTGTCCTTGTTCACAGTCGTTGCAGTCCTTCGTCTCTCATCTCTCGTCCTACTCCGGCAGCCAACTGCTTGCCATGCCGAAAACTTGCTCTTTGGTGATGGCTGCCGCTTCTTTTTTGGTCAGTTGGCGGCTCCATGCGGCACGGTTGGTGGTGGGAGCACCTGCCCCTGTGTTGTTGTATTCCAGATATCGGGCTGTTTGCTCGTTGTCCTTGTTGCCCCAGTTGTGCCATCCTGCAGGAACGATATGGCTGCCCAGTTCGCAATTCATAAATAAGGTATACGCGTAAGGACGCCAGGGACGGCCGAGGTACACCTGGGTGGCTGCCTCATCAGCAATCAGCCGGCAGCGGTTGAAGACATATCCATATTTGATGTCCTTCGGAGTAGAGGCTGCGGTCACATAGGAGTTGACCTTGCTCTTGATGGTGCAGTCTTCAAACCAGGCTGTGGAGGGACCGAAGATGAAGTCGGTGGTTCCCTCGATGTAGCAGCGGAGGAAATAGAGGCGCGTTCCGGCCTTTCCTGTGTACACGGTATCCTGATTGCCCAGAAAGCGGCATCCGATGAACGTGAGGCAGTCACCCTCGGTGTGCAGTGCCACTGCCTGTCCCAACCGGGGGGCATTGTTCTCGATGGTGATGTTCTTGAGGGTGATATGGTTGCCTTCTATCTTGATGGTGTAGGTGCGGAATGTCCCCATGCCGCGCTCCGTGCCCTCCATGCGGATGTTGGCGTGGTCATCGTAGGTGATGATGGTGTTCTCGGCATCTTCTCCCAAAATCTCTATGTTGTCGAGCCAGGAGGGGATGATGAGTTTCTCCTTGTAGGTGCCTTTCTTGACAAAGATGACTTTGTGGTATTCCATGAAAGCCCGGCAAACCTCGATGGCATCGTTCACGTTTCTGAACTCGCCTGTTCCGTCGCGTGCCACAATGAGTGTGTCGGGGTTGTCATACTTGTTGGCGGCCTTGCTGGTCTGGACACTCAGCAGAGCCAGGATGATCATCAGTAGTTTCATTGTAGATTGTTTTTAGGTTGTTGCTTGAAGGTGTTATTGTGTGATTTGGTTGATTTCCTTGAGATCCTTGATTTTCCGGAGCGACTTGATGATCCTGTTTACCTCATTGCGGTCAGACACCTTCATTTCGATGGTGCCTTCAAAGATGCCGTCCTTGCAGGAGATGACCAGTTTCTGCATGTTGATGTTGAGTTGGCTGGAGATGACGCCAGTCACTTCGTTGAGCAGGCCGATGCGGTCGATGCCGGAAAGTTGGATGGTGGCATCGAAGAGAGTGCGGCGGTGGGTGTCCCATTTGACATCGATGATGCGGTTGCCAAAACTGGTCTTGAGTTTGTTGGCCACAGGGCAGTCGCGGCGGTGCACCTCAATATGGTTCTTGTTGTCGATGAATCCGAGGGTGTCGTCGCCAGGGATCGGGCGGCAGCAGGAGGGGAAGATGAGGCGGCTGACATTGCTGTCGGTGATGAGGAAGGCTTTCTTGCGGTTGAATTCTTTTGTCACGGTGAAGAGTTCGGGTGTGTTCCCTTCCTCTTCTTTATCGTCTGCCTTGCTGGACTTCTCTTCGCTGCCCAGGAAGGGTACATACTTCCGCCAGCCTGTTCGTTTTTTCTTCTTATCCAGCAGTTCGTCAATGTCGTTGTCGCCGAGGATGATGGTCTTCTCACCCAATGCCAGGAAGAATTTCTCAGGTTTGCTGATGTCGTGGAATTCGCATAGCCTGTCGATGGTGCTGGTGGTGAGTTCCATGTTGTGCTGTTCGAGAAACTCGCGGAGGGTATTCTCGCCTATTTTTTGCGTCTCACGGTAGTATCTGCGGAGGATGGCCTGAATCTTGGCTTTTGCTTTGGCTGTCGTGGCGAAGTTGAGCCACGAGGAGTCGACGTGCTGCGACTTGGAGGTGAGGATTTCCACCTGGTCGCCGCTCTGCAGTTTATGGCTCAGCGGCACCAGTTTGTGGTTGACCTTTGCACCGATGCAGTGGCTGCCGAGGAAGGTGTGGATCTGGAAGGCAAAGTCGAGGGCCGTGCACCCTGCCGGCATGGTGAGGATCTCGCCTTTTGGTGTGAAAACGAAGATTTCAGACGCGAAGAGGTTGAGTTTGATGGTGTCGAGGAAGTCCATCGCGTCAGGTTGCGGGTCATCGAGGATTTCCTTGATGGTGTGGAGCCAGTCGCTGAGTTCGCTGTCCTCTCCAATCTCCCCCACCTTGTATTTCCAGTGAGCGGCAAAGCCTTGTTCAGCAATGTCGTTCATGCGGTCGGAGCGTATCTGTACCTCTATCCATTGTCCCTGTTTTGACATCAGGGTGACATGGAGCGCTTGGTAACCATTGGCTTTGGGGCGGTTGACCCAGTCGCGCATGCGGTCGGGGTGTGAACGGTAGAGTTTGTTGATGGCGACATAGATCCTGAAGCAGTCGTTGATCTCGGTCTCGCGGTTTTCGGGAGTGAAGATGATGCGCACAGCGAGGATGTCGTATATCTCGCCGAATGTGACGTGCTTGTTCTGCATCTTCGTCCAGATGGAGTAGGGGGCTTTCACCCTGGCATGGATGACATATTTCATGCCCATCTGGTCGAGTGCCTCACGGATGGGGGCGGTGAATTCCTCGAAAAGTTTGTTGCGGCTTTTCTCGGTAGTGGCCAGGCGTGCCTTGATGCTCTCATACTCACCGGGATGCTCATACTTGAAACTCAGGTCCTCCAACTCGTTCTTGATTTTGTTGAGTCCGAGGCGGTTGGCAAGCGGTGCATAGATATAGAGTGTCTCGCCGGCTATCTTGTATTGTTTGTTGGCAGGTTGACTGCTCAGCGTGCGCATGTTGTGCAGACGGTCGCAGATCTTGAGCAGAATCACCCGGATGTCATCGCTCATGGTGAGCAGCAGTTTCTTGAAGTTGGCTGCTTGCGCCGAAGCCTGGTCGCCGAAAATGCCGCCTGAGATTTTGGTCAGTCCGTCTACAATCTGAGCGATTTTCTCGCCGAAGAGGGTCTGTATGTCCTCCACGGTGTAATCCGTGTCCTCAACCACGTCATGGAGCAGGGCCGAACAGATGCTGGTAGATCCGAGTCCCATCTCGGCAGATGCTATCAGCGCGACTGAGATGGGGTGCATGATATAGGGCTCTCCGGAGAGACGCCTCACGCCTTTGTGGGCCTGGCGTGCGAAATTGAAGGCCTTGTTGATGATGTCGACCTTCTTGCGGTGGGGTGATGACAGGTAACTGTCGAGCAATCGCTGATAGGCTTCATTGACCATCTGCTCATCGGCTGCCTCACGTTCCGCTTCATTGTTGGGATGGTTCTGCTCGTCCATGACTGTGTCTAATTTTCGCCTTTTGGGTTGTGTGTTGCTTTCTTTGAGTTATCCTCTCCGCCCTCGTTTGCGGCTGTTCGAGGAAGATCCGCCTCGGCTGCTTCTGCCATAGCGGGAAGATGTGCTGACTGATGCGGTCTGTGTGTTTTGTTGTCGGCCGCGACCGTATCGACTGCTGGAAGATGACTTTCCTGAACTGCCTGATGAGCGGTGTGAGGAGGACGTCTTTGAACGTTCCTCAATCTCCGCATACATTCTCTTGCTGTAATGCTCGGAGTCATATAGTCTGATGGTGTCCTCCTGTTCAACATACTTGTTGATGGCGGCGATGGGCATGCGGATGGTCGATGGCTCGCTGAGTCCGTTGACTAGGTCGCGGCGGTATTGTGGGTTGAGTTCGCGGAGCATGTTGATGTCGATGTCGCAGAATTTTGAGATGGACGACAGCGACACATTGTGATTGACAACCACTGTGTCGGTGTGTTCCGGCAGGGTGGTGAGCATCGGGCAGATGTTGTGGTCGCAATAATAGGTCATCACATAGTTGGCTGCGATGAAGGCAGGTACATATCCGCGTGTTTCCGAGGGCAGGTAGGGATAGATTTTCCAGTAGTCCATGGCACCGCCGCTTCGCCGTATGGCTTTGTTGACATTCTCCGGTCCGCAGTTGTATGCGGCGATGGCGAGTGTCCAGTCGCCAAAGATGCGGAACAGGTCGCGCAAGTATTTGGCAGCGGCATAGGAAGCCCTGATGGGATCCCTGCGGTCGTCGACCAGTGAGTTGACGCGCAGTCCGTATTGCTTGCCGGTGGCGAGCATGAACTGCCACAGTCCGGTGGCTCCCACCCGTGACACTGCCTTGGGGTTGAGGGCCGACTCGATGACGGGCAGGTATTTCAGTTCCATCGGCACATTGTATGACTCGAGTGCCTGTTCGAAAATGGGGGTGTAGAAATTGATGGCGCCGAGCCATGTGCTCACTGACCGCCGCATGCGGTTGGTGTACCGGTCGATGAACTGCCTCACAACGGTGTTGTAGGGCATCTCGATGACCGTGTTCATCCTCCTCAGGCGGTTGGCTATCTCCTCGTCGCTGTAATAGGGGTTCTCCCCGCTCGACTCGCAGCCGTCGTCGATCTCGAGGTAGTTTTGCGAATGGAAGAGCGACATCAGACTGTCGAGTTCTTCCATGTAAAGGGCTTCTGGGACATTGATGACCTCTTGCTGTCCTTCCTCATCGTTGAAGATGATCTCCAAATCGTCGTTGATCTGTGCTGACATGCCGGTGGCGAAGAGTGTCAGCATCAGGGTGATTATATATGTCTTTTTCTTCATCATAATTCTTAGTTCTAAAACGTTAGGCTGCACTGAAGTCCCAGGGCGCTTGAGCGCAGGGGATTTCGGTCGTTGTTGCTGTTGATGACAGCAGGACCCACTTTCATGCTCATGTCCTTGCTGATGTCGAAGTCCGACAGCGAGGCATCGATGTATGCATCAAGGACAGAAACGGCATAAATGCCCAGAAGGACAAAGAAACTCATGTCGCGCCAACGTCTGTAGTAGTCTTTGCGCTTTTTGAAGAGCGTTTTAAACCGCTCCTCGTTCTTGTCTGTGATTTTTGTGTTCAGATGCAGGAACTGGTTGTAACTCTGTGTGGTGGGATCATTGTCCATGATGTCGAGATAGGCTTGTGAGTAATCCTTGTACATCTGGTTGTTCCACTGTAGGGCATAGATGCATCCTACGAATCCACCGTATACGATGGGCAGTTTCCAATATTTCCTGTTGTAGATCTGTCCGGCGCCGGGGATGACGATGGCGAGCCACAGGGCACGCTTGGGATCGGGACGCCATGTGCTCCAGTCCCGCTTGGGCTTGTGGAAGATGCTGTCAGGTCCGATGGCGTCGAATATGATGGTGCCGTCTTCGGCAGTCGTTCCGATGACGTCATCAAAAGGCATGTCTTCTGCGACGGTTATCGTCTCATTGCCCATTTTCAACGTGTCGGCCGTGACAGCGTTGCCGGTCACCTGAGCCTGCATGCCTGTGGCGATGGTGAGCAGGCATAAGGCTGTCATCCACTTGACGGAGTGTGATATGAGGCTAAAAATCTTCACCTTACGATTTCCTCATGTTGTCAAACACACTCATGATATGCTCCAGTTCCTCTTCATTGGCGAAGGGGATGCTGATTTTCCCCTTGCCGTTTTGGGAGATGCTGAGCGATACTTTCGTGCGGAAAAAACTCTCCAACTGTTCTCTGAGCATGCTGAATTCCTCAGACAGTCGCCTGCCTTTCCCGTTATTTCCTCCCAGGACGTCATGCTCACCGCTCTTCAGTTTCTTCACCAGTTCTTCCACCTGCCTGACGGATGCTCCTGAGCGCTGTATTTGCTCAAACACCTGAAGTTGGAGCGAAGGACTGTCGAGCGCCAGGAGCGCACGGGCATGTCCCATGTCGATGCTTCTCTTCTGCAGGGCCATCTGCACCTGAGCGGGCAACTTGAGCAGACGCAGGTAATTGGCTACGGCCACACGGCTTTTACCCACTCGCTCTGCCACTTTTTCCTGGGTCATGCCTTCCTTCTCCAGCAGGTGGGAGTAGGCAAGGGCGATGTCGATGGCGTTGAGGTCCTCGCGCTGGATGTTCTCCACGAGTGCCATCTCCATCACATTCTCGTCGTTGATGGTCCGGATGTAGGCGGGGATGCTCTGAAGCCCAGCCATCTGCGAGGCACGCCAACGGCGCTCCCCGGCCACAATCTGGTACTTCCCCTCATGGGTCTGCCGCAGTGTGATGGGCTGCACGATGCCAATCTCGCGGATGCTGTTGGCCAGTTCCTGCAGCGTCTCTTGGTCAAATTCCCTTCGCGGTTGGTTGGGGTTGGCTTCTATTTGGTCAAGGGCGATCTCACTGATGGTACTGCTGCCTTGCGGCTTCACCTCTTCGGTGGAGATCAGGGCGTCAAGCCCTCTGCCCAATGCGTTGAATTTCTTTTTTGCTACCATGATGGTGTTTGTTCTTTTTCTCTGAATGATAGTATCCCTGGCTTGCCGGAGTCAGAAGGCCTTTTGCTCAACTGTTCTTGCTGATGATCTCCTTGGCAAGTGCCAGGTGGTTCTTGCTGCCTGTGCTCTCTGCGTCGTAGAGGATGGCCGGCAAACCGTGGCTCGGACTCTCGCTGAGTTTGACATTTCGCTGGATGACGGTTTTGAACACCAGTTCCTGGAAATGCCTTTTCACCTCGTCATAGATTTGGTTGGCCAGACGAAGGCGGCTGTCGTACATTGTCAGCAGGAATCCCTCGATTTCCAGATGAGGATTGAGTTTGCTCTTGATGATTTTGATGGTGTTGAGCAACTTGCCGATGCCTTCGAGCGCGAAATACTCGCACTGGACGGGGATAATCACGGAGTCGGCTGCGGTAAGCGCATTGACCGTGATGAGCCCCAGCGAGGGTGAGCAGTCAATCAGAATGTAGTCATATTCATTGCGGATGGGTGCCAGCAGGCGGCTGATGACCTTCTCGCGGTTGTCGATGTTGAGCATTTCTATCTCTGCTCCCACCAGGTCGATATGGCTTGGTATGATGTCGAGGCTTTCTATGTCGGTGGTGTAGATGGCGTCGTGAATGTCACTTTCACCGATGAGGCACTCATAGATGGAACTCTCCAGGTTCTTGATGTCCACACCCAGACCGCTTGAGGCATTGGCCTGTGGGTCGGCATCGATGACGAGTACGTTTTTTTCCAGGGTTGCCAGTGAGGCGGCTAAGTTGATGGCTGTCGTTGTTTTGCCTACACCGCCCTTTTGGTTGGCTAATGCGATGATCTTTCCCATGTAAGTTATCTATAAATCTTTTTCCTTGCTTTTCGCTGCGGAGCCTGACCCGTGCCGGGGGAGAGCATTCCGCTCATCGTTGCTAATTAAATGCAAAGGTACATATTTTATGCGAAATAATCCTATTTTAAACCTTTTTTCGTACTTTTGCATGCGAAAATTAATAATGCTTATGAATTGTCAACGACCGTTAATATTGATTTCCAACGATGATGGCTACCAGGCGAAGGGCATCATCAGCCTTGTTGAGATGGTGCGCGATTTGGGTGATGTGATGGTTTGCGCCCCTGACGGACCTCGTTCGGGACAGGCATGCGCTTTCTCCGCAGTCAGTCCTCTGAGGCTTATTCTCAGGAAGGAGGAGGAGGGACTGCAGGTATGGTCTTGCAACGGCACACCTGTCGACAGCGTGAAATTGGCCCTCAACCAGTTTTGCACCGACCGTCGGCCATCCATCATCATCGGCGGTATTAATCACGGTGATAACGGATCGGTCAACACCCACTATTCTGGCACGATGGGTGTGGCGTTGGAGGGATGTATGAAATATATCCCTTCCGTGGCCTTCTCTTTGTGTGACTATTCTGCTGATGCAGATTTCGAACCGATGAGGACTTTGGTGAGGGATATCACCAGGCGCGTGATTGCGGAGGGATTGCCCAAAGGGGTGTGCCTGAATGTCAACTTCCCTTTGTGTGTTCCGAAAGGTGTGAGAATTTGCCGCATGGCGCATGGCACGTGGTATGATGAGTGTGTCAAGGAGCATCATCCCCGTGGATATGACTATTTCTGGATGGTGGGCAAATACCGCAACGATGAGCCTGAGGCAGAGGATACCGACAACTGGGCGCTTAGCCATGGTTATGTGGCCATCACACCCACCCATATCGATGTGACCCATTATGCCATGATGGAACAGATGCGGACATGGGAGTTTGATTTATAAAAACTTTGACATTAGAGAACCAGTCCATGAAGTATTATCTGATTGTAGGAGAGGCAAGTGGCGATCTGCACGCCTCGCATCTGATGAGAGCACTCAAGGAGGCGGACCCTCAGGCAGAATTCCGCTATTTCGGAGGCGACCTGATGGCTGCAGAGGGTGGCACGTTGGTCAGACACTACCGCGACACGGCATATATGGGCTTTCTCACCGTGGTGATGCATCTGCCTGCCATTTTCCGAAATATTTCAATTTGTAAGAAGGACATTGCAGAATGGAGGCCAGATGCCGTGATTTTGGTGGACTATCCCGGCTTCAACCTCAGGATAGCACATTATGTGCATGAAAAGCAGTTGGCCAAGGTGTTTTATTACATATCACCAAAGATTTGGGCATGGAAAGAACACCGCATCAAGAACATCAAGCAGGATGTCGACGAATTGTTCTCTATCCTTCCTTTTGAGGTGCCTTTCTTTGAGCAGAAGCATGGTTATCACATTCATTATGTGGGCAATCCTACGGCGGATGAAGTGAGTGAGTTTAAGAAAAAATACAACGAAACATTTTTACAGTTTTGTTGTCGCAACCACTTGTCAGAAAAGCCCATTATCGCATTGTTGGCCGGCAGCCGGCAGACAGAGATCAAGGACAACCTGCCCCGCATGATGGAAGCCATGAAAGAACTTCCCGATTATCAGTTTGTACTGGCGGGTGCCCCTTCTATCGATGAGGAATTTTATCATCGGTTCATTGATGGCAGCGATGTGAAGTTGGTGAAAAATGAAACCTATGCACTCCTTTCCCATGCCACGGCAGCCTTGGTTACCAGCGGTACGGCTACTCTTGAGACCGCGCTTTTCAATGTCCCACAGGTAGTGTGTTATCGTCTGCCTATGGCCTGGCTGTATGGCGTGTTGCGGAAACTCCTTCTCAAGGTCAGGTATGTGTCGCTGGTCAATCTCATTGTTGACCGTGAACTGGTGCCTGAGTTGGTGGCGGATACTTTTTCCCACAAACGGATGATGCAGTGTCTGCGCGATATCCTACCTGGTTCCTCTGGCCGAGAAGATATGCTCAGGGGGTATGAGTCCATGCGGCAACTCATTGGAAATCCGGGGGCACCGGAACATACAGCCCGCCTTATGGTAAAGATGCTTGAAGAGGTCTCGGCATAAGGTCGCTTTGTTTTGTCAAAGGCAAGGAAAGTCGTGCAAGCACGAATAAACGATGAGTTAAATGGAAGAGAATAAAGATTTTCTGCGACAAGATAACAATTACCGTTCTTTGAAGGCATTTCAGAAAGCGGAGTGCATTTACGACGTGACGTTCTATTTCGCTCACAAATATCTGAAGAAGGGCGACCGCACCATTGACCAGATGGTTCAAGCGGCGCGCTCAGGTAAGCAGAATCTGGCAGAGGGGAACATTGATGGTATCACCTCACGCGAGATGGAACTGAAGTTGACTAACGTCAATCGCGCATCGCTTCATGAACTGTTGCTGGACTATGAGGACTATCTGCGGGTTCGGGGCTTGGAGCAATGGAAATATGACGATCCTCGTTGTGTTCAGACACGCTCATTCTGCAAGACCCATCTTGACTCTTCCATTTATCGGGAAAAAATCAAAGAACGTTCAGACGAAACCATTGCCAATATTGCCATAACGCTTATTCATCAGTGCGACGTGCTCATCCGGGGCCTCATTGAGTGGAAAAAACGTGACTTCATTGAGAAGGGAGGCATCAAGGAGGAGATGTATCGCGCCAGAAGAGACTGGCAGAAGAGAAACGGGTATGATGGGCGGAATGGGGTTAATGGGCGGAATGGGGTTAATGGGCAGAATGGGGTTAATGGGCAGAATGGGGTTAATGGGCAACAGTCCAATCGACCCAATCGACCCAATCAACCCAATCGACCCAATCAACCTATTAATCCCACTACCCCCAAAGAATAACTTTGGCTTTAAAACTCTTCTCATCGGGGCATTGGCCAGCAAGGACATTGTTTCATACTCGGAAAAGCCCAAATAGATTTGGCTTTTCTCTCGTTTATTCGTAACTTTAGATAAGTTGCTTCATCTCGTCACAAGAAATAAATATATTTATTTCGTTCTTCTCTTGTTTTTTCGTAACTTTGCCGACCGCAAAGACGACCAACGGAATTGACAACAATATATATTCAATCAAAAAACATGAGATCAAGAACAGCAGATTGGTTTGAGACTAAGATCCGTTATGAGAAGACAATGGAAGACGGATTGCCAAAGAAAGTGACTGAACAATATACTGTCGACGCACTTAGTTTTACTGAGGCTGAGGGGGCTATCATCGAGGAAATGTCGTCCTATATCAGCGGTGAGTTTGAGGTGGCCGACATCAAGAAAGCAACATACAAGGAGATATTCTTCAGCATGGCCGACAGCGACGACAAGTGGTATAAGGCCAAGTTGCAGTTCATCACCATCGATGAGAAGACGGAAAAGGAGAAACGCTCCAATGTCTATTATCTGGTGCAGGCGGCTTCGCTGAGTCGTGCTGTGGCACATATAGAAGAAGTAATGGGCACCACTATGATCAACTATGAGATAGCGTCTGTAGCAGAGACTCAGATCATGGACGTGTTTGAGCATAAGGTTCAGCCCATCAAGCAGGAAACACCAGCAGAAGAATAGACTGATGAGTTCCATTCGGGAGAATCTGAGGCTGGTGACCAGTCAGTTGCCTGACGGTGTGAGGCTGGTGGCGGTGAGCAAGTTTCATCCTGCCAGTGCCATCGAAGAGGCGTATGCCGAGGGGCAGCGCATTTTCGGCGAGAGTCATGTGCAGGAGTTGCAGGTCAAGCAACCGGTGTTGCCCGCTGACATCGAGTGGCATTTCATCGGTCATCTGCAGACCAACAAGGTGCGCTTCATCGTGCCGTATGTGAGCATGATAGAGGCCGTCGACTCACTGCGCCTGATGAGGGAAATCAACCGTCAGGCGGAGCGCTGTGGCCGCACGGTGGATGTGCTGCTGGAACTTCATATCGCCGAGGAGGAGACCAAGTATGGCCTGACCCTCGACGATTGCCGCCAACTGCTTGCGGATGGTGAGTGGAAGACGATGGAGCATGTGCGCATCTGCGGTCTGATGATGATGGCATCATACGTTGATGATGAGGAGCAGATTCGCCGTGAGATGATGGTGGCAGCCGACTTCTTCGATGAGGTGAAGGAAGCCTTCTTTGCCGATGCCGACTATTTCTGTGAGCGCAGTTGGGGCATGAGCCATGATTACCCTATCGCCTGCCAGTGCCGCTCTACCCTGGTGAGGGTAGGGTCGGCGATTTTCGGAGAACGGGTGTACTGACAGTCACTTCCCTTTCTTGTCTTTACGGATTGATGTGCATGCGCACACCGAGCATGATGTTGGGTGCTAGCCGATGCTCCTTGTAGTAATGCTCTACGTTGGTGCCGTCATCGAAGTAGTAGCCGACAGAGGGTTCGAGATAAAGACCTAGTTGCCGGGTGAGTGCATATTCCGCTCCGGCTCCTGCATTGACAGACCATTGCCAAGGTTTTTCATTGAGGCATTTCTCAAGCATGGCAGAGCCTGAGAGGTAGATTCGAAGATGAGGGTTGGACCATAACTGATAGGCTATGCCCACTGGGATTCCCAAATAGTGCAGATGTTGGTCGATCTGGGTTCTTCCGTTGATGAACTCAGAATAAAGCCATGTATAGTTGATACCGCTGAGCAGTGCCAGCCGATCGCTCAGTTGGTAATTCAGGTTCATGCCGAAACGCACAGGCAGATGATGCTTGTGATGGTATGTGTATGTCTCGTAGGATTCGCAAACGATATTCGTCACGAAAAACCCTTTGGATGAGAAATAAGCATCCCGCATGTAACTGTTTCCTACCATTTGGAATTGGTCGGAGTTGTTGGCTGCCAGGAGTCCGCCCGACGCATTCAGCCCCATCGTCCACTTGCCGCGCTGTGGAGAGCTGTGGCGGATTGGTTCAAATGATGTGATTGGACCCTCTTTTGTTTGGGGTTCCGAGGTGTTGGCAATATCCGATTTTTGTCTTGAGGTTGGAGCAATGTCTGTTTTTTGCTCAGCGTTTTGAGCAATATCTGCTTTTTGCTCAGCGGCTTGAGCAATGACTGTTTTTTGTTCTGAATTCTGAGCAACATCGGGCATGTCTTGGCCTGCAGTCATGGTTAGGATGTCTGCTTTCTCTGCTTCCAGTTTTTTCGACTCAGCACTGTTTTCTTTGGACATGGTCTGTGTGTTGCCGGCATGTGCCATAGCCAGGATTGGTGTTGCCGACGGCGATGCTGAAGGTGTAGTGGCTGGTGCTGCCAAAGAATCCGCAGCCGATTTTTCTGAGAGGGTATTGTTTGGCTCCTCCATGGGCATGCTCTCAGTCTGAATCGTGTTAGAGGCCGTAGGAGAGGAGGGCAGGGGACTGTCGTGATGGTACAGGGCGAAAAATCCACCCAGCACCAAGATGGCTGCCGCCGCTGTCCAATACCACTTTTTGGCAGAGACTGGGTGGCGGACCGTCTCTGGCTGGAGGCCCATCTGCTCACTGATGCTTTCCCACAGTCCGTCGGGTGGAGGTTGACGGTGCCCCTCCAGTTTGCTTCTTATGATTTCTTTCCACTTCTCTTTCATTGTTTTCCTTTCATTAATTCGTTGATTCTTTTTGCCAACTGCTGTTTGGCATGATGCAGTTGAGAGGCCGACGTACTCTCTTTGATGCCCAGCAGTTCGGCAATCTTGGCATGGGGATAGCCTTCGATGACATGGAGGTTGAGCACCGTGCGGTAGCCGTCGGGCAGTTCGCTGATCAGCCGGTGCAGTTCATCTGCCGACACCCGCTCCACCTCAGGGTCTTCCTCCTCTTCTATAGGTAGGCTGACCGTGTCTTGCATCACCCATTTCAGCCGTTTCCTTTCCCTGAGAAAGTTGATGGATTCGTTGGCTACCACCTTGTGCAGCCAACCTTTGAAACTCTTATCTCCGCGATACTCCAAAGCCGGTATCGAGGTGAAGATTTTCACGAAACTGTTTTGCAGCACGTCTTTCGTATCGTTTTCGGCGGGCACATAGCGGCGGCATACAGACGATAGTTCCTCTACATACATCAGGTAGAGTTGCTTCATCGCCTGCTGGTCTTTGTTTCGTATGCGCTCAACGAGTTGTTCGACCATGCTGTTTCTGCGTTTGTCATCTTTATAATACCAAAATTCGGAAATCTTGTATGGAAACCTCCCTTTTTTTATCTTTTTTAACGTTCCCGGATACAAGTTTTCTCTTCTTTCGCATTATTATTGCAGAAACCAAACAAAATTGATATGACGATGAAAAAACTGTTATTTTTCGCAGCCATGACTGTCAGCGGTTTGATGATGCTGTCGTGCTCATCTGGTGATACAGAGAATTTAAGTGATGATACAAAGACGGTGGTGAATATGCTGTCGGATCCTATACCGGTTCGACTGACACCGGCACAAAAAGTGTTTGTCAAAGACAACAACGGTTTTACGCTCAATTTCTTGAAAACAGTAAATGAGACCGACCGTAGCGGCAAGAGTTTCATTTACTCGCCGCTGAGCATCACCTATGTGTTGGGCATGGTCAATGATGCCGCTACAGGCCAGACCGAAAAGGAACTGGAGCAGACTTTGGGCTTCCACGAGGGGGGCATACAGGCCGTGAACGAGTATTGCAAGAACCTGATCGACAACCTGCCCAAAGTGGACAAAGACGTGACGCTCGACATCGCCAATGCCATTTTTCTGAACAAGAACTACCAGTTGAAGGAGCAGTTCCAGAAAGACATGAAGGAGTATTATGATGCCCAGGCTGAGGCGCTCGACTTTTCTTCTCCAGCAACACTCGGTCACATCAATGGATGGTGCAATGACAAGACCAAAGGGATGATTCCCAACATCCTGGACGAGGTGGACCCTAACATGATGTCTTATCTGCTGAATGCCATCTACTTCAAGGCCGACTGGACATCGAAGTTCGACCCCAAGAACACCCAAACAGAAACATTTACCACTGAGAAGGGTGGTGTCAAACTGCCGATGATGCATCAATCGGTGCTCATTGGATATATGAAGAACGACACCTATGCTGCCATCAAGATGCCTTATGGAAATGGTTATTGGAACATGACGGTGATGCTGCCAGAGGAAGGCAAGACCACGGATGACATCGTCAGCCTGCTGGCGGAGAAAGGCTTCGATGATGAGGCGATTTATAATAACGAATTCATTCCATTAGATTATGACGTATTCAGTCCAGCCGAGGTGGACTTGAAATTGCCGCGCTATGAGACTTCATCAGACACCAATGACATGAAGGATGGCCTCATCGGTTTGATGGAGAAGATGGGCATCCGCCTGGCTTTCAATCCTTTCAATAAAGATATCTGCAACATGTGCGCGCAGCCTGTCTATATTGCCATGATGCGCCAGAAGGCCAAGATCAAGGTGAACGAGGAGGGCTCAGAGGCTGCCGCGGTGACAGTGGCTGGGATGATGGCGAACTCGGTCTCAGAACCCCCAAAATACCCTAAGGCCACGTTCCATGCCAACCGCCCCTTCGTCTATGTCATCCGTGAGGCCTCGTCGGGCGTCATCCTCTTCGTGGGCAAGTTCACTGGCGAATGACGAAGAGGATGAGCCACCGCAGGCTTATCTGATGATCTTTTTCCCTCGTGTGATGTAGATGCCTCTTGGCAGAACCTCTGGGTTGTTGCCCACCTTCCGTCCGTCGAGCGTATAGATGCTGTCGTCTGAGGGAAGGGCGGACGAAGTCAGTGTATGTGTGATGCCTGAGGTGAAGTCGCTGATGAAGCGGAGGTTGATGACACCGTCATTTTCGGTAATGCCGCTCAGCGCCTTGTTGAGTTTCTCTCCGTTGTACACTTGGAAATTGACGGTCCCTGTCGTGTCGTTGAGTTCGGTCACTCCCGATGTGCCGGGGAATGGGTCTCCGGCCAATTGTGTATAGAAATCGGCAGTACTGATTTCTTTGCCGTCAATGGTCTTACCTATATTGTATTGGGCAAAAAGCAGTCCGTCTGCGGGAACGACGGTCATCCTCGGGTGTCCTTTCTGATTGTTGACATTGTTGCTGGTGAGAGAGAAAGCATTTTTGTCATAATCTACATGGTAGACTATCAGTCCGTGACCTTTTTGTCCTTGGTTGAGACGTATGTTTTGTATGTTCTCGATGACGAAATACTCATGGCCTTCCACATCGTTGTCGTTGGCGATACGGTAGGCGGTTCCTCCGGCATCAATGGACTTGATCTCAAGGTCGGCGCTCTCTGTCAGCGTGGGGATCTCCATCCAACCGAAGGCCTCGCGTTCCCAGGCGTTGAGAGCCACTGGGTGGTAACCGTTGCTGATGTAGTTTCCGCTGTCCATCAGACTCCAGTATTCCATTCCTTGGTTGTTGCCTTTGACGGATGCTACCGTGGGATAGAAGTCTGGCAGTCCCAATGTGTGGCAGAACTCATGGCACATGGTGCCAATGCCGTTGATGCGCTTGAAGGGTGCCTTGCTCCAGCATCCGGGAAAACCGTTCAATTCAGCGTTGACGGCATACCGAGAAACATTCTTTCCGTCATATTTTCCACCGCTTGTTGTTCCCGCCTTTGGCCAGATACAATCGTTGGAGTTGCCCGTCATCGACTGGGAGTAGCCTGCGTAGACAACGATGACCAGGTCGACATTGCCGTCGTTGTTGGCGTCATACTGAGAGAAGTCAAGGCTGTCGTCCATCAGTGCGCAGGCATCCTGGAAGAGCAGGTCCATCTTCTCGTCTTTCCCGTCAGCCTTTGTTCCGCCATAGGTCTTCAGGGCACTGGGCAGTTTCACAGGGCCATAGACGTCGAATTGCGGTACGTACTTTCCAAAACTCACTTCTTCGAAATATTTGGCGATGCTGCACGTATTGGCAGACTCACCCCGCCCGTGGTCCTCAAGTTTGGAGAGGGAGTTGAAATACTCGTGGAATGAGAGTTTGGGGTTCTCGATGGTAAATGTGGTATCTTTGAATTCTGCGAGGATGACGACTGCTTTTGGAGTGCCCTCATGAGGGAATGATGTCTTGGTGGTGATGACGGGCTCTCTGCGCATTTTCCTGCGGTTGGCTTCCGCTTGGCCGGTTTGTAGGAAAAGACTGCGGTTCTGGTCGTTGGCCAGTTTTCTTTCCGCTGCCGTGCGCAATTCGGCATTGTGGGCGAGTTGTCCGGTGGAAATCAGTTCCCCTTCAGAATTGATGGTCGCTACGTAGAAGTCGTTGTCTTGCCTTGCGAGCAACACCCCATCGAGTGTGGTATAGTAACTGAAATCCTCGTCGCCATGCATGACAACGGTAATGGTGGTGCCGTCGCTCTGCCTCATATCGACAGGAAAAGGCCATGCCTTCACAGCATAGGTGCATATTGCTGTGGCCAGACAAATGATGGATAGAAACAGTCTTCTCATAATTTTCAATACTTTGTTCTTTTTTCAAAATAATACTGTCCTTTGCTCTTAGTGCGGTGTCCGTATTCGATGGCTCTGACAGGACAGTGATGGTAGCATGCAAAACAACTCAGGCAGTGCCCGTTGTGCTGCCAGTTGGGCAGATGGCCTGAAAAGGCGATGTTGCTGGCTGGACATGAATTGACACAACGTCCGCAGCCCGTGCACAGGTCTTTGTTCACCTTGAAAGGCTTGTCGGTGAGCAGCCACCGTCTGAAGGCTCCGCCGAGCACCCTGCTGTTGATGCGTGGCCAGTGGCTGAGGTGCAGTTGGCGCACACCGCTCAGCCGTTGGCTGATCATGCCGATATAGCGATGCAGGTCTTCTGCCGCCTTTCGTTTTTTCTCTTCCTCTCTCTCTGGAGGGTCGACATCCATGAAAGGAAGTCCCACATAACTTTCCGGCATTTGCAGAGAGAACGCGCTGTCGAGTGAGAGACCTTGTTGGCTGAGATCGTCGGCAAGGATGTCGATGGTCTCGCCGATGTCATCGCCCGCCGTGCAGAGAGCCCAACAGTAGTGTCTGCCGGTGGTGACAGCCTTGAGCCGTCGTACAAATGCCCTCACCATGACAGGCGGCCGCCATCCGTGGACAGGGAAGCAGAAGCCGATTCGCTCATTCTCCTGTGGAGCGCATAGATGTTCCTCCTCTTTCAGGGATGCGATATTGATAAGGGGCTCATGGAGTGCCTCACTGATAGTTCGTGCCGCCCAGAGGGTGTTGCCGGTGCAGGAGAGATAGTATATCACGTTGCAAAAATACGACTATTTTCAATAATAATAAAATGTTTAAGTCTCTTTTGTTGCTCTGCCGTGCAATTTTGGCTTCAAAAAGTTGCCCGTCTCTGATTTTTTGCGTAATATTGCGCCTGCTTTAGTAAACGGCATACAAAGATCATGAGACGATTTTTCACGGTAGTATTGATGATGGCGGTGTTCACCGCCGCAAGCGCACAGAGGAAGATGGCTGATTTCATCATCACCATGCCGGATTCCGTCGTGCCCTACCTCAATAAGGTCAAGCGCACAGAAATGGTGGATTTCTATGGGATGGGTGTCAAGGCCGAGACGTTCAATCTTCTTTCCGAGGGAACTGTGCTTGACTCACTTACGGCTTCCTATGCCCATATCACGCTCAATGAGAGTTCCCGAATGCAGTTGGCGTTGCTGGCAGCAGAGCAGGGCGACACGCTCCTCTGCATGGTGAGGACATTGCTGGGAGAGGCTCCTGAGTCGGTGGTCAGTTTTTATGGAAGTGACTGGCGTAAACTTGACGGAAACCGTTATCTGGATGCTGTTGATCCGGTATCATTGCTGGCCCGGCCCGACACCATGGATATAGAACGATACGAAGGACTGCTCCGATTGATTGATCCCATGATGGTGCAGGCCGTGTTTTCTCCCGATGACTGTTCACTCAGTTTTTCACTTTCCACACCATTGGTCACCAGAAAGGAGCGTGAACAACTGAAGTCCATACTACTGCAAAGAAAAGTTAAGTGGAACCATCAAAGATTTAATTGATGTTAATTTAGTGCTTTTCTGCAAACAAAAGAGTACAATATTCCGCTAAAATGCTTACCTTTGCAGCGTGTTTTTCATGGTATTAGATTATTAAGGTTAATAAAGATTGGTTGTCGTGAGACAATCAATTTTTTTTGTGCCTGTCATGAACCTCCCACAAACCTGTCACAATCATGCGTTTTTGTCATGAATTGGAGAATGTCCGAATCACTCTTCACTCTTTATTCTTTATTCTTCACTCTTCACTCTTCACTTCAAAAAAGCCTTGATTCTCTCCAACTGTCTCTGACCTTCCCTGTATCCGACGTCATAGACAGCCTGCATCTCATCGGGATTGTGGGAGACATGCCCGATGTGGAGCGGCTCCGTGGGACGGATGACCAATGCCTTGCCTTCTGATTCCCGCTGCCTGACGTATTCCAGTTGGTGGTTGTACATGATGTGGCGCTCATCGAGAGCCTTGATCATCGCAGGGTACTTGTGCAGGGACATCCGCATGAGGGGCATGAGTCGGTTGTGCCCCTTCGTATAGTCTGCGGGTTGGGTGAGGATGACTACATTTCGCTCATATCCCTCGTTTTCGAAATAGGCCAGGGGGATGGAATCGGCCACCCCGCCGTCGAGTAGCAGATACTCTCCGATACTCACGGGTTTCGATACGAAAGGCATCGAGGCAGAGGCCCTGATCCATTCGTAAGTCTCATGCCCACCTTTCTTCAGGTGTTGGTAGACCGCCTTGCCCGTTCTCACATCGGTGCATACCAGGTGATAGGCAGTCTTGCTCTGTTCGAAAGTCTCGCAGTCGAAAGGATCAAGTTGCTCGGGCATCACATGGTAGGCAAACTCTGCCCCGAAGAGGTCGCCGGTAGTCAGCCAGGAACGTATGCTGCAATATCGCCAGTTGTTGGCAAAGCGTTTGTTGTAGCGGATGGAGCGCCCTAACTGCCGTGACACGTAGTTGATGCCGAAAGCAGCGCCTGCCGACACACCCACCAGACCGTCGAAGGCCACATTGGCCTCCAGCAGCACGTCGAGTATACCTGCGGTGAAAAGTCCCCGCATCGCTCCTCCCTCAAGCACCAGTCCTGTTTTCATCTTTGTCTTGTAAATGGGATAACTAACGTTCTTTTTGGCTTTATCCCAATTGTCGGACAAAGTTACTATTTTTTTCCTCAATCAGTTGCTTTTTTCTTGGATTCTTTATAAATTTGCCTTCTGAACAAAGTATGATGGTCGTACCATAATAAAGAATGAAACATGAGAAAAAAGTTTGCTTTTGTGGTTATGCTGTGTTGTCTGTCTGTTCTGACAGCAGATGCCCAAGATCTCAAGGAAGCCATCAGGGATCATTACGCAGCGGTCAAGAAAACGATGGCTGAGTCTGCCCAACTTGAGGCTGAGGGTATGAAATATCCGGTCAATGAATGCTACAAGGTGAAGGTGAAGCAGAATCTGCCGGGAACAGGCCTCCATGAGGAGGATGTGCTTATTTATTACAATGAGGTGGAGGGTGACGATGCCGTCTATCCCGCACATTGTATCGAGTATGTGTCGGTGAGTTACAATTTCGCAGATAGAAAGTATTATCAGGAGTTCCTGTTCGACAATAAGGGGCACATCACCTTCATCTATGCGCTGAACCCCGAAGTCGAGGACGGCAAGGAGCATGAGTTCCGCCTCTATTTCGACAAGGGAAAACTGTTTGATGCCTTGGTGAAGAGCCGTAAGGTAGGGGGAAAAGAATTTTCCAAAGAGTATTCCGGCAAAACGCTTCCACTCAAATACCATACCTTCTATCAGCAATATGCTGATGAAATAGCCAAGTACGGACGCCTCTTCGAAGCAATCGATGGCGCCACACACCATTGAAAATTGAAGATTGAAAATTGAAGATTGAAGATTGAAAATTGAAGATTGAAAATTTCTCTGTGTGGGCGCGTTTTGTGCGTTCTGCTTCTCACGTAAAACAATACAATCATGAAAAGAATATTTTGTTTCCTTGCTGTCCTGATGATGGGCGGTGCCATGTGGGCGCAAAGTGTGTTCACCGTCGTGTATGCCACCTCTGATGATGGCTTTGTCAATGTGCGTAAACAGCCTTCCATGAAGGCGCCTGTCGTGTCCAAACTTTGGATGTTCAGCCATGGTTTGGGAAATGGTGTCTTGCGTGGCAAGAGCGGCAACTGGTGCAAGGTCAGCGTGGGAAAGGTCACGGGTTGGGCCTATGCGAAATATGTGGGTGAGATGAATTGGTATGAGGGAAGTGGAAAGCCTCGTCTCGTGGCTGCCAAGGAGAATACGCCCATCTACGCAGAGAGCATGGAGGATGGTTCCAACAACATCTTCTTCGCTTCTGTGAGAAAGGGCACCATCATCGCCGATAAGTTTGAGGAAGATGGGGCGTATTATGTGCTCATCACCGCCCACGACAACCTGTTCATCAAAAAAACTGACGCAAGAGTCATTCCATAGTTATGAAAAGAGTCCTGTTATCACTTGCCTTCTCATCGTTGCTGCTCACGGTGAGCGCTCAGACCTATCAGGTGCCTGTGTCGGAAGAACACGAGCAGATGCAAATCGGTAAGTATCAACCCACATGGCAGTCGCTGAAGACACACCAGACTCCGGAATGGTTCCGCAACGCGAAGTTCGGCATCTGGGCTCATTGGGGACCGCAGTGTGTCGAGGGCTCAGGCGACTGGATGGCGCGAAGCATGTACATGGAGGGTAATCAGGCTTACAAATGGCATGTGGAGCATTATGGTCATCCCTCGGAGTTTGGCTTTAAGGACATCCTTCCGCTGTTCAAGGCAGAGAAATGGGAGCCGGAGAAACTTGTGGAGCGGTACAAGCGCTGCGGGGCCAAGTATTTTTTCGTGCTGGGCAACCATCATGACAACTACGACCTGTGGGACTCGAAATACCAGCCATGGAACTCCAAGAACATCGGTCCGGAGAAGGATGTGCTCGAAGGGTGGGCTCGGGCTGCCAGGAAAGCAGGACTGCCACTGGGCATCTCCTTCCATGCCGACCATGCGTGGACGTGGTATGAACCGGCTCAGCGCTATGATATGAACGGCTCAAAAGCGGGTGTGTATTATGACGGCCATCTGACCAAGGAGGATGGCAAGGGCAAGTGGTGGGAAGGTTACGACCCTCAGTTGCTCTACCGCCAGAACCACCCGATGAGTGACCGCTCGTGGTCGAACTCGCAGATCCATAGGCAGTGGGAGTGGGGGAATGGTGCCTGCCTGCCATCACAGGAATTTGTCACCAACTTCTTCGACCGCACGCTTGATGCCATCAACCGCTATCAGCCCGACCTCATCTATTACGATGCCACCGTGCTTCCTTTCTATCCCATCAGCGACTGTGGCCTGAAAATCACCGCACACCTCTACAACAAGAATCCGCGTGCGGTGGTGCTGGGCAAGATCTTGGATGAGGAGCAGCGCAAGGCACTGACATGGGACGTCGAGCGTGGTGCACCCAATGAGATTGTGCCCGAACCATGGCAGACCTGCAACTGCATCGGCGGATGGCACTACAACACCAGCATCTATGAGCGCAATGGTTACAAGAGTGCCGCCACAGTGGTGAAGCAACTGGTGGATATCGTGTCGAAAAATGGCAATCTGCTGCTCTCCATTCCCCTGAGGGCGGACGGCACCTATGATGAGAAGGAGGAGAAAATCTTGGATGACCTGGAGGCATGGATGACGCCCAATGGTGAGAGCATTTTTGGCACCCGTCCCTGGGTAAGGTTCGGTGAGGGTCCCGTGGCAGAGAAAGACATCAAAATCAACGCACAGGGCTTCAACGACGGGATGTTTGCCGGGATGGACTGGCGCGACATCCGTTTCAACCAAACTAAGAAATTCCTCTATGCCACGGCGATGGGATGGCCCGAGGATGGAAAACTACTCATCAAGTCGCTTGCGAAAGGCAATCCAGACTTCCGCAAGTCCATCTCTTCTGTCACCCTTCTGGGTCACGGCAAGTTGAAGGCCCGTCAGACCTCAGCAGGCTTGGAGATCACACTCCCAGAAAAGCCTTGCAATCAGATTGCCCCAGTATTGAGGATTGCGAAATAGACTATTTGAATTAGGAACTGTGCCTTGAACTGCTCCTCTTGTCATTACGAGATGTTTCGCTCTTGTGAGTGAGAAGGCTATGCCTACCTTGGTGATGGACGCCCGTCAGGGAATCAGGGAGACAAGTACTTGATTGTTGCTTTCAATCAAAATGCCAACCACCCTGATCCCCAAAATAAAAAAGTGATGTAACTGCGTGAGTTACATCACTTTTTAATGATACTAAATTTCTAGTTTACTTCACCTCCTCGAAGATAACATAGACTTATGCTCAGATAGTTACAAGGACGTGTTGCTAATATGTCGCAAATTTATAATAACAAATGATATGTGGGGATAAGCATCGGTAAGAATCGTTTTGCCTATTATTCTTGTGGTTTAAGAATCACCCATCGACCATCCTTGCGACCACCTTCGCGAGTGAGGATGCCTTTTTCTTGAAGTGTGGCAAGTTCACGTTTAATAGTCTTTTCCGACACCTTAACCTTTTGGGTCATTTCTTGAATTGTTATCAACTCATTAGTCTTTATGAGAAGCAATATAAGTCCTTGACGATCAGATACTTTTTTAAGGATATCTTTTAGGTCATCTTTTGGGTCATCTTTTGGGTCATTGGATGATACAAAAGAGCCGTTTTCTTGTCTTTGTCCCATTGTAGGCACTGGCAATACCAGTTCCACCTCATCCAGTTCTATCTTGTTCTTCAATTCTGGCTCACCCCAATTGGTTTCTTTCCAAGCAGCAATAATCTTAGGGAAGCCGGAGCCAATGTTTTCGCCGAAGCCCACCATACGAAGCATGTTCTGGATGCGAGGATTACGGGCTTTGGAGTTGCCACCCTCATAGATTTGCTCTATAGGCAATCTTAGTAATCCAGGATTACGGAAACATAGACGGTCATCATGCTTCTCTACTCGTAAGATACCGGCATCCATCATCAGGTCGGCGTGAATAATGGCGTTCGTAAAGGCTTCGCGTACTGCTTTGTGCTGAGGTGTGTCATCCACTCGTTGCAGCCCCTCCATACGGAATGGTCTGGGTAGGTCGAATGTCATCTTCGGCAGCACGATACTAAAGAACTGATAAAGATTGTTCTCCCAACGTCCGTCATAAGTCAGGCGGTCACTGTAACGTTCTTCACCGATAAGGTTACAGAAGTTGAGATAATCCATGCGGAAATTATCGAAACGCTCCCGTATAGGCAACCCTTTTCCAAACATCATTAATCCTGCCATAGAAAGACCCTCTTTCCCTTCTTCTCTATTGACGATATAGCCCCCGAGATTTCTGAGAAATGTCTTATCATCTACCTCATTCCATACATGATCGTTGTTCCATACACGGAACAATGTACGATAGCGATGCAGTGTGTCAAGGTCGATGTCATCCATATTGTAGTGCTCAATCAAGACACCATCGTTGCCATCCTCAAAAGAGTCACGAATCATTGTTCTCACTTGCCGCTCAGTACAGTGATAGTCACCTTCATGGTTCCGTCTGTATGAGCCTTTATAAACGTTGCCGTTAAGATAGATGGGCTTCATGCGGAAATCTGCCATTGGGACGTGGATGCAAATAATCTTCTTGCCGTCCATATCCACCACTTCAACATCCTTGTCTGTGAGGATGTTCTCACTCACTTTATCACTATTGATGGTGTTCCAGAAGTCCGTGAGGGTTTTCTGAACATCTTCAATGCCTATAATCTGGAACCTCTTGCTTGAATCCTTCTCTTTCAGATTTTCTTCTACACCAAGCAGTATTAAGCCGCCTATGGTATTGGCAAATGCAGAATAAGTTTTCCAAAGTTCCTTTGGAACTTCCGACTTCGCCCGTTTACACTCCAGCGACACTCGCTCGCCTTTGAGCAATGCTTCTTTTATTGATTTCTCGTCCATACCTAAGCCTTTGTTTGCAAAGGTAGTTAATTTGTTTGGCATTTATTCTTCTTTTGGGTTATTTCATCTGTTTTCTTAAAAGAACTAAGGGTATTTGTGCCATTTCGAGTGGCACATTCACATTTTATACATTTGTGTCAATCGAATTGGCGCAAATTCGTAGGTATATAAGTATTTATTCGATTTCTTATTTGTTTTGATGTTACATCTATATCAAAAAAAGTTTGTGTTTTTCCCAAACTTCATTCTTTTTTTGATATCCTTCTTTTTAAGGTTGCCACCTTTCCGTCCGAGGTTGCCACCTTTTCATCAAAGGTTGCAACCTCTATTCCATAAACATGGTACTTCGTACCCTTCCATTTCCGCATGATGCTAATAGCTGCTGGGCGCACATATCACTTAACATCGTGGTGATGTCAGCCCTATGCATATCCAATGCATGTTGCAGCCGTTCGTTGGTAATCTCCTCCTCGCTGTAAGCCAAAGCGAGTGCAGTGGATATACAAATTATTTACAATATTCGCTGTTGTTTATTCTTTTTTTGTACCTTTTATGCTTCCGGGGCACATAAGATTCAAAAATAGTGATGGGTCAACGTATTCAGAACGCTTCCTTTTGTTGGAAATCTTTCAATTAACGTGTTGTGATATTGACCCTGATCTATACCTCATGCAAAATAGATAAACATTCGGTATCTAATAATCTGTTTCGAAAACAAATGTAACGGTATTTTTTCGTATCTTTGCAAAGGCTATTCCACCATTGTAGAACAACAAAGGCTGAATGATTATGCTGCTACAGAAAAACATTGTAAAAAAATATCTGGCCATGCTGCCTCAAGAGGAAACCGGTGAGGCATGGGCTCAGTATCAGTTGTATTTCCAGAATGCGGAGATACAGCAGAACATAAGGCAGTCAAAGGAAGAGCAGTTTCAGGAAGGTTTTCTGAGGGAGCTGTTCGTGAAAATTCTGGGTTACACGCTCAATCCGTCGCCAGGCTTCAACCTCATCACTGAGAAGAAAAACGAGACAAACTCGAAGAAAGCCGACGGAGCCATACTGTCGGGTGATAAAGTGGTTGGCGTGATAGAGCTGAAAGATCATAAGACCACCGACCTGTCGAAGGTGGAAGCACAGGCTTTCGGTTATAAGAGCCAGCATGTGGGTACGCGTCTGGTCATCATCAGCAACTTCGAGAAACTGCGGTTCTACATCGACAATGCCGTAGACTATCGAGAGTGGGATCTTTTTACGCTCACAGAGGATGAATTCCGTGAGCTATACCTTTGTCTGGCATGGCCACAGGTAGAGGGCGGGGTTGCTTTGAAAATGAAGCAAGAGTCTGTGTCGAGCGAGGAGCAGATAACTAAAGCCCTCTATCGTGACTATTCGCACTTCAAAAGGGTACTCTTTACCGATATCCTTAAACAGAATCCATTTACAGAGGAAAACGCATGGACAGCCGACGATAAAGAATGGCAGCTGATGCTGTTCAAGAAGACACAGAAGCTGCTCGACCGCCTGCTCTTCATCTTCTTTGCCGAGGACGTGGGACTGCTGCCCCCCAACTCAATGGTGCAGATTATCGACCAATGGGAACGGCTGAAGGACGATGATGAGTACCAACCCTTCTATAATCGCATAAAGAAGTATTTCGGCTACATGAATACCGGCTTCAAGGGCAAGCGGTATGAGGTGTTTGCCTACAATGGTGGCCTGTTCAAGCCCGATGAGGTGTTAGACAGTCTCACCATCAGCGACGAGCTGCTGGTGGAACACACCCGCCGTCTGTCGGAGTATGATTTCGAGAGTGATGTGGACGTGAATATCTTGGGGCATATCTTCGAAAACTCGCTCAGTGAGATTGAAGAAGTGACACAACAGATCAACAGCGGACAGGCTCCACAGATATCAAAGCGCAAGCAAGACGGGGTGTTTTATACGCCACAGTACATCACAAAGTATATTGTGGAGAATACAGTGGGGCGTCTCTGTGCTGAAAAGAAACGGGAGTTGCACATCGACGAGACGGAATATTTCTCTGACCAGCGTCGGCAGATGCAGACCAGGAAGCGTCTGCTCGACCAACTTACAGCTTATCGTGAGTGGTTGCTTCAGATGACCATCCTCGATCCTGCCTGTGGTAGCGGAGCATTCCTGAATGCTGCCCTTCAATTTCTCATGACAGAGCACAAACTGATAGATGAAATGGAGGCCAAGATAACTGGCTCTGCCATCGAATTCCAAGGTGTGGAGAACAGCATTCTGGAAAACAACCTGTTTGGTGTGGATATCAATGAGGAGAGCGTAGAAATAGCCCAGCTGGCCCTTTGGCTGCGTACCGCCAAGCCCCATCGTAAACTAAGCACATTGAACCAGAACATCAAATGCGGCAACTCACTTATCAGCGACCCCGCTGTTGCAGGAGATAAGGCTTTCGACTGGAAGAAAGAGTTCCCGCAGGTCTTTGAAAAGGGCGGATTTGATGTCGTGATCGGAAATCCACCGTATGTGAATGCAATGGAGATAAAGAAAAGTTATACATCAGAAGCATTCAATTATATCAAGAAGAATTATAAAACAGCAAAAGGAACCGTTGACTTATATATCTATTTCTTCGAGAAAGGTCTTTCATTGTTAAAAAAAGATGGTGTATTGGCTTTTATTACTCCTAACAGATATTTATCAGCAAGCTATGGCGCAGCTCTGAGAAACTTCATCTTGGAACGATATTCTTTCTATCAACTCATAGATTATTCAGACAAACGTGTGTTTGAGGACGCTTCTACGTATCCTGTAATTACTATGTTGCAAAACTCTTGGAACAATCCCTACGTTATGTGTGGAAAGTTTGATGAACAGACACATGATTTGATATGCAAGTACTATCCAAGCAATCAATTGGATATATTGGAAGAGAGTATCTTGGGATTCCTATTGAATGACAAGTTGCTTATTACACAAAAAGTGATTTCGGAGGGGAATCCTTTATCTGTGGTTGGTGAAATCAATGCTACTTCTACCGCTAAGGAGGCTGATGATTATACGCCATTAATAAGCGAGAGCAATAATGGTTACAAGCTTGTCAATACAGGCACGATAGATCCGTACTTTACTACATGGGGATATAGAACACTAACAAAACAAGGGAAACAATATCTTACACCTTATCTTCCTAAAAGTGATGCGAGAATCTCTTCAAATCGTCATTTCTTATATTCATCACCTAAAATTATTATCTCGAAGATTGGTTTAAGATGTGAAGCCTTTTATGATATAAATGGTGAATATGCGTCTATTGACACCAATTGCATACATTCCTTCAAGGAAGGCTTCTTGCCTGAATATGTCTTGTGCTGGTTAAATTCCAAATTGTATAATTACATGTTTGAATGCTTCTTCGATGGCTTGCGAATGTCTGGTGGCTATTTGCTTTATTCATCACCGAATCTGAGAAATACTTATATTAAGCCGATATCGATTGAATGGCAGCAACCTTTCGTTGCCCTCGCTGACAAGATGATCTCTCTTAACCAACAGTTACAGGATAAGCGCAGCCGTTTCCTGCGTCGCCTGATGGAGAATATTGAGGGTGTGAAGATAACCACTGCCCTCCAGGCCTTCGACCGTCTAACATTCGTTGATTTTACAAAAGAACTGAAGAAACAGAAGATTCGCCTCTCTCCACTTGAACAAGATCAGTGGGAAGAATACTTCAGCCATTACACAGCTCAATGCAGCGAACTAATAAGTCAGATAGAAGAAACTGATCAGGAGATAGATCTGCGAGTATATCATCTATACGGTTTGACCTACGAAGAAGTGAGGATGGTTGACCCTGCCACAATGATTAAAGAAGAGGAGTATAGTGTATGAGAAGTATTGGTTGCCTTTTATGCAATGAGCACTTCATCATGACGCTGGTTGTGCTGAACACCATCGTCATGTTCATAGGTGGTTTCTGGTCAGGTAATCCTTGGTTTGATTTGTCTGACGCACTCTTCACGGTCATCTTCCTCATTGAAGCCATGTTCAAGATTTCCGTGACGGGATGGAAAGGCTATTGGAGTCAGGGATGGAACAAGTTCGACTTCATTATCCTAGTCATCGCTTTGCCGTCGTTGGCCACCCTGTTTGTAGACAGCGGAGTGATGACGAACTCTGTGCTTGCATTGCGTGCCATGCGCTTGATGAAGTCGTTTCGAATGGCACGTTTCATCCCCAATATCGACAAGCTCCTAAAAGGATTGAAACTGGCTTTCAGGGCTTCTTTGTTGGTGATGGTGGCCTTCTCGGTGCTCTTGGTCGTGTTCTCTATCCTGACATCCGCCATCTTCGGCAATGTGGATTCTGAGCACTTTGGCAATCCTGGCATCAGCCTTTACAGCATATTCCGCCTTTTCTCCGTAGAGGGGTGGTATGAATTGCCCGATGCTATTGCTTCTCACGCAAGTCGCTCATGGGGCATCTTCGCTCGCTGTTATTTCTCCATCCTTATGTTCTTTGGGGGTATAATCGGCATTTCTCTGATTAACTCTATTTTTGTGGACTCTATGGCAGAGGACAATAATGATGAAGTGCTGGAGAGATTGAAGCGTATCGAAGATAAGCTCAGTCAGATAAAGTGAGGAGTAGGATGATGTGATTTTTTCTTGCTATCACTGTGTTGACCATTCCCACGGCAACTTGCCGTATGTAATCTGGACACCTCGCCCATAGAACTCATGCCATACTTCTCTGATGTCAGGTTTCTCGTCGGCATTGATGTCGGCAAAGCAGGCTTTGATGTAAGCTAACAACCACTCCGTGTAGTTGTCGATAGACCTCATCACCAGACTGTCTTTATAGTAGTAGCCGAATACATATCTATGTTCAAGGAAGCCTACAAAATTGTTGTCATCTCGAAGTAAACTGCCTTCCTCGAATATAAGGTCGAGGGCTTGCTCTACTTTTGTCTGTGCCATTGTGAATTGTTGATATTATGATAAAAAAAAGCGTGCAGACAAAACTCTGTCTGCACGCTTTTTCCAAATCCTTATTTGACCTCCTC
>JAEEGL017260958.1_pt1 | contig 94577 bp, 77 predicted proteins | sample 9134231 | NCBI WGS metagenome assembly JAEEGL01 (sample SAMN16246548, study PRJNA631951) | gut metagenome | biome: gut microbiome; feature: rumen; material: fiber-attached | host: Bos | place: Iran: Karaj | collected 2018-10 | reverse complement strand
GCACTTCTTGCAGGTTCCTTCGGTGGTGTTAACCTCGAGGATATCTCTGCTCCGAGATGCTTTGAGATCGAAAAGAAGCTTAAGGAAAGATGCGACATCCCGATCTTCCACGATGACCAGCATGGTACTGCTGTTATTACTCTTGCAGGTCTTACAAATGCTCTCAAGATCGTCGGCAAGAAGATGGAAGACATTCACGTTGTAGTTAACGGTGCAGGTGCTGCTGCTACAGCAATCACAAAGCTCCTCATCTCCAGAGGACTTAAGAATGTTATCCTCTGCGACCGTAAGGGCGCTATCTATGAGGGAAGAGAAGGCCTCAACCCCGCTAAGGAAGAAATGGCTAAGATCACAAACCCTGAGAAGAAGGCAGGCTCTCTTGCTGACGTTATCGTTGGTGCTGACGTATTTATCGGCGTTTCCGCTCCCGGCGTTCTTACAGCTGATATGGTCGCTACAATGGCTAAGGATCCTGTGGTTTTCGCTTGTGCTAACCCTGTACCTGAGATCCTTCCTGACGAGGCTAAGAAGGCAGGCGTTAAGGTTATGGCTACCGGCAGATCCGACTATCCGAACCAGGTCAACAACGTTCTCGCATTCCCGGGTATCTTCCGCGGTGCTCTCGATGTAAGAGCTTCCGATATCAACGACGAGATGAAGATCGCTGCTGCAAACGCAATCGCAGGCATCGTTTCAGACGCTGAACTCAACCCTGATTACATCCTTCCCGATGCATTCGATCCGAGGGTCGGCAAGGCTGTTGCTGCTGCTGTTGCTCAGGCTGCTCGCGACACAGGCGTTGCCCGTATCTGAAATCGCTAACTAATGGTATAATATTCCCCGCGTATATATATGCGCGGGGAGTTTTCTTTATTGAAAGGACGGTTCACATGATTGACGACATCGAATTGCTGAGACTTATTGAAAACAACGCCAGGCTTTCTTCTGAAGAGATAGCCGTTATGCTCGGCACGACTGCCGCCGAGATCGAGAAGGAAATCAGCCGTCTTAAGCACGAGAACATCATCCTCGGCTATTCAACGATCATCAACTGGGAGAAGCAGGCCCCGGATAACTGCATCGGCATGATCGAAGTCAGGATCACTCCTGTCAAGAACAAGGGTTATGACCATATTGCCCAGATCCTGAGCAAATATGACAAGGTAACCGCATGCTACCTTATGTCCGGCGGATTTGACCTCATGATCATATACGAGGACAGCAACCTGAGGAGCATTGCCAACTTCGTTACAGAGAAGATCGCCACTCTCGAAGGCGTTCTTTCAACCACAACGCACTTCATTCTCAAGAAGTATAAGGCGAACGGAATTATCTACGATAATCCGAATACTGACGACAGGCAGGCGATCATCTTATGAGTTTCGATTACGAATCCAAGATTTCCAAAGCAGTACAGCAAGTACCGCCGTCTGCCATCAGGAAATTCTTCGACCTTGCAAACGAGATGCAGGGTCATGTTATTTCGCTTTCCATAGGTGAGCCTGACTTTGATACGCCCTGGTCCATAAGAGAGGCAGGTATCAATTCGCTCATCGAAGGATATACGCACTATTCGCCCAATTCGGGTTATATCGATTCCCGTAAGGCGATCTCAGAGTATCTGGTAAGAAGATACGGTTTGTCATACGATCCCAAATCCGAGATCCTCATTACCGTCGGCGGCAGTGAAGGCCTTGATCTTGCGGCTCGCGCGCTGATCAATCCCGGTGACGAGGTCGTCATCGTTGAGCCCTGCTTCGTCGCGTACAAGGCAACCGTCAAGTTCGCTCACGGTGAACCCGTAATCGTTTCGACCAAGCCGGAGAACAACTATAAGCTCATGCCCGAAGAGCTTGAGGCTGCTATAACCGATAAGACCAAGTACATTATCGTCGGATACCCAAACAATCCTACAGGCGCCATCATGACGCTCGAGGACTGGGCTAAGATCAAGGATGTCCTTATGAAGCATCCTGATATTATCGTCATTTCAGATGAGCTCTACTGTGAGCTTAACTATCTTGACGGCAAGCCTGCTTCACTCGCACAGTTCGCAGAGCTGAAGGGCAGGGTCGTTATGGTCAACGGTTTCTCGAAATCGTATGCCATGACAGGCTTCAGAGTAGGTTATCTTGCAGGACCTAAAGAACTTATCGCTCCGATGTTTAAGATACATCAGTACTGCATCATGTGTGCCCCTTCAACATCTCAGCTTGCCATCATCGAGGCGGCCATGAATGCTGATAACGAAGTCTCCAAGATGCGCGATGAATACAACCACAGAAGAAGAGTTATCATCCAGGGCTTGAAGGACGCGGGACTTGACTGCTTTACGCCTTACGGCGCGTTCTACGCTTTCCCTTCGATCAAGAGCACGGGACTCACGTCAGAGGAATTCTGCGAGAGATTCCTTCTCGAAAAGCATGTTGCCATGGTTCCCGGCAATGCTTTCGGCGAGTGTGGTGAGGGCTTCGTAAGGATCAGTTACGCGGCTTCTCTGGATGACATTAAGGAAGCAATGAAGCTTCTTAAGGAATTTATAGAAGAACTGAAGAAAGGTTAATTATGCTGGAATTCGACAACATAAGACTCGAACTCGAATCATTCGAAGAACCCATAAGCAAGTTAAGAGATGCTTTGCATATCGATCATGTAACGGATCAGATAAGCGAGCTTGAGCAGCGTACGGCTGAACCCGATTTTTGGAATAACTCGGACAAGGCTACTGAACTGACACAGAGGCTCGGCCAGCTTAAGAAGAAGGTCGAGAGCTACAATTCGCTTGCTGCCGAGAGAGAAGATCTTCTTGCTCTTTGCGAGCTTGCCAACGAGGAAGAGGATATGGATTCTCTTGCCGAACTCAAAGAGAGCGTTGCAGGCTTTAAGGAGTCCTTTGAGAAAATGCGCCTTGAGACACTCCTTACCGGTCCTTATGATGCAAACAACGCGACTATCACTCTCCATGCTGGTGCAGGCGGAACAGAAGCGATGGACTGGTGCTCCATGCTCTACAGAATGTATACCAGATGGGCTGAATCTCACGGTTTTACCGTTGAAGAGCTTGATTATGTTGAAGGAGATACCGCAGGTATCCAGTCTGTTTCTGCCATGATAAAGGGTGAGAACGCTTACGGCTTCTTAAGATCAGAACTCGGAGTTCACCGTCTCGTAAGGATCTCTCCGTTTGATGCGGCCGGAAGAAGACATACTTCTTTTGCTTCATGCGAGGTCATTCCCGAACTCGACCAGAAGACTGAAGATGACATCAAGATCGATATGTCTGAAGTCAGAGTAGATACATACCGTTCGACAGGTAAGGGCGGACAGCACATCAACAAGACCGATACCGCTGTCAGAATGACCCATAATCCTACCGGAATAGTCGTTTCCTGTCAGGCTGAAAGATCTCAGCTCCAAAACAGAGAGACGTGCCTTAGAATGCTGAAGGCCAAGCTTTTCGCGCTTGCGAGAGCATCCGAGATGGAGAAGATCGAAGACCTCAAAGGTAACCAAATGGAGATCGCATGGGGTTCGCAGATCAGATCTTATGTATTCTGCCCTTACACCCTCGTAAAAGACGCCCGTACCGGATACGAGGAAGTTGATGTCGATTCTGTCATGGACGGCAATCTTGACGGCTTCATCAACGCTTTCTTGTCCGGCATGAAGAACGAGAAATAACCGATGTATTTTGACGATATGAAACTCGGCATGACGGTTGATACCGCTCCTGTCGTTATCGATAAAGATAAGATGCTGGCCTTTGCCAGGGATTATGATAACATTCCGCTTCATACTGACGAGGAATACGCAAAGACAACGCCGTTCGGAAGGCTTATTGCTCCCGGTGTCATGTCTTTTATGGCGGTCTGGAGCAAGTATCTTGAAGTGGATTTTTTCGGAGAAGAACTGCTTGCCGGAAAATCCACCAAGATCGAATGGCTTAAGCCTGTTTTCCCGGATGATGTACTTACGGGAAAAGTTGAGATTACGAGACTTGTTGAACGCAACCCTAAGAATGGTTTGGCAGAGATTACCATAAATGTATTCAATCAAAACGGTGAACTTGTCCTGACCGATGTTACGGAATCAATAGTCAAGCGTAAACTTGATTAACGGTTCTTCTTCGTATTTTTTTTGCCCCAGGCAATCAAATGCGATGCGAATCTCGCAAAATTCTTTTATTGTTTAATGATTTTTTTCAGCATGCATAGTAAACTACCTAGTGTGAGTAAATCACAACTAATCATTAGGGGGTAGAGAATGAAACATCTGAAAGTAACATCGTTTCTCCTGTCTGTAGCAATGTGTATGTCGATGCTCATGACACCGGTCACGGCAGACGAGACAGCAGTGCCAGAGGAGACACAGACTACTGAGGAAGCGGAAGAGAAGGAGACGGAACAGAAGGAATCCGAGCCTTCCGGCGAAGACGGGAAAGAAGCTGAAACAGTTGAAGGAAAAGGTGAGGCTGAAAATGCAAATGATGATGCCGAAGATGCCTCAAAGCCTTTAGCTAAAGGCAAATGCGGAAAAAAGGTCAAGTGGTCTCTGGACAAAAAGGGCACTCTTAAGATCACCGGCAAGGGTGCGATGTATAACTATAAAATAGATCCGAACACATATAGAAATTCAAGACCTTGGAATAACTACGCATTAAAGATCAAGAAAGTAGTTTTCTCCAAAAAAGTAACTACTGTCGGAGCATATTCTTTTAGCGGCTGTGAAAATCTGACAAGCGTGACGCTGCCAAAGAAACTTAAAACTATCGGTGATGCTGCTTTTGCCGCTTGTAGAAATTTAAAAAGGGTTTCTCTGCCCAAAAGTGTCAGATCAATAGGGCAATTAGCCTTTTGTGAAAGCGGACTTGAGAGCATAAAGATTCCGAAAGGCGTTACTGTGATCAAATATGCGACATTTGCAGATTCTGCGCTTAAGAGTGTCAGCATACCCGGCAGCGTTAAGACTATCGATAATGATGCTTTCTATGGGTGTGAATTTACTACTGTTACTATACCTTCAAGTGTAACTACTATCGGACATGCTGCGTTTTACGAATGCAAAAAGCTTACGACAGTTAAGATCCCTGTTTCAGGGGTGACTTCAATTGGTAACGAGGCGTTCAGATCTACAGGCCTTACTTCCTTCAATATTCCTTTATCAGTTACGACCATTGGAGAGCAGGCTTTCGCTGATTGCAAGGATCTTGAAAAGGTTTGGATCAACCAGAAGCAGATAACAAGTCTTCCTAAGGATGCATTTGCCGGAAGTACTAATAAGGCATTTGATATAAATACTTATCCGTTCATCGGAGATGCTTTTAGCGTAGATGGTATTAGTTACAGAATAGAGAATCCGGCTATCGACGGAAAGGGTACTGTAAACATAGAAGGTTTCACATATAATGTGGAGAACATTGTCATACCTGCTGTTGTTGAACACGAAAAAATTAAATACAGAGTAACAAGGATCGCAAATTACTCACAATATAACGATACCTTAGCGATGAAGTCTTTGGTCATCGGTTCAAATATCACATCAATTCCTGCAAATGCGTTCTCCAACTGTCCTGCTCTTGAATCCGTAACCGGAGGATCAGGACTTAAGACAATAGGCACCAAAGCTTTCGCGAACTGCCCTAATCTTAAAGTGTTCAATATCTCATCCAAAACACTCAAGAAGATAGGTCCTTATGCATTCAGCGGTGATACGGCTCTGACTTTGTTACAGATTGGAAGAACTACGAAGCTCACAAAGTCCGGCGTAAAGAATTCACTCAAGGAATCTTCGGTCAAGACCGTAAAGGTCAAGAAAAAGCTGGTCAAGAAGTATAAGAAGTTCTTCAAAACGGGTAACTGCGGCAAGAAGGTCACAGTACGTAAGTGATGTTTATTCTGACTTTATTGAGGGCGCTCATAATGAGCGCCCTTTTTTCGTGTATTTATCCAAAATTCTAAAAGTCCGGCTAAATCCGGGTGCAGATGTAGTAAACTAATTCGGTGTGAAAACACAGATTTTAAGGGTGGTAATGATGAAACATCTGAAAGCAACTTCAATTCTCCTGTCAGTTGCAATGTGCATGACGATGGCCATGACGCCTGTTATTGCTGACGAGACTTCTGCTTCCGAGGATTCAGTAGCAGCCGGCGAAGCTGAAATTCAGGATACAGAGGATCAGGAGTCTGAACCTTCTGTTGAAGATGAAAATGAGCCGGAAACTGTTGAAGAACAAAAACCGGAAGAAAAACCGCAAAGCGAAAAGACAAGAGTTATAGCCAGAGGAAGATGCGGAAAACGGCTCAGGTGGACTTTAAACAATAAAGGCACTCTTAAAGTCACCGGCAGAGGGGTTATGTATAACTATAAGTCTGCCGATCCTTCAAACCCCGTTGCGAGACCTTGGGATAAACACACTTCAAAGATCAAGAAAGTAGTTATTTCTAAAGGCGTAACTTCAGTCGGGATGTATGCATTCAATAATTGCCCGTTCCTTAAGACTGTTTCACTTCCCAAGAGCCTGAAAGCGATCAAAGAGCGTGCATTTTCTTCGTGCCCGAATCTTACAGGCGTTTCTATCCCCAAAAAGGTTAAAACTATCGGTTTCGGAGCTTTTGGAGGCTGCATAAGACTTAACCGTGTCAGCATTCCTAACGGCGTGTATGCGATTGGTGATTATGCTTTTTATGATACAGCTCTTACAAAAGTCGTCTTGCCTAAGAGTATGAGAACTATTGGCAGCAAGGCTTTTTTCAGTTGTTCGGATCTGGAGAGCATTAAGATACCTTCCGGTGTCCAAACGATAGGCGACTATGCTTTCAGCGGCTGTTCCGCTCTGTTGGTCGTCGATTTGCCGGCCAAGGGTCTCAAAACTATTGGAGAAAGAGCTTTTTACCATTGCACGAGCCTTACCGGCATAAAGATCCCGTTATCCGTAACCTTATTGGGCAGATTTACATTTGAAGGCTGCACAAACCTTGAAGATGCTTGGATCGACAGCGATCTTTATCAAAGGTCGACGGGAACGTTTGACGGTTGCGTAAAACTCGATCATCCCAGCATTTATCCTTGAAAAAACAGAGCCTCGTTATGAGGCTCAAATTTTCTGTTATTAGTAGGTGAGACGGCTCAAAGAGGCTCGAAATACGGTTTTCTGTCCTTGAAATAAACCGTCTCTGTAAAGCCCAGTGATTTGAGATACTCTATAGCTTCATTGAAGCAGACTGCAAAACTGCCGGGGTAGTGAGAGTCTGAACCGAGCGTAATCAATCTGCCTCCCATGGCTCTATATCTGTTGAGGATGGCGGCATCAGGAAGACTTCTCGTAAACCCTCCGTCCATGTGTTTTTTGATTGACTTGGTGTTGATCTCAAGTGCTTTGCCTTTGCTTATGAGCGCTTCGAAAAGCCTGTCGAATTCTTTAGGACATTCGTCGTAAGTGATGAAATCATTCTTGTTGTCGGCATATCTGTTGATGTAGTCGTAGTGAGCCGCAACTTCATAGTTGTTGCATTTCTCACACATCTCCGCCATAACGCTCAGGTACTCGCCGTGAAGCTCTTTGGCAGGGAGCTTGTAGCATTCGCGGTCGACATAGAAATCTTTGCCTCTGAATAAATGAACACTTAATAGGACAACATCAAAAGGAATTTTGACCGCCAATCTGTCGATCTCTTCAGCCACATGTGTCTGATAGCCGAATTCGATGCCTTTGAGGAGTTCGAGATCGCCGGCTTTTTCGCGCCATTGGTCAAAAACTTTATCATATTCATTTAGATCAAATGTCCATATAAGGCCGTCTTCGGGGTATTCAACCTCGTAGTGTTCAGTTATTCCGATACGTGTAAACCCTTTGGATTTTGCTTCGGCTATCAGCTCATCTATACTCTGGCCTGCATCGGGCGAGAAGTGTTTTGTATGATTGTGTCCGTCAGTTATCATTAAAGTCCTCTTAATTAAAAGATTTTATTTTACTTTATGGTATCATAAGTTCATTAGAAATGAGGTGATATTATGCCCAAGAAAAAAGAAACCAAGAAAATCAAACCGAGCGAGCTTTTCGCTGATTTCCCGAACCTTTACGAGACCGCGTCAGAAGATGATATGACCGCGACCTTTGAATTTGCCGATGAGTATAAAGCATTCCTCGACAATTCCAAGACAGAGCGCGAATTCGCGGCTAATGCCATTCAGGCTGCCGAAGAATTGGGTTATGTAGACATAGCGACAAAAGATACGCTGAAGCCGGGAGATAAGGTATATCAGAGTATCAGAGGCAAGGGTTTTGCAGCTGCCGTCATCGGCAAGAAGGGACCTGCCGAAGGCTTCAATATACTCGGTGCACATATCGATTCACCGAGACTCGATCTTAAGCCCAATCCCATCTATGAGGATAACGACACCGTTTACTTCAAGACTCACTATTACGGCGGAATCAAGAAGTATCAGTGGACAACGATTCCGCTTGCTGTACACGGCGTTGTTTTCACCAACGACGGCAAGGCTCATCAGATCGTTGTAGGTGAGAAGGAAGACGATCCGGTATTCTACATCACAGACCTGCTTCCTCATCTCGGAAACGAACAGATGGCTAAGAAAGCATCTGATTTCATTCCTGCTGAAGATCTTAACGTAATCATCGGCGGCATTCCTTATACTGAAGACAAGAAGTCAACGGATATTTTTAAAGCAGGCGTTTTGAAGCTTCTTTATGAGCAGTACGGAATAAAGGAGAAGGATTTCGTCTCTGCCGAGATCGAGATCGTTCCCGCTACACATGCAAGAGACGTGGGATTTGACCGTGCTTATATTGCTGCTTACGGACATGACGACAAGGTCTGCGCATATCCTGCATTGAGAGCGCTGCTTGCGCAGGAGAAGCCTAAGAAGACTTGCGTATGCCTTCTTACCGATAAGGAAGAGATCGGTTCTTATTCCAACTCCGGTGCTACTTCGAACCTTTATGAGAACTTCCTGATGGAGGTGTTCGCAAAGGCTGAGGGCGGAATCGACAAGTTCAATTCTTTGAAGTTCCGTAAGGCTTTGGCTGCCACAAAGATGCTTTCGACTGATGTAACTACGGCTTACGATCCCAAGTATTCTTCTGTTTTCGAGAAGAATAACACCGCATTCATGTCTCATGGTCTTAAGATCGAGAAATACACGGGTGCCAGGGGCAAGTCCGGCTGTTCTGAAGCTAACGGTGACTTCATTGCTGAGATTACGGATATTTTCGAGAAGAATTCCATCCCGTGGCAGACCGGTGAGCTTGGCCGTATCGATGCGGGCGGCGGCGGAACCATTGCCGCTATCATGGCTGAGCTCGGAATGGACGTTGTCGATATGGGCGTTCCCGTTTGGTCAATGCATGCACCTGTTGAAGTTATCTCCAAGATCGATCTTTATTTCCTGTATCTCGGATATAAGGCATTCATCGAGAACATCGGATAATGGCTAAGAAGAGAACGGTAGAATACAAGACTGCGATTAAGAACAGTGTCGGAAGAATCATTGTCTTCGGACTGCTTCTTATTGCGCAGATCGTTGGTTTTATCGTTCTCGTTACTTACCTGGGCCATAACTTTCCGCCGATCGATGTCCTGACCAGAGCTGTAGCTTTGATCGTAGCGATCGGAATTAACGGAAGGGACCATAACGGTGTCTTCAAGCTGATCTGGGTCATAGTCATTCTTATCTTACCGATCCCGGGTCTCCTGTTTTATATGCTCAACAACTTCAGCAGTTCCAAGCATAAGATCAAGAAAAGACTCGAGAATGTTGATATGATGGTGTTCAGCCATCTGAACTATAACGATGACATCTTCTCTGAATTCAAAAAGGAAGATCCTGCAAGATCATCCAATGCCAAATATCTCAGAGGATACAATTTCCCGATCTATGAAGGCACGGATATCAAGTATTATCCCGAAGCATACGACTGCTTCAAGGCTCAGATCGAAGATATTTTGAAGGCCGAGCGCTACGTTTATCTCGAATATCATGCAATTGAGACAAAAGAGGCGTTTGAACCCTTGCACGAGGCATTGAAGGACAGGGCTGCCGCCGGTGTTGACTGCAGAGTCTTGTACGATGATGTCGGATCATCCATTTTCATCAATAAGAATTTCGTAAGGGTTCTTGAAGCTGAAGGCATCAAATGCAATGCATTTAATCCCGCTTATCCCATCCTGTCGCTGTTCATGAATAACCGTGACCACAGAAAGATCACTGTTGTTGACGGCAAAGTGGGTTATACGGGCGGTTATAATATTGCAGACGAATATTTCAACATCGTAAATCCGTTCGGACAGTGGAAAGATAACGGCATAAGGCTTGAAGGACCGGCTGTACAGAGTCTTACGGCTATGTTCGTTGAGATGTGGAACTTCGCCGACCTGAAGCGTAAAGACTACGATATGATGGCCTTCGAGGAAATCCCTCTTATTCCCGTTGAAGGCGTTAAAGGTTTCTGCGTTCCTTATTGCGACAGTCCCTTGGACAATGAACCGATAGGCGAGAACGTTTATCTGAACATGATCAACAATGCACAGGAATTCTGCTGGTTCATGTCTCCGTATCTCGTACTTTCCGACGAGGTTGCAAGAGCTTTGCAGATAGCGTCAAAGAGGGGCGTTGATGTAAGGATAATTACTCCGGGAATTCCCGATAAGAAAGTTACATACGGAGTCACCAGGTCTTATTACAATATGCTGATCAATTCCGGCATAAAGATATATGAGTATACCCCCGGATTCATTCATTCGAAAACCGTTTTGTGTGATGACAAATGCGCCGTGGTCGGCACTATCAATCTTGATTTCAGGAGCCTTTACCATCATTTCGAAAATGCAGTCTACATGTATAAAGTCGATTGCCTCAAGGACATCAGAGCTGACTTTGTTGATACGTTTGTCGTCTGCCGTGATGTGACCGAGAAATACGGAATAAGACCGAATCTGTTCGTAAGATTCTACAAATCAATTCTTAGACTTATAGCTCCGTTGATGTAAGCGGAAAGAGAGGATATTTAAATGTCTGTTCGATTCTATAATTGCAGAATTCTGACGATGAAAGACAGTAACATAATCGAAGGCGAACTTTGGACCGATAACGACAGGATAAGCTATATAGGTCCTAAGACAGAAGCTTCGGACAAAACGTTTGACAGGGAGATTGATTGCAAAGGCAATCTTCTTATGCCGGGTCTTAAGAATGCTCATACGCATTCGGCCATGACGTTCTCAAGATCTTTAGCCGATGAGTATTGTCTTAATGACTGGCTTCATAAAGCCATCTTCCCGAGGGAAGCAAAGCTTGAGCCAGAGCATGTATATTGGTTTGCCAAGCTCGCATATGCGGATTATCTTTCGGGCGGCATCACATCATGCTTTGACATGTATTTCCATAAATACGAGAATGCCAAGGCTGCAGTTGAAACAGGCTTCAGGCATGTATTCTGCGGTGCTGCCAATGATTACGGCGGGTTTGAGGCTTTAGAGCAGAACTATCTGGATCTGAATGATTACGATCCGCTCATATCTTTCATATACGGTTTCCATGCGGAATATACGACCTGTGAAGAAAATCTTAAGTACATGTCGGAGCTGTCTCACAAGTATAAGGCTCCTGTTTTCGCGCATATCTCCGAGACGGCTGAAGAAGTCGAAGGCTGTAAGGAGAGATACGGCATTACTCCAGCAGTTCTTTTCGATAAGCTCGGAATCTATGATTTCGGCGGAGGCGGATTCCACTGCGTATGGTTTAACGACGATGACATGACTGTATTTAAGAAAAGAGGTTTGTGGTCCGTCTTTAACGCTTGTTCAAACCTTAAGCTCGCCAGTGGTATCACACCGGTATATAAGTTCATCGCAAACGATATGAAGATTGCGATCGGTACTGACGGAGCAGGTTCTAACAACGCGCTTTCAATGTTCCGTGAGATGTATCTTGATACCGTTCTGTCGAATGTTGAGACTAAGAATGCCGCGGCAGTCGATCCGTTCACGATTCTTAAAGCGGGAACGACAGGCGGAGCTTTGTGCATGGGCCTTAACGACTGTGATGTGTTAGATACAGGCAAGAAGGCTGACATTATCATGATCGACATGAGCAAGCCGTCAATGCAGCCTGAGAACAATATCGTCAGGAATATCATTTACAGTGCTGACAACTCTGTAGTTAAGATGACCATGATTGACGGCCGTATACTTTATGAAGACGGTAAGTTTACGACGCTTGATCTTGATGAGATTATTCGCGAATGCAATAAATTCAAGAAAGACCTTGCCTGATAGGGTATGAAGCTTTTAACTTCTCACATAGGAAAATATAAAGCAGCTTCGATCTTAAGCCCTGTGTTTAAGCTTCTTGAAGCATGCTTCGAACTGATCGTTCCGCTTATTGTTGCAGGCATGATCGACCAGGGTATAAACAAGGGTGACATGGATTACGTGAGATCACGAATCCTCATCCTTGCTCTTTTCGCCGTTGTGGGTTTTATAAGTGCCATTACCGCACAGTATTTTGCCGCGTATTCGGCGTGCGGAATATCTTCGGGTATTCGCAAAAGCATGCACGATAAGCTTCAGACGCTCTCTGTATCGGATTTCGAGAAGATCGGTCCTTCTACTGCCGTAACGCTTCTTACTTCTGATGTTAACCAGATACAAACGGGAATAAACCTGTTTTTAAGGCTTCTTCTGAGGTCTCCGTTTATCGTTATCGGCGCGTGCATTATGGCAGCGACCGTCAAGCCTTCGCTTGCATTGATCTTTGCCGGATGTACGGCTGTATTGACAGTTGTCATAGCTCTTAACATGAAGTTCTCTATCCTGCGGCACAGGGAGTCGCGTGAGGGATTAGACAGCCTCGTTAAGAAGACTTCCAACGGTATTGCGGGCGCCAGAGTCATCAGAGGTTTCAACAAGACTTCAGGCGATTATGAGAAGTTTGAGACAAAGAGCAAAGCATTGAATAAGTCTCAGATCAAAGCAGCGGATTTCGCGTCCTGGCTTAATCCTGTTACTTATGCAGTCGTTAATCTCGCCATATGCTTTCTGATCTACAGAGGTGCCATACATTTTAATGCGGGAATCCTTACGGACGGACAGGTCGTAGCTCTTTATAACTACATGTCCCAGATTTTGATCGAACTTGTTAAGCTTGCAAATCTTATCGTATCCGTATCCAGGGCATATGCATGTCTTAAGAGGGCGGAAAGCCTTATGGATATCAAGAGTACCGCAAACAACGGTACTGCTGAACTTGCATCTTCGATGCCGCTGTCCGTCTCGTTGAAAAACGTTTCATTCACATACCAGGGCAACCAGGAAGAATCGGTCAAAGATCTGTCGATCGACATAAAGCCCGGCGAGACGATCGGAATAATCGGTAGTACGGGCTGCGGCAAATCAACGGTTGCTTCGCTTATAGCTGGTGTTTATGACTGCTCGCAAGGCGAAGTCCTGATCAACGGCATAAACGTTAAAGATATCGCAATTTCAAGTCTTTCGGGCGCTGTCGGTCTGAGCCTTCAGAAGACCAGATTGTTTAAGGGAAGCTTGAAGGAGAATATTACGCTTGGCCGTGATGATCTGACCGATGAGGCAATAGGTGAAGCGGTCAGAATGTCTTGCAGTGATGATGTTATCAGCTCGAAAAAGGAAGGCCTTGATTATCAGATATCCGATGGCGGAACGGGACTGTCAGGCGGTCAGAGGCAGAGGATAGGCATCGCCAGGGCACTGGCTGGCAAACCCGGCATCCTTATTCTTGACGATTCAACTTCTGCATTGGACTGGGGAACCGAGAAAAGGCTGCTTGGCAATATTGATGGACTTAACACCAAACCGACAGTCATTCTTATCTCCCAGAAGGTAAGGACCTGCATGAACTGCGACAGGATTATCCTTATGGATGACGGCAGGATCGAAGCCGTTGCTCCGCATGAAGAACTGCTCAAGATATCAGAGAACTACAGATACATGAATTCACTTCAGATGAACGGAGGCGCGGTATGAACACTAAAGTTGTAAAGCGCCTGTTCACATATCTCCGCGGCTCGTCAGCCTTAGTTGGTTTGTCTTTGATCATCGGCATACTTTTTGGCGCTGCGACTGTGGCCGTTCCGTTTTTCGCAGGTAAAGCGATAGATAATCTCGGGAGCATGAATGATCTTATCAGGCATCTTTGTATTATCATAGCCTTGCTGGTTTTCGCTGCGGTAATGCAGTTTGCGCTGATAAGGATGAATAACCGCATAGCCTTTAAGATAGGCCTTAACCTCCGCAATGCAACGTATGCTAAGATGCACAGGGTTAAGATGTCTTATATCGACAAGACATCAGCCGGAAAACTGCAAAGCTTCATTATCAGTGATGTTGAGACAGTATCAGACGGAATGCTTTTGTTCCTTAACCAGTTTGCATCGGGGCTGGCTACGATAATCATTACTCTGGTAGTAATGTTCTGCATCAACTGGAAGATAGCCCTTATCGTTGTTGTATTTACGCCTGTATCAATAGCGGTATCTTACATGATCGCAAAGGGGGCTTATAAGTCTTTTGCGAAACAGGCTGAGATAAGGGGCAGGCAGACTTCTTTTGTCGGTGAATCTGTTGCCAATTTCAGGGAGTGCAGGATCTATAACGTTACGGATAAACGGGTTGCCGGGTTCGACGAGTTAAACGGGGAGTACAGGAAGACGTCCACAAAAGCGACATTCCTTTCTTCTATCAGCAATCCCTCTTCGAGATTCGTGAATGCCCTTATCTACGCAGGCGTTGTATTTACCGGCTGTATGGCAGGAATAGGCGGGGCTGTTACAGTCGGCGCCTTAACATCACTTTTGGCTTATGCCAATCAGTTTATGAAACCCTTCAATGATCTTTCGGCTGTGTATACCGAGCTTTCTGACAGCTTTGCTTGCCTTGACAGAGTATTCGAGTATCTGGACAGCTCTGAGATACCTGAAGAGAAGGCTTCTGAAGAACTTCCCGACAAGAACAGACAGTTTGATATCGAATTTAAGAACGTCAGCTTTTCTTATGTTGAAGGCAGACCTGTTCTTCAGGATGTTTCGTTTAAAGTCGAAAAGGGCGAATCATTTGCCATTGCCGGACCGACGGGGTGCGGGAAAACAACGCTCATCAATCTTCTTATGCGTTATTATGAACCTGATTCAGGCGAAATCCTGATAAACGGCAAATCCATAAAAGACATCCCGAGATCCGAACTTAGGCATTACATCGGCATGGTTACACAGGATACCTGGCTTTCTGATGATACCGTTATGGAAAACATCAGATTCTCGGGCAAGCATATATCCGAGGAACAGGCTTACGACGCGTGCAAAAAGACGGGATGCGATTCTTTTATCAGGAAATTGCCAAAGCGGTATAATGAACTGATAGACAACGAAAGGGATGACATATCCGCAGGTCAGAAGCAGCTTCTTACTATTGCGAGGGCCATGGCTTCAGATCCCTCGATAATGATCCTGGACGAAGCTACTTCTTCAGTTGACGTTGTTACTGAAGTCCGCATTCAGAAAGCAGTAAGAGAGCTTCTGAACGGCAGGACGAGCATTATAATTGCGCACAGGCTTTCAACGATCACGAACTGCGACAAGATCGTCGTAATAGACGGCGGAAAAGTATCGGAGATCGGATCGCATGACGAGCTTATCGCGAACGGCGGATTCTACAGCAGGCTATATGCCTCATATGTATCCGGGTAAGGAGAACTTATGGGAAATTATAAACTTGAAGAATTCAAGAAATACATAAAGGGAAGGAAAGCGGCTGTTATCGGCGTAGGAATATCCAACACTCCTTTGATCAAGTGGCTTGCTTCTCTGGGCTGCGTGGTTACGGCATGCGATAAGCTCACAAGCGAAGATCCTGTCCTTAAGAAGAATATTGAAACCATTACCGAAATTGCCCCTGACATCAAGTGGTCTTTGGGAGAATCCTATCTTACGCATTTGAGGGAAGACCATTACGATATTGTTTTCAAAACGCCCAAAATGCGCTTTGAGACACCAGAGCTTCAGGCATTGAAAGAAATGGGTTCCATTCTTACCACAGAAATGGAACTTTTCATGAACCTTTGTCCTGCAGAGATATTTGCCATTACTGGTTCTGATGGAAAGACGACTACCACGACTCTTACAGCAGAGATATTGAAGCATGCAGGCTATAAGGTCTGGTTAGGCGGCAATATCGGTACGCCTTTGCTTGACCGCATCAGCGAGATCGAACCTGACGACAAAGTCGTTCTTGAACTTTCTTCGTTCCAGCTTCTCGGAATGAGTACGCCCGCTGATGTAGCCATTGTCACTAACATTACGCCCAATCATCTTGATTTCCATAAGGATTACGATGAGTACATTCAGGCTAAGGTAAACGCATTCAGGAATCAGGGTCCTGTAGGCAAAGTGGTCCTCAATGCCGGATGCGATCTGACTTATGAGATGAAAGATATCGCAAGAGGCAGGGTCAAACTGTTTTCGGCCAATAAGGGCAAGGTAATGAGGAGCGATTCTCCTCTTTATCCCAGAGCTTATACCGAAGACGGCCGTCTGATATATGAGGAGAACGGCAATTGCTATGATATCTGCGGAATGGACGAGATATTCATTCCTGGAGTGCATAATGTTGAGAACTTCCTCGCGGCAACTTGTGCCGTGATCGATTACGTAAAACCTGAAGACATTGCTTATGTGGCAAAGAATTTCAAGGGCGTTCCTCACAGGATCGAGTTCATAAGGGAGTTAGACGGCGTCAGGTGGTACAACTCTTCGATCGACACGTCACCGAACCGTGCTCTCAACACAATGAACGCACTGGCAGCGCGTAATGAGAAGGGCGTTCTTATCTGCGGCGGAGCCGACAAGAAATGCTTATATGCAAAGCTCGGAGACGCTATCCTTAAAGTGTGTGACAGGATAATCATTTACGGATCCAATGCTGATCTTGTAAGCGATATCATCGCAAAGGAAGCTCAGGGCCGTAAGTACGAGATCTACAGGATCCCCGATAAGGAAGGTGATGTTTACGAGTTCCCGAAGACAAGGGAAAACGTCGTAAATGCATATAAAGAAGCCATAAACAAGGCCAGAGAATGGGCAAAACCAGGTGAGATAGTTATCATGTCCTCAATAGGAACGTCCTACGATCATTTCAGGCATTTCGAGCACAGGGGAGATATGTTCAGAGATCTGGTCAACGGACTCGAATAATCTTGAAAAGCCCGAAAAGGTTGACCTTTTCGATTTGTATATGTTAAAGTATCGAAAATTGAATAGATAAATGCGATGAAGAGGAATAGTACTTCTTCAAGCGTCTTTCCAGAGAGCCTGCGGCTGGTGTGAGCAGGTAAGAGGCTAAAGAAGGAACTCACCCCGGAGCATTCGGTTGAAAGCTTTGGCAATTAGACTTGAACGGATCTGTCCCACGTTACCGGGACACTGATATCGGATTTTTCCTGTATCTGGTGAGTGCACAGCACGGCTGTGAAATAGAGTGGTACCGCGAACGCCCCTTCGTCTCTATATACGGAGACGAGGGGCTTTTTTGTACAAGGAGGTACGCGGTATGAACAGCAGAAAGTACGAGGCCATCCCTACGGTCCCGATGCCTGAGCGCAAGTGGCCGTCAAGAGTTATAACCAAAGCGCCTATTTGGTGTTCCGTTGACTTGAGAGACGGAAACCAGGCTCTCGAAGTTCCGATGACTCTCGACCAAAAGGTTGAGTTCTTTACGTTCCTGTGTGAGATCGGATTCAAAGAGATCGAGATAGGTTTTCCTGCTGCTTCTGAGACGGATTACAATTTCTGCCGTCATCTGATCGATAACGATCTGATCCCTGACGGTGTAGCCATACAGGTACTGACGCAGTCCAGACCTCATATTATCGAGAAGACGATGGAAGCCGTAAAAGGCTGCAAAAAGGCCATAATCCATCTGTATAATTCGACGAGTACTCTGCAAAGAGACGTGGTCTTCGGCTTTACGCCGGAGGACTGCATCGATCTGGCTGAAGTCGGCGCAAGACTGATAATGGAGTATATCTCTAAAGACGAGAGCGGCACCGAATTCATCCTCGAGTATTCTCCTGAGAGTTTTTCGTCCACAGAACCTGAATTCGCAGTACGTATATGTGATGCGGTCCTGGATATCTGGAGGCCTGACAGAGAGCATAAAGCGATAATTAATCTGCCTGAGACGGTAGAATACCAGACTGCCAACGTTTTCGCCGACCAGGTGGAGTATTTCTGCACGCATACAAGGTGGAGAGATTCCATTATTGTTTCTCTGCATACTCATAACGACAGAGGAACAGCTGTCGCCACCTCTGAATTTGGCCTGATGGCAGGTGCTGACAGGGTAGAGGGAACGCTTTTCGGAAACGGCGAGAGGACCGGAAACGTTGATATCATTACGCTTGCGATCAATATGCTGATGTTGGGCGTTGATCCTTGTCTTGATTTTTCTGACATGAACAATGTTATTGATGTCTATGAAGACTGCACCGGAATGAAGGTGGAGCCCAGACACCCTTGGGCGGGAAAACTCGTATTTACGGCATTTTCGGGTTCTCATCAGGATGCTATCAGCAAAGGCAGAAAGAAGATGGAAGAGCGTCATTCTGCTGTATGGGCCGTGCCGTATCTGCCTATTGACCCTGCGGATGTCGGACGCCAGTATGAGCCTATCATCAGGATCAATTCCCAGTCCGGAAGGGGCGGAATCTCTTATGTCATGGAAAAGCATTTCGGAATTCATCTCCCGAGAAGCTTCCAGCGCAGCTTCCTGCCTGTAGTTAAGGCTGCTACCGAAGAGAACGGCGTTGAGAACGAGCTGACGCCTCAGCAGATCTTTGATCTGTTCGACGACAAGTATATCAACGTCCTGGAGCCTTACGGATTAAAGAACTTCTCCGAGCAGCAGGATTCCGAGCAGATATCCACTGTCGAAGCCGTTATTACGGATAATGGTAATCCCGTTTCGATCAAGGGTACCGGAAACGGTCTCCTCGATGCGTTCGTGTCTGCGTTTAAGACGTATACGGGCGTCGAGTTCGAGATCAAGGACTATTCTGAGCATGCTATGAAGAGCGGTTCGGATTCTGCGGCTATTACATACATCGAGATACTGAACAAAAACGACGGAAAGACCTATATTGGCGCCGGCGTATCAAGCTCCGTCACAAAATCCTCCGTTCGTGCCGTAGTTTGCGCATACAACAGAATGATCAATGTGATAAGATAGTGCTCGATTAATTTTTTGGAGTAGATTTAGCATGTGGGATTATTTTGTTGCGTTCATTTTCGGAATTGTCGAGGGTATAACCGAGTGGCTTCCTGTCAGTTCCACCGGACATATGATCATTTTGAACGAGTTCATGAAACTCAGCAATTCGGTCTCGCCGGAGTTCTATGACCTCTATCTGGTCGTTATTCAGCTCGGTGCCATCCTGGCCGTTATGGTCGTTTTCTGGTGGGAAATCTGGCCTTTCGGCATAAAGCGCAATAATCATCCGTTATCTGACAGCGGAATAGGCCGCTGGATCATGAAGGATAAGTTCATCATGTGGTTTAAGATCCTAATTGCCTGCATTCCTGCAGCCATCGTAGGCGTTCTTTTCGATGACTGGCTCGACGAGCACCTTTATAACTATGTCGTAGTTGCGATAGCTCTTATTGTTTTCGGTATAGCCTTCATTGTTGTTGAGCACATCATGAGGGATAAAGAGTTTAAGATTAAGACCATCGGCCAGATAAACTGGGGTCATGCTTTCATGATCGGTATCTTCCAGCTCTTGGCAGCGATCTTTCCCGGTGCTTCAAGGTCCGGTTCCACGATCGTCGGCTCACTCGGTATGGGCATCAAGAGAGAAGCGGCAGCCAAGTTCACGTTCTTCCTGGCGATCCCTGTTATGTTCGGTGCAAGCCTTCTTAAGATCGTGAAGTTCAAGGGCGATGTTAACAGCAATGAACTGATAATACTCGGTATCGGAATGGTTACCGCATTCATTGTCAGCCTTTTTGTCATCAAGGGACTGATGAGCTTTATTAAAAAGCACGGATTTACGTGCTTTGGATGGTACAGGATCGTACTCGGAATCGTTGTCCTGATCCTCGGAATTACCGGAGTCATCGGCTTTTAATCAGCGTCACAGTCTTCGGGAGTTTTTTGTCCTAAAAATCTGTAAATTAAATAAAGCATAACGGGGTCGTTATGCTATAATTCATACTGAAAAATAATGCGTAGAGGTTTATTGTCTTTTGCACAGATACATATTCAACAGTCGTGATGTGGCTGCTTATTTCAAATATTTCTCTGTTCCGAGCTATCTTGAAGTATCTTACATGCAGTATATCTTCAATCTCGGCAATAAGATCCTGGCTGAGCCCCTCACAAGGGATTTCGAGCATTTCAAGAACGAAGTCTTCAGAGAGCTTTATTTCCTGTGGGCTAACGGTTTTGAGGGAGAGAGATCCGATATATCCGCAATGACTGCGGACGGGCAGCTTGCGCTTATCTGCGATCAGGAGTGTCTTAATCTTGAGTCTTACATGAAGCTGATATGCCTTCATCTCATTTTCTCGAGCAATCTTCCGTACATTAATCTCAACTTTACCGGAATGATGTACCAGTTAGGACTTAAGTGCGATGTCGGCGTTTATGAAGAGAATGTCAGGAAGATAATGGAGTCTTTAAGGCTTGTTGCTTACGATACTTTCGGTCACACATTTGATCTTGCTCTCGGCGTGCCTGACGAACTCCTGAGGATCGCTCTGAATGAGGAATTCAAAGCAAGCCTGATCAACAGGGATTTCAGGGAAAGCCTGAAGAACGAGCAGCTCAAGTGGCTTGCCGACCTTAAAGATAAGTCGCTTAAGGTATTCGGAAGCATACCTGCAAGACGCAAGACAAGTTCCGGAACGCGTCCCGCTGATTCAAGAACGGGCTCCGGTTCTGTAAGTGGTGCAAAATACTCTGATACGGCAGCTCAGATGCCGTCAAATAAAGTCCAGCCGAAGGGTGCTCCTTCGTCCGGAAACAGGAAATAACCGCATTTTGGAGGGCAGAAGATGGACAAGTTCTACAGTTTAGGGCTTGATATTGGTTCAACAACGATTAAAGTCGTTCTTCTTGACGGCGATAAGATAATTCACAGCGAATATAAAAGGCATCATTCGGATGTATCCGGACTTCTTAACGAGCTTTTCGAGGATTTGAACAAGAAGTATCCCGGCATCATGGTCGATACCGTAATTACGGGTTCCGGTGGACTTTCCGTTGCAAACTGGCTCGGTCTTAAGTTTACGCAGGAAGTTATGGCCGAGACTGTGGCTATTAAGAAATATCATCCCGAGACTGACGTAATAATCGAGCTTGGCGGTGAGGACGCCAAGATCACATATATGCACCCCGTACTTGAGCAGCGTATGAACGGTACTTGTGCGGGCGGTACAGGAGCTTTCATCGATCAGATGGCTTCGCTCTTGCAGACGGATGCTGACGGACTCAACAATTTCGCAAAGGATTACAGGTCACTTTATACTATCGCAAGCCGTTGCGGCGTTTTCGCGAAAAGCGATCTCCAGCCGCTTATCAATGAAGGTGCCGCTAAGGAAGACCTTGCAGCTTCCATCTATCAATCCGTAGTTAATCAGACGATATCCGGTCTTGCATGCGGAAGACCCATCAAGGGAAATGTTGCGTTCTTAGGAGGCCCTCTGTTCTTCAATTCAGAGCTCAGAAGCGCATTTGAGAGAACGCTTGCAGAGAAGGTAGACTCATTCTGGATGCCTGAAGAAGCTCAGATATATGTCGGACTCGGTGCCGCGCTCTCAGCTGACGGCAAGAATCCTGTACTGCTTTCCGACCTTCTCGAAAAGCTTAAGAACCGCGAAGGCTTTGTTCCTGACATCATCAGGATCGATCCTATCTTTAAGGGTGAGGAAGACAAGAAGGCTTTTGACGAGCGCCATAAGAAAGATATGATCCCCGTCCTTGAATTTAAGAATCAGACGGGACCGCTCTTCCTTGGCCTGGACGCGGGTTCCACGACCACTAAGGCTGTCGTCATCAATACGAAGGGTGAACTTGTTTACACTTACTATGCGAGCAACAAGGGCAATCCTGTCATGAGTGCTGTCACCATCATGAAGGACATTTATACAAAGATGCCTTCAGACTGCTATATCGCTTATTCCTGCGTAACCGGATACGGTGAGAACATAATCAGGGCAGCTCTCAATATCGACCTCGGCGAGATCGAGACAATGGCTCACTTCCAGTCTGCTAAATTCTTCTGTCCGGATGTTGATTTCATTATCGATATCGGCGGTCAGGACATGAAGTGCATGAAGATCAGGAACGGCGTTATCGATTCGATCATGCTCAACGAGGCGTGCTCGTCGGGATGTGGTTCTTTTATTCAGACATTTGCCGAAACTCTTGGTCTTACAACGCCTGAATTTGCTGCTGCCGCGCTCTCTTCGACTAAGCCTGTCGATCTTGGAACGAGATGTACGGTTTTCATGAACTCGAAGGTTAAGCAGGCACAGAAGGAAGGCGCTTCGGTAGGCGATATCTCTGCGGGTCTTTCGTATTCTGTAGTCAGAAATGCGCTCTATAAAGTTATCAAGATACGTGACACCGAACAGCTCGGAAAGAATATTGTCGTACAGGGCGGTACATTCTTAAATGACGCCATACTGCGCTGCTTCGAACTCGTATCGAAAAGAGATGTAATAAGACCCAACGTAGCAGGACTCATGGGTGCTTTCGGTGCCGCTCTCATTGCACAGAGGCGTTGTAAGGAAGGCACTAAGTCCAAGCTTCTCGGAAGAGATGAACTCGATTCGTTCTCCATGGAAACCGAGAATACCCAGTGCCCCGGATGCACGAACCACTGCAGGCTTACCATTGCGACTTTCTCCAATGGCAGAAAGTTCGTTTCAGGCAACCGCTGCGAGAGAGGCGAAGACATCGCGCTTGATAAGGAACCTGCTGATCAGAAGGATAAGATCCCGAATCTTTTCTCTTACAAGTACAACAGAACGTTCAAGTATCAGCCGTTAAAACTTGAGGATGCTCCCCGTGGCGAGATCGGTATCCCGAGAGTATTGAACCAGTATGAGAACTATCCGTTCTGGTTTACGGTTCTTACAAAGCTCGGATTCAGAGTTCTTGTTTCTGCCAGATCTTCACACAAGCTTTATGAGGCTGGTATGGAGACGATACCTTCAGAGTCCGTTTGCTATCCTGCAAAGCTTGCACACGGCCATATCGAGAATCTTATCTCACGCGGAATAAAGACGATATTCTATCCTGATATCCCGTATGAGAATATCGAGAACCAGGGTTCCAACAACCACTATAACTGCCCGATCGTATGCTCTTATCCTGAGGTTATCCGCAACAACGTGGAGAACCTGAAAGAGAAGGAGATACGTTATCTCAATCCGTTCATGCCTTTGGATAATCTTGACTGCGTTGCCGAGCAGCTCGTAAAGGTTTTCGCTTACACGGCAGTATCTTTTAAGGAGGCTAAAGCGGCTGTTGAAGCGGGCGCTGAAGAGTATTTCAACTTCAAGGAAGACATCCGCAACAAGGGTGCTGAGATCCTTAAGGAAATGGAAGAGAAGGGAATGAAGGGCGTTGTCCTCGCAGGCAGGCCTTATCACATCGATCCCGAGATCAACCACGGTATCCCCGAGATGATCAATTCCCTCGGCCTCGCTGTACTTACTGAAGATGCAGTTGCAAGGCCCGGCAGACTTAAGAGACCTATCCGAGTAATCGACCAGTGGATGTATCACACCAGACTTTACGAAGCGGCTGCATATGTCATCACAAGGCCTGACCTTGAACTTGTACAGCTTACGAGCTTCGGATGCGGTCTTGATGCCGTAACGTCAGATCAGGTACAGGAGATCCTCGAATCTTCAGGCAAGCTCTATACGCTCCTCAAGATCGACGAAGTCAGCAACCTGGGTGCTGCAAGGATCAGAATGAGATCTCTCGTTGTCGCAATGAACGAGCGTGCAGAACTCGAGAACGGCGGCGGTACTGTTGAGAAACTTTATCCTTCGCCGGACGCACAGCCTGACGATGCTCCTTATACGATGCGCAGGGTTGAGTTCACCAAGGAGAATAAGAAGAATCACACTATCCTTGCTCCTCAGATGGCGCCTATTCAGTTTGAGTTTGTTGAAGCAGTTTTCCATAAGCACGGATATAAGCTCAAGATTCTCAAGCAGGCGACCAGAGAAGACATCGAGTGCGGTCTTAAGTACGTCAATAATGATGCGTGCTTCCCGACTATTATCGTTATCGGTCAGATGATCAATGCCATCTTGAAGGGTGACATCGATCCCGATAACACCACGCTTGCCATCACTCAGACTGGCGGCGGATGCCGTGCCACGAACTACGTTGCTTTCCTGAGAAAAGCATTAAGAGAGGCCGGATATCCGCAGATCCCTGTTATCACGATCTCGGCACAGAGATTCGAAAAGAATGAGGGATTTGAATACACTGCAGGATTCCTTCTTGATGCGGTCAAGGCTCTCAGCTTGGGCGATATGCTTACGACACTGCTTCTCCGTGTCAGACCTTACGAGAAGGTTGAAGGATCCGCAAATGCGCTCTATTCGTTCATCAACAAGATAGGCCGCCACCTGCTTAACCCGAAGGGCGTTTCTGACGACCTTACCATGCGCTACGATAAGATGATGCCTAACAGCTACTATTCAAAGTCTCCTGAGCAGAAGAAAAAGATCAGAGACTGCCTTGCTGATATCGGCGTTGATATGGAGAACGTTCCTGTCATTACTAAATACAAGGCTTTCATCAAGTATGCAGTTCAGAAGTTTAACGCACTCCCTCTCAAGGACATCCCGAGAAAGCCGAGGGTAGGACTTGTAGGAGAGATCCTCGTTAAGTTCCAGCCTGACGCGAATAATAACGCGATCGACGTTATCGAGGCAGAGGGCTGTGAAGCTGTTCTGCCTGGCGTATTGGATTTCTTCCTGTATTGCGCATACAACCCGATCTGGCAGGCTGAAAACCTCGGTAAGAGCAAGAGGGCTGGTTATATCATGAAGCAGGGAATCAGGTTCCTTGAGTCATTGAGAAAGCCTATTAACCGTGAGTTTAAGGCTACCGGCGGCAAGTTCATGCTGACGGAGAGAATACAGGAACTCGCAGAGAAATCTTCAAGCGTATTAAGCTGCGGTAACTCTTGCGGCGAAGGCTGGTTCCTCACTGCAGAGATGATAGAGCTGATCCAGGACGGCGTTCCGAACATAATTTGCGCGCAGCCTTTTGCGTGCCTTCCTAACCATGTTACAGGTAAGGGCATGATCAAGGAGCTCCGCCGCCAGTATCCTAATTCGAACATAATCCCGATCGACTATGACCCGGGTGCTTCTGAAGCTAACCAGCTCAACAGGATCAAGCTGATGATCAGCACCGCTCATACGGTAAGGAACAAGGAGATCGAGGATCAGAAAAGATCCGCCAACGGATCCGCTTTGGAGGACTGATCATGAGCAGGCTCCTACTTGTAGACGGTAACTCTATCATTAACCGCGCTTATTATGCGGTTATAGGACGTGCGCCCATGACGGCGCCTGACGGAACGCCTACGGGAGCCGTTAACGGGTTCTTCAATTCGATCCTGGGCGTTATGGGTGAGTATAAACCCGATAACATCTGCGTTCTTTTCGATAGAAGAGAACCTACATTCAGACATAAGATGAGCGCTGATTATAAGGCAAACCGCAAGGGTATGCCGGACGATCTGGCTGCTCAGATGCCCGTCGTTAAAGAGATCTTGGACCTTTGGGGCGTATCCAGGATGGAACTGGCAGGATACGAGGCGGATGACCTTATAGGAACCCTTTCCAGGATGGGTGAACAGTCCGGCATGGATGTTTTCATTTTCAGCGGCGACCACGATGATTTCCAGCTGATCTCAGATAAGGTATCGGTCGTAATGCCTCAGTCCGGCAAAGACAAGGAACCGAGGGTTCTTTTCGACAGAGAAAAGTTTGAGACAACTTACGGTGTAAAGCCTGAGGTATTCGTTCAGGTAAAAGCCCTGATGGGTGATAATTCGGACAACATCAAAGGCGTCGAAAAAGTAGGTGAGAAGACAGCGTTTAAGCTTATTGCCGATTACGGTTCGTGTGACGGAGTAATGGCAAATGCCGACAAACTGTCGCCTGCGCTCAGCGCAAGGATTTCTGCTTCAGGCGATCTTCTTGCTATGAACATCAAGCTCTGTACGATCGACAGGGAAGTTCCCGTTCCGTTCAGACTTGATAAAACCGCTTTTGCCGGCGAGCCTGCTGACAGTCAGGCTCTGTACAACAGGCTGTCTGCTTTGTCTCTCAAGATGCTCATCAAAAAGCTCGGGTTAGACGGCATGCAAAGAAGCGAAGCCGCTGCTCCCGCGCAGGAAATGGATGATGTTTCCAAGTCTGTCATGGATAAGCTTACAGGCCTTTTAAATGACGGTTTTGAGGTCGTTATGGGAGTGTGCGGCCTTCCTAAGGGTGAGCTTGCCGCAGGTGTTGATTTTGTAACTTCATCTAGCGGAAAGTTTGTACTGCTTCTTGATTTTGATAACGCAAAGCTTTACTGCATGACCGAAGATGAGGCTTTGAAAGTCTTTTCGAAGGGAAGCATTATACCCGCGGCATACGGATATAAGGATAGATCCAAGCAGATAGATAATCCTCTGCCTGCCGTAAGTTCCGTTTTCGATATTGAGATATGCGGATATGTAATGAACCTCATCGAAGGCAAATCCGATCTTGAGAGGCTCTATGAATATACGACCGGCTCGCTTTATCCCGTAGTCGAGGAAAAGACCAAGGCCGTTCAGCTTTCGCTGTTTGATGAACTCTCATCAACGGTTAACGTTGAAGAAGAACTCAAGAAGGAAGGTAAGCGTCTTTGCTGCGTTACTGCTGTCGCCAGGATCCTCTCGCACAAGCTCGAAAACGAAGAGAAGATCAAGAAACTTCTCTATGACATCGAGTTCCCGCTGGTTATTACTCTGGACAGGATCGAGCGCGCGGGAATGCATGTATCACGCGAACGTCTTGATTCTTTGCATTCGGAGTATACGAACAGGCTTGAAGATATTGAAGCCCGTATCTTTGACATGACCGGAATGCACTTCAACATTAATTCACCCAAGCAGCTCGGCGATGTTCTCTATGGTGAGAAAGGCCTTAATCTGCCTCACGGCAAGAAGGGCAAGAACGGTGCTTATTCAACCGGCATAGACGAGCTTAACAGACTTAAAGAATACCATCCGGTAATTGAAGAGATAATCAAATACAGAGAGCTCTCAAAGCTTGATTCAACATATGCTGCGGGATTGGTCCGTTCCATCAGGAATGACGGAAGGATACATACTACGTTTACGCAGGCCATGACAAATACGGGAAGGCTTTCTTCCACCGAACCCAATCTTCAGAACATTCCGATCAGATCAGATGAGGGATCGAGGCTAAGAGCGGCTTTTACTGCTTCCGAAGGGTGCGTTCTTGTTGATGCTGACTACTCTCAGATCGAATTAAGGCTTCTGGCTTCTCTTTCAAAAGACGAGATTATGTGCTCCGCCTTCAACGAAGGTGAGGATATTCACAGAAGGACTGCCGCCAAGGTTTTCGGCGTAAACGAGGATGCGGTCACGCATAAGATGCGTTCCATAGCAAAGACAGTTAATTTCAGTATCATATACGGCATTTCAGATTACGGCCTTGCTACCGATCTCGGTATCGGTTATAAGGAGGCCGGAACCCTGATCAAGGAATACGAGAACCAGTTTCCGGGCATTATGAAATACTTGGGCGGTCTTAAGGAGAACGGTGAGAAGAACGGTTATGTCGAGACTATGTTCGGAAGGAAAAGAATTCTGTCCGAGCTGAAGAGTCAGAACAGAAACGTAAGGAATTTCGGATTCAGGGCGGCAATGAATACGCCTATTCAGGGTACTGCCGCTGACATTATCAAGATTGCCATGAATAAGGTCAGCGATGCGCTTGCAAAGGAACTTCCGGATGCTAAGCTCGTAATGCAGGTCCATGACGAATTGATCGTCGAGTGCCCCGAGAAAGATGCCGAGAAGGCATCGGGCATTCTCAAAAGAGAAATGGAGGCGGCTGCTGTTCTTGAAGTACCGCTTGTCGCCGAAGTCGGAACAGGAAAGGATTGGCTGAGCGCTAAATAATGTTTGTATTAGGAATCACAGGCGGAATCGGAAGCGGAAAGAGCACAGTAAGCGGGATCCTTCGTGATAAAGGTCTCGTGGTATTGGATGCTGATGAGATATCCAGAAAGGTTACTGAACCCGGTGGAAAGGCGCTTCCTGCGATTGCCGAAGAGTTCGGTCCTAAAGCTGTCGGTGCAAACGGTGTTATGAACAGGAAAGCTGTTTCATCGATCGTTTTCTCGGATAAAAAGAAGCTTGATGACTTAAGTTCCATCATTCATCAGTTTGTTTTCGAAGAGATGGAAGAACAGGTCGAGAAGGAAAAGGAGAAGGGAACCAAATGCGTTGTTCTCGATGTTCCCATTCCGGTCAAGAAGTTTACTGATATGTGTGATCAGATCTGGGTCGTTACCTGTGACCGTGACGTCAGGCTCGCAAGACTTGCCAAGCGCGGACTCGAAAAGGAGGAAGCGCTCAGAAGGATAGATATGCAGATGTCTGATGATGAATACTGTTCATTGGGTGATTTCTCTATCGATAATTCATGGGACATGGAAAGCCTTAATGATAAGCTCGAAAGGCTTATCAAGGAACAGCTCCATTCCAGAGGTATCAGGATATGAATACGACAGCTCTGATAACAGCGCTTTGTTTTACGGCTGTTGCCGTTCTGTTCTTTGTTTATCTTCTGTTTTCGAAAAAGCCGCTTTTCTCCGGCAATCTTAAGAACTTTTTCAGGGCGGGTACTATCGTATATATTTCCGGTACGCTTCTGATCCTTCTTTTCGCCGTTATATTACCGGGTGTTCCGACAGCCTTTATCTTGATCTCTGAAGTGACGATAATGACAGTGTTTGCCGTTACGTTTATAATCATAATCAGATTGTCTAAGACACTAGCGAAGATGTCATCCGGAAACGCTGTTCAGACAGAAACCAAAGAGAAGACAGATGAATAATCAGATAGCCAGAATACCTTTGTATATAAGCGGTTTTATGACTGCTCTTGCAGGTGTGTTCTTTCTGCTCTTTCCCGATACCGTATCGGATATTCTCGGTGTGCTCTGGGGTATCGTTCTGGTAGTAGCCGGAATTGCGGGTGCCGTTGATTATATCGTGTCGATCAAGCAGTTCAGGGAAGAAGGTTACGGCAATGCCGCCGGAGCGGAGATCGTTCTCGTTTACTCAATAATCATCACGGTTCTCGGTATTATCTTCGTCTTGAAGCCGACTATCGTAATGCCTTTGCTCTCATTCGTAATCGGTGTCTATTTCCTTGTAGACGGCGTTGTCAAGTTCAGGCACAACACTCTTGTCCCCAAGACAAAAGATCCGTTGTGGTATGTAATGATATTGCTCTCTTTGAGCCTTGTCGTTGCCGGTGTGGCATTAATAATATTCCCGTTCAGCGGAACAATAACTGTTATCCGCTTCGCGGGAATTGCATTCATTATAAGTGGCATCGAGTGTATAGGAGAAGAATCCTGGAAGAAAAGATGATTCTTCTTACACGTTGAATCTGAAAACTACAACGTCTCCATCGTGCATAACATATTCCTTGCCTTCGGATCTGACGAGGCCCTTTTCCTTGGCAGCGTTATAAGAACCGCAAGCCATAAGGTCATCGTACGCAACGACTTCGGCTCGGATGAAGCCGCGTTCAAAGTCCGAATGGATCTTGCCTGCAGCCTGGGGAGCCTTAGTGCCGTTCTTGATAGTCCAGGCGCGAACTTCCTTCGGGCCTGCCGTAAGGAAAGAGATGAGACCTAAGAGTGTATAAGAAGCCTGGATCATCTTGTCCAAACCTGCACTTTCGATTCCGAGGTCATCCAAGAAAACCTGACGGTCTTCAGGATCGAGCTGGCCTAATTCTTCCTCGATCTTTGCAGAGATTACGACTACGCCGGAACCTTCGTTCTTGGCGATTTCCTCAACAGTATGAACATAAGGGATATCAGGGTTCTTGATATCGTCTTCTGCAATATTTGCACAGTAGAGAACAGGCTTCATGGAAATAAGCTGGAGATCGCTTGTGAATTCGAGTTCGTCTTCAGTAAAGTCGATCGTTCTTGCACTCTTGCCCTCGGCAAGGACAGCAACGATCTTCTCATAACATTCAAGCTCCGCCTGCATCTTCTTGTCGCCGCCGCGCAGCATCTTCTTAGTTCTCTCGACTCTCTTTTCCATGATCTCGAGGTCGGAAAGGATGAGCTCAATGTCGATCGTCTCAATGTCTCTTGCGGGATCGGCGTTTCCGTTTACGTGAACAACATTAGGGTCATCAAAGCATCTTACGACGTGAACGATTGCATCGCACTCTCTGATGTTCGAAAGGAACTTGTTGCCTAAACCTTCGCCTTTTGATGCACCGGCAACCAATCCTGCAATGTCGACAAACTCAACTACTGCGGGTGTATATTTCTCGGGGTTATATATCTCTGCAAGCTTGTCCAATCTTTCATCGGGAACGGTAACAACACCGACGTTGGGCTCGATAGTACAGAAGGGATAGTTTGCAGCTTCTGCTCCGGCTCTTGTTATTGCGTTGAACAATGTGCTCTTTCCGACGTTCGGAAGACCCACGATTCCTAATTTCATAAATAGGTACCTCTTTTATTATTATCCCGTGCATTATACCACACTTGCTTTGTCGGTTTTTGTCGGTTTTTGTCGGTCATTTTAGCCAAATAAGCGGGTTATTCTGAACGTGTATCCGTAAAGGAGGTCCGGTTATGTCAGGAAAACCATCAGTTGCAAGAATCTATTCTGGATTTGTTAAGGGAACAGACTGTGTTATTTCAGAACTTGAGGTATCGGTAACACCCGGAATACCTACGTTTTCAGTAATAGGGCTGTGTGATTCTTCGATAAGGGAATCTCAAGGCAGGATCATGTCCGCGCTGCGTTCAACAGGATATAAGATGCCAAAAGGACATGTGACTATCAATATCAGCCCTGCTTACATGAAAAAGTCAGGTTCGGGTTTTGATCTGGCAATGGCAATGGGAATACTCTTTGCGTCCGGCCAGATTCCGTTTTCAGCAGAGAGGAAAGTATATGCTGAAGGCGAACTCAGTCTTGATGGAACGGTAAAAGGTACGCCCGGTGCTGCATTGAGACTGAATAAAGCAAGGAATCTCAGCTTTTCGCAAATCATAATCCCTGAAGAAGAACGGAACAGCGCCCGCTGCACGGGTTTTGACTGCCAGTGCGTCGTAAACCTGGAGCAGGCATGCTCTGTATTCGGATACAAGGGATATAATCCCGAACACTTTGAGCTTGGAAACGTAATTAACGATCACTCTGGTAGGATTGATATCTCGATGCTGAAAGGGCAGGAGAAGACGAAGCGTGCTTTGATATTGTCTGCAGCCGGTTTTCATAATATGCTGCTTCTTGGCAGTCCGGGTTCGGGTAAGACGATGGCTGCGGGAATCTTATCCGGAATACTTCCTCCTTTGGATTTCGATGAGATAGGTGAGGTCTACGCTTTGTATGAGGCGCTGGACGGACCTTCAGCTAAGATAAACGGAGAGCGGCCGGTAAGGTGCATAGGACCTGATATAACGTCAGGGAAGCTGCTGGGGAGTTCCGCGAGTTTAACGCCGGGAGAGATGGCCTTGGCAAATCACGGCGTGTTGTTTGCTGATGAAATAATGGAGTTCCCCTCACAAGTTCTGGACAAGATAAGAAAGCCTCTTGAAGACCGCGAAGTCAGATTGTTCAAAGACGGTATTACTTATGTTTATCCGGCTAATATGATCTTCGTCGGAGCAGGAAATCCTTGCAAATGCGGAATGTATTATGAACCGGGGTCGAGATGCAAATGCACTGCGGGTATCAGGAAGAGATATACGAGCAAGCTCTCCGGACCGTTTCTTGAAAGGATCGACATATTCAGCGAAATGCGTTCTATCGGTAAGGAAGATATGGCTCTTATGTATGCTGAAGGTGACTCCGCCGAAAGCCCTGTAATCAGGGAACGAGTGGCCGGATGCTGGGAAGTGCAGAAAGAACGCTATGGTCAGAAGACGTTTAACTCTTGCTTCAATTCGGCTAATCTTGCCGATTCAATGAGGCTTTCAAAAGGGATTCTTGAGTTTTGTTCTGAGCTTGCTTCGAAAGGGCTTTTCTCAGCCCGCGGATACCAGAAGACATTAAGACTGGCCAGGACAATAGCCGATTATGAAGGCAGATCTGACGTGACAAAGGAAGATGTATCAGAAGCTGCGGTTTTCCGCGCACATGAACTGTGAGGACGATATGGATTATACAGGTGATGAAATGAAAGATTTTTACTATACGGCAGTAAGGATGAATACAAAGGTTGATTATGGCGTGATCAGAGAACTGTTCAGCAGCGGAATAATCAACTCGCACAGGGATCTTTATGATCTGGCATGCAGACCGATAAGCGATCTCAAAGACTTTGATCTGAGTCAGCAAAGCTTGAAGAAAATGTCTGACTGGCTTGAAGCAAACGGGAAAGTGGAAAAGGCTTGCGAAGAATACATGAAGACTGCTTCCGAAAACTGCATATCGGTTGTCTCATGTGAAAGTGATAAGTACCCGCTGAACTTTAAGATGCAGTCTGGAATGCCCAAGGTCATTTACTGCAGAGGACAGACTGATCTGCTTAAGCGAAGTTCAGGGTGCGGGGCGGTATCGATGGTGGGATCGAGAAATGCGAGCAGTTACGCTCTGTATGCGACGGAAAACTTCAGCAGGGAACTCTCATCAAAAGGGATAACAATAGTATCGGGAATGGCGCTGGGAGTCGATAAGAAGGCCCATGAAGCAGCTCTGCAGGAGAAAGGCAGTACGATAGCTATTCTGGCAGGAGGGCCGGACAATATTTACCCGTCTGAAAACCGGGAGTTGTATAAGGGACTGGCTGAGAAGGGCCTGATAATTTCAGAGATGCCGCCAGGCCAGATGCCTTTGAGGCAGTATTTTCCTTCAAGAAACAGACTTATAGCAGGATTGTCTGATTGTACTCTGGTCATGGAAGCGGGGGCAGTGTCCGGAACACTGCATACAGCGTCTTATGCTGCGGCTCAGGGAAAAGAGGTTTTCGTGCTTCCTAACAGCATCTATTATGAAAACGCCGAAGGCGGATTGAAGCTTCTTGAAGACGGCTGCTGTGTCCTGCTTTCAACTGACAGCGTTATTGATTCGGTATCACAGGCGATAATCAGAAAGAAGATGGAGTTCCCTGAACTGACAGGTACCAATGAGATACAGGAAGGAGCAGCAAAGAACAAAGCTCTTAGAAAGGAAATGATAGGCAAGATAAGGCTTAAGGCCGAAAAGGTACCTGACGAGGTGACAGATGATGAATGGAAGATACTCATAGAAGACGCATTATCTGTCAAACCATTGGACATAGATAATCTTTGCAGAGCTCTAGGGCTTCCAATTTACAAGATAAGTTCGCTTTTGATCGGGCTTCAGATGTCGGGAAGGGTTGTCCTTGAAAACGGAAAATATGCGTTGACATTTTCATAGGTTTGTATAATGATGATTATTATTTATATATTATAAAGGAAATGAGAAATGGGCAGAAAATTAGTAATCGTCGAGTCTCCCGCAAAGTCGAAGACAATCAGCAGATACTTAGGCAGTGATTATCAGATTACAGCATCTTTAGGCCACATCAGGGACCTTCCGTCAAATAACCTCGGAGTAGATGTCAAGAACGGCTTCAAGCCTCTCTATATCACCATGAAGGGAAAGGAGAAAGTTGTCCGCGACCTCAAGGAATTATCAGCAGGCTGTGATGAGATCTATCTTGCAACCGACCCTGACCGCGAGGGAGAAGCAATTGCATGGCATCTTGCCAAAGTACTGAAGATTGATCCGGATTCAAAGTGCAGGATCACATTTAACGAGATTACAAAGTCTGCAGTTCAGGATGCAATCCAGAACCCCAGAGCAATAGATATGAATCTGGCTAATGCTCAGCAAGCCAGACGTGTTTTGGACAGACTTGTCGGTTATGAACTCAGCCCGCTTCTTTGGCAGAAGGTTAGAAAGGGTCTTTCCGCAGGACGCGTCCAGTCTGTGGCAACGAAGATAGTAATGGATCGTGATGCCGAGATCGACAGTTTCATACCTGAAGAATACTGGCTCATCAAGGCACTTGCCACACCCGGAAAGCAGCAGGACAAGTTCCTTCTCGGTTATTACGGATACATGGAGAACGGCAAAGCCGTAAAAGACGATCTTAAGAATGAAGATGACGCTAAGCGTGTATTGAACGATGTCGGCAGCGGCCCGCTTATCGTTGATTCAGTCAAGAAAGGCAAGAAAGAGAGGAATCCTTTCCCGCCTTTTACCACATCAACTCTTCAGCAGGAAGCATCTAAGAGACTTGGCTTCTCATCAAAGAAGACTATGTCCATTGCCCAGCAGCTCTACGAGGGCGTTGAGATTTCGGGAGCAGGCCAGACGGCGCTCGTATCCTATATCAGAACGGACTCCGTAAGAATTTCAGAAGAGGCTGTTGCAGCTTGTAAGGACCTCATCAAAAAGAGATTTGGTGATGAATACTGTTCCCGTTATAAGCGTGAATACAAGAACAAGAATTCTGCTCAGGACGCGCATGAGGCTATCAGACCCACTCACTTTGATATGGATCCTGAAGCTATCAGATCATCACTGACAAACGACCAGTATAAGCTCTACTCGCTTATCTGGGACAGATTCCTCGCAACACAGATGGCTTCTGCAAAGCTTGATACAGTTAATGTTCAGGCTTCCTGCAACGGCAGGATCTTCAGAGCAGCCGGCGAGACCGTCATCTTCAAGGGATATCTTGTTCTTTATGCCGATATCGCTGAGGATACACAGAAGGGCGATGAAAACGATGCAAAGGCAAAGATTCCTCCGCTCGAAGACGGAATGAAGCTTGAAGTTCTTGATTTCAACGCATCACAGAAGTTTACGACGCCTCCTCCGCATTACACGGAAGCTACGCTTATCAAGGCGATGGAGGACAACGGTATCGGAAGACCTTCTACATACGCACCTACGATCACTACGATCCTCGACAGAAACTATATTGAGAAGAACGGCAGAATGCTTCTTATCACGGATCTCGGCAAGATCGTTACTAACCTCTTAAGCGACAATTTCTCCGAGATCGTAGATGTCTCGTTTACGGCAGGAATGGAAGACCGTCTCGATAAGGTTGAAGAGGGTACAGAGCAGTGGGACAAGGTTCTTGCTGATTTCTATCCTGAGTTCAGTTCGCAGGTCAAAGAGGCAAAAGATTCCATTGAGAAAGTTACTTTTGAGCCTGAAAAGACCGGTGAGACATGTCCTCTTTGCGGCGGTGATCTTCTTTTCAAGGAAGGTAGATACGGAAAGTTTATTGCATGCGAGAGATTCCCTGAGTGCAAATACACGAAGAATATCGAAGTTGCGGCAAAGGGTAAGTGCCCGATCTGCGGATCCGGACTTTTGTCTCACAGATCCAAAAAGTACAAGGGAAAAGTTTTCTATACATGCGATAAAAAGGGCAGTGACCCCAATTGTAACTTCATTTCATGGGATCTTCCCATTGACGGTAAGGTTTGCCAGGAATGCGGTTCTTATATGGTCCTGAAGCACTATGGCAAGAAGGTCTATCCCAAGTGCGCAAATAAGGACTGTCCTACAAATGCAAGAAGGGGAAAGAGCGGCGGAGGACGCGGTAATGACGGAAGCGTTGAATAATGCACCGTCTGTTACAGTCATAGGCGCCGGACTTGCGGGCTGTGAGGCCGCAAATATTCTTTCTTCTATGGGTGTCAAGGTAAGGCTTTGCGAGATGAAGCCTATGAAAATGACGCCTGCCCATCACAGTGAGAATTTTGCAGAACTTGTATGCAGCAATTCTTTAAGAGCTGCTTCTGTCGAGAATGCTATTGGTCTTCTTAAAGAGGAACTAAGGCGCCTTGGCTCATTGATAATGGAAGCGGCCGACAAGGCGCAGGTTCCTGCAGGCGGAGCTTTAGCCGTTGACAGAAACGAGTTCTCAACTCACATTACCAAGAAGATCAAGAGTAATCCCAATATTGAGATAATAGACGGGGAGATCACTAAGATACCCGAAGACGGTATAGTAATCGTAGCTACGGGACCTCTTACTTCAGGTGCTCTTTATGAGGATATCGTAAAGAAAACAGGTGACGGAGGCATGCATTTCTTTGATGCCGCGGCACCGATAGTTTCCGCTGATTCCATTGATATGACCAAGGCATTCAGAGCCTCCAGATACGGTAAGGGCGGCGATGATTACATCAACTGCCCGATGACCAAAGAAGAGTACATTGCTTTCAGAAACGAACTTGTTTTGGCTGAACGTGCTGATGTTAAGGATTTCGATAAGGAGATCGTCTTTGAAGGCTGTATGCCGATCGAGACGATGGCTTCCCGCGGTGAAGATACCATGAGGTACGGACCGTTAAAGCCCGTGGGACTTATCGATCCCAAGACGGAACGTGAACCGTATGCGTGCCTTCAGCTCCGCCAGGATGATCGTGAGAGCACCATGTACAATCTTGTTGGTTTCCAGACGAGACTTAAGTGGCCGGAGCAAAAACGTGTCTTCGGCATGATACCAGGTCTTGAGAATGCCGAATACATGAGATACGGCGTAATGCACCGCAATTCCTATCTTAATTCTCCTAAGTGCCTTACCAGACACTATTCTCTCAGAGATTTTCCGAGTGTTTTTTTCGCCGGACAGATTACTGGCGTAGAGGGATACATTGAATCGACGGCGTCCGGATTTCTTGCAGGTTACTATGCCGGACTTATGGCGCTTGGAAAGAAAGAGTTTTTCGAACCGTCCGCGGATACGGCTATCGGCTCCATGGCGCTTTATGTCTCTGATCCGTCGATAAAGCATTTCACTCCGATGAATGCAAATCACGGCATTATGTCACCTATAGCCGGAAGGTTTAAGGGTAAGACGGGAAAGAAGGATAAAAACCGCGCGATCGCTGACAGGGCACTCGAAGAGATCACGCAGATGAAAGGGTTTGTCGATTCGGTCTGCACCGTAGATAAGTCTTAACAAATAACGGGAAAGGAGTTGGAGAATGCCTGATTTTACGCTTCTGCCGGATCAGACGGTACTGCTTATCCAGATAGCGGCGGCTCTTTTTGTTGCGGCATTCTTGTCTTTCCTTTATGTTTCCCTCACTACGGTTCTGAGCTTAAACAAACTTAAGAAAATGGCAGGGAAGGATACGGATAATCTTCTTGTCTGCGATGTTGCATATTTCAACTGCCGAGGCAAGCGTGATAATCAGGAGGATTCAGTTTATATCTCGCCTCTTGAGGACTCCTACTCAAATGGCGTCATAGCGGCCTGTTCAGACGGAATGGGCGGTCTTTTGTACGGTGAGGTCGTTTCAAGATACGTTGTTGAAAGATTAAGCCAGATGTATCCGATGAAGTTTGACGATCAGGACGGCATATCCGAAGAGATCAGAAAGATATCCGCCGAAGTCTATGAGGAGTATCATCTCGGAGCGGGCGCCACGCTTGTCATGACTCATGTCATGAATAACAAAATGAATTTCTACAGTGTCGGAGACAGTAACATCATCCTTCTCCGCAACGGCCGAGCCACGCTTCTTAACCATAAGCAGAATTACATATCGCTTCTTATCAAGAAGCTTGCAGAAGGCGGAATGGATACTTCTGAGGCATACCGTAATTCCCGAGCCAAGGCGCTGATTGATTTCGTTGGAAACATCGAGACTAACGTCATGCACACATCTAAGCCTATACAGCTTTATGAGGACGATATAATAATCGTAAGTTCCGATGGCGTTACAGATGCGCTTTCACTTAATAAGATAAAGGGCATGCTGACACCGGAATACAATGCAAAACAGTTGGCCAGACTGATGAAGATCGGTGTCCGCAATAAGAAACTTCCTAAACAGGACAATTATTCCGCCGTTATAATCAAGATGGACAGGAGCCTTATATGATCGAGTATTTTACGTTCAAACACAGCGGTGAGAGCGAATCGTATAAAGACGAGGTCTATCTGACTGTCGTTCCGTCTGTGACGGTAGCTGTTTTTTACGGGAGTGCGCTCCGCACGCCTAACAAGGTATCTCCTGAAATGTTTTCGGGCCTGCTTGCAGAAGTAAGTTCTGACCTGGATTTTAACCGTATGTGCGCGGTCCTTGATGATAAGCTTCCGGGAAACGCCGAGTATCTCGTGTTAAGAATTGAGGGCAGCAGCATAGCCTGCTTCAGACGTGGCGGTGTGGCTGCCAAGATAGTGCTTAACGGGGACCTTAAGATGCTTCCCAACGGAATCTTCGGTCTGAATGACGGTGACAAGATATTGGTTGCAACAGAAAACTTTTATTCGTATCTGTCTGATGAGGGTATCCTTGCAGACGCGCTTGTAACCGATTCATGCTCCGATTGGATGAATCTTATGGTAAGAAGGATCTCCGATGTAAATCAGCTTAAATGCGGAAATCTTTCAGCCGTTACGCTTCTTGTGAAATAGTCTTGTAGTACTCGTCCCTGAAATCACCGAGACAATCGTTCATAATTGCTTCTCTTACGCGCTCCATTAACTTGAGCAGGTAATGGATGTTGTGATATGTGCAAAGTCTTAAGCCAAAAATCTCGTTTGCTTTGATCAGGTGTCTGACATATGCTGCAGAATAGTTTCTGCATGCGTAGCAGTCGCATTCAGGATCCATGGGACCAAAGTCACGCGCGTATTTCTTGTCGCGGATGATCTTTCTGCCGTGATCCGTGAGTATTGTTCCGTGACGCCCCATTCTTGTGGGAAGGACGCAGTCGAACATATCAACACCACGGCACGAACCTTCGATAAGATAATCAGGCGTACCGACACCCATAAGGTATCTGGGTTTGTCTTCGGGCATGAGAGGGACAGTGCAATCGATCATCTTAAGGAAAAGATCCTTTGGTTCTCCTACTGAGATTCCGCCGATGGCATATCCGGCCAGATTACGTGCCGTAATCTGTTCTGCACTTATTTTCCTCAAGTCCTCATACATAGAGCCTTGGATTATACCGAAAAGTGCCTGCTCATCAGGCCTTTTGTTTGCGGCAATGCATCTGTCGAGCCATCTGGTAGTACGCTCCAGGGATCTTTGCGCATAAGCGTGATCGCAAGGGTAGGGGCAGCATTCATCAAAAGCCATCATAATATCCGAACCAAGATCGTTTTGGACCTGGATGGATATCTCGGGGGTCAGGAAAAGCTTTCTTCCGTCAATATGGGAAGAGAACTTAACGCCTTCTTCAACGATGTCTTTGGGTTTTGCCAATGAGAAGACCTGGAATCCGCCGCTGTCAGTTAAGACCGCGCCGTTCCAGTTCATGAATTTATGCAGACCGCCGGCCTCCGAGACAATGTCGCTTCCGGGTCTGAGCCAGAGATGGTATGTGTTAGAAAGGATGATGCCTGCCCCCATTTCTGAAACTTCTTCCGGACTCATGCCTTTTACAGAAGCCTGAGTACCTACAGGCATAAATGCAGGTGTCATAAAAGTGCCGTGAGGAGTATGTACTTTACCGACTCTGGCACCTGTCTGCTTGCACGTGTGGATGTGTTCGTACCAAACCGGGAATTCAGGCATTGCTTTCCTCCAAATCTGTTATGAACATGGCATCTCCGAATGAGAAGAACCTGTACTCACTCTCGACGGCATGCTTATATGCTTCGAGAACATGCTCTCTTCCTGCAAGCGCGGAAACCAGCATGATCAATGTGGATTCCGGCAAATGGAAATTTGTTATAAGGGAGTTTACGCATTTGAATTCGTAACCGGGGTAAATGAATATGTTGGTATATCCGGAAGCGGGCATCATCTCGGGATCTTTAGATGCTACGGCTTCCAAAGTCCTGGTGGAAGTTGTTCCGACGGATATGATGCGTCTTCCTTCAGAACGTGCTTTGCGAATGGTGTCTGAAGCTTCTTTCGGGAAATCGTACCATTCGGAATGCATCTCGTGATCTTTGATGTCTTCGGCTTTTACGGGTCTGAATGTACCTAGGCCGACATGAAGGGTAAGCTCGGCAATCTCAACCCCCATGGCTTTAAGCTTTTCGATAAGTTCTTTTGTGAAATGAAGACCGGCGGTAGGTGCGGCAGCAGAACCGGGATCCTTTGAATATACAGTCTGATATCTTTCCGGATCGTCGAGCTTCTCATGTATGTAAGGCGGGAGGGGAACCTGCCCTGCACGGTCGAGGACTTCTTCCCAAATACCGTTAAACTCAAATCTTATGATACGGTTTCCGTTCTCAAGAACCTTTTCACACTCGGCTTCAAGTTCGTTCTCGATGAAAGTAAACCTTCTGCCTTCGTGGACCTTTTTGCCGGGTCTGGCAAGGGTCTCCCAGTGGTTATCGTCAATCCTCTTAAGCAAAAGGAGTTCTACAGGACTCTTGGTGTCGCTTCTGACGCCCAAAAGCCTTGCGGGGATGACACGGGTGTTGTTAATGACAAGGACATCACCTTTGTGAAGAAGGTCAGGGAGATCGTAAAAATGCCTGTCGAGCGTTTTGCCGGTCTTTTTGTCGAGGACCAGCATCCTTGACGCAGTGCGATCCTTGATCGGAGTCTGCGCAATAAGACGCTCGGGGAGGTCATAATAGAAATCGTGGGTCTTCATGTGATCAATGCCTTTGCCTAAAGTAATAATTACCGCAAGATTGTATCACAAGGGGAATTGTTATGCTAATAAATTAGAGGCTTTAGACAGTTTTAATTTCCCAGGCTTCTGAGATTGTTGATCTTGGTAAGCTGGTCGCGCTTCTTGACCAGAGGAACAGTGATCTCAAAGCATGCGCCGCCATCAGGTTTGTTATAAGCGTTTATGTCACCGCCGTGCTCATTTGCAATGGCCTTGGCAAGCGCAAGACCGATACCGTGTTTGCCGTCTTTGCCCTTGGTGAAACGCTCGAAAAGATGGCTTAAGACTTCAGGGGATATACCCGGACCGTCATCGGAGATAGAGAATGTGACTCTCTTACGAAAACCGTCAGGTCTGCAGTCGAAATAAACAGCTTTTTTGCAGTATCTCAAGCAGTTGGAGAAGATGTTCTCAAGACATCTGATCATATCGTTCTCGTTAGCGTAAATATATAAGCTGTTAGCGTTAATTCTGTTAATAATCGCTTTGTCTTCGTGAATGAAGTTGCCGCGTACTCTGTCGATAACTGTCTCGCAGAGCACTTTGACATTGATGTTCTGCTTTTTGACCTCATAGTTGCCGCTCTTGCTCATATCCATCTTTGAGATGGAGAGTAGGTTCTCGACAAGCCCGGAAAGTCTTTCGGTCTCGGCGATAATGACATCGATTGCGTTATCTCTTGATGCGGTGTCTGAGAAGACTCCGAATTTAAGTCCTTCGGCATAGCCTTGAATGGACATGAGAGGGGTTCTGAGTTCGTGTGAAGCGTTCTGGAAGAATGTCTTCTGTTCTACGTCCGCTTCTTCAAGCTTGTGAGCCATCCGGTTCATCGTGTCACCGAGTTCTGACAGCTCTTTGCTTCGGATATTTCCTTTTATAGGATCGAAATTACCCTTCGCGACCTGACCTGCAAAACGTGAAAGACGGCGGGTAGAGGAGATGAGAGGATAAGAAAGGATGAAGCTCAGTACACCTGCAATGATGATGGCGAGGAGCGCTGCCTGAACGAGAGCAAGAGTGATCTGCGCCATGAAAGAATAATAGGAACCTGAATTGACATAAACGAGGAGATAGTAGCCTTCAAGTTCCATTTCCGGGTTATCGGGGGCACTGTAGGTGAATCCTACCGACCTGTAGTAGATGATGTTGCCGTTGATGATGGTCTTTTGAGTATCTCTTTTGCTGTAGCCCTGTTCTTTAACGACGTGGTTAACAACGTGTGAGGCACTTTTCGCATAGTTGGTGTTGTATTCGGAAGTAGGCCACATCAGAGTGGTGGTCTGAGTTTTGGCATCATAAGTGTAAAGAGCAATACTTGCCTGGTTTGAAAGGTCTGCCGTGCGGATGGATTTCATGAGGAAGTCCTGGATGACTTCTTCGTTGCGATCACTGTATTTGTCGATCTCGGCCCTGAACGCCATTGTAAAGTTTGCTGTTGAACTAACGGCCGTCTCGATTCTCGCCTTACATTCCTGGGCGATGTAGTTCTTTACAATGGATTGTACGTAGAAATTGATGATGAAGATAACAAGGACGATGGCAACGATCTGAAGAGCATAAAAATGCAATGCGATCGGAACCCGTATAGCTGATTTGCTCCGGAATTGATTGCGTTTCTTCTCCTTATTGCCGATCTCTGTCATTAGTCTTCGGAATCGTCACCCTCGGCTGAATCGTCTTCCGATCTCATTACGAGACGGAAACCGTATCCCCAAATGGTTGAAATCTTTGCTCCGGAATGAGAGATCTTCTTGCGGAGTCTCTTTACGGTGTCGTCTGCAACACGGGTCTCGACCTGTGTCTCATAACCCCAGATCTTATCCAAAAGCTCAGTTCTGGATATTGCTCTGTCCCTGTTCGAAATGAGATAGGTGAGAAGTGAGTATTCATTAGGGGTAAGAGGGAAGGGTTCACCTGAAAGGGTAGCTTCCTTCGTTTTCCTGTTGATAGTTATGTCAGCGAAAGAGATGAGGCCGTCATCCGCCTCTTTGACAGATGTTTTGCCTGTGAGTTCTTCCTGTCTTTTGAGGACTGATTTAACTTTTGATACGAGTTTTACGGGTGAGAAGGGCTTGGTAAAGTAATCATCACTTCCAAGATCGAGTCCCTGAATATAGTCCGCGTCGCTATCTTTTGCTGTAAGCATGATGATCGGGACGTTTGAGGTTTTTCTGATCTCCTTGAGAATATAGAATCCGTCGTGGCCGGGCATCATGACATCCAAGATCACCAGATCACAGGGTGAATCGGAATACGCTTCCAAAAGAGCGTCACCGGTGGGGAACCCGATACATCTGAAGCTTTCTCTTTCAAGGAAAGACTTCAGCAGGTTCCTGATATTGTCATCATCGTCGGCAATGTAGATTAGTTTATCCATTAAAATATGCTTCTCCCAAAGTTAATGCAGATATTTTAACCCAAAGACACTCTTTTAATATATAAAATTGGTGCAAATATGCGGAATTGATTTAATGATATAACTTTTTGTGCTTAAATAGTTACATTAAGCGGTGAAAAGGAGAATACTATGTCCACCATTTTAGTTACCGGAGGTAACGGCTATATCGGCTCTCATACGGTTATTTCGCTTTGCGACAGCGGCTATGACGTTGTCATTGCTGACAATCTGTCTAACAGTAAGATGGAAGTTCAGAACCGTCTTAAGCAGATCACGGGAAAAGAACCCGGGTTTTATAACGTTGACTGTTGTGATGAGGCTGCCTTGGACAAGGTTTTCAGTGAAAACAAAATAGACAGCGTCATTCATTTCGCGGGCCTTAAAGCCGTAGGTGAATCTGTAAGGATGCCTTTGGAATACTATTCCAACAATATCGGAAGCATGATCTCCGTCCTTAAAGCCATGAAAAAGCACGGAGTAAAGAATCTTGTGTTCAGTTCTTCGGCAACGGTTTACGGAATGAGCGAGGACGTGCCTTTTACTGAGGAAAGCCCTCTGGGCACCTGCACTAATCCTTACGGCTGGACAAAGTGGATGATCGAACAGATCCTTCGTGATTATGCAGTTGCTAATCCGGATATGAGAATATGTCTGCTCAGATACTTTAATCCCGTTGGAGCTCATGAGAGCGGCCTTATCGGAGAGGATCCCAGAGGCATACCCAACAATCTGTTCCCGTATATTTCCAAGGTCGCAGGTGGCACGCTCGAGAAACTGACCGTATTCGGTGATGATTACGATACGCCTGACGGAACGTGCCTTCGTGACTATATCCATGTATGCGATCTTGCCGTGGGTCATGTAAAGGCTATTGAGTATCTTAATAAGACATCCGATCCGGTAAGCGTGTTTAATCTTGGAACAGGGAAAGGCACTTCTGTCAAAGAAGCTGTGGCTGCATTCGAAAAGGCCTGCGGCCATCCGATCAACCATGTTTTCGGTCCGAGGAGACCGGGAGATATCGCTGTCTGCTACGCATCAACTGAGAAGGCAGAAAAGGTTCTCGGATTTAAGGCAAAGTACGGAATCGACGAGATGTGCTCGTCTTGCTGGAAGTGGCAAACAATGAATCCCGAAGGCCTGAAAGACTGAGTTTTTGATTTTTGACTTTTTTTGATATTCGTTATTGACATCTTAGATATTGAGAATTATATTTAGTTGTGGTTTAGCACTCGGACTTAATGAGTGCTAAACCACAAATCATTGTATTGGAGGTCTTTAATATGACAATTAAACCCCTGGCAGATAAGGTGGTAGTTAAAAAACTTCAGGCCGAAGAGACAACGAAGAGCGGTATTATCCTATCTTCCGGAGCTCAGCAGAAGCCTCAGATCGCTGAGATCATTGCAGTTGGCCCGGGTGGAGTCGTTGACGGAAATGAGATCAAGATGGAAGTTCAGGTTGGTCAGAAGGTCATTATCCGTGATTATGCCGGTACAAATGTAAAGCTCGATGGCGAGGAATATATTATTGTCCGTCAGGATGACATCGCTGCAATCGTTGAAGACTGATTTAGTAATTAGGAGGAATATATATGGCTAAAGATATTAAGTATGCCGAGGATGCCAGAAAGGCACTCGAGGCCGGTGTAAATAAGGTTGCCAATACGGTTAAGGTTACTTTGGGACCTAAGGGCCGAAACGTTGTTCTTGATAAGAAGTACGGCGCTCCGCTCATCACAAACGATGGTGTTACTATCGCAAAGGAGATCGAGCTTGAGGATCGTTATGAGAACGCAGGCGCACAGCTCGTAAAGGAAGTTGCTTCCAAGACAAACGATGTTGCAGGTGACGGTACTACAACAGCTACTCTTCTTGCTCAGGCTATTATCAGAGAGGGCATGAAGAACGTTGCAGCAGGTGCTAATCCGATCATTCTCCGTAAGGGTATCTCACAGGCAGTTGACTGTGCAGTTAAGGAGATCCTCGGTTCTGCGAAGAAAGTTGACGGATCCAAGGATATTGCCAAGGTTGCCGCTATATCCGCAGGTGACGAGGAAGTCGGCAAGATGATCGCTGAAGCTATGGAGAAGGTTTCTTCCGACGGTGTTATCACTGTTGAAGAGAGCAAATCAATGCTTACCGAGCTCTCTGTTGTAGAGGGTATGCAGTTTGACAGGGGTTATATCTCACCTTACATGGCAACTGATACAGATAAGATGGAGACCGTTTTCGACGAGCCTTACATCCTTATTACTGATAAGAAGATCAACAACATCCAGGATCTGCTTCCTGTTATCGAGCCTCTTGCACAGTCAGGCAAGCAGCTTGTGATCATTGCTGACGATATCGAGGGTGATGCTCTCGCAACACTCATCGTTAACAAGCTCAGAGGAATCTTTACTTGCGTTGGCGTTAAGGCTCCCGGATTCGGTGACAGAAGAAAGGCTATGCTTGAGGATATCGCTATCCTTACAGGCGGTCAGGTCATCACTTCTGACCTCGGTTTAGAGCTTAAGGATACAACTCTTGATCAGCTCGGCCGTGCTCATCAGGTTAAGGTCAACAAGGACAACACTATCATTGTTGACGGTGAAGGCGCTCAGGATGCAATCAAGTCCCGTGTCGGTCAGATCAGGACTCAGCTTGAAGAGACAAAGTCCGATTACGACAGAGAGAAGCTCCAGGAGAGACTTGCCAAGCTCGCAGGCGGCGTAGCCGTAATCAAGGTCGGTGCAGCTACAGAGACTGAGATGAAAGAGAAGAAACTCCGTATCGAGGATGCTCTTGCTGCAACAAAGGCAGCTGTCGAGGAAGGTATCGTTGCAGGCGGCGGTACAGCATTCATCAACGCTATTCCTGCTGTTTCCAAGCTTCTTGACGAGACAGACGGTGATGTCAGAACTGGTGTTAAGATCGTTCTTCGCGCTCTTGAGGAACCTATCCGCCAGATCGCTGACAACGCAGGTCTTGACGGCAGCGTAATCTGCGAGAAGGTTAAGAATTCTCCCGCAGGCAACGGTTATGATGCACTCCACGATGAGTACACAGACATGTTTGCTGCAGGAATCGTTGATCCTGCAAAGGTTACACGTTCCGCTCTCCAGAACGCAGCATCCGTTTCTTCAACACTTCTTACTACCGAGGCTGTCGTTACGGACATTCCTGAGAAGGAAGCTCCCGCTATGCCTCAGCAGCCGATGTACTGATAAACGGTTGAACCAAGCTTTCACGGGCCGACCCTTTTGGGCCGGCCCTTTAACTTATTGCCTGTTATCAGAATTATTATCCGTCTTGTGTTATGATAGTAAAGTATTTTCGCGGAAGGTGAACATCATATGATAGAAGACAGCTTTATAGAATCACACGTTGTGCGTGAAGGCGGAAAGAACATCGTTGCTCGATTTATGGGCATATTCGTGCTTCTTGCGGCGATACTGGCTGTCAACATATTCGGTGTAGCCAAATTTGACCTTGTCGCGCTTCCGGTTACGCTGACTCTTTCCGTTACTCTGGTCTTTATCTTTGTTACGCTTTTTAAGCGCTCGTATGCGGAATATGACGTCGAGATATCCAATGACAACGTCAATGTCGCAAAGATCCTGGGGCAGAGCAGCCGCGTGGATCTCATGGATTTTTCGTTAAAGGACTGCATATACATCGGCCCCGTGACCGATGACCGCTACAAATCAGACCTTGAGAAAGCGGACATCAAGCTTGCCGTTACCTCGAAAAAGGATTTTCCGATCACGGAAGATTACTGGTATCTGACTTATAAGGAAGAGAGCTACATCTGTATGCTGATCCTCGAGTTCAAGCCCGAGATGTACAAAGTCTTCAGAAGATACAATCCTAGAAACACCGCGTTTTACAAGGCTCCTTCAACTACGGAGAAACCTTCTGAGGAGTAAGCTATGCCGGATTATCCTCCTTACACGGAACTTGAGGTCTATTGCAAGGCCACTGAATGCGGAATAGGGGACAGGCTCTATGCCTCTGTCCTGATAGGCGATCTTCAGGAAGCTGCCGAGCAGAGCTCTTTCTCGCTCGGATACGGTACCGATTTCCTTAAGGAAAACAACATCTGCTGGATCATCTTAAGGATGCATATCGAGATTGACCGTCTGCCGAAGTGGCATGAGACGTTTAAGATAAGGACTTGGGCCACCGGTCTCGAAAAGATCTATTACGGCAGAGAATTCGAGGTATATGACTCGTCCGGAGAGAGGATAGGGAAGGCTACTTCCACGTGGATCCTTGCTGACTGGAATACTCACAGACCTGTAATTGCCAATAAAAGGCCTGAATTGCCGCTGGCATTCATTCAGTCTCCCGATAAGGTTTTCGGCATGAACTGTCCCAAGATCGATTTTCCTGATAAGAAGGATATCGCCGGGACCTCCGACAAGCCTGTTATCATCAAATATGCCGATTATACCGAGCTCGACCGCAACAGACATGTAAACAACTCGAGATATACCGCTTGGGCTTATGACGCGCTGTTTAAGTCCGGTTATGATGTTTCTTCCGTCAAGGAAATATCCATCAACTATAACAGTGAGGTCAAGCAAGGAGAAAAAGTTGAGCTTTATATCTCGGATAACGGTGAAAAGCTTGCCGTTTATGGCTATAAAGATGCTGATACAAAGGTTTTCGGGGCTGAATTGAAGCTTGGATGACAAAGTTGCTTTATATTTCCCTTTTTGTTTTCTCCGCTTTGTTATAAAATAATAAAATATGCAAACATAAACGGAGGTCTGCCATGATAGAGATCAAGAATCTTGTTAAGCATTATGGAGACATTGAGGCAGTCAATGGTATTTCTTTTACCGTAAACGATAATGAGATCCTCGGCTTTCTTGGCCCTAACGGCGCAGGCAAGTCAACAACCATGAATATCGTTACGGGTTATCTCTCTTCAACATCAGGAACTGTCAAGATCGACGGTCATGACATTCTTGAAGAACCCGAACTGGCAAAGAAGAAGATCGGCTATCTTCCCGAGCAGCCGCCTCTTTATAACGACATGACTGTCGAGGAGTATCTGAAATTCATTTGTGAACTTAAAGGTGTTCCGAGAAAAGAACAGAAGGAACATATTGAGATGGTTACTTCCATGGTCGGAATCAATCTGGTAACCGGAAGACTCATCGGAAATCTATCTAAAGGTTATAAGCAGAGAGTCGGCCTCGCACAGGCGCTTATCGGTGACCCTCCGACGCTGATACTTGACGAACCTACGGTAGGTCTTGATCCTAACCAGATCGTGGGAATCCGTAAGCTGATAAAGGAACTTTCGAAAAATCACTCGATAATCGTAAGCTCGCACATTCTTTCTGAGATTCAGGAGATCGCTGACAGGGTGGTTATCATAAATCACGGAAGGATCGCTGCCATAGACACTATCATGGATCTTTCCCAGAGGCTTTCAGGCGCTTCCAAGCTCGTTCTGTCTTTCAAGGGCCCTTCCAAAGATGCTGCGGCACGCCTTAAGATGATTCCCGGCATTGATGATGTCAGCATCAGAAATTCCGGAGCGCTCAGTGAAGTTGAGATATCTTTGGCACCCAAGACCGGGAATGATGTAAGAGCAAATGTCTTCTTTACGATGGCTAAATGTGGTTGGCCGATACTTGAATTCCGCTCTCTTGATCCTTCTCTTGAAGAAGTGTTCCTGAGTGTTACAACGGGAAAAGGAGTCTAATATGTACGCGATATTTAAAAGAGAATTCCTGTCGTACTTCAGAACGCCGGTCGGATATGTAGCTGCGGCAATTTTCACATTTATTTCAGGATTTACTTTCTATTCCTTGTATGCAACGGGAATAGTCAATATGAGCAGTGAGATCATTACGCTCCGTTCGTTATTCATTGTTATTGTGCCTATCATAACAATGGGTATGTTTGCTGAGGACCGCAAGAGAGGAACGGAGGTATTGTACTATACGTCTCCCGTAGATCTTTTTGCTGTTGTGCTCGGCAAATTCCTTGCCGCAATGGCTCTCTGCCTGGTCATGTTCATTAATGTGTTTATTCACATGATCGTAGTCTCCGCGTGCGGAGGAAGGGTCGGAATCGGTGCCTGGGGATCTGTGTTTGTCTTTTTCTTCATGGCGGCGCTGTTTATTTCGATCGGACTGCTTGCATCTGTTCTTACGGATCATCAGGTTATTTCCGCGATCATGTCTTTCATCATTATTCTCGTGATACAGCTTTTGCCTGCTATAGCTTCGTATTTCGGAACATTCGTCAGCACGATACTGTCTTATATGGGAGTCAGTCCCGTCACTTGCAGTGATGCTGAAACGACGGTCTACAAAATCATCGCCTGGTTCGATCCGTTTACGAAGACTTCAGGCTTCCGTGACGGTATCTTTTCGGTATCAGCATTGGTTTTCTGCATTTCGTTTGCTCTTTTCTTTTTGTATCTGTCTTTCAGGATACTTGAGAAAAAACGCTGGACCCAGAAGTGACGGGGGGATAAGAGAATATGAGCAAGAATATGAGAAATACAACAAATATCGGTTCGGTTAAAAAGAACAGAAATGAGAGAGCACATCAGCTTAAGGTCTATGCTTTGGGCTCGGTTCTGATCCTCGGAATTATAGTTCTGTTGGTAAATGTTATCCTGGACAATTTCCTTGGCAAGGCACTTACATTTGACTTCACCGACAGCCGCAGCAATACAATCTCTTCCGAATCGGCAAAGTTCATTGAAAGTCTTCCTGATGATACAAGGATACGTGTAGTCGGTTTGTTTAACAGGCCGGATTCTTTTGAAGAACAGGAGTCGCAGAAATACCTTTATATCGTGCCGCTTCTTGACGATTATGTTAAAAAGTCGAGAGGAAAGATAAGTGTTGAGTATGTAGATCTTCAGATGAATCCCGGTATTGTCAAAGAACTTGATCCGAGCGGAGCATATAGTCTTTCTAAGATGACAGGGCAGTTTGTTGTCTATTACAACGGAAGACTGGATATTATCAACCCGATCGATTGCTATTCGATTGATACCGAATACCTTGAAAAATACGATAAATACATGGCTACAGGAAACAATGCGGAATATACCTTCACTAATTCCATGATGTCTCTTGTTAAAGGCTTCACAAACAAAGCATATTTCATTACCGGTCTTAAAGAAGGCGGTTCGGATCAGTTTAAGAAGCTCCTGAAATCCATGGGTGTTCAGTCAGCCGATCTGGCCGTTTCTGACAGCTTTAAAGTTCCGGATGATTGTAATCTGCTTATTCTCAATGGCCCCAATACAGACATTACCGAGAAAATGTATGTTGAGATCAAAGACTATCTTGCAAAAGGCGGTAAAGTGATCGCGGCCGTTGACTATTACATCGATAATGCACACGAGAATTTTACTAATCTCAATCGTCTTTTGAATGAGATGAACATCAACATCGAGCCGTGTTTTATTTCAGAGAATGATCCTTCATATCAGCTGGAGAAAAATGCAATGGATTCTCTTGCGGATATTGCCAAGGGCTTTTCCGAGTTTACTACTCAAAAGCAGCTTCACATTACCCTCGCGAGACCTTTGAGTTCTGCCGGGATAAATAATGAGAATATTGTTTCTGCGCCTGTTTTGCAGACAAGTTCAAATGCATCAAAGAGTGTTGCTGATGCTAACAATCAGGCTATGCAGTATGGTACGGATACAGGCGTTTTCAATGCCGCAATGTATTCTGCCAATACACAAACCGGTGGCGAGATATTTGTTTTCGGCACATTAAACTTTACGGCTGACAATTATTTCTCCAACTACACTCTTAACGACAGAAATGCTGATTTCACGAAATCTTGCGTCAGAAGCATGCTTCCTACGTCTAAGTCATACAACATCAATATTCCCGTTAAGAAGATAGACAACTACATGTTAAGTGCGGAAAAGGCCACAACGTCATCTTCTACGACTGTTATGATCGTTTTCATGATCATCCTTCCGGTTATTCTGAGCTCGGCGGCAGTAATCGTCTATAACAAGAGAAAGAACCTGTGATATGAAGTCTGCAAAGAACCTGCTGATACCTTTTATCATCATGATTCTCCTTGGAATAGGAGTAGTGGTGTTCTTTGCCATTGATTTAAGTAAGAAAGTAATTGTAGATACGTCATCTTCCAATTCTGTTGATTTTCTGTATGTAAGTCCTGTTGATATAGCTTCTGTAAATGTCTTGCATAAAGAAGGCAATCTCAATGTCAGGATTGATAAAAAGACTTCCAGCAGCGGTTCTGACGTATACTCGTATTCCGGAAGTGACAAGGGGACTATGAATTATTCTCAGACCTCTATGGGGTCATTTGTGGAGATTCTTACATCATATGTCGGATGTACGCTTGTTTCCGAGAATGCCAATCTTTCCGAATTCGGTCTTGATGCACCGGCTTTCACGATTACAATTAATAAGACCGACGGTTCGTCCGTTGTGGTCCTCATAGGAAATCTGGCACCGGATCCGTCAAGCTGCTATGTTTGTGCTCAGGGGTCAGCGACTGTTTATCTGGCTTCAGCCGATAAATACCGCTATGCGGCTAAGACTGCCAAGGATTTCCTTGACTCCAGTATCATTGATGTCTCTTTATCGGGTATTGAATCTGTCAGATTTGTCAGAAAAAAGGATTCCGTTGATATTTCCGCGAATTGCGTTTACGACGAGTCCACCGAAACATATTCATTCCGGTTCTTTAAGCCTTTCGAGACAGGTTCGAGCGCGTATTTTGACAGGCTGATCGAGCGTATCTGCAGTCTTGAGGCAAAGGAATATGAGGAACCCACACCGGATAACATTACTAAATTCGGTCTTGCAAACCCTCAATTCACATTTACTCTTAAAACCAAAAACGGTCAGACGTACACTTTGGATTTCTCCTCTGCGATGAGCGGCTACTTCTATGGCAGGCTCAACGGTGCAGGAAAGATATTCAAGATCTCCAGCGATATGCTTGAAAGCGTTGAATCGCCGCTTCTTGTTCTCATAAGCAGCTATGTTTTCTATGACACCTGCGATAATGTTGATTCTGTTGAGTGTACGAGTTCTGATAAGAGATTCGTTCTTAAACTGGATGTCGCCAAGGGAAAGGCTATATCCGATGAGGGATCGACCGTTACGCTTGACGGAAGAAATGCTAAAGTATCAAGTACTTTAGGACGTTCTTATGCCGCGATGCTGTATGAATCTGTTTTCTGCATTAATGTCGGCGGAGTTGAAGAGAATGCTTTCATTTCTTCTTCTGCCGTTCCGGTTACTTCAATCAAGATATTTGACCGCAACCATTCATCTGTCGTCTACGATTTCTACAGACGTAACGATGAGTCCTGTTATGTCTGCAAGGACGGACAGTACACTAAATTCTATGTATACAACAGTGAACTGTATAATGACGGGGGGACGGACACATACAATTATGGAATCTGGCCCGCTTATGAGATACTTACAACGGCGATTACCAATAATCTCAATGGTATCTACGATATTCCGTCAGAAAACGGAACCGCTGCGAATTGAAAAATAATACGTGAAATAAGGCTTAAGACATAATGGCAACAAACAGACCAAATAAAGATACGGGCAAAAAGAAAGTAAAGAAGAGCAATCCTGGAAGAGGATTGACTATAGCAGTTTTGGTTTTTGCATGTCTGCTCATCGGAAGCATAATCCTCATATTCATCGTTTCAAAGAGGATTACATCGATGGAGGGTGCAGATTCCCAGATCAAGCTTGCCGCACAGGGTGGTTTTAACTGCGAATACTCGGAAGCACAGAAGCTTTATCCTTATGGTGAAGGCGTTGTAAAAGTCACAAACGAACGTGTCGCATATCTAACTCTCTCAGGAACCGAGATCTATAATGTTCAGGTCTCATATTCCAACCCTCAATGCGTGATCTACGGGGATTATGTCGCTGTATTTGATCTCAACGGCTATTCGTTTACGCTTATGACACGAGAGAAGGCTCTTTATACCGCGCATACCACTAATCAGATCAAAGCTCTTACGATTTCACCCAAAGGATATATCGCCATAATCACGGGAAGCGATGAGTCAAACGGAGATGTTGTTCTTTACGATGAAAACGGTAAGGCACAGTATCAGTGGTCGTCTTACAACTCGGGCTTCCCGGTAAGCTGCTGCTTTGACAGTGAATCCACCAAACTTGCGGTATCTACCGTTAACACAAGCGGCGCCGTAATAGTACCTTACGTCAGAGTTTTCGCTATAAGCAGGGGGAACAGCAGTCTCGAAATGGCAGACAGCGCAATGTATACGGTTGAAGGCAATGTGCTGTTCATGTCGATGTTCTACAGCGGCGACAAGCTGTACTGCTTTACGAGCAATTCAATGTATGAAGTAAAGGAAGGCAAACTGGTACAGATCAATTATGATTTTTCAGCTATCGGCTATGTCAACCTTGTTGATAACAGACTCTTCATTACTTATTCAGACGGCGTCAGCCAGCTCGGCAAACTTGCCGTTCTGAATGGTTCTGAATCCGTTATCTATAACTCTGAGATCGGAACCAAGATCAGTGCCGTTGCGGTATCTGGCAAGCTCTACGCCATAAGCGTTGACCGGAGGATATTCGTGTTTGATTCTTCCGGTGCGATATTAAATGACTTTGCCGTTGATGAGGATATTATCAGGCTCAATTTCATAGCAGGCAACAAGCTTTGCGTTGTCTCGGCAAGCGGAGTTCACACCGTTACTTAAGGAGCATTTAATGGAAACAGAGGTTAAGCTGGCATTTAAGGACAGGGAAAGCCTTTATTCCGCAGCTTCATCCGTTTGGTTTACTGAGCGTTGCATTAATACGGGAAGTATGCCTGTGATGCTTGAAAATACCTATCTGGATACTTCTGACTGTGTTTTGTGTTCCAGGGGAGCAGTCTTCAGAAAGAGACATTACTGCGGTAACAATATCGATTCTTATGAGTTTACCGTTAAGTGTGAACTGAGCGTAAAAGGCGGGGTAAGCAATCGTTACGAATGGAACGTAAAAAGCGCTGAAGGACTGATAACGAACGAGCAGTTTTTGTCGAAAGCGGCTGAGGACGGCGATGATCCAAAGATACTTAAAGAGGTTTTGGACGGAATCTCAATCCCTGAGCTGACACCTCTTTGTTCCAATAACTTCGAACGCACTTTATATGGTTTTGAATTTGGCAACAGCTTAATGGAAGCCTGCATTGATTATGGTGAGATTAAAAACTCTGAAGGGAAGACCTGCGACATCATTTGTGAGATGGAGCTCGAACTTAAAAAGGGAACTGTAGAAGATCTTGAAAACGCCAAGGCATTCGTAATGTCCAAGACCGGTTCAGAGCCGTTTAACATCGGTAAGTTCCAGAGGACGCTTAAGGCTTCTAGAAGCGGAGGCGCTTTATGAGCAGTAACGTTTATGACTGCATAATCGTAGGCGGTGGAGCTTCCGGGCTTTTCGCGGCTTCCATGATCGCCAAGCTTACGTCATGCAAGGCAAAGGTTATCGTCATTGACGGAAACGACCGCTGCGGCAAAAAACTGGCACTTACCGGAAGCGGAAGGTGCAATCTCTCCAATGTGAATTCATCTTCTGATAAATATCACACCGACAGCCCCGAACTTCTCGGAAAATGCCTTGATTCGTTTACTTACAAAGATGCTGTCAAATTCTTTGAAGATACTTTGGGAGTAGTAACGGTTTGTGATAACGGCTTGTATTATCCTGCTACCTACAGGGCTGCTACTGTTATCGATTCGTTCAGATTCTATCTTGAAGAATCAGGCTGTGAATTATCTTTCGGATCAAAGTGCGTGAGTATAACACTAAAGAACGGCCTTTATGAAGCAACTCTCGAGAACGATACGGTTTATGCTTCCTCGAGCCTGATATGCGCTACAGGCGGATGCACTTATCCTTCAACCGGATCGACAGGAGCTGTCAAAATGCTTTTGAAAGGTCTTGTTGAGCCGGGTGATCTTGTCGGATTTAAGCCCGCGCTGACATCACTTAACAGTAAGATGGCAGGGATTAAAGCACTTGCGGGAATAAGATGCAGGGGAACCGTAGAACTTACGGACGGAAAAAGCGTGCTCGATTCATCTGAAGGCGAGGTTATTTTTTCGAAAGAAGGCGGGATCTCCGGCATCTGCGTAATGGATATATCCGGCAAGGCAGCGGCTATGCTCGATAAAGGGATCAAACCTTTGGTTATCGTTAATCTTATGGGGAATTCCGAAGAAGAGGTCCGTTCTCAGCTTGAAGACAGACATGCTAAGTTCGGCAACAGAAGCGTTACCGCTGCTCTTACCGGTCTTATGCCGCGGGTCCTTTGTGAGTTCGTTTGCAGGACCGCAGGCATTGATCCTGCTGCAAATATGAACAACATTGACGGTAAGACGGTTACGGTTCTTTCCAAGGCTATATGTTCGCTTAAGATACCTGTTGACGGTTACGGCGGCTCTGATAAGGCACAGGTATCATCAGGCGGAGTAAAGCTTGCTGCTATGGATGATTCGATGATGTATAAACAGCACAAGGGTTTATATATAATCGGTGAGGCGCTTAATGTAGACGGAAGATGCGGCGGATACAATCTTCAGTGGGCATGGTCTTCCGCTGCTGCGGCTGCGAAAGGAGTCAGTGCGAATGTTTGAATTGGCATTTGATCCTTCGATAGGCACGGCGCCGGTTCCTGATTCTGTAAAGATAATTGAAGCGGGTCTCAGATCTTCTGACAAAAAGCTTGTCAAAGCCTGCAAGGCTTGTAAGAACGGCGATGTAAGGCTTGTTATTGATAAGCGCTTTATCGACGCCAGGAGAAACAGATTAAAGATAATCTACCGTTTTGATTTTTTGAACGAACAGGCGATCATTGAAAAGCAGGATGAACTTAAGAAGCTTGCTTTTCCCCATAAGGAATTCTTTGATGAGCATGAAGGCGAGTTTGCAAGACCCGTAGTCGTCGGAACCGGGCCTGCAGGGCTTTTCGCTGCGCTGATACTGGCAAAATACGGTCTTCGTCCCATTGTTATCGAGCGCGGACCTGAAATGCAGCGAAGAATAAAGGATTGCGAGAGCTATCTTAACGGCAAGGGAAGGCTTAATCCCAATTCGAATATACAGTTCGGAGAAGGAGGAGCGGGTACTTTCTCTGACGGGAAGCTTTATTCCGGTGTTACGTCCGGACTCAAGGCATTTGTAAACCAGATGCTTGTTTTACACGGTGCTCCGGGCGACATCATATATGATGCGCATCCGCATGTCGGAACCGACAGGATAAGAGATATCGTTGTTAATGTCAGGAAAGATATTATTTCGCTTGGCGGTGAAGTGCTTTTTGATACGCTTTTCCAAGGATACAGGAAAAACAAGAACGGCCTTGAATCCATTACGGTTCAGGATAAGCAAGGTTCATGTGAGATCAGGTGTTCGGCTCTTATTCTTGCAATTGGTCATGCGGGAAGAGATACATTTAAAGCATTAGACAGGCTCGGCATTGCGATGGAGCCCAAACCTTTCTCGGTCGGCGTCAGGATCGAGCATTTGAGAAAAGACATAGACATTGCCCAGTACGGTATAGATACCACAACCACACCTGACCTGATGGCTGCAAACTACAAGCTTGCCTGCGATACAAAGACAGGGAGACGTCTTTATACTTTCTGCATGTGCCCCGGCGGCACTGTCGTTCCTTCTCAGACTCAAGATGGAACAGTATGTACTAACGGTATGAGCGTGCGATTAAGAGACGGAGATAATTCTAACAGCGCGATATTGGTTCCTGTCGACAGCAACGATTACGGGACCGGCACGCTAGACGGAATGTATTATCAGGAAAAGCTTGAAAAAATGGCTTTTGAGGCCGGCGGCAGCGACGGTTATGCGCCTGTCTGCAGATACGGAGATCTTCTAAATGACAGTATTACGGAAGATTTTTGTAAGGTTAGGCCGTCTTACAGACCGGGCGTCAGGCCTGCTGACTTTAGCAAGATATTTCCTGATGTTATCCTCGATACGATCAAAGACGGTGTTGCCGAAATGGGCAGGAAGATCAAAGGGTTTGACGATCCCGATGCCGTATTGACTGCAGTTGAGACCAGGAGTTCTTCGCCTGTAAGGATCTTAAGGGACCGTGAGACTTACCGGAGCATAAACGTTCCCGGCATATATCCATGCGGAGAAGGCGCCGGATATGCGGGAGGAATTATGTCTTCGGCAATCGACGGCATCAACTGCGCAAATGCTCTTGCTTTAGCTTTGATAAAAGAAACTAAACGAATATAATTAACTATCGCGAATATAATTACCGGAGGAAATATATATGGAAAATGAAAAGAATACGGCAGTTGTTACCGTCTTGGGCAAGGATAGGGTAGGCATAATCGCCGGCATCTCAAATCTTCTTTTGGAATACGGCATCAATATCAATGATATTTCGCAGACTATCCTTGATGACATCTTCACGATGGTAATGCTTGTTGATCTGAAAGATCTTCAGATTGAGAATTCCGACATTTCCGACAAGCTTGCAAAACTCGGCGAGGAACTCGGCGTGCAGATTACGATCCAGCATACCGGCCTTTTCAACGCTATGCATAAAATCTGATTTTCGTAGAAAGCGATATTCTTATGATCAACGAATACGAGATAATTGAAACGATGCAGATGTTCAACAAAGAGCATCTCGACATCAGGACCATTACGATGGGCATCTCTCTCATGGACTGTGCTGCAGCGACCGTTGAAGAGTCTTGCAGCCGCATCTACGATAAGATCTGCCGTTATGCCGGCAATCTTGTATCGGTAGGTGAGCAGATCAGCAGGAAGTACGGTATCCCGATCATTCACAAGAGGATCTCAGTCACACCCATCTCGATAGTTGCTGCTGCATGCGGCGCTAAGGATTACACGCCTTTTGCCAAAACGCTCGACAAAGCTGCCAAGACCTGCGGCGTTAACTTTGTAGGCGGTTTTTCGGCACTGGTACAGAAGGGTTACACGAATTCTGATAAGATCCTCATCGATTCCATTCCTGAAGCTCTTTCAACAACCGAATTTGTATGCTCGAGCATCAATCTGGCTTCTACCAGGACCGGTATTAACATGGATGCCGTCCGTGATATGGGCGTCATCATCAAGAAGACCGCTGAAGCTTCTGCCGACAGGAATGCTATCGGCTGCGCAAAGCTCGTTGTATTTGCCAATGCGCCTGAAGACAACCCGTTTATGGCGGGCGCTTTCTTAGGCCCCGGTGAACCTGAATGCGTTATCAATGTCGGCATCTCGGGCCCCGGCGTTGTAAAGCACGCTCTTGAAGGAGTAAAAGGAAAAGATCTTGGCGTTGTCGCTGAAACCATCAAGAAGGCCGCATTCAAGATCACAAGAGTCGGTGAGCTCGTTGCAAGAGAAGCCTCCGAACGTTTAGGCGTACCTTTCGGAATCATCGACCTTTCGCTCGCTCCTACGCCTGCAGTTGGCGACTCGGTTGCAAGGCTCCTTGAAGAATTCGGTCTTGAGACATGCGGAACTTGGGGAACAACGGCAGCTCTTGCCATGCTCAATGATGCGGTCAAGAAGGGCGGAATCATGGCATCTTCTTATGTCGGCGGCCTTTCAGGCGCTTTTATTCCCGTCTCAGAGGACGAGGGCATGATCGCGGCAGCAAGAAGCGGTGAACTTAAGCTCGAAAAGCTTGAGGCTATGACATGCGTATGCTCTGTCGGTTTAGACATGATCGCCATCCCGGGTGACACTACGGCTGAGACCATTTCCGGCATTATCGCCGATGAGATGGCTCTTGGCACATTCAATAACAAAACGACTGCCGTCAGACTCATTCCAGTACCGGGGAAGGGTGTTGGTGACAGCGTTGAATTCGGCGGACTTCTTGGAACGGCACCTATCATGCCTGTTAACAAGACATCCTGCGCTGACTTCATTCACAGAGGCGGCAGGATACCCGCACCCATCCATTCCATGCGCAATTAAGGCAACTTATGTGGTACGAAGAATCAGTATTTTATCAGATATATCCTCTCGGCTTTTGCGGTGCACCTTTTGAAAATGACGGTATCCTGAATCACAGGATCCTTAAAGTGCTCGACTGGATCCCGCACATGAAAAAGTTAGGGATCAATGCCATCTATTTCTCACCGGTATTTGAATCCGACACGCATGGTTATAACACACGTGATTACGGTCTGATCGATACCAGGCTCGGAACAAATGACGATTTCAAGAAAGTTGTTGACGCTCTTCATAAAGAGGACATCAAGGTTGTTTTGGACGGCGTTTTCAACCATGTCGGAAGATGTTTTTGGGCCTTTAAAGACGTTCAGGAAAAAAGATGGGATTCTCCTTACAAGGACTGGTTCCATCTCTCGTTTGACGGAAACTCTAATTACAATGACGGCTTCTGGTATGAAGGCTGGGAAGGCAACTACGATCTCGTAAAGCTTAACTTGAGAAATCCTGCGGTGATCGATCACATTTTAGATAAGGTCAATTACTGGATCGATTTCTTTGATATAGACGGCCTGCGTCTTGATGTCGCATATTGTCTCGACAGGGATTTTCTCGGAAGACTTCGTCAGTTTACCGACTCCAAGAAACAGGATTTCTTCCTTCTCGGTGAAGTCCTTCACGGCGAATACGGCAGGATGCTTAATGAGATGCACCTGCATTCGCTCACAAACTATCAGTGCTACAAGGGCCTTTATTCCGCCTTTAATTCCTGCAACATGTTTGAGATCATGCATTCTCTGCTCAGATTATTCGGTCCGGAGGACTGGACTGTTGCAAGAGGATCGCATCTTTTGTCGTTTGCCGATAATCACGACGTAACGAGGATCGCATCCATAATCAATGATCCTAATAAGCTTGCGCTCGTATACACTTTGGTATTTACGATGCCCGGAATCCCGTGCGTATATTACGGTTCCGAGTGGGGGACCAAGGCACGTAAAGAAGAAGGGGATCCCGCTCTACGCGTAAGCTTTGACAAGCCTGAATGGAATGATCTGACTGATCATATAGCCAAGCTTACTGAGATCAAGAAGAATTCCCGTGCGCTCAATTACGGCGGCCTCAGGTCAATTGTTCTTACTAATCAGCAGTGCATTTTCGAGCGTAATTGCGGAGACCAGAGGGTCCTGGTCGCAATTAACATGGATTCAAATCCTTTTACCGCGCATTTTGACGCGGGCTGCGGACAGGCAGTCAATCTTCTTACCGGGAATATTCATGATTTCGGCGGCGGCTCGACACTTGAGCCGTATTCGTCAGAGATCTGGCTTATGGAGCGCTGATAATCTTATCAGATGCTATCGAGATAGCGCTTAACTGTCTCGGGAGCAGGTCCGCCGATCAGAGAACGTCCTTCTACGCATGTCTTAAGAGAAATGGCGTCATATACGTCTTCTTCAAATGCAGGTGAGAATTCCTTCAAAGTCTCGAGCGGAAGCTTCTCAAGAGATGTTCCGTTCTCGATGCAGTAATGAACGAGTTTTCCTGATATGGCATGGGTCTCTCTGAAAGGGAGGCCTTTTTTGACCAGATAATCAGCCAGATCGGTTGCGTTGGTAAAGCCATCCAATGCGGCTGCTTCCATTCTGTCTTTCCTTATTGTCATGGTCTTCATCATGCCGGTGAAAGGAGGGAGGACTGCCTTGATCGTCTCAATGCAGTCAAACATTGCCTCCTGAACTTCCTGCATATCCTTGTTATAGGTGAGGGGAAGGCCCTTCATAATGACAAGCAGGGATATAAGGTCACCATAAACCCTTCCGGTCTTACCTCTTGTGAGCTCAGCAACATCGGGATTCTTCTTCTGGGGCATCATGGAAGAACCGGTGGAATAAGCATCATCGAGCTCATAGAACTTAAATTCCTGAGAAGCATACAAAATGATCTCTTCGCTAAGTCTCGAAAGGTGCATCATGAGGATAGAGCAGGCGGAAGCGAATTCGATCGCGAAATCCCTGTCTGCAACACCGTCAAGAGAACAGAGTGTTACGCCGTTCATGCCAAGATCGTCGGCAACAGCTTCGCGGTCAAGCGGATATGTTGTTCCCGCAAGCGCACCCGAACCTAAAGGGGAGTAGTTTGCGCGGTCTTTGGCAGCGATCAGCCTGTTAATGTCACGTCTGAACATTTCGATATAAGCAGTAAGGTAGTGAGCATAGGTAATGGGCTGGGCTCTCTGAAGATGTGTATAGCCCGGCATGTATGTCGTAAGATTATCTTTTGCGATATCGATGAGGGTATCAACGAGAGTATCAAGAAGCTCAACGATCTCATCAGCCTCATCCACGAGGAAAAGACGCTGGTCAAGCGCAACCTGATCGTTTCTGGATCTGCCTGTATGAAGACGCTTGCCGGCATCGCCGATGCGGTTTGTGAGCTCTTCTTCAATAAACATGTGGATATCTTCAGCGTCCGAATCGAAAGTAAGCTTACCTGACTCGATGTCTTCCTTGATAGAAAGAAGACCTCTCTTGATAGCTTCTGCATCTTCGCTGCTAATGACGCCCTGTTTTGCGAGCATCTGAGAGTGAGCAATAGATCCTTCGATATCCTGACTGTACATCTTGCAGTCAAACGGAAGCGAAGAATTGTAATCGTTAACATCTTTGTCCGTTGCTTTCTCGAAGCGTCCGGCCCACATTTTCTTAGCCATGAGAAGATCTCCTTAACCTTAAATAAAACACGCTTATTATAGCAAAAAATGTGCTAATATGTCCTTGCTTAAACAATTTGAAGGAGGCTTGATATGCGCTGTTTTGCAAAGATTACGGCATCATTGGCATTGATACTGTCAGTGTCTTTGCAGTGCGCCTGTCATGATCCTAAGCAGACGTCAGTTCCTTCGTCGTCCGTTCAGACTGTATCGTCGCAGACTACAACGTCACAAGCCCCGTCATCGTCTGAAACGTCAGAGACCACTGAATTGACGTTGACTACCCCTTTGGAAAGCTCTGAGAATACAGGTCTGACATCTCCTTCAAACACTCCTTCGACAACTGCTGAAAAGCTAAATACTGCGAACGGAAAGTTCAACTACGTTCTAAAGAACAAGAGCTGGAAGTATGACGGCGAGATGTACTATCACAAGTATAAGGACGGTACGACCGTATACTACGATAAGGAAGCGAAATCTTATTTCCTGATCGACAGCAAAGGACAGGGGTGGTACTACGATCCCGACCTCAAGGATTTTGTTAAAGATGAGTAAAAAATTAGGGCTGCATTGACTGCAGCCCTTTTACTTTAATCCGGTTGAGAATCAGAGCAGTCCGTTCTTTTTCTTCATGGCTGCGTTGACTTTCATAGGGAGACCGAAGCAGTTGATGAATCCGCCTGCGTCAGCCTGGTTGTAAACTTCATCAGCCTCAAATGTAGCGATCTCAGGATCATATAGGGAGTAAGGTGACTTTGTTCCTGCAGGTGTGCAGTTACCCTTGTAGAGCTTCATCTTAACTTCGCCCGTAACAGTCTTCTCTGTATCGTCAACGAAAGCGGAGAGAGCTTCCCTGAGAGGGTGGAACCACTGACCGTAGTAAACGAGCTCAGAGAACTTCTGTGATACGAGATCCTTGTAGTGGAGAGTGTCGCGCTCGATAGTAAGGAGCTCGAGCTCTCTGTGAGCTGCGAAAAGAAGTGTTCCGCCGGGAGTCTCGTAAACGCCTCTGGACTTCATGCCTACAAGACGGTTCTCAACGATATCAGCGATACCAACGCCGTTAGCACCGGCAACCTTATTGCAGTACTTGAGCAGGTCGGAAGGAGCGAGCTTCTGTCCGTCAACTTCAACGGGGATACCCTTCTCGAACTTGATGGTTACATATGTGGGAGTATCAGGTGCCTTCTCGGGAGAGACCATAAGCTCAAGGATCTTGTCGAGGTTAGGCTCATTTGCGGGATCCTCGAGATCCATACCTTCGTGAGAGAGGTGCCAGAGGTTCTCGTCCTTGGAATAGTTGTTTTCCTTAGTAACGGGAACTTCGATGCCGTGAGCTGCAGCATAGTCGATCTCTTCGTCACGAGACTTGATGTCCCAGATTCTCCAAGGAGCGAGGATCTTCATCTCGGGAGCAAGAGCCTTGATGGAAAGCTCGAATCTTACCTGGTCATTGCCCTTTCCGGTGCAGCCGTGAACGATTGTGGAGCAGCCTTCCTTGCGTGCAACATCAACGAAATGCTTAGCGATAAGAGGACGTGCCATGGATGTGCCGAGAAGGTACTTGCCTTCATAAACTGCGTTGGCCTTGAGGGTAGGGTATACGAAGTCAGTAACGAACTCGTCTTCGATGTTCTCAACGTAGCACTTTGTAGCGCCGCACTTAAGAGCCTTAGCCTTAAGATAATCGTTGTCGACGCCTACGCCGACTTCACCGCAGTAAGCAATGACTTCGCAGTCGTAATGCTCAAGAAGCCAGGGAATGATGATCGATGTGTCCAGACCGCCGGAATAAGCCAGCAAGAACTTTTCTTTTGCCATATGGCACCTCCACAATATTGAATATTTATGCAAGCCGATGTATAAATTGCCAACATATTACTCTTTGTTAACCGCTGAGTCAATAGGGATTATTGTAAATTCAGCCCCTAAATAAAACAAGCTAATATATTATAATAATTTTTGTGCAGGTTTTCGGACCTCTCGTTTTGTAAATGGGGTTTATTTTGGTTACAATTTTAGTTGGATTTTATTCCTTAATCATAAAGCGGAGATTTTCAGATGGCATACCCTTTGATGGAGCATCCGTCAGGAGACGAGTTTTTCTTTGACGGCGCTTTTTATAATGTCTGCTCAGACAAGGCTGAAGAGCTTTCCAAGCCTACGGATGACAGAACATATTATGAGACTGTCAGGATCAAGAGGGGAGTGCTTCTTTTTCTCGAAGACCATATGGCAAGACTAGAGAAGTCAGTCATGGGTCTGGAGAACTTCCCGGTTGATACGAATACCATTTCAGATAAGGCTTATGCTTTTTTAAGAGAGATCTGCTTCAGGGAAGACGGCAACATCCGTATTGTCCTCACCAAAGAACATCTGCTTATACATTTGGTCAATGTTAATGTTCCCGATAAGGAACTTTTCGCCAAGGGCATCAATACAAGTCTTTTGCATTGGGAACGTCAGACTCCTAATCTGAAGATCTTCAGGGGAGACTATAAGAATACCGTTAATGAGAAATTCAAATCGGCTAATGCTCACGGCAAGCCTTTTGAACTCGTATTAAGCGATAACAACGGCAAGCTTTATGAAGGCTCCATGTCCAATCTTTTCGTCATCATGGACGGCAATGTCTATTCTGCTCCTGATGACAAGATACTTATAGGGATTACCAGAAGGCGCGTCATCGAATCGCTCAGAAGATCCGGGCTTGAGCTTAAGACCGGTATGTTTACTCTTGATGAATTGGTTAAAGGCAATGCGGCTATCTTTGTCAGCAGCACGCCTTTCGACATACTTCCGGTCACCTATATCGATGACCATACTTTCGATTCCGTATCCAATCCGCTTCTCAAGATGATCTCTGAAGCGTATGCGGGATATACGGAAGAATACATAGCTTCACATTTGGAGGTGATATAAATGGAAACAAAGAAGGGAAAGGTATCGGTCACGACCGAGAACATTTTTCCGGTAATCAGACAATGGCTCTATGAAGATAAAGACATCTTCGTAAGAGAACTCGTATCCAACTGCGCGGATGCAATTTCAAAGCACAGACGTCTTGCCGAACTCGGCAAAGCTGAAGAGGGAGCTGATCCCAAGGCTGATTATTCCATAAAGATCATTTACGATGACGATGCCAAGACGATCGCTTTCTGCGACGACGGTATCGGAATGACCCAGGAAGAAGTAGAGAAATACATCAACCAGATCGCATTCTCCGGCGCTCTTGATTTCGTTACAAAGTATCAGGAAGAATCCACTGACAAATCAGGCATAATCGGTCATTTCGGACTCGGTTTCTATTCTGCGTTCATGGTGTCTGACGAAGTTACTATTGATACAAAGAGTTTCGTGCCGGGTTCTGAAGCCGTCACTTGGAAGTCTTCTGACGGTATGGACTATGAGATCGCTCCTTCAGAGAAGAAGGACAGGGGTACTGTTATTACCCTTAAGCTTTCTGACGAAGCCGTAAAGATCTTCGATTCTGCTACTGTCCGCATGACGCTCAGAAAGTATTGCTACTTTGCCCCCGCTGATATCTATTTCATAGATACCAAGGCAGACAAGCTTCACGAAGAGGCAGAGGCTAAGCGTAAGAAGGAAGCAGAAGAGAAGGGCGAAGAATACAAGGAAGAACCCATTAAGAATCTCCCTGTAAATAAAAAGAATCCTCTTTGGACAAAGAAGCCCTCCGAGTGTACGGAAGACGAATACAAGTCTTTCTATCACAGCGTATTTAATGACGGCAGGGATCCTTTGTTCTGGATCCACCTCAATATGGATTATCCTTTCACTCTTCAGGGAATCCTTTATTTTCCCAAGACCGATAACGTTTATCAGTCTCTTGAAGGAAGGATCAAGATCTATAATCACCAGATCTTCGTTGCAGACAACATTGAAGAGATCATTCCTGATTTCCTGTTCCTGCTACAGGGATGCCTTGATTGTTCAGATCTTCCGCTTAACGTTTCCCGTTCCGCTCTGCAGCAGGATGAGTATGTCAAAAAACTTTCCGGACATATCGTAAAGAAAGTGTCCGACAAGCTTAATGAGCTGTTTAAGAAGCAGCGTGAAGATTACGAGAAATATTGGTCTGACATATCCATCTTCGTTAAGTACGGCATGATGAAAGAGGAGAAGTTCTACGAGAAGGTAGCAGATATCTGCCTCTTCAAGACGGTTGACGGCAAGTTTAAGACGCTTTCCGAGCTTACTTCTGGCGAACATAAGACGATCAGATATACGACCGATCCCAAGGCACAGGCTGCTTATGTTGAGATGAGCAAGAAGGACGGCTTTGACGTGGTTATCATGGACGAGGAGATCGACAATAACTTCATGTCGTTCCATGAATACAAGAAGCCCGACAACAGATTCCAGCGCGTGGACTCCGAGCTTTCCGGCAAAGAGTCGGATGAAGATACCAAAAACAAGCTCAAGGACTTCTTCAGACGCGCCCTTTCAAACGATAAGCTCAATGTTTTCGCACAGCAGATGGGCAGCGAATCCATGCCTGCACTTATCAGGGAGGCCGAGCATAACCGCCGCATGAAGGAAATGCGCGCACAGTATGAGAAAATGATGGCAATGAGCAATATGTCTCCCGAACAGATGGATGAGATGTTCCCTGATACTGAGGAGCTCGTCATCAATACGGACAGCCCGCTCATCACTAAGCTCGAGGCACTCGAGTCTATGGGAACCAAGACGGAAGAGGCTGACCGCCTTGCACGTCATATTTACGACCAGGCAAAGCTTGCTCACGGCTCGCTCGACAGCGAAGGCCTTGAGCGCTTCCTTAAATACAACACCGAATTGCTTGCTAAAAGCGCTGACAATATTTAATAAAGGAGATTTCCAATGAACGAGAGCGACGTCAGAAGAGTACTGTCAGAGAAGAAAGAAGAGTTTAACGTTGAGGCAGGCGGAATCCTGCATGACGTTAAGTATGATCTTGAATGCTCGGGCATCACAAAAGTGCGTGTCATCAACCGTTATGATGTATCAGGCATTACCGATGAAGAGTATGAGAAGGCGAAAACAGTTGTTTTCAGCGAACCTCCTGTTGATACTGTCTCAGACGAGACCGTTGATCTTGCAGGTGCCGCTTATGTTCTCATTATCGAATCGCTTCCCGGTCAGTACGACCAGAGAGCTGACTCTGCCGCACAGTGTATCCAATTTCTGACACAGAAGGAACGTCCTCTCGTTAAGTGCGCCAGGATCGTTGCTTTCTACGGCAGCGTTTCCGAAGAAGATAAGGAGAAGATCAAGGGTTATCTCATCAACCCCGTAGAAGCCCGTGAAGCATCTGCCAAGAAGCCTGAGACGCTTGTCGACAGATATGATATCCCTACTACAGTAAAGACCATTAACGGCTTTACCGAAATGGATGACGGGGAGCTCAAGGCTCTGAGGGACGGCATGGGTCTTGCAATGAGCTTTGAAGACATCAAGTTTGTTCAGATCTTTTTCAAGGAACAGGGAAGACAGCCTACAGTTACTGAGATCAGGGTGCTTGATACATACTGGTCCGATCACTGTCGTCATACGACATTCCTTACTCAGCTTACTGACGTCAGATTTGACGGTGATGACGAGCTGACTGAAGAGATTAAGAAGACATACGCCGACTATCTTTCCAACCGTGAGGATATCTATGGCGAGAGGATTTCCAAGAAGCCTATATGCCTCATGGATCTTGCAACACTTGCTGCAAAGAAGCTAAAGAAGGACGGCAAGCTTGACGATCTTGATGAGTCTGAAGAGATCAACGCTTGCTCCATCAAGGTTAAGATCGAAGTCGACGGCAAGGAAGAAGATTATATCTTCATGTTCAAGAACGAGACTCATAACCATCCTACTGAGATCGAGCCTTTCGGCGGCGCTGCAACATGTTTGGGCGGTGCTATCAGAGACCCGCTTTCGGGAAGATCATACGTCTATCAGGCTATGCGTGTAACTGGCGCAGGCGATCCGACAGTCCCTGTATCAATGACGCTTAAGGGCAAGCTTTCACAGAAGAAACTCGTCAGAACTGCTGCTGCAGGTTATTCCTCATACGGCAACCAGATCGGTCTTGCGACCGGCCAGGTAGATGAGCTCTATCATCCGGGCTATGTGGCTAAGCGTATGGAGATCGGTGCCGTAGTAGGTGCTGCTCCCGCGTACAATATCGTCCGCGAGCGTCCCGCTGCCGGTGATATCGTCGTTCTCTTGGGCGGCAGAACGGGAAGAGACGGAATCGGCGGTGCAACCGGTTCTTCCAAGGCTCATGATACAAAGTCCGTTATCACTTGCGGTTCTGAGGTTCAGAAGGGTAATCCTCCGACTGAAAGAAAGCTTCAGAGACTCTTCAGATATCCTGAAGTTACAAGACTTATCATCAGATGTAATGACTTTGGTGCAGGCGGTGTATCCGTTGCTATCGGTGAGCTTGCCGCAGGTCTCAGGATCAATCTCGATGCCGTTCCGAAGAAGTACGAGGGCCTTGACGGTACTGAGATCGCAATCTCCGAGTCACAGGAGAGAATGGCTGTTGTAGTTCATCCTCAGGATCTCGACAAGTTTATGGCTGCTGCCGAGAAGGAAAACTTAGAGGCTACCGTAGTTGCTGAGGTTACCGAAGAGCCTTCCATGAAGATGATCTGGAATGGCAATACTATTGTTGATTTGCCCCGCTCTTTCATCGATACAAACGGCGCAAGCCAGTTTACCGAAGTTGAAGTCAAACCCGCTACAGGTGAGGTATACCTCGACAAGCCCGCTGACGGTGCTGTCGCAGGTGATTTTGCGGCTTCCCTTAAGGGTACTCTTTCGTCGCTCGACGGTTGTTCCAGAAAGGGTCTTATCCAGAGATTCGACTCTTCGATCGGTGCATCCACGATTCTTATGCCTTACGGTGGCAAGATGCAGAGTTCTCCTGAGGAAGGCATGGCTGCCAAGCTTCCGCTTGATAAGGGCTACACCAAGGACTGCTCTGTAATGGCTTACGGATTCGATCCTTTCTACACCGAGTGGAGTCCGTTCGCAGGTTCTTATCACGCTGTTGTTGAGAGTTTGCTTAAGCTTCTTGCTATGGGATGCGATCCGACAAAGGCTAGACTTACATTCCAGGAATACTTTGAGAGAATGGGCGAGCCTTCTACTTGGGGCAAGCCTCTCGGAGCACTTCTCGGTGCTTACAGAGCACAGCTTGATTACGGAACGGCCGCAATCGGTGGTAAGGATTCCATGAGCGGTACTTTCAATGATATCCATGTACCTCCGACGCTCGTAAGCTTCGCTGTCGGCATGTCCAAGGCAGACAAGGTCATTTCCGCTACTCTCAAGGGTGCAGGTCAGAAGCTCTACATGCTTTCTTGCGCAAGGAACGGCCTCGGATTCTATAAGAAGGATCACGTCCTCAGAGTATTTAAGTCCGTTAAGGAATTAGAGGACAGGGGACAGGTACAGAATGCTGCTGTTGTTAAGTCCTCAGGTCTTGCGTCCAGAGTGGCTGCAATGTGTTTCGGTAATGAGCTTGGCTTCGAGTTCTCCGACAAGCTCACTTTTGATGATCTCTTCTCCAGAAAGATGGGAACAATCATTGTCGCGATTCCTAATGATTCAAATGCAATCGACAAGGTTGAGATGGCGGGCGGCAAGTTCATCGGTACTACGAATGTCACCGGCAAATTCACATGGAACGGCGAATCTCTTGCCATTTCTGATGCTCTTGAAGCTTACGAAGGCAAACTTGAGAGGATCTTTGCAACAAAAGCAGCTGATGCCCAGATGCCCCTTGAAATCAAAGAGTTCACGACAGACAAGACTTTCAAGTCTGCTCCCGGCGTACTTAAGGGTGCTAAACCGAAGGTTGTCATCCCCGTATTCCCGGGTACAAACTGCGAGATCGATACGGCGAGAGCGTTCGAGCGTGCAGGCGCAGAAGCGGAAGTTTTCGTAATACGCAACAGGAACCAGAATGACATCAACGAATCGTTCAGAGACCTTGCCGCAAAGATCAATCAGGCCAACATCGTTATGATCCCAGGCGGTTTCTCTGCAGGTGACGAGCCTGAAGGATCCGGTAAGTTCATTACCGCTTCGTTCAGGAACAGCGTGCTCGCTGATTCGATCTCCGATCTCCTTCAGAACCGTGACGGACTTATGCTTGGTATCTGCAACGGTTTCCAGGCTCTTATCAAGCTCGGCCTTGTTCCTTACGGTGAGATCCGTGACCTTACATCTGATTCTCCGACGCTGACGTTCAACAACATCGGGCGTCACCAGAATAAGTATGTTGCTACAAAGATCATGTCTAATAACAGCCCCTGGCTTGCAGGTGTTAAGCCGGGTGAGGTCTATGAGATCCCGATCTCTCACGGTGAAGGTAAGATCGCATGCAGCGTTGATCTTGTCGAAAAGCTCGCAAAGAACGGTCAGATCGCCACATGCTACGTTGACTATAACGGTAATGCCGCGAAAGAGACTCAGTTCAATCCTAATGGTTCCATCTGCGCTATCGAAGGTATTCTGTCACCTGACGGAAGAGTATTCGGTAAGATGGGTCACTCTGAGAGATATGATGTTGATCTCTGCAGCAATATCCCCGGTCCTAAGGATCAGAAGATCTTCGAATCCGGAGTTGCATACTTCCTCTGATGAACAGAGATCAAGTCTTACAGATTATGAGGGAAAACAATATTCTGCCTGAAGCCGGCTTCGGGCAGAATTTCCTTTGTGATGAGAAGACGATTGAGGACATAATCGCCGCGGCTGAGATCAAGCCGGGAGATAAGGTGCTTGAGATCGGTCCGGGTATCGGAGCTCTCACGGGACCGTTGTCCAAAATGGATATCGACCTGACCTGCGTTGAGATCGATAAACGCCTTGTAAGCTTTTTGAGAAGCGCATATCCGGACATTAACATCATTGATTCCGACTTCCTTAAGCTTAAAGATTACGGCGCGGAAAAATATGATGTTGTCATCAGCAATCTTCCGTACTACATAATGACCGACATTATGATGAAAGTCTTTGAGGAGGCCATTAACGCGCGCAGGATCGTTTATATGGTCGAAGAAGCGGCTTTGGATAGGATCTTGTGCGAATCAGGGACGAAGAGCTACGGACCTTTGGCTGTGGTTTCCGAGTTATACGGTGATATTTGGGTTGAATTCAAAGTTCCGGGTACTTCTTTTGTCCCGCAGCCGAGAACAACATCTGCCGTAATAAGTTTTCGCTGTTATGAGAAAAGGCCTGACAAAGCTCTCATGGACTTTGTCAAAAAGTGCTTTGCACAACGCCGCAAAACGCTTGCGAATAACCTTAAAGGCTGTGATAAAGAGAAATTCAGCAAATGCCTTGAGGAGATCGGTTTCGAAGAAGGCGTCAGGGCAGAGGTTCTTGAGCCATGTGACTTCAGAGACCTTTATAATGCTTTAAAATAACATGATATAATTAAGTGTTACGATTAAGTACTACGCGATACGGGGAATAATCTTATGAGAAAATCTAACTCGAGCATTCTTGGCAAATACTCTGACGGTTCCTACAAGAAAAAGACCACCGGTAAAGATTCCGGAATGGTCGAATACAAGCAGCTCTATAAGGGCGAGATCAAGGCTAAGACTGTAACCGAGAAGAAGGTCCAGACTCTCGAGGACAAGATTGCAGCCCGTGATTACCGTGCCAATGAAGACAAGAAGAAGGATGAGGAGTCCGCACAGATCACGATCGGCGGAGTCCAGTACATCGTCAGAAGTGAAGATGCCAGCCCTGACAGGATCCGTAAGGTCGGCGATCTTGCAGATGAGATCTATAAAGAAACGCAGAAGAACAATCCTTACATCGCTTCACTTAAGACTGCGATCATGTCGCTTTTTGAGTGCTGTGACAGGCTCATAACACTCAGAGCAGAGAACAACGCGCTTAAGACCGAGCTGATGTATTACAAGCAGAAAGACAAGCTTGCTGAAGACAATGACAAGAATAAGCCTGAGCCTACTCCCATGGAGAAGCTTGCAAGCTCTTCCATCGGAAACAGCATCCTGTTTTCACACATAAAAGACAATGAGAAAAAAGATTGAATTATTGGCTCCCGCCGGCAACCTTGAGATACTTAAGGCTGCAGTCGATATGGGGGCTGATGCCGTATACTGCGGTCTTGGACGTTTCAACGCCAGAGTCAATGCCGACAATTTGGATTTAAACGGCCTTGAAGAAGGTCTGGATTATGCGCATCTGCGTTCTTCCAAGGTTTACCTTACAGTCAACACTTTAATGAACGACATGGAATTCGACGAATTCCTGCCTGAAATCGAAAAGGCAGTTGAACTGGGCGTTGACGGACTCATAATCGCTGATACGGCTGTAATGATAAAGCTTGCAAAAGCATTTCCCTATGTGCTCATAAACGCAAGCACACAGATGAATGTATTCTCTGAAGATGAGTTCTACAACCTTTCGAAGCTCGGAGTTAACCGCATCGTTTTGCCGAGGGAACTCACCATGGATGAGATCGCTTCCCGTACCGCAAAAGCCGCAAAATACGGCATGGATACGGAAGTGTTCGCGCACGGTGCAGTCTGTGTCTGCGTATCTGGCCTTTGCCTTTTCTCCGCAATGAACAAGAGTGGCACTCGATCCGGAAACAGGGGTACATGTGCACAGCCTTGCAGGGAAGAGTACACACTCGTTAACGACGGGTTAAAGCTCAGAAAAGGGCATCTGCTTTCTCCCAAGGACAGAGACGTTACCGATTACATTGGCAGACTTATCGATTCCGGTGTGGCTTCTCTTAAGCTTGAGGGAAGAATGAGAGAGATCAGTTATGTCAGGTCATGCGTTTCCGCTTACAGGACAATGATCGATGCGTATTATGACGGAGCTCTGGATGATCATCTCAAGAGAAGGTTAAGACAGGATCTCCTGATCAATTTCAACAGGGGCGGAAGCTATACTTCACAGGCGCTTTCAGGCAACAAGGACAGCAATCTTCTGTCTGGCGAATATCCGGGCAAATACGGTTATCTTATCGGAAGGATAATCAGGACTGACAGAGGCAGCGGTGAGATCCGCATGAGCTTCGGCAGAAATCTTCCCGTTCCTTCAAAGGGTGACTATCTTTCTATAAGAAAGAGCAAGTCTTTTGAGGTTTGTTCATTCCCGATAGGAAAGCTGGTCGAGTATCCTGATCATCTTGATGTAAGGGGGCTTCATCCCGACATGTTCAGGAAGATAGAGCCCGGCATGGAAGTCTTCCTGATGAATCACAATGAGCCTGTTTCAAAAGACTTGTTCAGGCGTACTCCCGTTAAGATGACACTGTCTCTTAAAGGCAATTCAGTTGCGCTTCAGAGCATAGTAACTGACGGTTTATCTGCAGGGGTTAAGGCGGTTACGGTATTGCCTTTGCCTTCTGATTATCAGGGTTCGCCAATGGATCCCGACAGGATGGATTCCCAGCTTCACAAGACTCTGGATACGGCTTTTGAGGTTGTTGAAGTTAAGACCGAGGGAGACTTTGAACTTTACTGTCCCGTAAGCTTCATTAACGAGCTCAGAAGAGAAAACATTAAGGCTCTTGAAGAGAAGATAGCAAAGCGTTTCAGAAGAAACCTGGATTATTCTGTCGATCCGGTTGCCAAAACCAAGGGGACGCAGTCAGGTGAAAACCTTGTGATGTATACATATCCGACTGTCAGGTTTTGCGAAGACCGCATTGAATCAGGTGCGGATATTTACACATTCAGCCTTTATGATCTATCGGTTCAGTCTTTAAGATATAAAATTGTAGATTTTCTCAAGGAAGAAGGCGCGAAGCTCTGTCTTATGCTGCCTGATTTTTACCATGATAAGATGCAGAAAGTCGTTGATAATACGATCGACATCCTTAAGAAAGAATTGGGCGATAAGTTCATTGCAGTACTTACTTCCCAGCTTTTTGAAGATAAGAAGAAATACAGCGACAGAGGGCTTAAGAAGTACGTTTCTGCTGCTGCGAATATCTATAGCAAGGACTCTTTGAAGGCTGCAACTACTTATTGTGACGGCATCTTCATGTCTCATGAGTTATCGCCTGATGAGATAATGCAGTGCTCGGAAGTATTAGAAGGAACCGGTACCGTGCTTATGGTGCAGGAAGAGGGCATGATACCCTGGATGCAGTCGGATTTCTGCTGCTGCGGCCAGAACGCCAAGGACTGCAATTTCTGTGAGCGTCAGAGCGTGTTCGGACTTAACGGAGTAAGCAGTGAAGAGACTAAGTGCGTAGCGGTTCCTCACAGGGCTGACTGCTCCTGCACGATCTACGGACCTGCCAGGAATCTTTGGAAGGATATGGACTATCCGAATTGTGATATAATCACTAACCGCACGATAATACCCAAGGGGGAGAGATATGGCTGAGATCTTTATTGAAAAGTGCCGTGACACCGCAGTTATACCCGCATATGCTCATCCGGGCGATGCCGGCATGGATATATATGCGGCCGATGATGTGATCGTTGAGCCCGGCAAGAGCGTTCTTGTTCCTACGGGCCTCAAGATGGCCATTCCCGTCGGATATGAAGTTCAGATAAGACCGAGGAGCGGAATCTCCCTTAAGACGCCTTTAAGGGTTCCTAATGCGCCCGGTACGATCGACAGCGGATACAGAGATGAAGTTAATGTCATCATATATAATGCATCGCAGAGAGACGATACCGAGGGCGGTGAACCGTTTACACTGAATACCAAAGGCTGCCGGCACGGAACATATAAGATCTGCTGCGGCGACCGTATTGCCCAGATGGTTTTCGCAAAGGTTGAGGAATGCACTTTTTCAGCTTGTGACGATGTTGCTTCGATAGGGGAGAACAGGGGCGGCGGCTTCGGTTCGAGCGGAATCAGATTACTATAAACCAGGGAAATAACAGATGAAGTTTTCTAACGAGAATCTTTACATAGATTACAAAAAGACCAACAAGCGGAAAAAGAATCCTTTTGCCGTGCGTTTTGCGTTGGTCCTCAGTATTCTTGCGGGAATTATCATCGTTATGATCACTCTTACGGTTTTCTCGTCCAACCATTTGCTCAATATCGAGAAGGTCGATGTTACGAACGTTCCTTCGAATATCCTGCCTTCGTACAGTACGACGAGCTTCGAATCCATTGACGGACAAACGGCGCTTCAGGGGTGGTTTTTTAAGACCCATAACCCGATATCCACGATCATAGTCATTCACGATACAGGCTCGAACAGACTTCCGTTTGGCGTTGAAATGATCGATATGATCGAGACGTGGCTTGATAACGGATATAACGTGTTCCTTTTCGATCAGCGCAATTCCGGAACATCTGCAGGCGATATCAGCTGCTACGGCTATCTCGAATGGCAGGACGTATTGGGTGCCATCGCTATCGTAAGAAAGATTTCTGTTACCACCGATGTTATCCTTTTCGGAATAGGAACCGGATGCACATCGGAGATAATGGCTTACCAGAAGCTTCCGTCGCCCAATATGAACGATATGGAGCTCAGTTCATACAGCAGGAATATCAGGGAGATCGGCTTTGACAGATCTTATATAAAGGGAATGATATTTGATTCACCTGCAAAAATGTCCGACGATTACATCAGGCCTGTTGTTGCACAGAAAGAGTTGTTCGGATTCCTTACACAGTACTTCGTTCCTTATGCTATTAGAGTATCTGCAGGAAGCGATAATGTTAATCTCGCGGCAGAGATCGCAAGACTTCCGATGCCGGTCATGATAATCTACGGAGGCCATGATAACTTCATCGGTGCCGATAAGATAAACCAGATAGTTAATGAGCGAAGCCGACTTAACCAGAGCCTTACGAAGAGCACCATGATCACGGGTGCCGGTTATCTGGAAGAATATACGATCAATAAGAATCTGTATATTGAGTCTGTTCAGGATTATCTGGATACGTTCTTCCTGGTCAAGGATAAAAGAAAATGAAAGACGTTCTGGTTCTTGGTATTGAGAGCTCATGCGATGAGACAGCATGCGCAGTTGTTAAGAACGGTCGTGAGATATTGTCCGACGTTATTGCTTCGCAGGCTGATTTTCATGAGCAGTTCGGCGGAGTAGTCCCCGAACTTGCTTCGAGAATGCATGTTGATGCGGTATATCCTGCGATCAGCAAGGCTCTTTCAGACGCCAAGTGCACATTAGATGATATCGATTGCGTTGCGGTCACATACGGTCCGGGCCTTGTAGGAGCCCTTCTGGTAGGTCTGTCAGCCGCCAAAGGTCTCTGTGAGGTTACAGGTCTGCCGCTTGTAGGCGTTCATCACTTAAAGGGACATATCGCAGCTAATTATCTGTGTTTTCCTGAATTGGAACCTCCGTTTCTCTGCCTTTGCGTAAGCGGCGGCAATACTATGATCGTCCGTGTGGACGACTATACGAAGATGGAGATCTTGGGTCGTACGCGTGATGACGCCGCTGGTGAAGCGATAGATAAGATAGCAAGAGTAATCGGACTGGGTTACCCGGGCGGTCCTAAGATGGATAAGGCAGGGCAGGATGGAGATACGGCAAAATACAAGTTCGCAAGGACTCACATGACCGATACGCTTGATTTCTCTTTCTCGGGCATAAAGACATCGGCATTAAATCTTTTGAACGGCCTCAAGCAGCACGGCGAAGAGCCTGATATCAGGGACTTTACGGCATCTTACCAGCAGAATATCGCTGATATACTGCTCGAAAACACTCTGAAGGCCTGTGAATCGACAGGAATAGATAAAGTCTGTCTTGCGGGAGGCGTCTCAGCCAACTCTTTCCTAAGAAAGACTTTTGATGAGGCTGCCGGGAAAATGGGATTAAAACTTTACTATCCGAGTCTTAAACTTTGCACTGATAACGGCGCCATGATTGCATCAGCGGGCTATTTCGAATATATTAATGGCACCAGAAGCGGGCTTGATCTGAACGCCAGTCCGTCATTAATGCTTTAGAGCAGGGAAGAAGAGAAATGCCTATACAAAAGGGTATAAAGATAATAGCAGAGAACAGAAAAGCCTTTCATGATTATTTCATCGATGAGAGGTTTGAATGCGGTGTCTCTCTTTCCGGAACTGAAGTTAAGAGCCTTCGGGCAGGTAAGGTGAACCTTAAAGATTCATATTGTCAGGTCAAAGACGGTGAGATCTACCTCATCGGCGTTCATATCAGTCCATATGAGAACGGCAACAGATTTAATCTTGATCCAGACCGTACAAGAAAGCTCCTTATGCATAAGAGGGAGATAATCAGGCTGTATTCCAAGACCAGGGAAGACGGACTGACCATAGTACCCACAAAGTGCTATTTTAAGGACAGCAAGGTCAAATTTGAGATTGGACTAGCACGTGGTAAGAAAGATTACGACAAACGCGATACAGAGGCTGAAAAGCAGGCAAAACGCGACATTGAGAGAGCCGTAAAGAACCGAAATAATCATTGATTCGTGGTAGAATAGCAATATAAACCATAAAGGGAGAAGACTGATGTCATTTAGATTCAAAAAAGAAGATAGGGAGGTCTCGTTAAGAAACGTAGTACTTACCATTATTTTCTGGGCGCTGACATTGGCCTGGATCCTTCTTATATTCATATTATCCAGCATTCCGGTTAACGAAGTTGCCGGACTGACTAATATGCTGACTTCAACAATTAACGGGGGACTGCGTTTCAATATTCTTGAGACTGACAGGTCAATGTTCAGCACGATCGGCCATATTTTCGAGTTTTCGATCCTGACAGTCTTTGCTTTTATTGCAATTTCGAGCACAAACAACATTTCCGTTCAGACGTCGTATGCTGAGAGCCCGATGAAGATCTTAAAATCTGATAATGAGATGAATATTATCTTTACGTTATGGTTTACGATCCTGAATGCCATTTTCGATGAATATCATCAGTTGTTTGTTGAAGGGCATACAGGCGGCGTAGTAGATCTTTGCAAAGACATCATCGGAATAGTAGTTATGCTGCTCCTTATAAGAATCATTTTTACGATTTCTCTGAAGGTTAGAGGCAAAAACGAGATCCGTTATTCCTAAAATGAGAAATATTACAGCGTTGCTACTGGTTGTGATCGTTTGCCTGACTGGATGTTCAGGAAAAGCCGTTAATAATGCTACTCAGTCGTCAAATCAAGTAAACGGTTATAAACAGATCAGCCAGGAAGAAGCCAGAGAGATGATGGGCAAAGATGACGGTCATGTAATCGTTGATGTTCGCAGACAGGATGAATACGATGCCGGCCACATTCCGGGTGCAATACTTATACCGAATGAAGATATCAATTCAACGAGACCTGAAAAACTTACTGACCTCGATCAGATAATTCTTGTTTATTGCCGAAGCGGACGACGTTCAAAAGAAGCTTCACAAAAACTCGCACAAATGGGTTATACGAAAATCTATGAATTCGGCGGGATAAACACATGGACCGGGGAGACCGTTAAAACCGGATCCTGACCATAGATCAATCTCTCGGTTTCTGATAATTCCTTATAATGCAATTCGGTATAATTACAATTTTGGTGAATTAGGAAGAGGACAAAAACCGTATCCTGATAATTGATACGGTTTGTAATTGATTATAAGACGGCTTATTTTGTTTTGACCGGGTTAATCAAGTTCTATGGAATCAGAAACGTAGTATCCGAATCCTTTCTTCTTGCAATATGATTCAATCTGTTTGATCAGCTTTTTATCTTTGGTATATTCCAACAGATAAATATCTGCGCCAAGCTTAGCGTAACGTTCGATGTAATTGACGAAGTATTTGTGATCTTCGGAACTGGCTTTGCCGAATTTGTTTTTATTCCAGATGATCTTCGAAAAAACTGTTTCCTGATTGATTCCTGTAATTACATCATTCCAGGAACCGCCGGATTTGCAGTAAGCGTCCAGATAACAGTCTCCGCCGTTGATAAGAACGGCTTTTCCGGTATTTACCAGTGCTTTCATGATAGTTGTCAAACCGTTAAGAATAGCAGGGGTAGGGAAGTTGTAATATACATCGCAGTTATCGACGAAAAATCCGTCTATCCCCTTCCCTGTTAATTCCGGGATCATCTTCCCTATTATGAATTCCTGCCATCTTGAATTTGAGACATCTATCCAGATTTCCTCGTCCCAATGCTCGTATTTGCCTAATTTCAGGTCTTTATAGTCCTTATAATACGAACGGAAATTCTCCAAAGAGCCTACATTTATATAGCTGTAGACCTTGTGACCCTTTGATTTAAAGGCTTCTATCTGTTTTTTGCTGAAATGCTGGGCATCTATTACGACTGTTTCATATTCTTTGAGTCTTTCGATGTTCTTTTCGACGCTGAGAAAGACGCCGTAGCTGTATTTTGCCGTGTTTTTGGATGATTCGGCTACTGATTCGATCAAAGAGCCGTTTCCATTATCGTTTTTAGATTCTGATATGCTTGTCTCGCTTGATTCTGAAGCTGTTGTCTCTGTTGTAGCTGCTTTCGTAGTGGTCTCGGCAGTTGTTTGAACGGCTGCCGAAGTATTACAAGCGGTCAAGAATGACATAGTCAGTATCGTGACTATACATAGAAGTTTTTTCATTATATACAATTACCTTTCAAATTTTCCCCAAATTCAAGTTTCACTTATTCTACCGATGCTTGCGGATTAAATCGGGGTCAAATTGAAAGAAAAAGAAAGCCTCTGAAGATTTCTTCAGAGGCTTTAACTTATTACTTACTTATCTTATCCAAAGCTTGCTTGAGATCCGCGATGATGTCATCAGGATCTTCCATGCCTACGGAGAATCTTATAAGATCACTCGGGATACCGGCTTCCTTGAGCTGTTCGTCTGTAAGCTGACGGTGCGTATGTGATGCAGGATGCAGCAAGAGCGTTTTGCAGTCAGCTACGTGAGTTGCAATTGTAGCAAACTCAAGGCTGTCCATGAACTTAATGGAAGCCTCACGTCCTCCCTTCACGCCGAAGCACATAACTCCGCATGTTCCCTTAGGGCAATACTTCTGAGCGAGCTCATACTGTGAATCCGTCTTGAGTCCGGGATACTTGACCCATGCGATCCTGTCATCCTGAGCCAGGAATTCAGCAACCTTCTGAGCATTTGCGCAGTGACGTGCCATACGTACAGGCAGCGACTCGAGACCGAGCTGAATGTAGTATGCATTCTGAGGTGATTGGATTGAACCGAAGTCTCTCATAAGCTGAGCTGTAGCCTTTGTGATGTAAGCAGCTTTGCCGAACTTGGTTGCATATGTAAGACCGTGATAGGATTCGTCAGGTGTGCAAAGCCCCGGGAACTTGTCAGCGTGAGCCATCCAGTCAAAGTTGCCGCTGTCGATGATAGCGCCGCCTACTGATGAGCCGTGACCGTCGATATACTTGGTTGTGGAGTGTGTAACGATATCACATCCGAATTCGATAGGACGGCAGTTTACAGGCGTTGCAAACGTGTTGTCCATGATGAGCGGGATACCGTTGTTGTGTGCAAGAGTTGCAAACTTCTCGATATCAAGAACATCGACTGTGGGATTTGTGATGGTCTCGCCAAATACGCACTTTGTATTGGGACGGATGTACTTCTGGAGTTCTTCCAAAGGAAGCGACTGGTCAACGAATGTGCATTCGATGCCCATCTTCTTGAATGTTACTCCGAAGAGGTTATAAGTTCCGCCGTAGATGTTTGCTGATGCGATAAAGTGATCGCCTGCCTCGCAGATATTGAAAACAGCAAAGAAGTTAGCTGCCTGACCTGAGCATGTAAGCATTCCGGCGAAACCGCCTTCCATAGCGCAGAGCTTGGAAGCTACAAAATCGTTTGTGGGGTTCTGAAGTCTTGTGTAGAAATAGCCTGATGCTTCAAGATCAAACAGCTTTCCCATGTCTTCAGAAGTAGCGTACTTCCATGTCGTGCTCTGATAGATCGGAACCTGACGAGGTTCGCCGTTGCCGGGATTGTAACCGCCGTGAAGCGCAATCGTGTCTACTGTGCTCATTTTTATGTCTCCTTTGCTTTAGATCAGGACTCGCCTGAAATGCTTATATTGCTGAAAAGCACCGACGGAGTGAAAAACTCACCTTGGCCCGCCGGGATATTTATTATATCATTACCTACCGATTTAATCTGTTTCAACATGTCATAAAAATTTCCGGCAGCGGTAATTTGTTCTACAGGTCTTCCCTTCTTGCCGTTTTCGATGAGGTATCCTTCGCAAAGAAGCGAGAAATCACCGCTGATGGCGTTTACTCCTGCATGAAGACCGGAAAGATCTGTTAGGATAATGCCCTCACCTGCCTCTTCACATAAACCGTTGAAGTCTTTCTCTCCCGGTACTACAAGGAGATTTGTTGGAGCTGTACCGATAGTGCCGCCTGACTTGAAACCGTTGCCTGTTGAAGCTCTGCCTGCTTTGTTGGCACTCTTCAGGTTATAGAATGCCGTGGCAAAGACTCCTTTGTCGATTATTGCTTTCTCTGTCGTAAGTACGCCCTCATCATCAAAAGGACATTTATTCAAAGCGTTCTCATACATTGGAACTTCTTTAAGGGTAAAGCAATCGGAGGCTATCTTTGTCCCTTCTTTTCCGTCTAAGAGCGACAAACCTTTCTGCATAACAGTTGCAAAGGTGTTGCCAAGGAATGCGGAAAGAAACTGCATGAAGGCCTCGTTCTCCAAGATAAGCTTGTAGTTGCCGGATTTGCATGACTTGGCGCCCATCTTGCCGAGAATGTTGTCTGAGAGTTTGGATAAGAACTTATCCATGTCAAACTTGTCTATATCTTTTCCGATCCAGTAGTGACCGCCGCTCTTTATCGAACCGTCAGAATCGGTGGCATGGCATCCTGCAAAGATGGACATTCCGTCTGTATCCTTATAAGAATGAAGTCCTTTAGAGTTGATTATCAATGCGGGTCCCCTGCTGCAGGCGATCGTAAGATAATCTACCGCATTGATCCTTGCATCCAAACCGAGAATTGCTTTCTCAAGCGACAAACCCAATTCGGCAAAGCGGTTATATGTATTCTTGTCATAAGCATCGCTCAACTGTGAAAAATGAAGATTCTTGTTCTTCTCGTCACAGTAGATGAACTCTCTGTCATCATCGTTTAAGACATCGCAGTTCTCGGAGGCTGATTCCAGCATGAACTTTACCGCATCATCGTCAAATCGGGATGTTGTGCAGTATCCCATCTGTCCGTTCTTATATCCTCTGAAAGATACTATCTGATCCGAACTTTGTTCGTAGCTGGATACTTCTCCCTCGAAAATATCAATCGACATCGAGATGTCGTCTGCATATGAAGCCTCACAATCTTCGAAGCCGTACTTGACGCCTTCTTCTATGAGCTTTGTCATGAATTCTTCTGCTTTTCTGATATCCATATTCCCTGCTCCTTATTCCGCGTCTCTTCCGCCAACAAGAATTGAAGATACTCTGATGGTTGGCTGTCCGACTGTAACCGGAACACTGCCCGATATAGAACCGCACATGCCTGCAGAAAGCTCCAAGTCGTTTCCGACCATGTCGATATTCTTAAGGATCTCCTGGCCTTTTCCGATCAATGTGGCGCCTCTGACTGGCTCGGCGATCTTGCCGTTTCTAATCATGAAAGCTTCGTTGGCCGCGAAATTGAAATCGCCTGTTGAAGTATCTACGGAACCTCCGCCCATCTGCGTGCAGTACAGGCCGTATTCCGTGTTGGCGATTATCTCTTCTTTGGTTGATTCACCATTGCAGATGTAAGTGTTGCTCATTCTTGAAGTCGGATTATACGAGTAGTCCTGTCTTCTGCAGCATCCGGTGGGCTTTGTGTTCATACGGCGGCTGCCAAGTTCATCCACAAGATAGTTCTTAAGTATTCCGTTCTCGATCAGGAGAAGATCAGAAGACTCATTGCCCTCGTCATCCGTCTCATAAGAACCCCATTCACCTTTGATCTTTGCATTATCTCTGGCACTGACAACGGGTGATGCAATCTGCTTGCCCAGCATGTCAGTAAAATAGGAATTCTTGATTCCTACAGAAGTGGCTTCGAGAGCGTGTCCGCATGCTTCATGGAAAATAACACCGCCGAAGCCGTTGCTTAAGATTACTGCCATCTTGCCCGAGGGCGCGTAACCTGCGTTAACCATTCTGATAGCCGTATCGCATGCTTCCTTTGTCTTATCGATAACGGGATACTCGTTAATGAACTCATATCCTCTCATGGTTCCCGGAGCTACTCTTCCGGTCTGCTTCTCGTTGCCTTTTGTTGCGACAGCCTCAATGTTGATCCTGATACGCTTGGTGGAATCCTCTTTGTTTACGCCTCTGGTATTGATGACTCTGGCAAGCCTGTCCTGTGCCGTATAGCCTGCTGCTACCTGCGTGATCAGCGGGTTATAGTTAAGAGCATAATCAGAAGCTTTTCTGAAGTAATCCACGGTGTCGCTCTTAGGCACGCTCATAGGATCGATCGTAACGAAAGCAGCTGATGTTCTGCAGAGCTTCCGGAGTTCCGCAATCTCGGACTTGGTTCCGCCCTTTATGGCCTGTGCAGCTTCTTTTGCAAGCTTTATCAGGACATCGATATCGCTGTCATTTGAATAGACATATACGGCATTTGTTCCGGCAAGGAGCCTTATGCCCGTACCGGATGTAAATGCCGTGTTGGCTCTGATAACTTTACTGTTAAGCAGTGAGACCGATTTGATGCTCGTCTCCTCCTGGAAGACTTCTGCGAAATCGGCCGTTGTGGACATTGCCTGTTCTAGTATTCTCAGGCAGTCGCTGTCGTTAAACATAAAAACACCTCTTATCTACATCTATGCGGACAAGAGGTGTTGTAAGATCAGTCTTAAATCTAATCAATATCTCTTAATCTTCTTAGATGTGTTCTTCTCGAATTCAGTCATACGAAGGACTGTATTCTTGATCTTCTTATAGCTTTCGAGCTTCTCGTTTGTGGCTGTGACAACATCTTTCAGGATGTTCATGATCTGCTCTTCGGTAGGATCTGTCTCGATTCCGAGCTTTGCCTTGATCTCTTCGATGTCCGGGAATATCGTTGCCGTTACAACGATATCGTCTTTAACTTCGTCATTGACGCCTGAGACAACGGATTCGGCAACGTAAGGGCTTAAGCTCAAGAGATACTCGATCTCTTCAGGGAACACGTTCTTACCGTTCTTGGCAATTATAACATTCTTCTTACGGCCTGTGATGATGCAGAAACCGTCTTCATCGATATAACCGAGGTCGCCTGTGTGGTAGTAGCCGTCTTTGTCAAGAGCAATGGCGGTGTTCTCGGGATCGTTGTAATAACCCATGAAGTTATTGTCGCCTTTGGAAATGAACTCGCCTATACCGTCTGAATCAGGATCAAGGATCTTAACGTCACATCCCGGAAGCGGCAGACCTGCTGCGTGGTTCTTGAAGAATTTGTCACGGTTAAGAGCAAGGATAGGAGCGCATTCGGTAAGGCCGTAGCCTTGAACACACTTGAAGCCGATGCTCTGGAAGAACGTGAGTATCTCGGGATTTACCGGAGCGCCGCCCAGAATGATAAGTCTCATTCTGCCGCCGAAAACGTCATGGATCTGCTTGAAGAGCTTTCTTCTCATCTTGTTTGAAAGATGGAGAGCATTTGCGAGCTTGATTCCCTTCTCAAGTTTCTTGGCCTTGGCGGGATCAGCCTTGACGCCCTTCATGATTTTCTTATAGAAGAGCTCGAGCATTACGGGAACCATAAGGATACATGTAGGCTTAACTTCCTGAATGTTCTGGGCAATGTATCTCAGACCTTCGCAAATTGCTACTGTCGTGCCTCTGTAGACCTGACCCAAGAAGCCGCATGTGCATTCGTAAGTGTGATGAAGCGGCAGAACGGAAAGCCAAACGTCACTTCTGTCAATGTAAAGCATCGAAAACATCGACATGAGGTTCTTGCAGATGTTTTTCTGGCAGAGCATAACAGCCTTGGATCTTGCGGTCGTACCAGATGTAAACAGAAGGATCGTCATCTCTTCGGGATCGATGATTGCTTCGGTAAAGACCTTGTCTCCTGCAGCAAGCTTTTCTTCTCCCTGCTTCATGCAGTCGTAGAAATAGAGGAAACGCTCATCGGTTGTCGGATCCATGCTGATCCAATACTTGACGGTATCGACTTTGCCGTATACCTGGTTGATGATATCGAGCTTTGATTTTGAGAAGAGAACGATATCTACCTCTGCCCTGGTGAGCATGTTGAAAACATCATCTACGGGAAGTTCCTTATCAAGAGGAACAACGCATCCTGTGCCGTTTGTCGTTGCGAGATAAGAAACATACCACTCGTACCTTGTCTCAGCGAAAATAGCGATCCTGGCGCCCTTTTTGACCGTGTTTAAGAAGTATGTGCCGAGTGAATCGATATCGTGATCGTATTTCTCGGTAGAGATCGGAATATAATCTCCTCCTTTTTTCTCTTTAACGAGGAAAACGGGATTTTCCGGGAATTCATGGAGTCTTTTCTTGATTACATCTCTGAGATTGTGGATTTCGGTTACTTCGTATAAACCGGAATAGGGATCTTTCATTATCAGCAGTATCCTTTCTCTATGGCAAGCTTCGCTCTCTCGGCAGCTTTTCCTCCTTTAGCAAGCTCACCGTCGATGAATCCGGAGTGAGTATCGAGGAAATGCTTCATGTATTCGGAGGGCGAAGAGAGGTATTTCAGTACGAAATCCTTCTGTGCCTCATCAATAATACCATTATTGTAAATATCTTCAAAAAACTCGGCATTGATCTTGGTAAGTGTCTTGAGTTTTACGCCGAGTCCTTCCAGGACTTCCGCACCGCCCTGGCATCTGTCTACTACAGCAAGAGTATCCGTAATATCAGCTCCGAGCGCCCTGATTGCAGGAACCCATGCTCTCTCGTAAGAAGAAGCCGTGTTGATCAGATCACATATATGAAGGGCTTTCTTACCCTTGAGCAATGCCTCTGAAGGTTTAACGGAATCTCCGTCGATTGCTTCCGAATATGCCGAGCTCATATCCTTATAGATCGTGAGATGAGGCTTCCCGAGTAAATATGCGGGGATCATTGAGAAGAAATAGTCTCTTCTCTCACCGCCTGAAATGAAATCGAATTCATAGTTCTTAGCCTCTTCGGCAAGACGGTCCATAGTCATCTTGAAGGTGCCGTTCATATCATAGAACTTCTTGAGTGCTTCGAAAATCTTTTTGGGTGCCGTGAGCTTGTCTTCTGCGATGGCTGCTTCGATAAGCTTTAACATATCTCCTGCATCCTGCTCGCTCTTCAGGAGAAAGTGGGTGTTGCAGTAGAAGGGTCCGAGCATTCCGGAAGTATACCAGAACGGGTGATCGGCAGGAGCCATCCTTACGGCTTCTGTCTCGAAAAGTGCATCGATAATCTTATCAGTCATGTGTTCTCCTATCCTTACCAGCGCTGAAGCGTTCCGGTAAGCTCTTTAAGTTGTAATTTGTTGTCTTCGCAGTATTTATCCAGATCTTCCGTGATCTTTACGGGCAGCGCAGGATGAACTAGGCAGGCTGTTCCAATCTCAACGGCTGATGCGCCTGCGATCATGAACTCGATAACGTCTTTGTAATCCTGGATTCCACCGCATCCGATGATTGGAATATCAAGAACCTGGCTGCACTCTGCAACCATTCTGATGGCAACGGGCTTAACGGCAGGTCCGGAATAACCGCCTGTATTGTTTGTAAGTATAGGTCTTCTTGTCCTGATATCGATCCTCATTCCCATGAGAGTGTTGATGAGGACAACGGCATCTGCCCCGCCCTGCCGGGCTGCAAGTGCGGTTGCCTTGATATCTGTAACATTGGGTGTCAGTTTGATCCATATAGGAAGATCGGTAAGGCTTCTAAGCTTGGCTGTGATCGCCTTGATGGCTTCAGGATCGCTTCCTATTGTCATGCATCCGGCTTTTACGTTCGGGCATGAGAGATTGATCTCGAGCGCATCGATCTTATCCTTGTGAGGATCAAGCGTTGTAACCATGTCGATATAGTCTTCAAAACTGTGACCCGCAACATTAACGATAACGGCAGCTCCGGACTGCTTCATGAAGTCCAGATCGTTTTCGATGAAGTAATGAACACCGGGATTCTGAAGACCGACTGAATTGAGCATTCCGGAATCGCACTCAGCGACTCTTACGCCGGGATTGCCGTTTCTGGGCTTTATGGTAAGGCCCTTTGAAGAGATTCCTCCAAGGATTGAAAGATCATAATACTCGGATAATTCCCTTCCGAAGTTGCATGTGCCTGAAGCTAAGATAATCGGGCTCTTGAGATTGACCTCGCCGACATTAACATTAAGGGAACTGCTCATTGCCAGACCACCTCCCTGCTGTCGAAAACGGGTCCTTCCTTACAGCATCTGACGTTCTTAAATCCGTCAGGACCGTCATCTATGACTTTGACTGTGCAGCAAAGGCAGATACCGGCTCCGCATGCCATTCTCTGTTCCATGGAAACAAGGCACTTCATATTCTTGTTTCCTGCCCATTCGCTTACAGCTTTCATCATCGGGATCGGACCGACACAGCAGATGATCGTTTTGTCAGAGTCCTTGATATCGAGGGTATCAAGACCTGCGATAACGGTTCCTTTAATTCCCATGTCTCCGGCATCTGTCGTGAGGATATAGCCTTCCTTGTTAAGGATGACCTGTCTTGCATCCCTGAAGCCTTCGCAGACAGTTACATTCTTTCCCTGTCTTTTAAGTTCCTCATAAGCGAAGTTTATCGGGAATACTCCGGTTCCGCCGCCGGTTAGGATAACGTTATCGAATCCCTCAAAATCAAAGCCGTTACCGAGAGGCCCTAAACAATCTGCCTCGGCACCGACTTCAAACGCTTTGATCTGTTCTGTACCCTTGCCAACGACTTTAACACCGATATTGAAGGTGCCCTTTTCCCTGTCCACGCTTGCAATACCGAAAGGGCGTTTAAGAAACATCGTTCCTGCCGAGATATTAACAAGCTGTCCGGGAACAGCAGAACCTGCTATCTCGGGACATTCAAATCCAAGATAGCAGGTGTCTGCGTTTAATATATCTTTTGTAATTAACTTGATCTTATATTCTTTTCTGGTTGCCATTTACTTATACAAACTTGCGGTTCTTTAATGCTTCGTTGAGTTTCTTCTGCATGTCCTGAGCTTCGAATCTTGCAGCCATTGCGAAATCCTCAGGCTTGAGGTCTGCTCTCTTGTGCCAAGCCGTCATGATGCTTCTTGAAGCATTAACGATTGAACCTTTGCCTTCAGCCGTGAAAGAAGCAACTGCTTCATCAGCTGATGCACCCTGAGCTCCGTAACCGGGCACGAGGATGAGAGCGTTCGGCATAGCTCTTCTGAGCTGGACTGCCTGCTCGGGCCATGTGGCGCCTACAACTGCGCCAACAGAAGAGAAACCTTCTTCTCCGATAAGACCTTCACCCCAAGAGTTAACCTTTGCAGCAACGGCTTCATAGACCATGCGGCCGTCTGCCAACTCGAGATCCTGGAAGTCGCCCGCTGAAGGATTGGATGTGCGGACAAGGCAGAAAACGCCCTTTCCGTCTCTCTTTGCCACATCGATGAAAGGCTTAACGCCGTCGATTCCGAGATAAGGATTGACGGTAACGGCATCAGCGCCGCTCATTTCCATACTCTCATCGAGCAAGAGATCCGTTTTGCCGAGGATAGCTTCTGCATATGCAGTTGCAGTAGAACCGATATCGTTTCTCTTGGCGTCTGCGATTACGAGCATACCCTTCTTCTGAGCATATCTTATTGTAAGAAGCAGGGTCTTTAATGCCTCGATACCGTACATCTCATAGTAAGCGTACTGAACTTTGATGGCGGGTATGATGTCGCAAGTAGAGTCGATAATAGCCTTGTTGAAGAGCCAAATGGCTTTTGCAGAAGCTTTTGTAGCTTCCTCAGGGAAAATCTGCTCAGCATGTTCCTTAATGAAATCAGGAATATAATCGAGTTTCGGGTCAAGGCCGAGAACCGTGGGGTTCTCCTTCTCAGCGATCTTTCTTACCAGTTCGTCACTGAAGTTTCTCATAAGTCTTTTTCCCTCCCATCAGAGTCAAGAGTGTATCGCCGTAGAGCTTCCAACCGTCGTACGGCGTGTTGCGCGATTTTGAAAGCATCGTGTTCTTGTCAAAGACGAACTCGTGATCAAGATCGAACACTGCAAGATCAGCATCATCGCCCTCTTCCATTCCGCCTCTTCCGAGCTTTAAGATCTTTGAAGGTCCGTAGCACATAAGGTCGATCAGGCGATCGAGCGTTATCACGCCTTTCTTTACAAGATAAGTGTACCCCAAAGCAAAGGCTGACTCAAACCCTAATATGCCGTTTAATGCGACAGAAAACTCACAATCCTTCTCGTCAGAATGATGAGGAGCGTGATCTGTTGCTATCGCATCGATCGTGCCGTCTTTTATTCCTTCAATGATTGCATCTACGTGCTCCTGAGTTCTGAGCGGCGGATGCATCTTAAAGTTTGTATCGTAATTCTCGCAGTCCTTGTCTGTCATGGTGAAGTAGTGCGGGCAGGTCTCGCAAGTGACCTTAACTCCCCTGGCTTTGGCTTCCCTTATCATTCTGACGCCGCCTTTAGTGCTGACATGGCAGATGTGGACAGGGATATCAAGGTACTCGGATAATATGATGTCTCTGGCGATCATTATATCTTCAGCTGCGGTAGGGATTCCTCTGATACCGATGCTTGTTGATATCTCGCCTTCGTTCATAGCGCCTTCTGACAGATGTTTGTCTTCACAGTGATTTAAGACCGGAAGGTCAAAGTCTGAGGAGTATTCGAGGACTTTTCTCATTATTCCCGCGTTCTTGATCGGATGTCCGTCATCTGATACCGCTACGATACCGGCTTCTTTCATGAGACCCATTTCGGAGATCTGGTCACCGTCAATTCCTTTTGTTGCAGCACCGATCGGATAGACTCTGCATTTGTCAGCTTCTTTGGCTTTCTTAAGAATGCCGCTGATGACCGCAGCGTTGTCAGCTACGGGATTTGTGTTGGGCATCGGGCAGACTGATGTATAGCCGCCTTTTGCAGCACTAGCAGTCTCTGTTGCTATCGTTCCCTTATATTCATAGCCCGGTTCTCTCAAGTGGCAGTGCATATCGACAAGACCCGGAACGACCGTGCCGCCCTTACAGTCGATTATTTCGTCTGCCTCGCTGTCTTTGAAAGGAGCAGAGAATTTTTCGCCGTCTATATAGACCTTATCCGTATCCTTGCCGAAAACTTTGCAGTTAGTAAGTATGGTCTTCACAGATTGTTCCTCCTTGCCATGAGCAGATAGAGCACAGCCATTCTTACGGCTACGCCGTTGGTAACCTGTTCGTTGATGACCGACTGGTCGCAGTCATAGACCGCTGTCGGAAGCTCAACGCCGTGGTTGCACGGACCCGGGTGCATAAGGAAGGCATCAGGCTTGGCAAGTGCGAGCATCTCGGGTGTTATTGCGTAGAAGTGAGCGTACTCGGCTACCGACGGGAAAAGCGATTTCTGCTGGCGCTCGAGCTGAACTCGGAGTCCCATTACCGCGTCCGCGTCTCTTACGCAGTCAGCAACTGAGTCTGCGATCCTGACCCCCATCTTTTCAATACCGACGGGCATCATTGTCTTGGGACCGTAAACGCTTACCTTGGCTCCGAGCTTGGACAGTCCGATAGCGTTGGACCTTACTACTCTGCTGTGATATATGTCACCGCATATTGCGATGTTCTTTCCTTCGAATGTATCGAATCTCTCATACATCGTGAGCATGTCGAGAAGCGCCTGGGTCGGGTGTTCATTCATTCCGTCTCCCGCATTAACTACGGAAGCTTTGAGGTGAGGCGCAATAAAATGAGGCGCACCGGACTGGTTGTGCCTCATTATTATGATGTCCGTTCCCATCATGTCTATCGTTCTAGCTGTATCGAGGAGAGATTCGCCCTTGTTTACCGAGCTTCCGGATGTTGAGATGTTGGCAGAAGCCGATCCCATGTACTTGGATGCAAGCTCGAACGAAAGTCTTGTTCTTGTTGAGTTTTCGTAGAAGAGCGTTACTACTGACTTGCCCTGAAGATGCGATGTCTTCTTGTTTGCAGAAGCGATTACCATCTTCATTGTTTTCGCAGTGTCTAAGATTTCCATGATCTCTTCTGCGGTAAGCTGCTTCATACCGAGGAGATCCTTACTCTTAAGTCCCATTAACCTTTGTCCTCCTCTTTAAGAAGTATTACGCGGTCGGTTCCGTCAACTTCCTTGACCTCGACATCGATGTGCTCGGTGATCGCGGTAGGAACGTTCTTACCTACATAGTCTGCTCTGAAAGGAAGCTGTCTGTGGCCTCTGTCGATCAGGATCGCAAGCTGGATGTTCGCAGGGCGTCCCATGTCGAAGATGTTTTCGATTGCTGCCCTTATCGTTCTTCCCGTGAAGAGTACGTCATCTACAAGAATGATCTTCTTGCCGTTTACGTCGAACGGGATGTCTGTGCCGTTTACGACCGGGTGAGCTGAAAGCATTGAGAGGTCGTCTCTGTAGAACGTAATGTCAAGGATTCCCATCGGGACCTTAACGCCTTCGATCTCTTCAAGGTTTTCCCTTATCCTCATTGCGAGGGGTACGCCTCTTTTCTGGATCCCGATGATCGCTACGTCCTCAAGACCCATGTTGCGCTCAATTATCTCGTGGGAGATCCTGATCAGGGCGCGGGAAAGGCCTGCTTCATCCATCAGTTGGTGTGCAGGAATTAAGACCATAAAAAAACTCCTTCCGCTAAGTATGTGGCTATAGAAAGCCCGTCCGGCAGAAAGGAATCCGTAAAATACAAGTATATATAGATGTTTTACAGCACTTACGGCCTCGCCGGACCGTTTAAAGTTTTGCTGTTAGAATTCTATATGTAAAAAACAGTAATTGCAAGGCAGAAAGTATTACATTTTCAGCTTTAGATAAGCGAAAAAGGGATTACGTTATGCCGATGTTTTTCAGGAAGTTCTCAATATAGCCCGTGTATTTTTCAAAACCGGCAAAGACACGGCTTCTGGCATGTCCTGCGCCTTCAACGAAAATGAGCTCAGTGTATGCACCGTTCTCAGCAGCTTTGTTTCTCAAAACTTCGCTTTGGTAAGGCCTGATGAACGTGTCACCGCTCCCGTGAATGAACAATATAGGTGTCTTGTTGCCTTCAAGGTATTTAAGTGCATTGGTTTTTCTGATATCTATCTTGTAGATCAGCTTACACGCAAGATTTATGCACGGCACAAAATGATGAAGGAAGACTTTTCTGTAGCAGTCTCTCGTAACAGTGCAGACATCCATGAAGCCGCAATCCGAGACGATGAAATCAACATTCGGATCAAATCTGAGGACGTGAATCGCGGTCGAACTGCCCATGGATTCGCCCTGAAGCCCCAAAACCTTAACATCTGAGAATCTATTCCTTGTATCCTGAATAACTTTGTAGAGATCTTCGGATTCAACATAGCCGAGTGTGCACTTTGCGGGTGCATTGTCGCCGTGGCCGCGAGCATCGTAGATAATGCATGAGAACCCGAGCTTAATATATGAATTTACATATTTAATCCCACCGTAGCGGCTCGAAGTGCGGCCGTGGCATATGATCACGTACTTGCCTGTTCCCTGCACTTCTTTCGTGTAAACATATGTGGCATGGAGAATATAGCCGTCCTTGCCTTCAACCGTATAATCTTTCGTCAGATAAGAATCGAAGTCCAACCAAAGATTGCGGTCTTTGTTCCATTTGATCTCATATTCTTTGGTGACGCGCTTGGGCAATACGGTGTGTCGTGCGGTCTGCCATGAATATATGACAAGACCGAGCAAAAACACAAAAACACAATTCGCTAGAACAATCAATAAAACTGTAACTGCCGGATGCATGCCCTCTCCCCCAACTCCCGATTGATGTTCAAACGGAAGCTATTCTGATATGTCCGCAATAGAGATTACATCAGAGTTTATTATTAATCAAATTGACAATGAAAAATACCTTTAATATAATTACTTCGCAACGGGGTTGTGGCGGAATGGCAGACGCAGCAGACTCAAAATCTGCCGACCATAAATCGTGTGGGTTCAAGTCCCACCAGCCCCACCAAATTATTGAAAACACCTCATTTTGGAACTTTTCGGTCCGAAAATGAGGTTTTTTATTTCTAAGCAGCCTGCTCGGTAATTTCCTTTTTGATTACACCTGCTTTATCAAGGAAAGATTCAATATGCGATTTGTATGCATCTTTGCCTGCGACATCCCTTGAAGCTGCGTGGCCTGCACCGGGAACGATCCAAAGCTCGGAATACGCGTATTTCTTGTTCTCTTCATACATGTCCTTGCTGTTTTCGATGTCTATCCAGGAGTCTCCTTCTCCATGTACGAAAAGAACCGGTACCCCTTTGCCTTTCAAGGCGTCAATTCCGCTGACTTCGGATGTATTAATTCCATATAAGACCTTAAAACCGATATCTGCGCATGTGCCGAACGGGTACATATACATGTCGTTGTACATATCGTGGACCATGTATTTGAGGCTCTCAAATCCGCAGTCAGAAACGATGAAATCCACTTTATCCGTGTATTTCAGGACATTCAGAGACGCGGAAGAACCCATGGATTCACCTTGAAGACCGAGAGTCTTAACGTCTCCAAAGCGCTTACAGGTGTCTTCAATCAGGTAATTCAGGTCAACTGCCTCATATCCGCCCATTGAGCAGATGGCGTCAGCATTGGCACCGTGTGCACGAAGATCGTAGATTATGCATGTGAAGCCGAGTTCGATATACGGTTCGATGTATTTGACCACTCCGTAATGGTTGCTCTTCTGGCCGTGGGAGATTATGACATACTTGCCGGTTCCCCTGGCCGTATCTGAAGTAACCGATGTGACACGGAGTTCATAATCGTCGAGACCTTTGACTATGTAATCCTGCTTATCGTATTCGTCATAGCTGCCCCACATATCTTTACTCTTTGTGTAAGTGATTCGGTCATCGTAGGTTTCGCGCTTGGGGTGAGTTATCGAGACGGATGTCCCCACTGCTGCTCCGATAAAGTTGAAAACAATAAAGATTACCAGGCCGATCAGAACCCTCTTTATGACTTTCTTTTTGGAGACAGGTTTACAAGTTTCAGACATCAAAATCACCCTCAATATTTATTGAGAATCATTATAGCAAAATTATGTGAAAATCATTTTGCCCCTTCCCTTTTGTTTTTTCGCGATAAAGGCCAAATGTCAAACAAAACTGACAGAAAAACAGCGAAAATTGCAATCATATTTCAATGCCAAAGTATTATAATTACTTTGTTAAATTTTAAGGAAAGAGGTTACCGATTATGGCAAACATTGATTTGACAAAGTATGGCATCACCGGCTCTACCGAGATCATCTACAATCCTTCTTACGAGAAGCTCTTTGAAGATGAGATGGATCCTTCCCTCGAGGGCTATGATAAGGGACAGCTCACAGAGCTTGGTGCAGTTAACGTTATGACAGGTATCTATACCGGTCGTTCCCCTAAAG